>Ga0255769_10000701_pt1 | contig 39784 bp, 40 predicted proteins | sample 041ome_9_FD_179637 | JGI IMG/M metagenome (GOLD analysis project Ga0255769, IMG submission 179637) | Coastal salt marsh microbial communities from the Groves Creek Marsh, Skidaway Island, Georgia - 041413US metaG (version 2) | ecosystem: Environmental > Aquatic > Marine > Intertidal zone > Salt...
TTTACGACATACAAATACGAACGCAAATACGCCATGGATCATTGCAAGCGCTGCATCAATTCCATATTCGTTTATGATGTGAGGCACTACTTCACAGTCCGAGGTTGAATGCAAGGTTTTTTGAGTGAGAGATCTCAGGTATTCTGAATTATAAATTTCGCCATTGCACATGAAAACATAATCTGCAGTGACCCATGGCTGCATTCCAAGATCGCTAAGGTCATTAATTTTGAGCCTGTGAAAAGCAAAGAAATGCCCGTCTACCAAAATTTCTTTGGAAGCATCTGGGCCCCTTGCACTCAAAGTTTTAGAAGAAGCTACAGCTGAAGAAGTTGCTGCAGATTGAGTATAAAATATACCACACATTTTGAATAGTTTTGTATTCAAAATTTAATTTTTTAAGACGTGTTCAACTTCATCTTGATACCAACACATTGCAGTTCTTGTATAAGAAGCTTGCTAGAATACGGAAGCTTAACTTTACAAACATCATTGGTAGTACATGTTCCACACATATTAACCTTATTTGTTATTGTTCCGCATTTTTTGCAAACTATTACTTCATACGCGTCTGAACAATCGAAAACCCGTTCTTTCAAAAACCTTGAACATCCCGCTGCAACCTGACTCCAAGTTTCCATCTCTCCTACACGAAGTCCTCCATTTCGTGACCTGCCTTCAGGCGGCTGTCGTGTAAGAGTAGTCACCATTCCGCAGGCTCTTGCATGCATCTTGTCCGATACAAGATGCTTCAGTCGCTGGTAATAGGTTGGACCCATCATAATTTTAGCGTCCAAACGTTCACCTGTAAATCCGTTGTACAGAACTTCTGTGCAATCTTCATATCCTAATTTAGTCAGCTCTTCGGAAATAGTTTGAGCAATGTTTGGATTGCTAAATGCTGTACAGTCTCCGAACGTTGCTTTCTTCAAACATGTTTTCCCTAACGCACACTCTAAAAGCTGATTGATAGTCATTCTAGACGGCATTGCGTGCGGATTGATAATCATATCTGGAACCATCCCACTTGCTGTAAAAGGCATATCCTCCTGACGATAAACCATACCTATCGTAGCCTTCTGAGCGGCCCTTGAAACGCATTTATCTCCGGTCTCTGGTATCCTTGTTTTCCTAATGATAACTTTGACCATACGATATCCGTCGGGCGTCACCGACTCTTCAATCCGGTCAACATATCCATCTTCCCCTTTTTTCGCGACCAAGGAACAGTCTGTAATAGTTTGAGGACTATTTTTAGACGAGTGTACAAATAATTTTCCAACGAGAACAGTGTCTCGTTCAACTCTAACGGCTCGTCCTTCTTTGGTTCGGGTTCGAATAACGCCTGTTTCATCCAAATTACTGTAATTCCATCCGCTTTTACGATAGTTGTGAGGCACTGGTCCTAATTTATAGTATTGATACGACCCTTCCTTCTTTTCTTCTGCTGTATGCGTTTTGTAGGTAGTTGCACTGAACAAACCTCGTTCTATCGCGCTTTGGTTCATGATCACGGAATCTTCTTGATTCATACCAGTATAGCACGCTATGGCTACAATAGCATTGAGTCCCGAAGGCATATCTGAAAACCCCATGATTTCAGCCGGTTTCGTAGACACGATAGGTTTTTGTACGTAATCGAGAACGTGAACGCATGTATCGGCTCGGCGATGAAGACTCAAGGCAAACATGCTCATCGCTTGCTTTCCCATTGAAGCTTGAAATGCGTTGCGCGGAGCCTGTGAATGATCCGGGAAAGGAATCATAGCTCCCATGACTCCTAGCATTAGAGAAGGGTGTATTTCGGTATACTTCGCATATTTATTCGGTGCACATTTTCCAAAAGAAATATTAGCCTGTGCAGCTTTTGCATTGTCGATCCATTTAATCAAACCTATTTGTTCACTTTCTTCCCAAGACAAAAGTCCCGATCGTTTGTTTGCCTCATTAATTTTGTCGCTAACCAATACAGGTCTGAGGAGTCTTCCAGAATCGGAACAAATTCTGACCTCTTTTTCGAAATCGTCGAAGACTACGGACACGTCTTTGGGAAGAAAAACTTCTGTTTCAAGATGATGAACAAACTGTTTAGGAGACGTTGTTTCTCCTAACCAAGTTCCATTAAGCAACACGGCATACTTTTCTCCTTCTTCTACATCTGAAAACACTTCGATAGCGTCTACAATCTGTGGTTTGATAATAAAACTTGGAATGTCATTAGTAATTGTTGTCAACAACGCTAAATTTAAGACTACTCCTACGCCTTGACCTTCCGGACTTTCACAAGGTGCTACGAACATTATCTGAGAACCATGAATTTGACGCAATTTACTATTACGACCTTCTTTTGCAGCCGGAATAGAAATGCGTCGCAAATGAGACAAGGTTGCACCAAACGTAAGCCTGGACAACACTTGCGACACGCCTTGTCTGACATAATTACTTTTTCTTGCTCCCCAGTTTCCAGTTTGGAAACAGTACGCTAAGCCTTTCGTGATTAAACTAAGGCGTGTAAGAAAAGAAACTGCATCTGGACTGCGGTGCTTCTTTTTTTCTAGATACAGAAGAATTGTATTACAAAATCTTTTAAACAGTGTTCGAAACAAATCTGAATACAGCTGACCTGGAGAATCAATACGTTTCAGTTCAAAATCGTCTCTATCATCTACCTTTCTTTTTCCTATGTAAACTAGTACGAGTTTCCTAATAAGTGCTCCAAGCAACCACAACTTGCCTTCGTCAGGATCATCTTCGAACAAATGAGGAAATATTTCGTGATGAACAACTTGATGAGCATAACCGCTACGCCCATCTTTTCGAACTGCATACAAACTTCGTGAACCAATAAATTCTTTACACTCTTCAAGGTCGCCTACATTCGATAGCATTCGTTCAGCTGAAGAAAGGATATGTTTCGTGTCTTTAAAAACGGATTCATCTTCGCTTATACCCCACTTTTCGAATCCTCCTGGAAACACGACATCTTTTAAAGATACATCATTGTTTCCTAGTAAAACTTTAAGAACTACTCCGACTGGAATGTTGTCTTTGACGTACGGCAACGAAAAATAAAGCTTCATATCGCTTGTTATACCGCAAGAAAGCAACACAGAGTGAGCAGTGCTTGTAGAAATATTCCGCATTTCAGAAGAATACACGTACCTGGAAGCACTCTTGTTCTTGTGAACCAAAATCCGATTATAGATCCCTCTCATTTGAGACACCAACACGCGCTCCTTTCCTTTTATAATAAAATAGCCTCCTCGATCCCAAGTACATTCACCTTTCAGTGTTCTATCGTTCTTGCCCATCTTGCTCAAGTGACATTTTGAAGATCTCAACATAATTGGAAGCCGTGCAATCATAATACGCTTGTGCGCTGTTTGCGTTGAACGTTGAGTAGCACTAGAAACAGAAGTTTCGTCTATATCAACGAACAAGGGGCTTTCATAAGTTAGATCTCGAGTACGACACTTCTCCGGATACAATTCATTCAGATTACGATCCGCTTCTATCACCGACGGGTATCCTACGTATGGATTCGAAAATTTGATTGAATAGGAATATGAATCATGATTGATACTTACAGTATTTTCATGATCGATGATCTGTTCAATCCCATTCGTTATAAAGGTATTGAACGACTCTATCTGATGATCGACTAATCCGTCTTTGTTATTCAAGTAATCTTTCACTAGGTTCCAGGTTTTCTTATCATTCAGTGTATCCATTTTTTTGATATTATAGATTTTAAAAATGATAATCGTTTTAAAATAATAATATAAACAAATGTGGAATCAACCTTTGAAAAATAAAAAAAACTCATGCTACATCGACGTAGTTCTCACAGCACTATTTATTGACCCTTCAAATGCGGCAGTCAAAGCAATGAACTCTATAAAATGCACACCTTCTTCAAAAGTGTGTGGCTCTGATCAGAAGTCAGTACATCATATTCAATCTATTATACGTGATGTGGCAGCAGAACTAGAAGAACACTCATACGAATCAAAATATTATATCTCTCTCGATGAGTTAAGACAGTCTGCAAAAAAATGCCCTGTTCTCAACAACACCGAACGCTTTGATAGATCTAGCATGAACGACCCTTCTGTATTCATGGAATATTTAGTCCATCTCTTCCCTTGTCTAAAAATAAAAAATTCCAAAGGACTGCTCGTAAGTCCGTTGATAAATCTTGAAACAGGACCTTTGAAAGATATCAATGGATATGATTTATCAGACGTAATCGATAAACACATGGAAAAAAATTCAACCTTCAATAACCCTCCTTTAATCGTATTTGATTTGACCAGACTTAACTCTAGAGGAGAATACGAAAACGATATCGAAGTTATTCCCGATGAGTTTTTAAATCTCAGCGGAACAGAATATCAAGATTTTCCATCTGAACTATCAGCAGTTGTTGTATGGAAAGATTTTCATTACACTGTGTATGCAAAGGTAGAAGATACTTGGTATTACTTCGATGACACGGACAAATTTGTTCAAGAAGTTGGAACGTATGAAGACTTGCTATCACACAACGATAACTTCGTGAGTATGGACGGAAAGCTTTTTTTCTATGTACAGAACTAAATAATATTTTTATACTACTCGATAGTATAAAAATATTAAACAACGATGCGATATATTACGTCTCCGTTCTTCCGATGAACCTCAATGACGTCGTCTTTAACAAAATGGAAGTATCTAGCGATTTTGTCAGTTTCAAGCATTTTTGGAAAATTTGTTCCCCATTTCTCTATAAAATTTTTCTTTTCTTCTTGAGAAAGCTTTACGAATTTGAGCGGTTGAAGTACGTGTCTTGTGATATTTGTTTCGAGTTCCTTAGCTGGAAACGACTCTGTAACAAGCCCATGTTTGATTTCCAAAACTCTTCTAGCAAAACATGTTATTGAATCACGATACACGATAATCAGGTGATTAGCATCCGAATTTCGAACGCATGATTCAGCTGTTCGCACGTTAAACTTCGGAATATCAAAGTACAATAACCTGACTTTATTGTTATCGTTTTTGGGATCAATTGCATCGATTTGTAGAGGAGTCTTATCAATTGACCCAACGTTGATATCGATGTATTCTCGAGCTTGAAACATCTCTATGAATCTTGAAGACATTTTCCTTGTGTACATTTTGTTAAATTATTTCAAATGTTTAATTAATCATTTTTATACTTCTCAAACGTATAAAAATTTAATTTAATTATTTTTTTTACGAGTATATCTAAACACTCGAACATTTTTAGGCCGATGCAAGTCTAATTTCTCTCCATTTTTTACTTTTTCGGATACAAAGTTTGAAACTTCTTCGAGCATCTGCTTCTTGTTTCTCTTTACTTCTGTATAATCTGGACCACCAAGACGAATCAGAAGCGCAATCAATTCTTTTCTATTCCATCGAGCAAATTTATTTCTAAAATCTTCTGGTTCTCGACGAAATTTATCAGCCCATTTTTGTCCTTCGGGTTTGATAAAAAGCTTCTCCTCGACTTTCTTCTCCTCGACTTTCCTTTCCTCGACTTTCTTCTCCTCGACTTTCTTCTCCTCGACTTTCTTCTCCTCGACTTTCTTCTCCTCGACTTTTCTTTCCTCGTGATCAGAACCAGAGTCAGAACCAGAATCAGACATGCTTTTAGACACGTAAGAAGAAGTCGGTACATCGATTTCGGAGTCGGACACAATTACGCCGAATTTTTGTTTATTTTTGGATTGAAGAACATTATAACCACTTCGTTCGAAGATTCGAACAGCTTCATTCCAAACTGTATCCGAAGATGCTTCAAAGAAGATAAGAGCTGACCCATCTTCATCGAGTTCTTCTACGGTTTCTGGATTGAACACAGGACAAATATAGCCTTTCAAATTATTAACTTTTACAGTCTCAACGATGCTAGCATTAGCATCGTCATTATCAGAAGATATATTGAAACTAGGTAATATGCCTGCATTTCTTAGTTTCACAAATGTATAGCTCAGTAGGTTTGCCATTTTTATAATGTAAAGTAATCACTTTAACCTAATTTAAAATGATTCCGTTTTTTTTAAATTATACTGATAAAACATGGAATCCATTCGTATTCCCGAACGTAATAAGATTAAGAATAGATCGCGAGATGTTGAAAGTTTTATGAAGTTCAACGCAAATGCCATTCAAAGATTAAGAAATTCTAAATGTGGATTAGAGTTCAGTCGGAACAAGATTGAAAAGTTGAAGAAGGAAAACGAAGAATTTTCGAACGAACTATTAGAATTGAAGAAACGAGAATGCGCTTTGAACAGGGGAGAGTTAGACAAAGAATTGAAGGAAAAATATAAAGCTGATACAGCGATTGCTAACGCAAAAACTAAAATTAAAAGGCAACAAAAGCTTGCCGAAATCCTAGACCGAAAAAATAAATCCGTGATTTCCATAGAATATTATAAGAAAACTATGAAAGCGAGACGCGAAGCAAGATACGCTGAACGTAGTTCCAAACGTGGATACGATTACTTGCTACGGGTTCATAAATCTTTGCCTGGGTATATAAGATCCAACCTCGAAAAAATGCCCAATAACAAAGGTTATATTTGGAGAGGCGTTCACTACTATGGAAAAAAGAATCCCGACTCTGAAAAGCGTGTAATGTTTGAAAATAAAAAAGGCCAACTTCATATCCACGAATGGTCTCCGGATAACCTCAAATATACTTTAACTATTAAACATAACAAGTCATCGAAAGGTGAAATTGAATTTGTAGAAACCTTTAAAAGAAATGCAGAAGGAAAGCGTGTTTTCGTTTCAAGAATCAAACCGACACGTGAACTATCTCGTAATCCTAAAAAGACTCGAAAAAGTCCTATGAGAAGATTGACTCCAGCCGAAGCCAGAAGTCGATCACGGGGCGCTGGTAGAACTAAACCGAATAATAAAAAAGTCCGTTGTAGAGATAACAGAGATAACAGAGATAACAGAAATAGAGGCAGAGGCAGAGGCAGAGACAGAGACAGAGACAGAGACAGAGACAGAGGCAGAGACAGAGGTAGAGGTAGAGACAGAGGTAGAGGTAGAGGTAGAGGTAGAGGTAGAGGTAGAGACAGAGGTAGAGGTAGAGACAGAGGTAGAGGTAGAGGCAAGGAAGTTGATAAATAATTAAAATTATAATAAATGAAGCGGTTGAAAATAATATTTCCAATTTTAATAACAATAATAATTTTGGTATCAGTTTTGTATGTATACACCAGTAATAAAACTTCCAAAAATATTTTAGCGGCTTATGGACTTACACCAACGCATCCAAAGTTTCAAAGAGTTGTTGTCACTGTAGATGGTTGCGATGGAGATCTAGACAGAACTATTAATTCTGTTCTATCTCAAAATGTGCGTGTGTCTGAGATAGCTACGGATAAAAAGACTTGTAATGTGTCCAATATGTGCGAGTCAGTTTTGAATAGATATGCTGATCCGTACAACAAAGGAATTGTAAAGAGTACTTTCGAACGAGAACTAGATGCAGACACTGTAGTAGTGTTTATTAAAAGAGGATATGCATTCCCTGATGCAGGTAGTCTTAGAAGTATGTTAGACAAGTGGACGGCGTCTGTACCTATTAAAACAGAAAACGTTTCAATTATGAATGCAGCCCAATGTTAAGAATCGATGTAAAATGGTAAAATTTTTTGATTTTTTTTGAAATCAAAAAACTCAATATGTCTGTCATCAATCTTATCGAAGAGTCTACTACTGAGATTACTTTGGCTATTAGTGATCTAAATGCTGATCATTGCGCCAAAGAGGAACTTATCGCTCTCGTGAACAAAGCGATGGAGTCTATCATCACTGCAATGTCGAAGAAACCCGTTAAGGCTACGACGACGAAGTCTAACAAGAACAAGAAGATCAAGAAGGCTGGTACTGCGAGAAGCTTCTATGCAACTGAAACTCGGACGCGTCTTAAAATTGAAGGTTTGTCTGGCAAGGCTATTACTTCTGCAATTCGTTCTGGTTGGAACGCCCTTAGCAAGGCCGAGAAAGCTAAGTATGTGAAGATGAGCAAGGATGATAAGCTTCGATACGAATCTGAAGCATCGACTTCTGGCATCGTTGTATCCAAACCGATTCGAGGAACGACTCTTTACCTGTGTTATTCTAAACTTCACCGAGACGAAGTCGTCGCCAAAGGTTTCAAAGGCCGTGCTGTTATGAAAGAACTTTCTTCTATGTGGAAAAAATTCAAGAGTTTACCCAATGTCGAGGATACTGCGGAATGGAAGGAATTGGAAGAACTGAAAAAACAACTCGACGATGAAAAGCTGTCCAAGGCAACGGTTGTTCAACCTGAAGTAATTGCCGAGAAGTCTGAGGAATGCAAGGAGTCTGAAGAGTGCAAAGAGTCTGAGGAAGAGTACCAAAAGCGTATGAAAACCTATGAAGACGAACCTCATGGATTTTTGCCTCAAGATCTCTGGGACAAGGAGGTTTCAAAAGGCAATGCATCCGAAGCCAATCGTAAGAATGATTACGACAATGTGCAGGAACCAGTCTCAGAAACCGGTCAACAAGTTCTAAGCCGCATCAAAGAGATTCGCGCGGAAAACAAACCAGACTATGATCTTGACGAAGTCCAAAACGAGAACGATGATATGACTGACTGGGACTATGAAACTCTGGATGAGATTAAGATCGAAGAATACGATATTCCTATTCAGAAGATGAAGAAAGGACGTGTTCAAGAAGAACTTCGAGAGTTCGATATTCCTACGACCGGGAACGTCCGTGATCTGCGGAATCGTTTGTTGAAAGCATCGGGACTAGACATGCCATACGCGTTCGATAAGTTGAACATCCCTAATGCTGACGGTGTTGTCGAGTACCCTTCACCAACGGCCGATTACGATTACGGGTCTATTCTTAAAATTCCTACCGACAATAATGCGTTGCGAAGCTTGTTCAAGCAACACGGAACTCGTATTCGTAATATGAACGAAGCAGTTGAAATTATTCGTCGCACTACAGGCTGTCCTCGATCACTACTTCGCCGTCCTGAAGAAGTTGAAAAGATTAAAAGTTTTCTAGTTTCATACCATAACAAATTCATGAGTAAGCGCGTCCGAAACTTGCAGCGCTAAGTTAGATAAAAAATAAAAAAATAAAAAAAAAAGCCCCCATGGCTGAACCTTGTCGATAGGTTCAGCCATGGGGGCTTTTTTTTGTGACTACTTCCATCTATCAATTTGAACTACATTTTGTCTGATTCTTCCTGATTTCTCATGCATTCTCCATCGTGTAGCAAATTGAATTGATTTTGTTTGTAGCTCTGATGCAGTCGCATTAGGACAAAATAATTGTTTGATTGTAGTTTCACCTTTCACTCTGTTTGAGTCGTAAAACTCTAAATCGTACGGTACAGTTTTGCGTAGCTCTTCGTTTGTTTGTTCTACGACTTGCGCTGCTCTTTGTCTAACTAATTTGTACAGTACTGGTTCTGTAGTGTCTTCGGTGTACTCAGTTAGCATCCACACCGTTTCAAATAAGTTTACAAATTCTGTACTAGAACAGTTTCCAGAAACAAACAAACGATCAAACCAGGTTGAAAAGTCCGAAGGGTCGTCAGGAATTTTACAAGAGGTGAACTCAAGATACTCTTCGGACATTTGTTTGAATTCTGGTATCAACTTCTTCAACGAATTCTCTAAGAGCCTGCAAATCTCCCACAAAGAAGGACAAGGTATCCAAACCTTTGAAACATGAACGTAGAAGCCGTGATGTTCCGGAGAAGGCATGTATCTGATTACGTTTTGATATTTTTTAAGAGCTAGTTCAAGCAAGTTGAAGAAGCCCAGTATAGCGATGTTGGAAACCGTAAACAAAGAAATAAAATCTGATGTGTTCCAGTCGGTCGCTTTTTTTGAGAATAAGCCCGATTCAAGGTCTTCAATCTCTTCTTCGTAATTTTTATCCATGTATGATAAGTATGATTTTTTCCGTGTGAACATTTTCATTAACCTTATCTCAAGCGCTCCGCTCGTGCCGCAATCATACAGTAGTTTGTTCTGTTCGAATGTTGATACTCCAATTTTAGAAAGCTCTTTCCTGATCATCTGAATCTCTTCGGACGATTTCTTGACCCATTCATTCCAATCAATCAATCCTTTTCCGAACAACTTGACGCGTCGTGTGTACAGATTTTGAGATAACCATTTCAGCCTGCTCAGATCACTTGTTTTTCTGGACAGTTCTACCATTCGATGAGACCTAGGAAGGGGGTAATCGCCCCAGATTTTGTTGAACCTGTCAGCAAGCTTAGTATTGTTTTGAATGTATTTATTCCACATTTTATTAAATATATATGACCTGTTTAAAATGGTAAATTATATACCGACTAAAAAATAAAAAAGCAAATGAGATGTTCAGTATGCAACAAAAAAATACCATTCGTCTTTCAAGCAGCTAGTACTTGCAGATGTGGAAAGATTGTATGTGCCAAACACAAAAGTGAAGCGAGTCATCAGTGCACTTTTGATTGGAAAAAGTTTGGACACGAACAACTTTCTAATAAATTAATTATAAAAAATTTATTAAGTGATCAAAAGCTTCAACGGATTTGATCAAACTAAACTAAGAACGATCATTCGATACGGCGGATCTTTTTTTTTAAAGTAAGCCGTTTTCTTAGCACAAGGCTTTTTAATTGTATTAGAGTCTCCCCAAAATCTAACTTTTTTTTTAGGATATGGATTCATATTTTTTTTAAAACGATTTTTTTTTAAAAAAATATAATGAAGCACATTATCATACTCTAAGGACTATGAATCTTTTTCTTTTACACGCCGACCCAATCAAAGCAGCTTTGGTTCACTGCGACAAACACTGCGTCAAGATGATCCTTGAAACATGCCAGCTTTTATATTCAGCTTGGCATCTTAATCAACCTGGTTGCGTAGAGATTTCTAGTATTCTTCCGAACGACCCTTGTCCGCATAAACCGTACAAGTGTACACACAAGAATCATCCTTCTGCGAAATGGGTTCGAGCCGACAAAGCTCACTACAACTGGGCAATCAAACTAGGTTTTGCTTTATGCTTCGAATACACTCGACGTTATGGCAAGGTTCACAAATGCCAGTCTCATCTAGATCGATTAGCAATTCTCGGCTTTCCTAGCGCTTCGAATACACCCGAAGATCCTCCTCTCCGAAAACGAGCTCTTACAGGCTTGCCTTTGGGTTGCAAATACTTTGATTGCGCAATAAACGACGAACTCTTTGACGATTGCGCCGTGTACAACGATCAAGGTCGTTTGAACGGGATTCAAACTTATCGTAATTATTACTGCATCAAGGGTAGCGATAAATGGGTTTTAAATTGGAACAAAGGACGTGATACAAAACCAAAATGGTATAAACGTAATATTTTAAAATAATCTTTCACAGAATAACACTTTTAATTGCAAGATTGTTCGCACATTTTTTTGGCCGCCGGAGCATCGTTGAATGTCATTCCTCCCACATTTCTAGTGGCTGTAAACTGGGGTCTATGACGAGTCGAAAAAAAGGTGCTGTTCACCTCTTCGCACCTCATACCTTGTCCCATATTAATGCAGTCGTAGCCTAGGGGCAGTGCTGGAAATGGATTTTTAGGTCCACTCCATTTACATTCCTTTTCAAAGCCTGTTCTCCCTTGATGTCTAGCCACATTACAAAAGTAGGAATTCTTTTGGTTTGTGCAGGAACTTTCATCGAAATTGTTGTATGCTATTTTACCGTCATGTTCTTGTCTAAATCTGTAGCACCATCCAGAGGCGTTTCTGTGCTCCCGGGGTCCTCCGGCGTACGGAGTGGTAATTATTCCTGTGTTCTGACAATAACAATTGCCTACGTGTTCTTTGCCGCAAGCTCTTTTGATGAAGTGGTTGATCACTTCTGTAGTATGCGCGCATTCCGGTATAGTTATCTCAGGCTGCATGCTCAAGTTTCCCTTCAAGAAGGATTCGTACCTGTTAGTGTAATTGGAACCAAACAAACACTCTTGAAGCTGCTCATACGAACTAGGAGAAGAACTACTCCCGTCTGTGTATGAACACTTACCTATGAATTTGCCGCACTTCTCCATCAAACCGTCAAAACACGCGCCTGACATGTCCTCGCATTCTTCCTTGCTGGAAAAATGCCCATCGGCTTTCCTGGCGCACTTTCCGTCTATTTTTTCCCATCTACAATCCCTCAACCGTTTATCGACGCAAGCTTTCTCGATGGGCAGGGAGGGATCTTTGCTTCCGTGCGGACAGCACGCCGCGCATTCAGTTCCCTTTAAACAGCCTTTGTATTGGCTATCGTACAGAATTTGGTACGGCGTAGCATCCTTGCATTTTTTGTCTTCCATGCACGCGGAGAAATCCGACGCCTTGCACAAAATATTATTTATGTTGTCGCACATTTGTTTTACTAAACATTTACACCGAGCGTTTTGCAACCGCTTACGGCGCAATAGATTTCTTAATTTTTTTATACTTTATGAAGGTATAAAAATGATCTACAAAATGCAGAACATTAGAAATTAAAAAATGCTGTCCAATGTTGTTTTAGATATAAAAAATTTCAAATCGATAAAATCGAAAACCCTGGAATTGTCTAATGGAATGACTCTGATTAAAGGACCCTCAGGGGTAGGAAAGTCTACAATAATCGAAAGCTTGCTTTACGCCATAACAGGAAAACCAAAAATGTGTAAGCCGCTGGGCTCATCATGTTCAACAAGAGTGTCGCTAAGTTTTCTCTTAAACGAACAAGTTTGGACGATCGTACGTTCAACTCGGCCAGGTCGTCTTTTGGTGACGAGAGCAGGAACAGATGTAGAAGGCGACGAAGCGCAGGCTTTAATTGAAATCGTGTTCGGAAAAAACTTCGATATTGTTTCACATATTCCTCAGGATACAAGCAAATCATTTGCAAAAATGAAACCTGCTGAAAAATTGTCTTTTATGGAACAACTATCGATCGGGTCTGGTGTATCAGCTATTAAAAAAAAAGCAAAACAATATTTGAGTGATATGAAACGAGATTATAACGTAAGCAGCGCGAAGTATTCGCTTCGATCAGATGATCTAAGCAAATTACAAAAAGTTGAAACTCCTAAGAAACTTCTTCCAAAAAAACCGTCTGATCGTGATATAAAAGATGTTCAAAGGGAAAAAAATCTTATAAGATCTACAATCAGAGAAACTAAATTAAGATTAGAAAAAGTTGAAAAAGAGAAAAAATCTATCGAACAAGCACGAAGTAGCCTACAAACAAATAAACTGCGCATAAAAAGCTTTGATAAAGAAATTAATGAATTGAGTAAAGAACTCGGTATAGAAAAGGTTTGCGACGAAACAGAAGATATTATGAATAACACGAAAGAAGCGCTTGATGCCTCGAGAGAGTTTCATAGTTTACAGAGCGAGCTACCGGTTTGGTCGAAATCAGACGAATGGGAAGAAAAAAATAAGAAATGGACGAAGGATAAGAATAAAAAATTGAAAGAAGTTAAAGATGCTATCAAATTTGCAGAATCGAAAGAAATAGTATTTTTCAAATGCCCTAGTTGTGACGATGATATTGGTTACAATTGTCTGACTTCTGAAGCAGTTCTCCCTGAAACAGTTCCTAAATTTGAACAGAAAAGTTGTTCTATTCGTGATTTAATGAGAGAAGAATCTAAAATCAATCGAGAATTGTCTGAAAGGAAAAAGAAGGTCAAAGAAGTGAAGCGTTTGAAAAAACTTATCGCAGATCTGACCGATGAATGGGGCGAAGATTCGTTGGATGATGTAAACGAATTAGAAGAAACTTATGCAATGGCTAAGGAACTCGATAAGTTAGTTCGTAAACGTAGTCGAATACTTTCGACGCTAGAAGAAGAAGAAGATTTTTCGGATGATAAAGTAGATGAATTGGAAAGTATTATCAACGAAGAAAAGGCGAAGTTACATACCGCGAGTGACCAATTCGATCGAGTCGATCGTCTTCTTTCAGATATTGAGCAATGGATTCGAGAAACCGAAGGAGTCAGAAGATACAACGAAAATATAGATCGAGCGAAAAAAGTGTACAACGAAGCCGTAGAAAAGAAAAGATTGGCCGCAATCGACATGGATAATAAAACGAAGCTACTCAAAGGCGCTGAAGAATTTAAAGCTGCCGTACAAGAAGCTGAAAGTCTAGCTTTAGTCGGTCAGGTAAATTCTCTGAACGATCATGCTGCAATGTATTTAGATTCGATTTTTATAGAAGATCCTATTGAAGTTAGTCTAAAAACTTTTTCCGAAACAAAGAGTTCTGGAAAAATAAAGCCGAGTATCAAAACAGAGATTCAATACAAAGAAAATGAAATGACTTTGAGCGCTTTATCAGGCGGCGAGCAGGCTAGAGTAGTGATTGCTTATACATTGGCGTTAGGTGATATAATGGGAAGTCCAATTTGTATGCTGGACGAAGTCACAGCAAATTTAGATTCAGAGATGACTGAAATTATTTTTGAAACAGTAAAATCGAATACGGAAAACAAAATAGTAATAGCTGTAGCTCATCAATGCGTTGATGGTATTTTTAATAATATTATAAATTTTTAATCTCAAATAAAAGAAAGAATTAAAAATGTCTTATTTACAATGTCCAAACTATTTATTCGGAAGTGATTCTTGTTGTCGAGTAGGGCAGGCTAATACTTGTTCCGGTCAGTCGGGCACATGTCCTTCAAATCCGCAAAATAAACGATATTCTTTATGCCCTCCTAATTTATGCGACCAAACAGATTGCAATAACAGAGGTGTAGGTGCTGGAACTAGACCAAACTGTGTATGCGAATGCGATCCTCCTTACACGGGGACTCGGTGCGAAACTGCACGCGACAGATGTACAAGAGATTTGTGTAATGGTCACGGCGACCCAAGAAATGCTTACCGAGATGACGCAGGAAGTTGTAATTGCGATTGTGATGCAGGTTGGGAAGGCGACACTTGTGACACTCAAGCATGCATCCCTACTCAAGTTGCCAATTCTGACAAGTCAGGGGCAGGTTCTATTTCTGGAAACTCCGGAGACACTGTTCAGGTGAATTGCGATGCTGGATACACCGGAGGTGGTGCATGGACGTGCAGCGGCGGCACCTTTTCAGGCGCAGAATGCACTGCAAATTCTTGCGGTGCTACTCAAGTTGCCAATTCTGACAAGTCCGGTGCAGGTGCTATCAGCGGGGACACTGGAGCTACTGTTCAGGTGAATTGCGATGCTGGGTACACCGGAGGCGGCACTTGGACGTGCGGCGTCGACGGAACCTTTTCAGGAACGGTATGCAGTGCCAGTTCTTGCAGTGCTACTCAAGTTGCCAATTCTGACCAGTCCGGTGCAGGTGCTATCAGCGGGGACACTGGAGCTACTGTTGATGTGAATTGCGATGATGGGTACACCGGAGGTGGCACTTGGACGTGCGGCGTCGACGGAACCTTTTCAGGAACGGTATGCAGCGCAAATTCTTGCGGTGCTACTCAAGTTGCCAACTCGGATAAGTCAGCTGCCGGTTCTATCAGCGGAGACACTGGAGACGTTGTTCAGGTGGCTTGCGACGATGGATACACCGGAGGCGGTGCATGGACGTGCGGCGTCGACGGAAACTTTTCAGGCAGTCAATGCACTGCCAATTCTTGTTCTGCTACTGAAGTTGCCAACTCGGATAAGTCAGCTGCCGGTTCTATCAGCGGAGACACTGGAGACGTTGTTCAGGTGGTTTGCGACGATGGATACACCGGAGGCGGTGCATGGACGTGCGGCGTCGACGGAAACTTTTCAGGCAGTCAATGCACTGCCAATTCTTGCTCTGCTACTCAAGTTTCCAATTCTGACCAGTCAGCTGCCGGTTCTATCAGCGGAGACACTGGAGCTACTGTTCAGGTGGCTTGCGATGCTGGATACACCGGAGGCGGTGCATGGACGTGCGGTGCCGACGGAACCTTTTCAGGAACGGTATGCAGTGCCAATGCTTGCACTCCAACTCAAGTTGCCAACTCTGATCAGTCCGGTGCAGGTTCTATCACTGGAAACACTGGAGACACTGTTCAGGTTAGTTGTGATGCTGGATACGCCGGAGGCGGTACTTGGACGTGCGGCGCCGACGGAACCTTTACAGGTTCAGGATGCAGCCAAACTTCTTGCACTGCTACTCAAGTTGCCAACTCTGATAAGTCCGGTGCAGGTTCTATCACTGGTGTTTCAGGAGACACTGTTCAGGTCACTTGCAACGTTGGATACCAAGGCGGCGGTGCATGGACATGCGGTGCCGACGGAACCTTTACAGGTTCAGGATGTACTGCTATGACACCTTGCACATCTGCAGACGACTGCAACAATCATGCTTCTAGTGTTACGGGATACCGCGAAGATGGTAGTTGCTCATGCAGTTGTGCGGTAGGTTACACTGGCGACGCTTGCGAGAATACAACTACTTGTACGATTGACGACAATTGCAGCGGTGCGGCTAGTGCAGTTTCAGGAGATGTTGCGACAGGCTGCAGCTGTACGTGTAATCCTGGCAGAGGCGGAGCTGACTGTAGCGAAACGCTCACACCTTGCACGGTAGAAGATAATTGCGGCGGATCTAGTAAATCTACTGGAGTTTCTGGGTACCAAGAAACTGGTTGCACCTGTCAATGTAACAACTTGTGGATCGGTGCTGACTGCAGTGAACCTTCCGATGCAGATCGCCATCCTTGTCTTCAAGCTGGTTTTGAGTGCATCAACGGCGGTCAAGTTATACCAGGTCGTTCACCGGGCGCAAACGGAGTTCTTCCAGGTACTTGTGCGTGTGTAGGATGCGATGCAGGCTATACAGATGGTGAAGGCTCGTGTTCTGACTCGCGCTACCGCACCAGCGTAGAATGTCAAAGAGCCGGTGGCGTTTGGACTGAGTCAGCTGGATACACCTGCGAAACGCCAAACGAAGACTGCACTCTTAGTGTAGATGTCAATGACAGAGGTAATGCTGCTGCTGCAGAGAATGGAGTTTACTATTGCGGCAATGGGGGTTCTGTTAATACTATTAGACCTTACTCTGATGCGAATGGCCGTTTGTGTGGATGTCAGTGCGGTCAAGGAGACGATGTTGAATTCAAGTGTAAGAATAAAGTCCTTGACACCGGAGATTTGGCAGGTTCGTGCAATGCAGATACCGATTGTTCGTATTCGGGTGCCAGGCTAACTTGTCAACCAAACGGTCAAGCATACCAGTCGTGTGCTTCTCACAATGATCAAGCCGACTGCAATTCGCATTCTGAATGTGCATGGAACGGAACATTCAACCAGTGTGTTCCAAGTCAAGCTGCTAAGGATACTTGTTCAGCAATGACTGATAATGATTGTCTTGCGCAAGGAAGCGGATGCACGCTTCGCGGTGAATGCAATCCTAAAGTATCTGCAACTCGGACAGGATATGGAGGTCCTCAATGCGAAGAACCTCAGAACGCTATTCTTGCTCAGACCGGAGACGAACAAGATCTTAGTAGAGGTATTATTTGGTGCAATAACCAGGGATACGCTGCAGGTAAAACTGGCAGTGCTTCATGCGCGTGCTTCCCAGGATATACAGGAGCCAATTGTGAAACTGTTGCTGGGTCAGATACCATTGGATGCCCTACACAAGACGCATCTTGTCCTGCAGGACAAGCTTGTTGCGAACGTCCAGAAGTAGATTTCTGCACTGGTCAGGAAACAAATGGTGAATTCCCTGAAATTGATCAGTGCACTCGAGCTAACCAAGCTAGACTTGGTGTAGGTCAAACCCGACAACAGCGATGCGAAAGTCAATCGTATTTTGCAGATGGAGAAGTTAAACAGTGCAAGTTTCACGATAGAGATCCGACCGACAGTGCGTGGAACTACTTTGATCAAACTTTAGATGAAACGGGTGCGAATCGTCTTCATCCAAAATGTCAGTGTGATTGCACCCGTAAAGCGGGAACAGCCGGAGCTGCTGGACCGTTGATAAATTCAGACCAACGTTATCAATTAGCTCCCGATGGTCTCAGTTGCATCGCAAATTGTTCAGAAATTAGTCCTGGTGATAACATATGCGAAGGATTAACGGGAGACGCGTTGCAAACATGCAGAACAAACAACGCTCCATGCTTTGGAAGAGGCGCTTGTGATCCGACTACAAACAAATGTGTATGCAATACCGGATTTTCAGGTGAATACTGTCAGTACGATATGGCTGGATTCCAAGGAAAGGACTGCGGAGCATTTGGAGAAGGAGCAGCACCCGAACCAGGTTCTGGCGACTCGTACCAATGTGTATGCAAGGGAGACTGGTCTAAGAGTGGTCTTGACCTAAACAATGATGGAGTCGCTAGATGTGATCTAGATCCGTGCCACCAGGGTGTTGAACGTGAATTGCAGGAACAATCTTTCCCGTCTGCGAATAGTGGAGCTCTTACTCTCAAAAATTACACGGGAACCCTTTCAGTGCCTACAATTACGAAAGATATGGGAGTTAGATGGGATTTTGCGGCTGATGGAACTGATCTGCCTATTCGCAATGGCAACTCTCTAGCTGATGTTCAGAATTCTCTTAAAGTTGTATCTTTTGCACCAGCAGGTTCACCTGTTGTCACAGATGACTTTGAAACTGGTACAGACGCTAACGCATTGGCCGGAAATTCTCCTTATGTAGATGCGAACGGTAACGCAGCGCCTATAGACGCGCAAACTCAAATTTTAATGTTCAAGATGCAGGGCACACATTCGGCAAACACGGGTTTGTACGATAAAGTTATTTTGAACTTCGGCACTTTCCTCCCGGTTGATACTAAGTTAAACTTCTTCTACAGAACAAAAGGTACAGTATCTTGCAGAGTGTTTGACACGACTCAAGGAAGTGATCTTGGCGATTGCCGTACTAGTTCGGACGGTCAGTCCAGATCGTGCGGTTGCAAGCAGGGATGGGATACAAATCCTTCTACGTTGAAATGCACTACCCGATGCAAGTTCGGAACATGGGGCCCAGGCTGTGTATACAAAATGGACGGTACTAGCGCTCCCGATCCTGACACCGGAATAGTACCAAATCTCTGCGACTCAAGTACGTTAAACGACGAAACTCTTGAATCTCTCAAGGCGTACTCGACCGTAGACGGATTGCCATCAAGGTTAGTCGGTATCACAGACAATGATGAATTTAAAGCCGCGTTGAACCCTGATCGTACTAATGCTTCGTGTAGAGTAATTGACAGAGGAGACGGAGCGCTAGACATAGTGTATGATTGCAATGGTCAAGGTATGATGGCGGGACCAACCAACGATGGGGCTCAGGTTTCCGCTCAATGGCAAAAGGGTACTGATCAGGATGGAGGTGAAACACTAGCTGGAGGATACGTCACTCACGCCTCAGAAGGACAGTGCTTGCAACCAATTGAAGGTGGCGGTAATGTTCTTTGCCAAGCGGGTGGTGGCGATGGACCTGAAATCAGAGAAGACAATGGAAATACAGCCGCAGACTGTACCGAAACAAACACAGGCAGTGCACAATGTTCATGGCAAACTGTTAACCTGAGTCGCCAGTGCCCCGCTGATAACGCAGGCCTTGACACACTTTTCAGTACAATGGATGACAGAGAAACTTGTAGAACAATGCAATGCTCACGAACCAACTGCGGTGCAACAAATGCTGTACCTGATAGTTGGCACGCAACTAAAGATGATGATAATCAATTAACAGCTTGCGTGAAGAACCAACACGGTGGAAATCTTGACACTAATTACTCATGCCCTGGAGTATCTGGTAATTGGTCGAATGGAGATATGCATGCGGCACCAGGAATAAACACAACTAGTGTTGCACCAAATCAAGGTTTGGTAGCCGCGCGTCCTGCGCAGTTCAGTGATGGTCGTTGTGCTGTTGTTATGGGGTGCGATCATTGTGGCTGTAGCTTTAATGGCACATGCCCTGACGGTACACTAAGCGCTGAAACGTCTAGTTCTAACTGCGATGAAGGGTCCTTTTTGTGTGGTGGCGACTACCGTACTTGCACCTATGATTCTGCAAACCCCCCTAGCTTAGCAACGGATTGTCACTGGCACCCGGATCATAGCCCATAAAATAATTAAAGCACTTTCAATATTTTAAAAATATTGAAATAAATGGGAAACATGCAAGACTTCTTTTTTTGTTGGGGTACAAATGAAAAAAGTAAAGATGTAAACGTTCTATATATAGATATTCAGGAACTCTTACACAAAAATACTAGATATTCAAAAATAGATCCTGAAACGTACTATATGTTCACGTGATTACATCTTGGACAGATGTTTAATAAAAACAAGTCGATTATACTTATCAAGCCCTGAATAAAAGTATATAATATTTCTATCCATTCTAACAAGTTTTTCAAAAAGGTGTTCGCCCATTCTGGGACCAAACAATTGAATCATTCTATCTTCGTCCAGATTAGTTTGTAAAGAAAGAAGACACTGAAGAATTTTTTCATAGTCGTTGATGTTAGGCATATTTTTTTTGATTTCAAAATAAAAAAAATATGAATCATTTCGCGTCTGCAAAGAATTCGTCGATTATGGTATACTCTTGAGACCAATCATTCCTGTCAACTGGAATAATTGATTCTATGGCATCAATAAATCCTTGGGCTGAACTCGTTTCAATAGGATTAGGCTGAGAAGCCTTAAGATTTCCTAATAGAAAACAGTCAGTTTGTCCCGTTATATCAAGTCTGAATTCTTCTTCTTCTTTTTCTTCTTTTTCTTCAACTTCAACTTTTTCTTCTTCTTCCTCAGAAGGTGCTTGAGCATTCCTTTGCACGATATTGAATGTTCTATTTCTTTCATCCGTCACGTCTATTTCGTAGTTATCCGAGGAAAACAATCGTGTGAAGTGCGAAGACGATTTCAAATTTTGTATTCTTCCATCGGTCAACCATACTTTAATTTTGATTATATTCTTATTTTTTTTTTGTTTCATTTGTACTCCTATAATAACGCCTTGCGCGCCTGTTTTATTTTGTTTCACAAAGTCGCCTACTCTCCAAGCCCCTACATTTATAAAAGTACGTTTAGTAAGATCTATCAATGTTTCAATATCCATTTTATTCTTAATTCTTAATTATTTTAAAATTGTATTTTGCATTATGCATAATGTTCATTTGCAAAACTCTGCATATTCAGGCGGTTCTTCTTTCTTGTAGCCTCTTAGTCCTAATTTCAAAATTGCTTCCTCTGCCGCTGCTCTTTGCGCTTCTGCTTTGAGTCTCCCGACGCCGATTCCGATTGTTTCGGGAGCACCCCTTTTCGGATAACGAACTATTCTACTAGTCGTCGTAGTATTACCGTCCGCATCGTAGCTTCTCGTGTCTGTGTACGTGATTCGTCCCAGATCGTTAACATCGCCTCTGTACTTATCGAAAAGTTCTTTCAAACGAGTTTTTGAATCATACAAATCTACATACCTCAACGATATGTCCTCCTTGTCGAACACACGCTTAAGGTAAGCTCCGACAGCAATCGCGCCTATTCCTGGTTTAGCGTACGTGTCTAAGATGTATTCTGTCGCACCAATAAAGGCTTCGAAAACGTCCTCCAACAAATCTTTTCTCCTCTTTTCTTTCCATTCGTCCGAAGCGATGATGTAGGGCCAAAATCCTTCTTGTTCAGCGATGCGACTAAATGTGTCTTTTGATACGTAGTTTATCTTGAGTCTGGCTACGACCTTTACTCCAAGAGGACATTTCAAAACCGGGAACCTCTTGTAGAAATAGTATACCAGAAACTTGTTAGCGCTGACATCACCCATCTGTTCGAAAAATTCATAATTTGTTTCAGTGTTGACTGTAGCCGATGTAAATGCTTGCTTGTATAGTTCGAGACTTGACCTAGTAGTAAGAATGTTCATATACTTATCAGTGAGGACTGGACTCAGTTTGGATTTGATAAAGTTTTTCATATCAAATGTCATTGTTTTTTATTCATTGAATTTTTAGTTTTTAAAACCATTTTAAACCTGATCAAGCATTCTTTTCTTTTTACTTTGTTTTGCAAGCTTTTCTAAATTTTGAACTTCTTCAACGTCTGCTTGTGTAAGTTCAAGCCCTTTACTCAATTTGTCTACAACGCGAGCAAATCTGTCCTGTGCCATGATCGTTCTAAGATTTCTTGCAAGAGATTCAACAGTGTCTCCGAATCTGTTTTCTTTGTAGTTCCTGATGATAGAGTTTGGAACCAGATCTTTGCATTGCCTCGCTATTTCTGTGATTTGATCTTCAACGCTAGAAAAGAAAGCTTTGAAGTCGCACGGAGTCATGACAGCTTTGTCTGCACCATTCTCGGAAACTAAAGTTTGCAGCTGCAACGATTTGAAAAAAAGCTTTGTGCGCAGATTTTCATAACTTTCTGATGCAAGACCATGTTGTTCAGCCTTTGAACCGTAACGATAGGTTTCCGAAAGTGCTACGATCAATGTAGACAAGCTTGCCATGATTCCTATGGAAACATTAAAGCCTGCTTCATAGTTAGGAAAATTCATTGAAAGAAATGAAACCGCGGACGTCATGGATGTTAATACTATACTAGGCCAAAAAAAGATTGCGTTCAATTTGTCGTAATGACGTTGGCTAGCAGCATGAGTTGCTCTTCGTTCTTCCGCGAACTTAACGAGCTTTTTTAAAACAAAAGATAATTCAGGGTTGTTCGGTATAATATCATCTTGATTGGATAAACCTCTTACTAAATTCAAAATATTATTTGTTTCGCGATCACGAGAAGATTCGGCCCGTTCTCGTTTGCTTTTAATTTCCTGTATTATATGTTCACGCAAACTAGTCAAACGCGTTTGATCGTTTACTTTTTCTTCCTTTGTTTCGAAATCTTCTGTTGTATTCATTTTTATTTTCTATGAATAAAATGAATACAGCTATTATCGCATTTACTATTCTTATCGTCGGACTAATTATTCTAGGCATCTATGCAATCAATAAAGCTTCTACAGTAGCTTCAGATGCCGCGAAAGTGCTAGGCGATACTGCTTTGCTCACCGATATGAAAGAAACTGTTCAGGACATCGGGAAAATGGTGAAAGAAATCAACGACACAAAAGTTATTTCGAACATAGACAACACCGTAGACGATTTAGATAAGAGCAAGGTCATCGATAAAACCGATCAATCAATTAATAAAATTAATTCTATTTTGGACGACGTCAATAATACGCAACTTGTTAACACGATCGAAGGGGCTGCTCAAGACGCGCGTACCTTGATGGGTGGTGTAGACGATGCAAGTATGCAACAGTTTAATCGGATTATTCAGAACTGCGGAGATGGTATCACACTAGACATTCCCAAAGGAAAGTTAGCCCAATTCACGGTTGACGTCCCCGGTTTTATTGGAAGCGACGTCAACGTTGAAGTTCCATCTTCTGATATGAATGTTAAGCTCAATTTCCCAGGATGCTCGGAAAATTTTAGTAAAGAAGCATTTTCATCTATCATACAGGATACATTCAAAAGAAAAGATCTGCCTAGACGTTTTGAAAAAGAATTCCATATTGACGCGAACGGACATATTCGAACCGGCGTTTAAAGATATATATTTTATTATAAATCAGACATCGTGGCCGAGCGGTCTAAGGCGTTCGACTTAAGATCGAATACACAACGTGTGCGCAGGTTCGAATCCCGTCGATGTCACATTCTCAATTGAATAACAATTCAGAATACTTTTTAATTTGTATGATCTTTACAATACGGACCATCTACGCAGTAATATTGGTCACCATCGCGTCTACGTCTTACCTTTCCATCGTACTTGCAATTGTGCTTTAAACCAAACGTATAATTTTTCGAATAGGCGCCACAACCTTGTCTTGCACTTTCTGCAGAAGGAAAAATTATATCCTCGCAACTCAGTCCTAACTTAATACGATATACAGGATCACTTGGAAGAGCCGTGCAATATGGCATATCCGAACCTACGCGTTTAGGATAATATTCTTTTACCATCACAGGAGGTTGTCCATGAGAACATCGTGAAACATTAGCTGCTTGTTCTAAATCCATTCCACCCAAAGGAAATCCATGACAATTGCAAGGTCGTGCAGGTCCGTACAACTGATCTGTTGGTGTTATCACTAAATTGCCGGTTTGTGCCCATCCTTTCTTATCAAAATCACCCTTTGTGTTGGCTCCGACGTTTCCGCCCCAACCGCCAACAGATTTGTTCATAAGTGTATTCTCGTTCGCATATGTAATCGAATGCATTTTATATTTTATTTCTACGAGAAATAAAAAATGGACTTAATCAATCTTATCATCAGAACTATAGCCTTTATTTCTTCCGTATGGGTTTTACTTGAATTTATTGTAACTTGTAAAGTCGAAACCATGAGCGGCGCAGCCTTGGTCATCGTTGCAACAATCGCGACTCTAGCCATCTTCTTCATCACGCAACAACATAGACTAAAAACTTGTGATACCTGCGATAGCACGTACCTTCCTCCTGTCTTAAAATAATTTTTTACTCACAATGCACAGGTTCAACAACTCTCAAACGATACTACTTATTTTTATTTTTATATTTTTGATCAATGATATTCCTCAAAACAACGCCTATAAGTAGTCCGACGTTGTTAAAGAAAATATCGGACAAATTTCCTCTAACCCATGCATCATCGTACTGAGTTTCTTCTTGTTCGTCTTTTTCTTTCTTAAACTGTGGAAAGAATATTTGTCCTACTTTGCTGACTACCTTGGATGCTTTCTGTGGTTCTTGTAATTGTTTTCCGATAAACCATTCAACAATTTCCCAAATTACACCGAGAACAAGCCAAAGCCACCAAAGATCTGGACAGTAGAATCCAAGGTACAAATGAAGAAGTAAATGTGAGATTGGCCAACCCGAGTAGACTCCGCTTTCTCCAAAGGTCGAACCTAAAAAGTTGCTTTTGAAAACTGTTCCGCCAATTAAATCTTGACCAGATACGTGTCTAATAATTCCAAAAATTATGATAACTATAATCGCGATAGCAGATGCTTTTAATCCAGTACGTAGTGAATTCATTTTAATCATCAAATTAGTCTTTTTAAATTTTACAAATTTAAAATTCTTTATCTTTTATCCAGATTATCTTGGCAGTACATTATGTAGCCTCCATTATTTGGAAATGCCTTATTGATGCCGTCTACGGTTCCTTTATCATTAATCGTACAAACTAATTTAGGACCTAGCGCGACCAATCTTCTTTTCAGTACAGCTAAAGATGGATCTGAATTCCAATCCTGGTCTTCTCCAGTTTTCTCACCATCCCACGGGGTGCCGCAAGGTTTCACATCGTACAGCTGCGGAGAAAAAATATCGGCTCGTCCTTCTTCTACCGCGCTCAACCACGAGTTTCTCAATTCGGCAACATTTTCAAAACCCCATTTGTTCACACCGAACCAAGAACAGCTTAGCATAACATACATACCGGCATCTTTACACATTTTAAAAATAGGTGTAAATGTATTTGGATTCAGTACATCAAGTTTGTTGTCGTTTGCTACGGTTCGTCGACCTTGCTCAAGGTCAAAGCAGAATCCGTTGTAACCTAGTCTCTTCGTAGTCGCTATGATCGATGTCCATGCTGAAGGCTCTAATGCTTCAATTGTCCAATCGCCTGTGCCTGCGCAGACATCTTCACCTTTTTCATTCTTAGTACAATTACTACCTCCGCCGACGTTCAGTAAATTCAAAGGGTTTTCAACCTCTGGATTGCAGATTAGCAACGGTTTATCTTTTGGAATCTCGTCAAACAATTGAGTTAGTGGAACCCGCTGCACAGCCTTTCCATCTGCTTGATACTGAGTCACCGGAAGAGCCGAAGTTCCCCAACCGCTAAATGAGATTGCTAGATTATAACTTTTAGGTAAAACAACTTGTTGAGGCTTACCATTGGTATGCGGGGCTTTCCATGTCCACAGGTAAAACCCTTTAATTTTATTATCATTATTATCACCCGAACCAAATATCAAAAAGGTTTCTTTTCGTCTCACGAGGTGTATAGCTAAAGCTAATGAGATACTTAAGAATATTCCTAGTACAATTAGCCTTAATGTTCTTTTCTTCATTTTATTATACAACTTATAATTATTCTTTCTTCTTTTTCTTAGCACATTTTCCAAAAAGAACCCATGTCATGGTTATTAATGAAGCTAAAATAAGTAAAGATATGATAAAGTTGGTAGTGCTAGCAAAAGCTTTTCCTTTGTACAGATCATCGTCTTCAGAAGCACTCCCAGTCATCGCGGTTGGTGCTACTATAGGACCTCGTTTGTTTCCAGACGGTGCAGGAGGAGGAGGCGCAGGAGGCGATGGAGGAGGTTTAGGTTTCAATGACAGTTTCAAATTTTCCCAAACCAGTTTCAATCTGACCCACCACAATGGACCTGAAGAAAGACCGCCTTCACCACCGTTCACACCATTGTCATCGTCAGTTATAACACCGCCTTCACCAATATACTTGTTTTCTTTAAAAGCATTGACGATTTCATCATCGATGACGACGTCGAATGAAACTGAACCGCCAGGAAACTCTTTATTTGTTCCATTGAGACCTACGCCGATATTGTTGTCGAAGCTGATCAAACAGTACCACGAACCATCGTGCGTCGGACCCCACGAATTCTGGATAATCCAAGCATCTTTTGTGTAGCCAACGATAACGACCGCATGACCAGAAGGCGGCGAAGAGAATTCGCCCGTGTACACATCGTTCTTGCCTGCCGTTTTCCACCATTCTATGAAGTCTGGTGGTACTGCGAAAGAAGTCACGACCGGCCCATTTCGTACGATCTCTCTTTTGAGAACATCAATTCCGTTAGTTCTTGGCCATATTGCAACACTTCCTGGCACGACAGACATCTTAATACTCGATTCCTTACAGTCTTTTCCTTGCTGACATCCAGACACATCTTTCATGCATCCTAAGTCACCGTTCCCCATCTTATCACTTTCCCAAGATATTTGAACTGTGCTAGGGTTCGCGTTAGCCATCAACTTTTGAGGATACGGGAAACATGCGTTTGTGCTAACTTTCAAGTTAGACTGAAGATAATTCGCAGCCATTTGAACATTGCCGCCCAAACAAATTTGATTACTCGCCAACCCAAAACGTCCTTCGCACGAACACGATAGTAATTCAATGGGTGATGCAATGATGGCTTTTCGAAGCGGAAAGCCTCGTTTGTTCAAGGCAATCGCGTATCTATCACCCATCGCTGTAGCCGTTGCAATGGCCCAACACGATCCGCAACCTCCTTGATTGATGCGGTTGACTAAAAATTGATTCTTCATATTCTTCTGTTCTCTCCAATCAAATGTTTTTGGAGGAGGCGGCTGCTGCGCGGAAAGAGCCGCGCTTTGCGACGATGACATTGGAATCGGAGTTCTAACAAGACTTGCTCCAGCTACAAAGTATTTTGTTTCTTTGGGCTGTTGTTGAGCTGCCAATGGTAGCTTATCAGGACAGGTTTGAGGCCGACTTTCTAAATTTTTTACAGATCTTGCACAAGACATATTTTATTAATAGGATAATTTAAACAAAAAATAATATTCATAAAGATGCCAAAGAACAAGAAGAATAAAAGAAAGAATCACAAGTCCAAAGAAGCGCCGAAAAGAGATTTAGTTTTTAAAAATTTTCAAGAAGAATACGCTATCGTCACGAAGAAACTTGGCGACAGAAGAATGCTCGTAAAGATGCCAGATATGAACAAGGAAACAATGGCCATCATACCAGGAAGATTTAGAAAAAGATGTTGGTTTGATGTAGGCGATTTGTGCCTGGTTTCGTTCAGAGAATATCAAGATACGAAGGTAGATATAGTTTATAAATATACTACAGACGAACGTCGCGCTCTGTGCAGAGTAGGAGAAATTCCTCCCATATTCGCTAACTCAAGCGTTGACGCTGAAGCTAACCCAGAGGAAGAAAACGAAGAAGATGCTTTTGAATTTGCGTTCGACGAAATATAATAATAGTATGAAATAAATGGAAAGTATATTCACATCGAGACGACACTTATTTGGAGGAGCCTTGTCTTCAAAACTAATTTACATTGTAGGAATACTAAGTTTATTAAATCTAGTAGCTCTTATCATTATATGGGACAAAGCCGATAAAGCGCAAATTGCAGCGTCTTCTGCTACGCGCGGTCCGCAAGGCGAAAAAGGCGATAAAGGCGATAAAGGCGACCCAGGAATACAAGGAATACAAGGAGTGCAAGGAATCCAGGGAGAGCAAGGACAGCGGGGATCGACCGGTCCATCAGGATCAAAAGGCTCGCAAGGAGATTCTGGACCTGCTGGACCCGTTTGCACTGACTGTATCAGAAAAGGAGGTGTCGACTTGACCAATAACACACTGGATGCTTTGAAAAAGTTTACTTTATCAGGAAATACCGTAAAAGTAGGCGACTTGCAATCTACCGGGAGATTTACTTTCAACGAAATGAAAGCTAATGGCACTGGTCAAATAGTATCGAGAATAGAAAGCGAGGGGAATATGCTAGAAACCGATGATTAATTATTTTCAAATTCTTAAATTTGAAAACTACGCTCGCTACAGGATTCGAACCTGTGACCTTACGATTAACAGTCGTACGCTCTAACCAGCTGAGCTAAGCAAGCTATCTTTTCTTTTCTTTTCTTTTCTTTTCTGTTTAAGTCCTTTTGCAAATTTCTATTCGTTTAATAAATTTCTGAGCAAATGCCTCGCTTCTTTGAGCAGATCATCGATTTCTTTCAAGTCTTCTCTAGTATTCGACGGCGATCTTTGCTTCCAGTTGGATCTGAACTGTGGAAAGTCATCTTCTGAAGATTCGCCTGAAGACGACGGTGAATAAGACATTTTTCTAGTCGGGGTTTTTGATTTGCGGTACTTATTGCCACCTCGCGAATGCGAGGAAGAGCTACTTCCTGGTGATTTAGATCTTCTTCTTGGAGAAGGTGAAGATGAGTGAGAAAAAACTCTGCTATCGTTTGAACTCATTTTTCATTAAAATGTAATAATCTTTAACTTAACCCAGGATATCACGAACAATAAATTTTTTTAAAGATTCTCGATCCAGGTAACAGAACAATGGATAGTTTTCAGAGTCGTTTAAAATATAAAAAATTTCATCAACTGCATCATCCAAAGGATTTGTTTCAATTTCATAGTGATAATCATGCTCATTGTTTTGGTTTAAACTTTCTTCTAAAATTTCTGCTGGAGTTTTTTCTAATTTTCTAGCCTGTTGTAAGGCATAGCGTTTTCCACGTTTCTTAGGTTTATTCATTTCTTAATAATTAATTTTATAAGTTTAGATGAATAATTATAATTACGCCAGCCGGTTACATTAGAATTGTTTTTATGCTTTATAAAGTATAAAAACGAGGTGTACTGATTTGTGAATATAATTACAACAGTTTGCATAGCATTGGTCCTAGACAAACAGACAGGCCGACAACAAGCGCAACTATGAGGCTGCTTGTGATTGGAGTATCAGCATGCATCACAAGCATATGCATGACTTTATCAACAAATTTAGTCTGTTTTACCATTTGTTTTTGCTTGTCCGAAGCGACTAACTTAGCGGCTTGAGGAAGGAGAAGGTTGATCAAGACTGCAACGAGAACTGCGCAAAGTTTTTGTTTCATTTGAAGCTTCATTTATTTATGAGAAATATTTTTATTTGTCTATTCCTTCGCACCTACTTGTTCTTCGGTTGGTGTAGACATTTTATCGAAGCACTTTAAGTTTCTACTGACAACCATTTTCGTCTTCGTCTTCTAATAATCCGACGACCTCTACAAACCCTTCCTTTGCACGAGGGCAAAGTCTTTCATTATTGCTTGAATACGTGTAAATGTATGGCCTGTTGCTTTTCCAAGTTTTTCTTTCATATTGTTCGACTATATCGTTGGTGCTATTACAAGTGTTCGGTCTTAAGCAACTCATCGGAGGTCTTCCATCATCTTTAGGGTTAAGCTGGTTGAATCGGTCGTAATTTCTAAATTTTAATTTGTTCATTTATTTATATTTTTTTTTTAAAATACATTTTCCTTTCAAAATGGTAAAATTTTTTTGTTTTCTGAAAAAGTAGATACTTTCACCTTGCTATAATAAAATGGCTAAAAAGAAATCAAGACTTCAAGCACTACGCGACGAGATGTTGTCGGATCGTGTTGACGATGATGATGCAGGACTCGAACGTTCTTCGTACCGTCTTATGAACCAGGAAGAACTCGAAGGTAGAGTTAGGGCAAGGCAGAACTGGCTCGATGCTGATCCGGAAGAGATAGAAGAATCGTCTGGTCGCTTTGTGTTCAATCCTACACTTAATAGGTACATCGACATGCGAAGACCGACGGTTGAACTGAACGATCTGCCAAGTTTGAATCTTGGAAGACGTGATTACATTCCGCCTAATGTTCGCCGGTCTCCCCGGAGAATTACGACCAGATCGACCCGATCGAGATCTCCCGATCGTCTTAATCCGTTCAGACGAACTCAATCGTACGAAATGGCACCGTCTGTGTACTCTAGAGTGCCTTCTCCGCGACGTTCTCCTGTTCGATCCCCGGTTCGATCCCCGGTTCGTTCTCCGGTCAATCGTCCCTTTACAAAGAGGGTAAGCGATGAAATCGATGCGATTCGTTCACGTATGGAAACACGTTCTATGGCTCGTGAGCGCCGTAGAATTGAAACGGATCTAGTTGATGCTATGACTGGCATGACGTTGGCTGACGGACCGCCGCCGTTGCTTGACCTCGGACCCCATGCTATGTCCGATTCCGGAAACGAACGACGAAGGGTAATCAATGAAAGGTTAGCAGAAATCGATCGTCAAGAACGTCGTAGCACTCTTCTCAAAAGTTTGCGGAGATTGGGGCGGAACCCGAACAAGTTTGCTGCGTTGGAAACACTCGAACAACAATACAAAAATGCGTTGTCTAAAAAAAGAAAAAAAGAAAAAGCTCAAAAAGAAAGAAGACTGAAAAGATGGGAAGAAGTAGGAAAGCATGAAGCTCGCGAACTAAGGCAGAGGATGCATCGCCTTGCTAAAGTCAATGAGAAACGGCGTCAAAATCTTCGCAAACGCTTTGTAGATGAAAAGCGAGAGTTAGAACAAAAGGTCCGAACTCTAGAACAAGAAGAAAAGGTTCAGACTTTGGTTGGCAGTCGTTGGAAACTTAAGAAACAGAAAGCCGGATCAGGAGATATGTTTCGACGATGGACCATCGTTAGCGAATTTGTAGATCCTGCAACTGGCGAGAGAATGTTTTCCTTTAGAACTGGAGATCGAGGAGGTGTACGACAATCTACTGAAGCAGATTTTAGGAGAAAATATATCCCAGAAAACGAAGAGGTAGAAGTACAAGTACAAGTTGCTCAAGAACCTGGTAGAGGTGCAGGTGAATTCCGGCTCGAGCGAAGGACTCACAAGGGCAAATTGCAAGTTCAAAGCCCGGAGAATGGAAAGTGGTATGTAGCCCACGGAAAGATTGGAAAAGGATTGATAGCAAAGTACGAAAAAAGGTAAAAACAAAAAATAAAAAAAAAAAGCCCCTCTGGCTGAACCGATTGTTAAGGTTCAGTCAGAGGGGCTTTTTTTTTGTGACAGTTCAAATGGTTTTAAAATCAATAAAATAGAATAGAAACAATGAATACAACATCCTCTTTTGTTTCTATTCTATTTGACATTTTAAGAAGAAGACAAGCTCACTTTGACGAGTGTCTTGTAAAATTTTTATCTCCGCCTGAACACACAGTGAATATTATTTTTGAAGAAGAAGATGAGTTTCAAGAGCTGCTTGCACATTTTGATTCAATACTAGACATGTTATGAATTTTATTTCGGAGATCGACGTCTACTGCGTTTACGTTTTGGAGATCTGCAACGCTTGCTTCTTCTATCTCTAACTTGTCCGCGTCGACAAGATTTGCGTTTAGATCTTCGAGGAGATCTGCGTTTAGACTTGCGTTTAGATCTTCGAGGAGACTTGCGTTTAGTGAAGCGCATGTGTTTGTAGTCTTTTAATAGATTTTTTTTCTTAGCGCTTCTACTTTTTTTTCTACTGACAATACGTCCCCATTTATTTTTTTTGAGAGATTTTTTCAATAAACCTCCGGATGTGTGATGAGCATTCCCGTGCATAACTTGTGCACGAGATCCAACTCTTTTTTTTGGACTTTTAGCTGGCATTTATTAAAAGCAAGTAGTATTTTTTTATTTTTTGAACAATAAAGAAAGTATGTCTTATGTAAAAATCAGCGAATTTGGAAAACAAGCTGCGTATGCGCCTGTTAATCATCCCCTTTCATACATTATGTCCGGTCAAATGGATAGCTCTCTCATGCACGGCAGCGATCGAATCAACGACAACTCCCGTGAGTCTGCCATCTACGCTGCAGAGTATTGCGCTAAAGGCTTTGATAAGTTTTGCGAAGTTATGGTTTCAAACCCTGAACCTCAGTACTTTCCAGAACAGATCCATGGATACACTTACAACGGCAACAATATCCCGAAGATGATGACGAAAGGAGATGTTGTTCTCATGAACACTGCGAAAACAAAATATCTTATGGAGATGGTGGGCGGTTCTCCGAATCAAGTTCCGTTCGATCCGACAGTAGCCGCGTCTCCGTTGATTACAGTGTGGACAGGTGAGTACATGCAACCGCAGTACTACATTCCTAAAGGTCTAGATGTAGATTCAGATCCGGTTATGCTTCGTCTCTTGAACAGACCGTTGATCGCGATCGATCTCTTGATGAATATTTATGCCAACATGACTAGACTTGGCAGAATCGGAGAATTGCAAGGCACGAAACTGGGCACATTTTTCAATAACATGAAAGAAAACGCTAAAAAGTTCAGTGATCCAGTTGTTTCGCAGTTCGCGACGTCTGTAATGTAATCGATTCTATAATACCCTAAAGAATTATAGAACAACTATAAAAATGAAAGATCCTGAAAATGTGTCTCTAAACGATCTACGTGAACTAAGAACACTTGAAGATGTTTTAAGGTATGCTAACAAAAACTATCCTGGTTGGATTGCAGGCTTTGCCGATCGGTATTCGGATGATTATCCTCACTTAACGTGTACTTGGGTTGAAATGGCGAAAATGCTCAAAACCAATCCATCGCAGGTAATGCTGGTTTCGCACGTTCCTTTACTCAACAAAGGAGGAGGAAGCGATTCTCCTGTATTGACCGCTTTATCAGACATCTTTTCTCGTTCCGGTTTCATGATTCGAAGAAATGAAGAATTTGTCACATGTCCAGTCTGCGACGCCTTGCTTCCAAGCAAGAAGGCGTATTCAAAACTCACCGTAAAGCCGCCTTTCGAATGGAGTCATAAGTGCCGCCTTTGCGAAGAAAAACCGAAGATAGAGGTTGTTGAATAATTCGATTTTATTTTTTTCATAAATAAAATCATGAAATGGACTAAGAGTTTTATACTCCCAGGTGGAGCTAAAAAGGGAAAGAAATATTTGATAAAAGCCGTGAAGGCCGGCCACATCAAGAATGTTAAACGCGCTCTAAATGCCAGCGTCGATCCGAATGCATTGGATGAGAAGGGAACCCCCGCTTTGATGCTTGCAATTGTTAACAATCATACAGCTATGGTAAACCTCCTTCTAGAAAAAGGTGCCAACATGCTTGCTTTAAATAAGGACGATGACAGCGTTTTGTTGGCGGCGGTAGGAATAAATGATAACAAGCTGGTACAACGCCTTCTCGCGGTTTCCGACGTACGGAAAAAATTGTTGAATTTTGCAAATAATGTTGGCCAAACACCTTTGATATCGGCCGCAAAGCAGGGAAATTTCCTTCTGGGAAAAATCCTTCTAGATGCCGGCGCCAATCCGAAGGCATCGGATGACGACGGCATGACAGCTTTGTTATATACCGTCATGGAGAATCGTTTGGATAATAATCAAATGGTGACAAACCTTCTAGATGCCCGCGCCGATCCGAATGCAAAGAATAATAAGGGTAAGACAGCTTTGATGTTTGCCGCCGCGAGCGGTCGTGAAGATCTGGTAGAAATCCTTCTAAAGGCCCGCGCCAATCCGGATGCAAAGAATGAGAAGGGTGAGACAGCTTTGATGTTTGCCGCCGTGCGCGGTCGTGAAGATCTGGTAGAAATCCTTCTAAAGGCCGACGCCGATCCGAATGCAGCGGATGGTACCGGCATGACAGCTTTGATGTTTGCATCAGGGGCAAAAGGTATCCCTCAAATGTTTTTGGAGAATACAGTAAAACTCCTTCTAGATTTTGGCGCCAAACCGGGTGTATCGGATGACGACGACATGACAGCTTTGATGGTTGCAAGGACTAGACGTTATGAGGGTATAGTAAAACTCCTTCAAACGGCATTGGCAAAGGAGGTTGCAAACATGCTCGAATCAATGTCAGAAACGAAAAGAAGAGAAGCGGCAGAGGCACTCCTAGGGTTGTCAGCAGACCAAACGGAAAGAGAAGCGGAAAGAGAAGCGGCAGAAGCGGCAGAAGCGGAAAGAGAAGCGGCAGAAGCGGAAAGAGAAGCGGCAAGACAAGCGGCAGAAGCGGAAAGAAAAGCGGCAAGAGAAGCGGCAAGAGAAGCGGCAAGACAAGCGGCAGCGGCAAGACAAGCGGCAATACAAGCGGCAATACAAGCGGCAAGAGAAGCGGCAGCGGCAAGACAAACGGCAATACAAGCGGCAAGAGAAGCGGCAAGAGAAGCGGCAATACAAGCGGCAAGAGAAGCAAAATTCTGGGCACGATCGCGACGGAGACTTAATGTCGAGGACGTAACACTTGCAGAATTAGAGCGCATGAAAATAATAATACGACAAACTCAGGAAAAACTAGCGGCAGCAGCAGCAGAAGCAGCACGGAAAGCAGAAGCGGCAGGACGGGCAGCACGGAAAGCAATACTGAAAGCAGAAGCGGAAATCGGAAAAGCAATACTGAAAGCAGAAGCAGAAGCGGCAAGAAGAAAAAGACAAGCGGCAAGAAACGCGGCAATCGCAAGAGGAGCGGCAAGAGAAGCGGCAAGAGAAGCGGCAACAAGAAAAAGACAAGCGGCACGGAAAGCAGAAGAGGATAGAAGAGTAGCATTAGCAAGCCTAGAATCAGCAGAAGCAGCAGCAGCAGCAGCAGCAACAAGAGAAGCAGCAGCAGAAGCAGAAAAAGAAATACAGGAATTTTATGACAGAGCACTGGAGTACGGAACCGATGTTAACGCCATGCTTAGGGGAGAAGGTTTCGAGATACTAGGATTAAATCATAGGAAACACCCAGTTTGGGGACGTCGAATACAAGACTATAAAGGCAACTGGATGACGCAAACAATAACGATACCTTCTACCCCTGGCAACACCACACGGTTGCCTGATACCACAAAGAAAAAAATAAGATTGAGCATCAGACACCGGTATTTGAATAAAGAAGACTATAAAAAACAAAAGTATATAGTTTTCGGAGGCATTGAAGTTAGAAGCAAATGGGTAAAAAAGCAGGGTCAGGGGGCTTTATGATGAGAAAGTTTAATAATTTATTTTAAAAGAATACTATCAGTTTTAAAATGAGTAAATATCTTTTCAGAGCCTCATCTCCTAGTGCCCATGTTTTCAAAGTCGTTGCCGAGATCTTGCAAACGAATCTGAAAACAAGTTGTTTTCAACTTAAATCAACTGGCCTTTTCTTGCGTCAGATGGATGAGAACCGTGCAACTTTAATAGATTTAAAGTTGGATGCGTGTAAATTTGATTCGTTCGAATTCAATCCTTTGAATAAGGACGAAAGTTTATTTATAGGCCTTACTTTGACTCACCTGTACAAGCTTCTTAAAACCGTAAAGAAGAAGGACACGATTTGTTTATACATCTTGCACGATGAGCCTACGGAGATAGCCATCGAGGTTATTCCGAAAGATAATAAAAGGATTACAACGTCGTTTCTAAAAATTCAAAGAGTTCAAAATATTTTGGTAGAAGTTCCAGTAGGGTACAGGGCACCTGCGATTCGATTGCCGTCGGCTGAATTCCAAAAGATTTACAAGGATATTCTTTCTATCGGGAAAACTGTAGATATCACGACGAAAGAAAAAATTCTACAATTTGACGTAGATGCTGGGGGAATTGTGAAAAGACGCGTTGAATACGGCGAACGTTCAGAAGACGACATCATTCGATACTCTGAAACATTTGATACCGAACAGTTGGTCAAATTTGGAAAAATATGCAACTTGTCTAAATTCTTGGATATTCATACGCAGCCCAGTTTACCTTTGCTCGTTTCAGGGGACGTAGGGGTGCTGGGTAAAATATCTATATATGTAAAATGTAGATCAACAATCTAGCTAACCAGTTAAAAGGTTAATTTCTGTATGTAGAGATACAATGAAATTGAAAGATATTACTAATAGCAGTGGTTTGTACTGTTTGATTTGGCAACCCCAGTTGAAGATGGGAGAGACCGAATTTTTCACTTCGATCAAGATTGGTCGAACAGGAAACAGTTTCAAGAAGAGGTTTCGAGGGTATACTGGTCGAAATCGGATAGACGACAATACTACTATTCATTTTCAAAAATTATGCGTGCCGGAAAACAAGAAAAAAAATTATGGGTTCACGGAAGAAGAAGCATTTTTAAAAAAAAAAGTGAAAGAATGGTATGTGATGAGAAAAAAACTTTTCAAAGAAAAGCCAGAACAAGAAGAATTTTATCAAATAAAAACGCAACACTCTCATAAGTTTATAAAGGTAATACTTGACGCTTTCGAAAAAATAAAAGAAAAAAATAAAGCGCCTCCTCCTCCTCCTCCTCCTCCGCCTCCGCCTCCTCCTGAGCCTCTTTTTCAGTCTTTGTGGAAGTTTGCTTGGCCCGGTAGACGCGTCTAGCACGTACTTAACTTAAAAACAAAACTTGTATAAGAAAAGTCCGCATGGCCTAATCGGATAAGGCGTCTGACTTCTAATCAGAAGATTGCGAGTTCGAGTCTCGCTGTGGACTAGGGCTGTTGGTCTAGTGGTATGATTCTCGCTTTGGGTGCGAGAGGTCGCGGGTTCGATTCCTGCACAGCCCCCTGTCAGTGTGTCCGAGTGGTTAAGGAGCTCGACTTGAAATCGAGTACGCTTTGCGTGCGCAGGTTCAAATCCTGTCACTGACGAACCCTTTTAGCTCAGTCGGTAGAGCGCGCGCCTTTTAAGCGTGTGGTCGTGGGTTCGAGTCCCACAGAGGGTGAGTTCCGTTAGCTCAGTTGGTCAGAGCATCCGTCTTATCAACGGAGGGTCACGAGTTCAACTCTCGTACGGAACAAATTTGAAATCATTGATTTCAAATTTTTTTTAATAAATGAGCGATGACAACACTAAAGACAACGATGAATTGATAGATCAGAATTCGGATAACATCCAAAGAGATTCTTCAGAAGACATCCAAGACGATAACGAAGAAGATATTTTAAAAAAGGACTTTATTGAAGCTGAAGCGCCTAAATACGGACCATATCCTTGGTTAGATGCTATCCTGGGAAACAAATTTGAAAAGGATGGTGGATACAAATTTGATAGAAGTACCGTCAGATTTCTAGGACCAGCCATGATTCTATATATTATATTATTCTTTGTATCAGGACTCTACAAAATAGACTGCGTTCCTGTGAAAGTTCTTTTTGTAATAGGAATTGGTTTATGGATCTTTCTTATACTGAACAGACGAACTCAAAAAGTTCAACACGTCACAGCTGAAGCACAGTACATGTTCAACGCGGCCGAAAGATCAATCGTACTGTTGAGTGTGTTCACTCTATTTACTGTGCTAACAAGAATAAACCACGACACTACCAACACAATTCTGCTCGCTTCTATTATGATAAGCACTATCGCAGGAGGAATATGGTACACGTATGAAGATAAACCTCTCAACTACAGAAACAATAGAAATATAGGAGTAGCTGGTATAAATCTAAGTCTTATGCTATTTGTACTTCTCCTAGCCAAAAACTACTACTGTACGAAAGATTTCAAATATTAATAAAAGTTTGACCGATCAGTTGGCGACTTTTTACTGTAGCAATCGACCGTGTTTTCTGGACAGTTTCCTCTGCCAGGGAACGAACACATTCCTAACAAATCTAAACACCCTTTGCATTTGCCATCGCATTTTAATACAGGAATTTGAGGCGCCTTCGCAGTCGTTGGAAGCGGTGATGACGGCGGTACTGACTTAACCTTGCAAGTGCTCATCATGAGCAACAAGCCTAATGAGAAAGAAAACAGTAAAGATAGTCCTATCATTAAGATTACATTCATCTTTATTTGTTGTCACAAAAAAAAAGCCCCTCTGGCTGAACCTTGTCGATTGGTTCAGCCAGAGGGGCTTTTTTTTTGTATTTATTTTTAACATCCAATATTATTCCAAGCAGCTTCTTCAACGTCCCGACTGCTTGTCCAGGATTCTTGCTTGATAATGTCTTTCACATCAGAATAAGAGAACCCATTCGGAAAATTCTTGATGGCTTTTTGTAAAAGTTTATGTTCAGAAGATTTAATGCCTTCAAGTTCAATCAGACGATCAATCACACTAACAAGTAGTTGACTCGCACGATTTATGGTTGCGGCGATGTGCAACCATTCTTCCTTCAAGAGTTCATTGCGTGGTTCAAAGTTTTTGTTGAGGTTATGAAGTTCGATAAGCCTAATATATAAGAATTCTACCTGAGGAAAAAGTTTAGAACAGTTTACCAAAATTGAATAGTCGTTGTTCAGAAACTGAGTCATCGTAAGCGTAGACCTCATATACATATTAAGACAAGATCGATTATGCAACAACGCATCCATAGCCTTTTTGTTCGTCTGAACCCTGCTTTGAGTCTTCATTCGACGCCAAGCCATCTGGATGTCCGTAGCTAATCGGTGTTTGAGAGCCGAATGAAACGGAAGATTCCGAGCCCACTGAAGGAAGTGGATCGAATTTGTCCTAGACTTCTTCTTCGGAGCTGGCGGACACACGCGTTTCCTTTGCGGAGGAGGCGGTGTTTTGAACACAACAGAATCCTTCGACGCCCGTCTAAGCTTCTTAGACCTATTCTTCTTGAGCATCTTCTTCCTTTTGGGAGACACGCTATGCTTGTTAGCTTCTCTTCGGACCCTACGAGTGTAGTCTTTGTTTCGGCTTTTAGTAGTGTAGTACATGGTACTTGTTGTTGTTTTAAAAAATTTTGAAAAAAAATTAATCATTTTAATTAAAAATGTCACGGAAATCGAAACTAAAATGCAACAAACCAGTAAAGTCTTGGAGACCTGGGAAAAAAAGAGCTGTGAAGGCTTGTTCTAGAGGAAAAGAAAAAATTATACATTTTGGAGCTACTGGATATGGCCATAATTATTCAAATGCGGCAAGAAGAAGTTTTAGAGCAAGGCATCGTTGCTCTACCGCGAAAGACAAGTTGACTGCAAGATATTGGGCGTGCAAAAATTTGTGGGCTGGACCAGGCGGTTCAGTAAAGAAGTCGCCTCCAGGGCGCCGAGCAAAGTTGGACAAACGTAAGTCAAAGCGTAAGTCGAAGCGTAAGTCGAAGCGTAAGTCGAAGCGTAAGTCGAAGCGTAGATCGCCAAGGCGTAAGTCGAAGCGTAGATCGCCAAGGCGTAAATCGAAGCGTAGATCGCCAAGGCGTAAATCGAAGCGTAGATCGCCAAGGCGTAAATCGAAGCGTAAGTCAAAGCGTAAGTC
>Ga0255769_10000704_pt1 | contig 39700 bp, 41 predicted proteins | sample 041ome_9_FD_179637 | JGI IMG/M metagenome (GOLD analysis project Ga0255769, IMG submission 179637) | Coastal salt marsh microbial communities from the Groves Creek Marsh, Skidaway Island, Georgia - 041413US metaG (version 2) | ecosystem: Environmental > Aquatic > Marine > Intertidal zone > Salt...
TGGGCCATGTTTTACCGGTTTTCATCCGTGAATTTTTTGGCAGGGTCAGTTGCACCATTTCATTGGTCCTTTCTGGTCAAGAACATCATTGCGGACACAGGCCCGCACCCCCTGTAAACAAGGACGTGCCTGCGGAACATTCTGGGCTCATAGCACTGCTAAGCGTTGTCGCCTGCCGTGACATGGACCCTGATTGGGTTTCAGTGGTATTTTCGGTATTCACAGCGGGCGCACCCCATATCCCCACCCAAGGAATATCCAACGCTTTGGACAGGGCAGTGATGACGTGTTTCATCCAAATTGTGCCACCTTTGTGATAGGTGGCCAAACACAACAGGCGTTTGGGCGCCGAATGACGCCCAAAATTGATATCCTGTTGTACCCCAGACATGAATTAGAATGTCCGTACTTTGGGCGCGATTTTTTCCAGACTGATGCCGCCTTGTGTTTCAGTCGTCAGCGGATCGGTGATAACTGGACGATATGATAATTCCACCGCGTTGCCATCGACCCGTGTCACCGTATGCACGCGCCAGTTTTCATCATCACGCGTTGTGAAATCTTCGTGCGCGTGCGCGCCACGGGATTCTTTGCGTGCTTCGGCACCGACGATGGTGGCCAATGCGTTTGGCATCAGGTTGGTCAGTTCCAGCGTTTCCATCAAATCACTGTTCCAAACCAAGCTGCGATCGGTGACCTGAATGTCATCCATCTTTCCTGCAATTGCAGTCATTTTTTCGACGCCCTGTGACAGGGTTTCAGATGTCCTGAAAACGGCCGCGTCGGCTTGCATTGTTTTTTGCATTTCCAAGCGCAGTTCGGCAGTTGGTGTCGCGCCTTTTGCGTGGCGCAAGCCGTCAAAACGATCAAAGGCTTTGTCGATGGACGCGGTGTTCAACACGGGGTTTGACGCATCTGCATCTACAACCTTGCCCGCGCGGATCGCGGCCGCACGTCCAAACACCACCAAGTCAATCAATGAATTTGATCCAAGGCGGTTCGCACCGTGAACCGATGCACAGCCCGCTTCGCCAACAGCCATCAGGCCGGGAACGATAGCAGTTGGATTGTCGGCAGTTGGGTTCAACACTTCGCCCCAATAGTTTGTGGGGATACCGCCCATGTTATAATGCACGGTTGGCAGGACAGGGATCGGTTCTTTGGTCACGTCAACACCTGCAAAAATCTTTGCAGATTCTGAAATGCCCGGCAACCGTTCTGCCAAGGCTTCGGCCGGCAAATGTGACAGGTTCAGGTGGATGTGATCCCCACCTGCACCAACGCCGCGACCTTCGCGGATTTCCATGGTCATACAACGTGACACGTAATCGCGAGGTGCCAAATCTTTGTAATGCGGCGCGTACCGTTCCATAAAACGTTCGCCTTCTGAGTTGGTCAGATAGCCGCCTTCGCCGCGTGCACCTTCGGTGATCAAACAGCCAGAGCCATAGATGCCGGTTGGGTGGAATTGCACAAATTCCATGTCCTGCAGCGCCAGTCCGGCACGCGCGACCATGCCGCCGCCATCACCTGTACAGGTATGCGCCGATGTCGCGCTGAAATAGGCGCGGCCATAGCCGCCGGTCGCCAAAACAACCATCTTGGCGTTGAACACATGCATTGTGCCGTCATCCAGTTTCCAACACACAACGCCCTGACATTGACCATCATCAGACATGATCAGGTCAATGGCGAAATATTCGATATAGAATTCCGCATTGTTTTTCAGGGACTGACCATAAAGCGTGTGCAAAATCGCATGACCTGTGCGGTCTGCGGCTGCGCAGGTCCGTTGCACGGGGGGGCCTTCGCCGAATTCGGTTGTGTGGCCACCAAAGGGGCGTTGGTAAATCTTGCCTTCTTCTGTGCGGCTGAAGGGCACACCGTAATGTTCCAATTCGTAAACCGCCTTGGGCGCTTCGCGGGCGAGGTATTCCATCGCATCGGTATCACCCAGCCAATCGGACCCTTTCACAGTGTCATACATATGCCACTGCCAATGGTCTGGCCCCATGTTCGACAACGATGCCGCAATGCCGCCTTGGGCCGCGACAGTGTGCGAACGGGTTGGGAACACCTTGGTTACACAGGCTGTGCGCAGCCCCTGTTCTGCCATGCCCAATGTTGCGCGCAAGCCAGCACCACCGGCACCGACAACAACAACATCATATTCATGCGTTTCGTATTGATATTCTGCCATAGTTCCTGCCCCTTATAGTGCCAATTTCGCGATGGCGAACAAACCCGTCGCCATCATGCCATAGGCCAAACATTTCACCAAAATGATGGTGATTTTTTCCGCGGTGCCATGCACGTAATCTTCGATCAAGACTTGGGCACCAGATTGAAAATGCTCTAGGCCGACAATCAACGTCAATGCCGCTATGATCGCGGGGAAAGGACGTTGGTAATAGGCCAAAACCTCTTCGTATGGGGCACCAACAATGCTGCCAAACGTGAACACAAACAGTGGAACCAAAATCAACAATGCGACCGAGCTGACTTTCATCGCCCAAAAATGTGCTGTTCCTGATTTCGCGCTGCCCATGCCAACGGCGCGTTTACGATCTGTCAAATAACGCATAGTTTCCCCCTATAGCACGATGACTGTGATCACAGTCAGCACAAATGATCCAATGACCAAAGCCCATCCTAATTTATAGGCGGTGGGCAAATCCAACCCGATTGCGTTGTCCCAGATCAGATGGCGAATGCCGCCCAAGGTGTGGTACCACAATGCCCAGATCGACCCCAGCATGATCAATTTTCCGAACCAGCTGCGGATCAATCCGTCAGCAATTTCAAAATATTCAGCCGAGGTAGATGCCGCCAGTAACCACCAAATCACAAGAAACGCGCCGACGATCAGTGCGTTACCAGTAATCCGAACCAAAATGGATGTCATCGACGTCAATTGCGGACGGTAAATTGTCAGATGCGGAGAGAGAGGTCTGTTGCCTCGGTTTACATCAGCCATGTATCTTAGCCTTTCGGTTTCAATCTGGGCGCACCACAACCGGTTTGGCCCGTAGCATAGTTATGGTCAGGTTCTTAATATAATCTAACGACAAAACCAGCGTGGGAAATAGTGTTATCGATAAAATTATATCATTCTGTGAATTTGTGATCACTTAATTATTATTAGTGATCACAAAATATGCGGGTGTATCTAAATTCAAACAGGCATCAACGCCCAGTAATCTAAATCAAGCAACACATCGGGATCGTATTTCCCGCTGTCATTTTTCAGTGTCTTGGGATGGCTGCCTTTGGTCGCCACAAGCCGCAACCGAATGGCACCAACGCCTGCCGCATCCGTTTCGGCATGATCAAGAACTTCGCTCCAGGCTTTGATCGTATCACCCGCAAAACATGGGTTCGCATGTGCCCCAGAATTTAGCCCAACGATTATCTGTGCGTTGGCCAAGCCGTTAAACGACAAAGCCCGCGCCATCGAAATCACATGACCGCCATAGATCAAGCGCTGCCCATCGGGGCGGAATGTGGCGTCGAAATGCACCTTGGCCGTGTTTTGCCACAATCGCGTGGCCAACATGTGTTCGGCCTCTTCTATCGTGACACCATCAACATGGTCGATAATTTCGCCAATGGCATAGTCGCCCCAGCGGTGCGGTTCGCCTGCAAGGGTGAAATCATAATCGGTAAAATCCAGTCCTGATGGAATGACAAGATCGCTGACATCCAATGCCGCCTTTAGATCAGGCACCACCGTTTCGGGGGTCGGCGCATCCAAATTGTTTTTTCGCACCATGACCCAACGGACGTATTCCATCACAACGTCATCATGCTGGTTCAATCCACGGGTACGGACATAAACAACGCCCGTTTTGCCGTTGGAATTTTGTTTCAAGCCAATGACTTCGGACACTGATCGTAGTGTATCGCCTGCATAAACAGGTTTCAGCCAGCGGCCTTGGGCATAGCCCAGATTGGCAACCGCATTCAGGGAAACATCTGGAACCGTTTTGCCAAACACCAAATGAAACGCCGCCAGATCATCCAGCGGCGCCGAGGGCAAACCGCACCCGCGCGCAAATTCATCCGACGAATACAGCGCATGCCGTGCAGGGTACAGCGCGTGGTACAACGCGCGTTCCCCACCTGAAACGGTGCGTGGTACGGCATGTTCGATCACTTGACCGATGCTGTAATCTTCGAAAAAACGCCCAGGGTTGGTTTTTGCCATTATTGCTCTCCTAATTTCTTGTTGGGATCATAATCATCCGCTGTCGTTTTAATCACAGCCTGCGCACAACGCATTTTGCCAGTATCGTGATCAAATGCGTAACACGGGTCACCATACAGCACCCAGCCCTTGGACAATGCCAATGTCACTTTGTGACAAAACGCGGATGTGTCCTCTTCGGTCAAAAGACGATAAAGTTGTGCCATGACTTACCCCGGAAACGGATTCACGCCCAGCGCGATATGAATACCAACGATGACTGCAAATGTGACAACGCTGATCACAGCAAACAGCCAATCGCGCCCCTTGTCGCCAGGTGTCGGACGTTCCCATGTTTCTGATCGGTTGATCAAAATCACAGACACGACAGCCCAGAACAGCATACCACCGAACAAAATGATCGACGCCAAATCTCCATTGACCAGCAAATGCGCAATGGCCCAGATTTTCACAGACACCAACATCGGATGGCGCATTTTGCCCCGCAGACGTCCTTTGGTATGCGCCATTGCAAACACAGCAACAGCAACAACCATCATCAAGCTGTTTATATGCACCAAAAATGCTGGAGGATACCAAATATCAATAAAGTCAGCCTGACGATATCCGTAGATGATCAACCCAAGTCCGACAAACAACAGGATCGAAATAACCCCACGCCCCCGCGCGCCCATGGACGCCCGCAGGTCAGGGGCCAAGCGTTTCAGCCAGTGTGGCACAATCCACAGGATCAAGCCTAGAATTAGTAATGTCATATTTTACTCCGCATCTTGTTGAACAATAGCCTTGGCCTGTGCCAAAGTTTTCCTTGCCGTTTCAACATGCAGATTTTCTACGATTTTACCATCCACAACTGCAACACCCTGGCCCGAAGCCTCAACTTCTTCGAAGGCGGCGATATAGCGTTGGGCCAATTCGATCTCGGCAGGCGATGGTGCAAAACATTCATTGGCAATGGCAATTTGCGCTGGATGGATCAGGGTTTTGCCATCAAATCCCAAATCGCGTCCCTGTTCGCATTCACTGCGCAATCCATCGTCGTCCTTGAACTGGTTATAAACGCCATCCACGGCGACCACATCATAGGCGCGTGCGGCCAGTAACATCGTTTGCAGCGCGGTTTGCAGCTGCATGCGATCCGCGCGGAACCGACAATTCAGTTCCTTGGCCAAATCATTCGTGCCCGCCACAAACCCCTGCAACTGGGGATGCGCAGCGATAGCGGCTGCGTTCAAAACACCCAGCGGCGTTTCAATCATGGCCCAAATGGGTTTGCCATTGCCCAACATATCTGCAACCGCCTGCACATCAGCCGGGCTGGCAACCTTGGGGATCAAAAACGCATCCGCATCCGCATCGCGCAATGCTGCGATATCGCCCTGCCCCCATTCGCTGTCTAACCCATTGATACGGATAATTTTATATCGTGCACCATAGCCCCCGGCTGCCAATGCAGATTTCAAAGTTTCACGCGCATCAATTTTGGCATCAGGTGACACCGCATCTTCTAGGTCGAAAATAATGGCGTCGACGGGCAAACCGCGTGCTTTCTCTAGGGCGCGATCCTTGGATCCGGGAATATACAGTACTGATCGAAACGGGCGGGCCGTGATATCCATGATTTCCTCCGTAATATTATTGCGCAGGACTAGGACATTTATTTTCAAAAACTTCAAGGGGAAATTTGCCGCAGTGCAGAAATTAGGTCGCAGCCACCCAAATCAACCGCCCCCCTGTGACCAATAACAACACATAGGTTAAACGGAAAAACCATGTCTCAGATATCCAATTATGACCCTTGACCCCCAGATAAACACCCAAAACGGCAAAGGGCGACAACATCAGATCAATTTTTAACGTGTCCCAACTGAACAATCCCAATGCGGTGTATGGGATGACCTTGGCCCAGTTTATGGCCCAAAAAATAATGACGGTCGATGCCTGATATTCTGTTTTGGTCGGGCGCTTTGACAATAAATAAACGGCGGCAGGGGGGCCACCTGCGTGGCTGATAAAACTGGTAAATCCCGCAATCGCCCCCGCCAATAGCCCCGCCCAATCGGGCAAGGCGCGCTTCGGCGGCGACAGCCACCCCAAACGCTGCGCCCCCTGCCACAGCACGAATAAAATTGCGATAACCCCAATTAATATGCGGAAAAAATCGGCATCCACCTTGGTATAGAGCCACGCACCGATCGCCACACCAGGCAGCCCCCCCAAGATCATCAAGACACTGTCCAGGGCGCGCCATTTCCCCCAATATGGTTTTAGCGATGTCACATCCATCAACATCAACAATGGCAACATGATCCCAATCGCCATGCCCGGATCAATGACAGTGGCCAGAATCGCCCCAGCCGCAAAGGCCGCACCTGACCCGAATCCGCCTTTGGACACCCCCGCGAAGGTCACAGCCACAGCGGCAATCAGGAAAAAACTGGCCGACATCATCGTGCGAAATACCCACAAAAACTATTGTTTGATTGATGTTTAGCCGCGTTTGGCACAAATGAACAGAGCGGCAAACAGATGTGCTGCATCGCAGCACTCTTGCGTCACAAGCGTAAAACGACTAGGCCATAGCGCGTGTAACAACCGGACCGGAGAGGAATTTCCATGGCCAAAGCAAAAATCGCCCTAATCGGCGCAGGTCAAATCGGTGGGACATTGGCCCACCTCGCAGCGATCAAAGAATTGGGAGATGTTGTTTTGTTCGACATCGCCGAAGGAACCCCACAAGGTAAGGCGCTGGATATCGCCGAATCTGGACCCGCAGAAGGGTTCGACGGATCGTTCAAAGGCACCAATGATTATGCCGACATCGCAGGTGCCGACGTTTGTATCGTAACAGCAGGTGTCGCCCGTAAACCCGGCATGAGCCGTGATGACCTGTTGGGTATCAACCTGAAAGTCATGAAATCTGTTGGCGAAGGCATTGCAGCCCACGCACCAAACGCATTTGTTATCTGCATCACAAACCCGCTAGACGCGATGGTTTGGGCTTTGCGCGAATTTTCTGGCTTGCCCCACAACAAAGTGGTCGGCATGGCGGGCGTTTTGGACAGCGCACGGTTCCGTCATTTCCTAGCAACGGAATTTAACGTATCTATGCGCGATGTAACTGCATTCGTTTTGGGCGGTCATGGCGACACAATGGTGCCATTGGCGCGCTATTCCACCGTTGCAGGTATCCCTTTGCCTGATTTGGTGGATATGGGCTGGACCACACAGGAAAAATTGGACGCGATTATCCAACGCACCCGTGATGGCGGCGCCGAAATCGTTGGCCTGTTGAAAACAGGGTCCGCATTTTATGCCCCTGCCACATCTGCCATCGAAATGGCCGAAGCATACCTGAAAGACCAGCGCCGCCTGCTGCCCTGCGCGGCATACTGTGATGGTGAGTTCGGATTGAAAGGCATGTATGTTGGCGTCCCAACAATTATTGGTGCAAACGGCATCGAAAAGATTGTCGACATCAAATTGGCCAAAGACGAACAAGCCATGTTCGACAAATCCGTCGACGCGGTCAAAGGTTTGGTCGAAGCCTGCAAAGGTATCGACAGCAGTCTAGCCTAAGCGCAGCAATCCTAAATTCGAAAATGCGGCATGGATCCCCACGCCGCATTTTTTGTTGCCCATTTATTATTCATCCAATTAATCCATTTTGTGATCACACATGAAAATCATGTGATCACAAAACACCAAAAACCTGCATATATTGATAACTGTGCTAAAAAAGCTGTTCTCGTCACCGTTGCCTAAGGAATATAGCGAAAGAATAGAAGCAACACGGGACTAGTTTCATGAACATCCATGAATATCAGGCGAAGGCACTTCTTCGCAGTTACGGCGCCCCTGTTTCAGACGGACGAATCGTTCTGAAAGCAGAGGATGCAAAAACCGCCGCCGGTGAACTGGACGGACCATTGTGGGTCGTCAAAGCACAAATTCACGCAGGCGGACGCGGCAAAGGTAAATTCAAAGAGGCCGATGCAGGCGACAAAGGCGGTGTCCGTCTAACCAAGTCCGTAGAAGAGGCCGCAACAGAGGCCAAGAAAATGTTGGGCCGCACATTGGTCACGCACCAAACTGGCCCTGCTGGCAAGCAAGTCAACCGTATTTATATCGAAGCGGGTTCAGGCATTGAACGCGAATTGTATCTGGCGCTGCTGGTGGATCGCGTAACCAGCCGTATTTCATTCGTCTGCTCAACCGAAGGTGGGATGGACATCGAAGAGGTGGCCGCAAGCACACCGGAAAAGATCCTGTCGTTCTCAGTCGATCCCGCAACCGGATACCAAGCGTATCATGGTCGCCGCATCGCGTTTTCATTGGGCTTGACCGGCAAGCAAGTCAAAGAATGCGTTGCCTTGATGGGCATGCTTTACAAAGCATTCGTCGAAAAAGACATGGAAATGCTGGAAATCAACCCTTTGATCGTTGCCGAAGGTGGCAGCCTGAAAGTGTTGGACGCCAAGGTTGGGTTTGACGGCAACGCCGTGTATCGCCATTCCGATATCGCCGAATTGCGCGACACAACCGAAGAAGACCCCAAAGAATTGGAAGCATCCAAATACGACCTGAACTATATCGCCCTAGACGGCGAAATTGGTTGTATGGTGAACGGTGCGGGTTTGGCGATGGCCACAATGGACATCATCAAGCTTTATGGGGCAGAGCCTGCCAACTTCCTTGACGTCGGCGGCGGTGCCACCAAGGAAAAAGTGACCGAAGCGTTCAAGATCATCACATCTGATCCAAACGTGAAAGGCATCTTGGTCAACATTTTCGGCGGCATCATGCGCTGTGATGTCATCGCCGAAGGCGTTGTTGCAGCCGTGAAAGAAGTGGGCCTACAGGTTCCGCTGGTCGTGCGTCTTGAAGGCACAAATGTCGAACAAGGCAAAGACATCATTAACAATTCTGGCCTAGACGTTATCGCAGCAGACAACCTGCGCGACGGTGCAGAAAAAATCGTGAAAGCGGTAAAGGGATAAAATCATGGCAGTCCTAGTAAACGAAAACACCAAAGTCATCTGCCAAGGTTTCACCGGATCCCAAGGCACATTCCATTCTGAACAGGCAATCGCTTATGGCACCAAAATGGTGGGCGGCGTGACACCTGGCAAGGGTGGCATGGAACATCTGGGCTTGCCCGTGTTCGATTCAGTCCACGAAGCAAAACACGTGACCGAGGCGAACGCCTCAGTTATCTATGTGCCTCCCCCCTTTGCGGCGGATTCAATCCTTGAGGCGATCGACGCCGAAATGGAATTGATCGTTTGTATCACCGAAGGCATTCCTGTTCTGGACATGATGAAGGTAAAACGCGCCTTGGAAAATTCCAAATCACGTTTGATCGGTCCAAACTGTCCTGGCATCATTACGCCAGACGCCTGTAAAATCGGTATTATGCCAGGTCATATTCACCGTCGCGGGTCGGTTGGTGTTGTGTCGCGTTCAGGCACATTGACATATGAGGCGGTCAAACAAACCTCGGACGTGGGTCTGGGCCAGTCCACATGTGTGGGCATTGGCGGCGACCCCATCAAAGGGACCGAACATATCGACGTGTTGGAATGGTTCCTAGCGGATGATGAGACTGAATCCATCATCATGATCGGCGAAATCGGCGGATCCGCCGAAGAAGAAGCCGCGCAGTTCCTGAAGGATGAAGCAAAACGTGGCCGCAGCAAGCCGACAGCGGGCTTTATCGCAGGCCGCACAGCCCCTCCTGGTCGTCGTATGGGCCACGCAGGTGCAATCGTTGCCGGCGGCAAAGGCGGTGCCGAGGACAAGATCGAAGCGATGAAATCAGCTGGCATCGTCGTCGCCGAAAGCCCCGCGGGCTTGGGCGAAGCGGTTCTGAAAGCGATCGGGTAATTTCATGAACGCGGGTGGTCGTCATTGTTGTAAGACAAGGACTGAATCTGGTTTATTTCAGGTGCTGCGCCCGCGTTTGTGGTCATACACGCTTGCAGTTATTGCAAGCGTGTCGCTTGGGGCTGTTGCGCCACAAACTTTGCATGCAGCCTTTTCAAGCATTGCAAGCGATGCAGTTAATGCGTGCAATAGCGCGAAATCGAATACGTCATCACCGATCGAACAACTGCAAGCGCAAGGATGGCAAGAAGTCCGCGCTTTTGCACCAGATGCCCGCAAAGCATTAATTGACGGCGCAATTGCGGTTTTGAGTGACGATGAGTCTAAGAAAATTGATTGGCAGGCAACGCAATCACAAATTACCGATCTTGTTGGGAAGTTTGAAAAATCCAGCAAGAATGGAAAAGCACATCGTTTATTCCAATATCAACACGGTTCGACAGCTGCGTTGTTTGTTGCAAATATCAAAAGCGAAAACGCGGTTGGTGTACGCTGTATTTACGGTGGGCCCTCTGACCCATCACTAGAAAAACTGGTGCAGTCGTTGTCATCTATGGACAGCAAAGTTGGCAGAAAACAGTCCAATGTCGGCGTCGACATTCATTTTTTAAATGCCACCGAAGATCAGACAAGCATCAGCACAAAAATTGCGCATTACACCAAGACTTTGATCCCGACCCTAAACCGTACCCCGAATGCCAAAGTCGGCATTTCCATCATCAAGCTTTCCCAAAAGTGAGCAAAACATGAACGACCATTCCCCGAACGATCAATTCCATGCCTCTAGCTTTATGCAAGGTCATAATGCTGAGTATCTGGAACAGCTTTATGCGCAATATGCAAAGGACCCCAATGCGGTTGACGATGCATGGCGTGCCTTTTTCCAATCTTTGGGCGATCCCAATGGTGATGTGACCCAAGAGGCCGCAGGTGCCAGCTGGTCGCGCGCGGATTGGCCACAGCAGCCAAATGACGATTGGACGGCCGCGCTGACCGGGGAATGGCCCATCGTACCAGATGAAGCCAAAAGCGCCGGCAAAAAGATAAAAGAGAAAGCCGCCGCCGCAGGTGTCGAGGTGTCGGACGAAGCTGTCAAGCGCGCCGTTTTGGACAGTATCCGCGCCTTGATGATTATCCGCGCCTATCGTATTCGTGGGCATCTGGTGGCCGACCTTGACCCATTGGGCATGCGCGATCAAACGCCACATCCTGAATTGGATCCGAAATCTTATGGTTTTACCGATGCGGATATGGATCGGCCCATTTTTATTGATAACGTATTGGGTCTGCAAATCGCATCTATGCGCCAGATCGTTGATATCGTGAAACGCACCTACTGCGGCACATTTGCCCTGCAATACATGCATATTTCCGATCCTGAACAATCCAGCTGGCTGAAAGAGCGGATCGAAGGCTATGGCAAAGAGATCACCTTTACCCGAGAAGGCCGCAAGGCAATTTTGAACAAATTGGTCGAAGCAGAGGGATTTGAAAAATTCCTGCATGTTAAATACATGGGCACCAAGCGGTTCGGATTGGATGGCGGCGAAAGCTTGATCCCCGCGCTAGAACAAATCATCAAACGCGGCGGCGCCTTGGGCGTGCGCGATATTGTGATTGGCATGCCCCACCGTGGCCGTTTGTCGGTTTTGGCAAATGTTATGGGCAAACCCTATCGTGCCATTTTCAACGAATTTCAGGGCGGGTCGTTCAAACCCGAGGATGTCGATGGTTCGGGCGATGTGAAATATCACCTAGGGGCGTCGTCGGACCGTGAATTTGACGGCAATACTGTGCACCTATCGCTGACGGCGAACCCATCCCACCTTGAGGCGGTCAACCCAGTTGTATTGGGCAAAGTGCGCGCAAAACAGGAACAAATGGGCGACACGGATCGCACCGCCGTTCTGCCATTGTTGCTGCATGGGGATGCTGCCTTTGCCGGACAGGGTGTTGTGGCCGAATGTTTTGGTCTGTCTGGTCTGGTAGGCCACAAAACGGGTGGAACCATGCACGTTGTGGTCAATAACCAAATTGGCTTTACCACTGCGCCGCATTTTTCACGTTCATCCCCCTATCCCACCGACATCGCACTGATGGTTGAGGCGCCGATTTTCCACGTCAATGGTGACGACCCCGAGGCAGTGGTACACGCTGCCAAGGTCGCCACAGAATTCCGCCAGAAATTCCACAAAGACGTCGTGATCGACATTTTCTGTTACCGCCGGTTTGGCCATAACGAAGGCGACGAGCCGATGTTTACCAACCCGATCATGTACAACAAAATCAAGCGTCAAAAAACCACGCTTGCGCTATACACAGAACGCTTGGTCAAAGATGGCCTGATCCCAGAAGGCGAAATTGAGGATATGAAAGCGGGCTTCCAAGCCTTCCTCAATGACGAATTCGAAGCAGGCAAAGATTATAAACCAAACAAAGCCGACTGGCTGGATGGTCGCTGGTCACATTTGAACCGTAACAAAGACGACTATCAGCGCGGTCAAACTGCAATTGCGCCAGAAACGTTGGAACAGGTGGGCAGTGCGCTGACAACTGCGCCCGATAATTTTCCAATGCACAAAACTGTAACGCGTTTGCTGGACACCAAAAAGCAAATGTTTGAAACAGGCCAAGGCTTTGACTGGGCCACCGCAGAGGCGCTTGCATTCGGATCGTTAATGACCGAAGGCTATCCCGTTCGTTTGTCAGGCCAGGATGCAACACGCGGCACATTCAGCCAACGCCATTCTGGTTTGATCAACCAAGAAACCGAAGAACGCTATTACCCTCTAAACCACATTCGCGACGGTCAGGCGAAATACGAAGTCATTGATTCAATGCTGTCTGAATATGCGGTGCTTGGGTTTGAATATGGCTATTCCCTGTCCGAACCAAATGCGCTGGTGATGTGGGAAGCCCAGTTTGGCGATTTCGCCAACGGTGCGCAGATCATGTTCGACCAATTCATCAGTTCAGGCGAAAGCAAATGGTTGCGGATGTCCGGTCTGGTCGTTCTGCTGCCCCACGGGTTCGAAGGCCAAGGCCCAGAACACAGTTCAGCCCGACTTGAACGGTTCTTGCAAATGTGTGGTCAGGATAACTGGATCGTGGCGAACTGTTCGACACCTGCCAACTATTTCCACATCCTGCGCCGTCAGTTGCACCGCAGCTATCGTAAACCGCTGATTATGATGACGCCAAAATCATTGCTGCGCCACAAATTGTGTATTTCTGATGCCTCTGATTTCACCGATGGATCTTCGTTCCACCGCGTGCTTTGGGATGATGCACAGAAAGGTCACTCAGACACCAAACTGGTTGCAGATGATAAAATCAAACGCGTTGTTATGTGTTCTGGCAAGGTCTATTATGACCTGCTCGAGGAACGCGATGCACGTGGCATTGATGACATTTATCTGCTGCGCTTTGAACAATTCTATCCTTTCCCTGCGATTTCCGCGGTCAAGGAATTGGAACGCTTCAAAGGTGCTGAAATGATTTGGTGCCAAGAAGAACCCAAAAACCAAGGGGCATGGTCGTTCATCGAACCAAACCTGGAATGGGTCCTAACCCATATCGACGCAAAACATAGTCGCCCCACATATGTAGGCCGCGCGACATCCGCATCGCCTGCCACCGGCCTTGCATCGCAACACAAAGCACAACAACAGGCGCTGGTAGACGAAGCGCTGACTATTAAAGGGAACTAACCAATGACAGAAGTACGTGTTCCAACCTTGGGTGAATCTGTAACCGAGGCCACCGTTGCTACATGGTTCAAAAAACCGGGCGATGCTGTCGCAGTGGACGAAATGTTATGCGAGCTAGAAACAGACAAAGTCACCGTCGAAGTGCCCAGCCCCGTTGCCGGCACCATCGGTGATATCGTCGCAGCCGAAGGCACGACAGTTGGTGTCAATGCCCTGCTGGCAAATATCACAGCGGGTGGTGCAGCCGCCGCACCCACGCCAGCCCCTGCCCCCGCAGCAGCATCCAGCACCGATGCTGTCGACGTCATGGTCCCAACATTGGGCGAATCCGTATCCGAAGCGACCGTTGCGACTTGGTTCAAACAGGTCGGTGATACAGTCGCCCAGGATGAAATGCTCTGCGAGCTGGAAACCGACAAAGTATCCGTCGAAGTGCCCGCACCCGCCGCAGGCGTCTTGACAGAAATTCTAGCAGCCGAGGGCGCGACAGTCGCAGCCGGCGGCAAACTGGCAATTTTGGGTGGTGCGTCCGCATCTGCGGCCACCGCACCGGCCCCAACTCCAGCCGTCGCGGCACCGACTGCCGGTGCGACTGGCGTTCAAGATGCCCCATCAGCCAAAAAGGCCATGGCCGAGGCAGGCATCAGCCGCGATGCCGTCACCGCAACCGGACGCGATGGTCGTGTTATGAAAGATGACGTCGCGCGCGCTGTTGCCGCAGCCGCCGCATCCCCAGCACCGGCACCCGCAGCCGCGGCGCCACGCGCCCCCGTTGCCGCCGATGATGCCGCACGCGAAGAACGCGTAAAAATGACACGTCTGCGCCAAACCATCGCAAAACGTCTCAAAGACAGCCAAAACACCGCTGCCATGCTGACGACCTATAACGAAGTCGACATGTCCGCCGTTATGGCCCTGCGCAACGAATACAAAGACGCGTTTGAAAAAAAACACGGCGCTCGCATGGGCTTTATGTCCTTCTTTACCAAAGCATGCTGTCATGCTCTGAAAGAAGTGCCAGAGGTCAACGCAGAAATCGACGGCACTGACATCGTGTACAAAAACTATGTCCACATGGGCGTCGCCGCAGGCACGCCCACCGGTCTGGTTGTTCCTGTCATCCGTGATGCCGACCAAATGTCCTTTGCTGACATTGAAAAGGCAATCGCCGAAAAAGGCCGCCGTGCCCGTGATGGCAAATTGTCTATGGCCGAAATGCAAGGCGGCACATTCACCATTTCAAACGGTGGTGTCTATGGCTCGCTGATGTCATCGCCCATCTTGAACCCACCACAATCTGGCATCTTGGGCATGCACAAAATCCAAGACCGCCCTGTGGTCGTCAACGGTGAAATCGTGATCCGTCCGATGATGTATCTGGCCCTGTCCTACGACCACCGCATCGTCGACGGTAAAGGCGCGGTAACATTCCTCGTCCGCGTCAAAGAAGCCCTCGAAGATCCGCGTCGCTTGCTCCTAGACCTTTAACACGCCCGCGGCATGGCCCAAATCATTGGGCCGTGCCTTGGCAAACAGGTGCCCCATGTCGCCAGAACTAACAGCGCTTGCGCTTGCTACCCTTCTACAAATCGCTCAGATCGCGCTTTTTGCGGTTTTGGGCAATCGTGAACTGGGCGTCAAATACGCACTTAGCGCACGCGACCAGGGACGCGTGCTTTCTGGCTATGCCGCCCGCGCACAACGCGCAATGAACAACCATTTTGAAAGCCTATCCCTTTTCGCGATTGCAGCGATCATCTGCCATCTCAGCCAAGCATCATCACATATAACCGCTCTCGCAGGCTGGGCCTATCTTGGCAGTCGCATTCTCTACGTTCCCGCCTATATCTTTGCTCTAACCCCATGGCGCACCATATTTTGGGTCATTGGCCTCGGGGCAATTTGCACACTGCTAGGCGCCGCACTCTTATGACATTTTTTGTCTCCAAATATCCCGGGGGAATTGGCCGCAGGCCAAGGGGGCAGCGCCCCCACCCCGCCCACAAGAAAGGATCACCCCATGTCTCAATATGATGTCATCGTAATCGGCGGCGGCCCCGGCGGCTATGTCGCGGCCATTCGCTGCGCACAACTCGGTCTCAAAACCGCCTGCGTCGAAGGGCGCGATGCTCTGGGCGGCACATGCCTCAACGTTGGCTGCATTCCATCCAAAGCGCTTCTACATGCCTCGCATCAACTGCACGAGGCAGAACATAATTTCGAAAAAATGGGCCTCATCGGCAAACCACCATCCGTCGATTGGGACAAAATGCAGGCCTATAAAAACGATGTGATCGATGGCAACACCAAGGGCATCGAATTTTTGTTTAAGAAAAACAAAATCGACTGGCTCAAAGGCTGGGGGTCCATTCCCGCCGCAGGTCAGGTCACTGTTGGTGATACGACATATGACACCAAAAATATCATCATCGCCTCTGGCTCTGTGCCCTCTGCCTTGCCCGGGATTGAAATTGATGAAAAAATTGTTGTGACATCAACAGGTGCGCTTAGCCTGCCCAAAACACCTAAGAAAATGGTTGTGATTGGCGCTGGCGTCATTGGTTTGGAACTGGGATCTGTCTATGCCCGTCTTGGGGCCGAGGTCACAGTGGTTGAATACCTAGATGTGATCACCCCCGGCATGGACGGTGAGGTTCAAAAAACATTTCAGCGCATTTTGAAAAAACAGGGCATGAACTTTGTCATGGGCGCGGCGGTTCAGAAAGTGGACAAAACAAAAACCAAGGCCAAGGTCACCTATGCCCTGCGCAAGGACGACAGTGAACACACAATCGACGCAGATGTGGTTTTGGTGGCAACTGGGCGCAAACCCTATACCGATGGTCTGGGCTTGGATGCGCTGGGTGTCACCATGACCGAACGCGGACAAATTGCAACCAACGCACAGTGGCAAACCAATATCCCAGGTATCTATGCCATCGGTGACGCCATTGCAGGCCCCATGCTAGCGCACAAAGCCGAAGACGAAGGCATGGCCGCTGCCGAAGTGATCGCGGGCAAACATGGCCATGTGAATTATGACGTGATCCCCGGTGTGATTTACACAAACCCCGAGGTCGCAAATGTCGGCAAAACCGAAGAGGCACTAAAGGCCGAAGGCCGCGCCTATAAGGTGGGTAAATTCAACTTTATGGGCAACGGACGTGCCAAGGCGAATTTTGCTGCAGACGGGTTTGTCAAATTGCTGGCGGATGCCGAAACCGATCGGATTTTGGGCGCGCATATCATTGGCCCAGCGGCGGGTGATTTGATCCATGAAATCTGTGTGGCCATGGAATTTGGCGCATCAGCCGAAGATTTGGCACTGACCTGCCACGCCCACCCCACCTATTCCGAAGCGGTCCGCGAAGCGGCACTGGCCTGCGGCGACGGTGCCATTCACGCCTAAAGCCCCATAAATGGAACAAACACAGGGCCACGCGTTTGCGTGGCCCTTGTTGTTTTACAGCTTTGAATGCGTTCCGTCGCACAAGGGTGCTTTGGCGCTGTGTTTACATCCACAGAAAAAGACCTTGCCCGTTTTTTCTGCCGTATATTTCACGGGGCTAAATTCGGTGCCTTTGTGGCTGCCATCACAATAGGGTTGTTTTGTGCTTTTGCCACAGGCGCACCAGAAATATGTTTTGCCCTCTTCCACTTCTGTTGGCAGGGGTGACTTTTGAAAAATATCCGGATTTGTCATATTCGTTCCTCTCAGTCTGTTCAGTGAAGTTAGGGCGCGACAGGCAATAAAAAACCCCGCTTAAGCGGGGTTTTTATTTAGCTTGGTTCCGGCGCCAAATCACCTTCTGATGTTTTGGGCTTGGCCTTGGCTTTGGGAATTGCCGTGACCGATGCGCTACCGTCATCCTCGGGGTCATCGCCGCCATGTGGTGGCAACCCCTGCATCACGCGCTTGATTTCCTCGCCCGTCAGCGTTTCATATTCCAGCAACCCTTGGGCCAAACGTTCCCACTCATCTTTTTTCTCGGTCAAGATTTCATAGGCGCGATCATAGCCGCGCTGGATAAAGCCTTTGACCTCTTCTTCGATCATGACTTTCGTATCTGCGGACACTGAAAAACCGCCAGTGTTGCCTTGGTATCCTTCGTGTGCTTCGGTGTAGTCGATGTTGCCAACTCGGTCGGACATACCCCAACGTAACACCATCGCACGCGCCAGACCGGATGCCTGCTGGATATCGCCGGCAGGGCCGTTTGACACGTTGTCCGCACCATATTTGATAATCTCAGCCGCTTTGCCCGCCATGGTCATGGCCAGCTTCTCTTCGCATTCGGATTTGTGCCAATTCAGACGATCGATTTCAGGCAAAGACACAACCATCCCCAAGGCACCGCCGCGCGGAATGATCGTCGCCTTATAGACAGGATCACACTGTGGCAGGGTCAAACCGACCACTGCGTGGCCTGCTTCGTGATAGGCAGTTTTTTCTTTCTGATCTTGGGTCAAAACCATGGACCTGCGCTCTGCGCCCATCATGACTTTGTCCTTGGCGTTTTCAAAATCTGACATGGTCACAACTGATCGACCAATGCGCGCCGCCATCAGGGCCGCTTCGTTTACCAAATTGGCCAGATCAGCACCCGAAAACCCAGGTGTCCCGCGGGCAATCAAGCGCAAATCCACGTCTGGGCCCAATGGCGTTTTACGCGCATGCACGTTCAAGATTTTTTCGCGGCCCTTTATATCTGGATTTGGCACCGTCACCTGACGGTCAAAACGACCAGGGCGCAGCAGTGCTGGGTCCAAAACATCACGGCGGTTTGTGGCGGCCACGATGATCACGCCTTCGTTCGCCTCAAACCCGTCCATTTCAACCAGCAACTGGTTCAATGTCTGTTCGCGTTCGTCATTACCACCGCCGTAACCGGCGCCACGATGGCGACCCACGGCGTCGATTTCGTCGATAAACACGATACAGGGTGCATTTTTCTTGGCCTGTTCGAACATGTCGCGTACACGGCTTGCCCCGACGCCTACGAACATTTCAACAAAGTCTGACCCCGAGATGGTGAAAAACGGAACGCCAGCCTCGCCCGCGATGGCACGGGCCAACAGGGTTTTACCGGTACCTGGAGGGCCCACCAACAGCGCACCTTTGGGGATTGTTCCGCCCAAGCGGCTGTATTTTTGTGGGTTGCGCAGGAATTCAACGATTTCTTCCAGCTCTTCTTTGGCCTCGTCAATGCCGGCCACATCGTCAAATGTCACACGGCCTTGCTTTTCGGTTAGCAATTTCGCCTTGGATTTGCCAAAGCCCATTGCACCCCCTTTGCCGCCGCCCTGCATCCGGTTCATGAAATAAATCCAAACCCCGATCAGCAGCAGGAATGGGAACAAAGTCATAAAGAACGACTGCAGCCCAGATTGTTCCTGTGCCTCGGCACGGATGGCCACGTTATTGTCGATCAACAGGTCTGTTAGATTGCTGTCAGCTGGACGGATCGTGATGTATTCACGTTTATCCCCACCAACGAAACGAACACGTTCGCCATCTAATGTTACGGCGCTTACATCGCCCTGTTCAACCGAAGCGACAAATTCGGAATAGCTAATTTCGCGACTTTGTAGTGTGTTGCTGCCGTTGCTGAATACGTTGAACAAAACAACGACCAGTAAAAACAGAACGACCCAAAATGCGATGTTACGATTATTGCCCAAGGCGCGTCTCCTACATTACTTAAGTTCCGTGTTACCACAGAAGCGTTGGTTCATAAATAGACATTGGGCGCCAAGGTTCAATGGCCTAACAAGTAATCTGCGAACTTTGGCCGCAAATTCGTTAAATATTTTTCATCTGCTGCAACCAAAGTTGGTGCGGCCCGTAAAATTTCACCTGCAAACAGGGCTGGTTGCACCTGCAATCGGCGGCTGGGATGGCGTTTTTTGATGTCTTTGGGCAGCTGTGCGATGCCCTGCGCGCCCAAGGGTGCAATTGCCCAACCGGCCTGATCTGGGCCCACATAGGACCACAGGCCATCCCAACATGCGCCTGATACAGCTGGGACGAATGTATCTGACAGGGCGTTTAATTCGCGATCAATCCAAACACAGGCTTGGCGGGGCGATAACACACACCCCATCAAGGTTTGTGCCCGCCCCTGCCCAACCGCCTGCCAGACCTGTTCCAGACTGGATAATCTGGGGCGATAGGGGGAACCACTGGTCCACATCAAGGCGGCGGCCAGCAATCGCAAACGAATTTCAGCGGGCGCCTTGGCCAGCCCTGCCAGCGACAACCGCAGCCCAAGCGCATCTTGGGCCACGATATCGTGGGCGGCACTCTGTGTGGCCACAGCCAATGCGGCGCGCGCGCGCTGCATACTATGTGCTAAGGTGGCCAATGTTGCGGGATCTATGCCCAACTGCGCCAATTGTGGCATGGCCTGACGCATGCGGATGCGATCGTAGTCGGGGTTATCATTGCTGGGATCATCGCACCATGTTTGCCCCCGCGCTGTCAGATATCGGCGCAAATCAGCCCGCGATACATCCAACAACGGACGTAGCAATTCCAATCCATGTGGCAATCTACGGCGTGGGGACATAGCCGCCAACCCATCAACACCAGAGCCGCGTTTTATGCGCAACAAAACAGTTTCGGCCTGATCATCTAGCGTATGGCCCAGCAAAACCTGTGTGACCCCATCTGGGCAGGCCGACTGGATCAATCGATACCGTGCCGCGCGTGCCGCAGCTTGGGTGTTGCCCTGCCCCTGCCAATCCTGCCAGGCCACCGTCTGGTGCGCCAGATCCATGGTGTTACACAAATCATGGACCCATGCCGCTTCTTGTGCGCTGTCGGGACGTAATTGGTGATCAATTGTGACAACCTGCAAACAAACGCCATGGCGCATGGCCCAATCATGGGCCAACAGCAACAGCGCAACGCTATCTGACCCGCCCGATACCGCCACCATCACTGTGGCAGGTTGCGGGCGCAGCGCCAGCCGATCCATACCCGCGTCAAACTGGCGTTGAATATCAATCGTTACTGACACGCAAGTTCGGACATAATTTGCGCAGATTGTGCCGCAAATTCAGACTGAGGGAACCGAATTCCCACCTGCCCTAAGGTTTGACACCCTGCATCATTTTGACCAAGTTTCGTCAGCGACATACCCAACAGCGTCAACATTTCCGGTGCCGCATCGGAGGTGCCGTAATTTGTGAACCCTTCTAGATAGGCGCGCGCGCTGGCACGGTGATCTTGCAATTCATCAAACGATTTACCGCGGATCAACAGAGCTTGTGCCGCAAGGGGGCTGTTGGGATAGGTTTGCGAAAACCGCGCCAACATATCAGCGGCCTCTTGGTAGCGGCCTTGGTCATAGGCGCGCGTGGCTGCATCAAAATCAGCACGTTCCCCGACTGCTAATTCGGCAGCAGGTTGCGTAGGCTGCGGCGCGGGCAAGGCAATATCGCCCCCCAATGTGGTTGTTTCACCCAATTGGGATATATCACCGCCCTCTAGTTCAACCAAGCGAAATTCCAGATCAGCAATGCGGCGCGTGCCGTCTGCGACGATTTGTTCAATCCGCAGTTCCAGCGTTTCCGTGGCCCCTGTCAGGCGCTGCAGTTGTGTTTCCAACGCACTGACACGATCCAAAACCGACCCAGCCGCACCCGTACCACTGGGCGAGCCCGTGGTTGACAGTTCCTGTTTTAGACGCTGGATTTCCACATATAAAACATTCAAATCCTGTCGGATATCCGCCAGTGATTGCGCCCGATCTTGGGCCAGCGCCATGCTTGGCCCAATCAGGGTCATCAAAACCATTGCCAATACGCGCATGGCACTCTCCTACAATCAGTTAGAAGTTTGCGTTATTGATCACACTAACCGCGCGGCGGTTCATGGCATAACAGCTTTCGGCGCTGCACAATTCTGCGGGACGCTCTTTGCCATAGCTGACGGTTTGGATACGATCAGCAGACACGCCCATCGACACCAAATATTCACGTGCGGCATTGGCACGGCGTGCGCCAAGGGCCAAGTTATATTCGCGCGTGCCCTGTTCGTCTGCATGCCCCTCAATCGTGACGTTATATGCAGGGTTTTGTGCCAGCCAATCGGCTTGGGCCGCCAAAACCACACGAGCAGAGTCATCGATCGCAGATTGATCAACTGTGAAATACACACGATCACCGACCGTTTGCTGGAAATAGGCGGGCGATGCGGGATCGCTGGCGCTGCCTTGGGCATAACCATTTGCGCCATCGGCACCATCGGCGCCATCAGACGCCCAGCGGCCTGCGTTGTTGTTGGAACAGGCTGATACGACGACCAGCGCTAGAACGAAAGATGCTCGGACAAAGTTCATATTGGTGCCTCATATATTTTTGTTAGATTGTATCACGTTTCATATCACTTGCAAATGCCCGTGCTAGCCCCCCAAGGGCGACCATGCGGGATCAGACCCACCAGCCGGGGTTGGTACAGGTTTCAAATTACGCCCCGACACATCGACCGAATACAGGTTCGTCGTGCCCGAAGCCCCTTGGGTTTCGCGTGAAAACATGATCACGCGGCCGTTGGGGGACCATGTGGGTCCTTCGTCCAGAAAGGATGCGGTTAACAGACGTTCTTGGCTGCCGTCTGTGCGCATGACACCGATATGGAACCGCCCCTTGCTTTGTTTGGTAAATGCAATCATGTCACCCCGCGGCGACCATACGGGGGTGCCATAGCGGCCCGATTGTGAACTGATCCGTTTCGCCGTGCCACCGCTTACCGGCATGATATACAGCTGCTGCGTACCTGAACGGTCGCTTTCAAAAACGATCTGACGGCCGTCTGGGGAAAAACTTGGCGCGGTTTCAATGGATGCGTCATTCGTCAAACGCACGCTTTGCCCCGTGCTAAGGTTCATCGAATAAATATCGGTGTTACCGCCCTGTTCCAGTGAATACACGATTGTATTGCCATCGGGGGAAAACCGTGGCGCGAAACTCATGGTGCCGGGGGTGTTTTGCAACACGCGGCGGTTTGTTGTGCCCACATCCATCAGATAGATCCGTGGGAACCCTGTTTCATAACTGGTATACAGAATTCGATCGCCCGTGGGTGAAAACCGTGGGGCCAAAACCAAATCCTTGGCATCGGTCAGATAGGTGACATTTGCGCCATCATAATCCATGATTGCCAAACGCTTGCGGCGCTGACCCTTGGATCCGGTTTCTGCGACAAAAACAACGCGGCTGTCGAAATAGCCGCCTTCGCCGGTGATGCGACTATAGACAGCATCAGCCACCTTGTGCCCCATACGCCGCCAACCTTGGACGCTGCCGGACAGTTTCAAACCTGTTCCCATTTCTTGGTTCGCAAATACGTCATAGACGCGGAATTTAACGGTAACGGTTTGACCTGAGACCGACACAGCGCCTGAAATCAAGGCCTGGGCATTGATCGCTTTCCAATCTGAATACTGAATGGGCGACGAAAAGGACGTGATCGTACTGATAAACGCGCTGTCTGGAATGCGGCGAAACAGGCCTGATCCAATCAAATCCTGCGCCACGACATTTGCGATGTCTTGGGCCAATTGTTCCGATCCTGGCGTTTCCGCAACAAAGGTCGGGGCCGCAAAGGGCATGGGTTCAATGACGCCATCGGTAATTTCAATTCGCAACGGTGCAGCAGATGCAAGCGGTGCAAACAACAAGGCAATCAGAACAAAGAGTGTGCGGAACATGAGCGTGTCCTCAGTTATTGGGGTTAAATGTTATTTCTATTTCGCGCCATTGGTCGTATTTGTCAGCTGGCAAACTATACCCAGATTTTTGGCATAAATAAATCGCGCGGCGGGCAGCTTGGAAAGCGATTTGTGTATCAGATTCACTGCCGCCTTGGGATGCGACCAGTTTGGGTTCACTATCAACCTTGCCGTTGCGATCCAGTGTCATGGCCACTGTGACTGTCACACGGGCCCACAGGCTGCCATCATCCAAATTCCAACACTGCTGAACCGAGGCACGGAAAGCTTCGCGTTCGCTAAAGCTTAGCGGTGGGCCGGATGGCGTGTCCGACTGCGTATCTGCCAAAGCAGCGGCCAGCGCATCATTCACAGATTGCTGATCGACGGGTGGTTTTGCGTCCTGCTCAGGTGCAGGTTCTGGCGTGGGTTGTGGTGCTGGATCAGGGTCACTGACTTGGGCCAACTGTGCTGGCCGCTTTCGGGGTCGCAGCGACGTTGATGGCGCGCCTGACGGTTTTGGCGTGGCTTCGGTCACAATTTCTGTCACCGCCTCTTGGGGGGCGGCGGCCTCTTGCTGATCTTGGGGGGTATCAGCGGCGGTGTCGCCGGTCAGGCTGACACTGTCTTGGGCGGTATCTGCCTCGGCCACATCAGGGGGCGGGGGCGCGACGGGTTCGGGCGCTACGCGATCAATCGGCTTGGGCGCAGGCGGCGCATCACGTTGTGGGGCATTGGGCAATGGGTCCGCAGGCGGTTGGGGCCGCGGCTGCGGCTTCACAACGGGCGCTGCATCTGGATCGGGGGCCGCAGGGGGCACCTGTTCAGGTTCCGGATCATTGGGCACGGTCAAGGGTGTCACGGTATCAGAAATTTCAGGCGCAGATGCCGTGGCCGACAGCGCCAAAAATTCCTGTTCCGAAATCACGGCCACATCGGTTACCTCAAAGGGGATGGGTTCAGGGCGAAATGCCCCACCAAACAGCACCCACAGGATAAATCCCGCATGTGCAGCCCCCGAGATATAATGGCCGATATGCATCTGCATCGCCTGTTAATTCTGTTGCGCCATAGTTGGCCCGCCAACATCTGTCACCAAACCGATATTGGAAAACCCTGCCGCGTTTAGCGCGCCCATCACTTGGACCACGGTTTCATAGGAATTGGCCCCATCTGCACGCAAGAAAATGCGATCATTGCTGCGTTCGGCTGCGATGGCGCGCAGTTTGGCAATCAATTCATCGCGTGGGGTGGCTGTGTTCTGGATCGACAATGACCCGTCCGCGGCCAGCGTAACGGTCAACGGTTCCTCTTGGTCCGTGGGCAGGGCATTGGCGGCGGTTTTGGGCAATTCAACAGGCACACCAACGGTCAACATCGGGGCCGCCACCATGAAAATGATCAACAACACCAACATCACATCCACAAACGGCGTGACGTTGATTTCAGCCATGGGCTGCGACCGGCGTTTGCGGCCGCGCCCCTTGTCTGATTTAACCACACCCGCGCCCATATCAGCTGTCCAACTGACGGCTAAGGATTGTGGAAAATTCGTCTGAGAATGCTTCGTATCCGGCAAGCAATCGATCACTGTCGCCGCTAAGTTTATTATAAAAAACAACGGCCGGAATAGCTGCGATCAAGCCCAATCCTGTGGCCAACAATGCCTCGGCAATGCCCGGGGCCACGACGGCAAGGTTTGTGTTTTGCTGTGCCGCAATTTCAATAAAGGCGTGCATGATGCCCCAAACGGTCCCGAACAGCCCGATAAAGGGGGCTGTGGACCCGATGGTGGCCAAGACGGTCAAACCCTTTTGCAATTCATCAGCTGCACGGGTCACAGCCACATCCATAGATCGTTCGATCCGTGATTGCGCACCTGCGATCAAACGGCCCTGATCATTGTGCGACCGCTGCCATTCGACCATACCCGCGGCAAAAACGCGTGCGGTCTGGCCTGCTGGTTCTGGACCCATTGCATCAAACAGTTCATCCAGCGGTTCGCCAGACCAAAACTGACGGTCAAAGGCTTTCGCCTCGTCGCGGGCGCGGCGATATAACAGGGTTCGCTGAACGATAATGGACCACGACCAAAATGAAGCCGCAATCAACATCACCATAACCAGTTTTACTGTAAAAGTTGCGCGCGCAAATAGCGCCCAAAACGAAAAATCCATTTCATTGGCTAACGCCAAAGCTTCTGTTTCCATAATCACTGCTCATTTTTTCTATGCCGGTATGTTCCGACTTTGACAGCAATATAGCGAATACAGATCATAAAACCAAGGTAATTAAGGCCCAATCACAAAGATGTATCGAAATCGGCAATCTTGCGCCGAAACTCGGCAGGCAGCCGTGTGGGCCGACCTTGGGCATCCAGTGCAACCAATGTAACCTGCGCTGCGAATAACACCGCATCATCGCGTAAAACCATTTGATCCAAAACAATCCGCGCGGCAGATACGGTGGAAATCGTAGTTGAAACATCCAATTGATCATCAAACTTGGCTGGTTGCAGGTAATCAGCTTCAACCCGGCGAACGGCGAAAACCACGCCTGCGTCCCGTTTCATGGCCACTTGGTCTATACCCATTTCGCGGACCCATTCACTGCGCCCGCGTTCGATGAATTTCAAATAATTGGCGTAATACACGATACCGGCCAAATCCGTATCTTCGTAGTAGACGCGAACAGGAAAGATATGCCGCGCCATCATTGAACCCTGTCATCTTGGCGCAATTGGCCAACCCGCGCGAATAATCGCAGCGCATGGGATGGATCACGCGCCATGCCGGGCAACACGGGATCATATGCCGCGCGGATAATTTCCGCGATATCAGGGCGCAAAATCACGTGCCCCTGAGGCGTTTTTGCCAAAGCAGAGCGATCGGTAAATGCCTGATCAGACCACAATAAGAAAGATTGAACCACTTGGGATAAACACAATGTGTCTGCCGGAACGCGCCCCATATCATCGTCCATACGCACAAACACAAAACAGGCCTTGATCCCGCCATCATCGTCAAACCGGAAAAACCGGTATTGATTGGCGTCGGCCGCCGTCAACCGATCCACCAAAGGGGCCAAATCAGGCACCAGTTTATCCAGATCCGGCACCGCAATCAGTTCCGCCCATTCGCGGAAAAAGAAAAACATCAGGTTTGATCCCAATTCTGGGTCCGTTTCAGCGACCTGATGGCCGACCATGGTACAAATCGCCTCAATCGCGCCCTTTAGGATCGACAGTGTGTCATCCTGAATGCCAAAGGCAATCGGTGCAATGGGCCTGCCCCAACGGGCAAACAGATAGGTGCCATCGGATCGGGTAAAACAGCGTTCTACCATCTGCGGCGTTAAGTTAGCGATCTGGTCGGGCTGTGACATAAACGGGTCATCCTTGTCAGGTCTGCGACACCGGATTTGTGATTAGCTGAACAAATCCGATTGGTTTTTCGGTCGGGGCCGGCCCATATGATCCCATGCGCGTTGGGCCAGCATACGTCCACGCGGTGTACGCTGAATCAACCCCTGCTGCAAGAGATAGGGCTCAATCACCTCTTCTACTGCATCGCGGCTTTCGGAAAGGGCGGCGGAAATTGTTTCCACACCCACAGGGCCACCTGCATAATGATCGGCAATCATAGTCAGATACCGGCGGTCCGCCCCATCCAGCCCCAAATCATCCACACCCAGCCGCGTCAGCGCATGATCGGCCAGTTCACGGGTGATGGTGCCATCCCCCTCGACCACGGCGAAATCGACAACACGGCGCAACAGGCGCCCCGCAATCCGCGGGGTTCCACGGGCACGACGGGCAATTTCGCGTGCGCCCGCTTCGTCTGCGGGGGCACCCAATTTGCGCGCATTGCTGGATACGATTTGATACAGCTCATCCTCGGTATAAAACTGTAACTTGGTGGGGATGCCGAACCGATCGCGCAGTGGCGTTGTCAGCAATCCCAACCGCGTTGTTGCCCCCACCAGCGTAAAGGGCTGTAATTCAATGCGCACGGTGCGTGCGGCGGGGCCTTCACCGATCACCAGATCCAGTTCGAAATCCTCCATCGCGGGATAGAGGACCTCTTCTACCACAGGGTTTAGGCGGTGGATTTCATCGATAAACAAAACATCGCGCGCTTCAAGGTTGGTCAGGATGGCGGCCAAATCACCCGCCTTGGCCAATACCGGCCCCGAGGTCATGCGAAAATTCACGCCCAACTCGCGGCTCATGATTTGGGCAAGGGTGGTTTTGCCCAAACCGGGCGGGCCATAGAACAGGGTGTGATCCATCGCCTCGCCCCTTTGGCGGGCAGATTGGATGAATACACGCAAATTCGCACGCGCCTCGGCTTGGCCGACAAATTCATCCAAGCCCTGGGGGCGCAAGGCGCGATCGGTATCCTCGGGCATGGGTTCGGGGCGCATCATTGGGTCAGATTTTTCCATGACCTACCCCTTTGGCGCCAATAATTTCAACGACGACCGGATCAAGGCCGCAGTGTCGTCGGCACCCACATCGCCCAAAACCGTTGCGATGGCAGAGGCGGCCTCGGACGGGGAATATCCCAAATTGGTCAGCGCAGACAGCGCATCGGCCTGTGATGCCCCTGCCGCAGGCGCGGCAGCCTGCGGCGCGGGGGGTGTTGGCGTGGCTGCACCCACTGTTTCGATCACATCGTCGTCCATGGGTGCCTGTGGCGCCGCCTGTTGTGGGGATGACATAGCCATTACGCTTGGCGCTTTGTCCTTTAGGTCCAAAACCACACGCTGTGCCGTTTTGGGGCCAACGCCCTTGGCCGCCTTGACCGCATTCCAATCGCCCAGCGCAATCGCACGCGACACGCCATCTGGGCCCAAAGCGCCCAAAATGGCCAACGATGCCTTGGCCCCGATCCCCTGCACCGACATTAGCAGACGATGCCATTCCTTTTCGACCAGCGACATGAATCCAAAGAGCTGCATCAAATCTTCGCGGACCAATAAATCTGTATACAGCACAACCGCCTGACCCGCCGCAGGCAGGGCCGCCAAGGTTCGATCTGAGCAGTAAACGATATAGCCCACACCTTTTACGTCCAATAAAATGTGATCGTCCGCTTTGTAATCAACGCGGCCTGCAAGTTTTCCAATCATCCTGTCGCCTTTTTCAACGCAGCGCCCAATCGATCCTCGGAACGGGCATAATGGGCATGACACAGCGCAATTGCCAAGGCATCCGCCGCGTCCGCGCCCGCCAAGGATACCCCTGGCAACTGCAATTTAACCATATGCTCAACCTGACCTTTGTCGGCATGTCCAACACCTACAACGGTTTTCTTGACCTTGTTTGGCGCGTATTCCCCAACGGCCAGCCCCGCCTGTGCCGGAACCAGCAATGCAATTGCACGCGCCTGCCCCAGTTTCAGTGTTCCAACACCATCTTTGTTTACAAACGTCTGCTCTACGGCCGCTGTTGTTGGCGCCCAGCGCGCCACAATATCTGTCATTTGATCGTAGAGTGATAATAATCGCATGGCCAGATCATCACCTGTTGAATGGCAAATTCCATTTGCGACGTGACTGATTCGACTGCCTGCAACGTCAATGACGCCCCAGCCCATGTTTCGTAACCCTGGGTCTATTCCCAAAACGCGCATGCTCGTGCCTTAGTGTTGTTTTTTTACACCACTAGCACGAAACGTGAACAAAAGCCAAATACAAATTCGCGACAGTCGTTTTCGACGCCTGTTTCTTCAAAGACGACACTTTGCCATGCTGCGCTGCGACATAATGCGCCAAACCCCTAAGAAAATATGAAAAATTATCCCATTTGGACCTATGCAAGAATTGCATAAAGGCCATGCAATCGCATCTGTTGTTTTGTTGCAAGTTTGGTCCTAAATCCCGCTGCAGATCAACCACCGACTTTAAGGAATTTGGAAATGGCCGCAATCGACACACAAGCTGTTTTCGTAACAGCGCCTCGCAAAACATCGTTCGTTGTAACCCTGTTTGCAACTGTTCAAGACTGGAACGCAAAACGCCAAACACGCGCCGCGCTGTCAAAATTGACAGACCGCGAATTGTCAGACATCGGCATCACACGCGCCGATATCGACACTATCGTTGGCTAAGCCACTTTAGACTGTTCAATTCTCTCCCTGTTGGACAGAAAGCCGCATGCATCGCATGCGGCTTTTTCTTTGGGCTGAATTGAATGTGTGACCGATGAAATTATTGTTTTTGCAACGTCAGCGTTGACCATTCACCAATATCTTCGCGGTGGATCAAATCATAGCCTGCAGCCTGATAGGCGGCGGTCACGTCGGGGGCCTGTTCAACCAACAGACCTGACAAAATGGCATAACCTTGTGATTGCGTATGCTGCGCCATATCAGGGGCCAATTCGATCAATGGGCCCTTAAGGATATTGGCAAACACCAAATCAAAGGGCGCCGCCGATTTCAGTTGATCATTTTCGAAACCCGCGGCCTCAAGGCAAATGACACGGCCCGTCAGATTATTGGCCGCCACATTCGCGTTGGCCACATCAACGGCCACCTGATCGATATCACTGGCCAAGACGGGGTTTGGCCAAATCCGCGCAGCAGCCATTGCCAACACGGCCGTCCCGCAGCCGATGTCCGCCACGTTTTGCCCAACTACACCCTGATTGGCCAAACGATCCAATGCTTTCAAACAGCCCAGCGTGGTGCCGTGGTGGCCTGTGCCAAAGGCCATGGCCGCCTCAATCAGCAAGGGTTCGCAATCAGCGGGAACCTTGTCCGCATCATGGCTGCCATAGACGAAAAAACGGCCTGCTTCGACGGGGCTAAGTTCACGGCGCACCTTGGCCACCCAATCGGTGTCGGGCAATTCAGACACAACAAACGGCTTGGCCCCAAAGGCCGCCGCCATCAGCGACAATGCCACATCATCCGGCGTTTCAACGAAATAGGCGCCGATTTCCCACAGACCTGATCCATCCTCTAATTCGAAAACGCCCACACCCGTTGGTTCGGGATCCAGATTTTCCAGCGCATCAGCCAGCGCATAGGCCTGATCTTTGCCAGTCAGGGTGGTCAGGGCGGTAAAGGTTGTCATCGAATACTCCGATCTTGGGCTGTGTTAGCTTTGGGTGGGCTGGGGTTTTACCACGGCCGCAATCCCTTTGCTGAAAATGGTTTCTTGTCCCTTAACGGGGTGGCGCGGAATCATCAATGACAGGATCAAAGAAATTCCAGCCATGCCCGCGGCCGTCACAAACACCGCAGCCGGCGACACCAGCCACAAATACCCCAACACAGCCGGCAAAAACACCGCAGCAATATGGTTGATGGTAAAGGCCACCGCCGCCGTTGGCGCGATGTCCTGTGGATCAGCTATTTTCTGGAAATAGGTTTTCAGCGCCAGTGCCATCGCGAAGAAGATATGATCGACCACATATAACACTGCCGCGACCACAACGCCCCAGCCAAAGAAATATAATCCCCCATATAGGGAAAACACCGTGATCAACCCGATATATTCAATCGACAATGCCAGCCGTTCGCCAAAGGCGCCAACCGCGCGGCCAATATAGGGGGCCGCCACAATGTTGATGACCAAATTCACCAAATACAACAGAGTGATTTCATGCACGTCAAAGCCAAAGCGTTCAACCATCATAAACCCTGCAAACACGACAAAGATTTGCCGCCGCGCGCCCGCCATAAATTGCAACGCATAATACAGCCAATACCGGCGCCGCAGCACCATTTTTTTGATCTGCGGATTGGGGGTTTCAAATTGTGGATACAGCAAAAAACACGCAATCGCTATCAGCACGGTGGCCCCACCGGCCACCAGATAGACCGCGTTATAGGATATGTCGTAACTGCGCCAAACCATGACAATCGCGACATAGGCCACCAAAGTCGCGGCCGAGCCCACCGCCAACAGCTGGCCCAGCACTTTGGGGGCCTCTTGTTTCGATAACCATTGCAATTGCAGCGATTGATTGACCGTTTCATAATAATGAAACCCTATCGAACTAAGCATCGTGATCGTCAAAATACCGCCCATTGACGGAAACCACGCGGTCACGGCGGTGGCCGCCCCCAGCAATACCAGCGCGACGATACCGAGTACCTGTTCGCGTATAAACATAATCAGCGCAATCACACCGATTGCCAGAAATCCGGGAATTTCGCGCACCGTATGCAGCCAACCAATGTCGGACCCGTCAAATTGGCCCACCTCAATCACAAAGTTATTCAGCAGGGCCGACCAGACCGAAAACGCCAAAGGCATGGCAATGGCCATGGCAACCAACAGCGCCTTGGGCCTGCGCCACGCGGGCAAGTTATGGGATTGGTCGATTGGGAAAATCTGCATGTGTGATGAACCTTTGTGGCCTAGGGCAACGATATCGTTCAACTCCTACGCCGAAACCTGCCAAAGTTCAAAAGAAACTTTGCGGGTCAATATCAATCGCCAAACGCAAATCGCCACGCAGTTTTAGATTGGCTGTCCAATCCAGCAAAGCACGCTGCAATGGGGCCGATTTGTCCGCCTTGATCAACAAACGAACGCGATAGCGCCCCCGCACCCGTGCAATTGGCGCGGCAGCGGGACCAAACAGTTGTGCGTTGATGCGATCTAGAGGGGCGCGATTGCGCGCCAAATGCTGGCCCAAGCCAAAAACCTGTTCGGCGTCGGACCCGCTAAGGATAATACCGGCCATGCGCCCAAATGGCGGCACGCCTGCCATTTGGCGCGCATTGCTTTCAGCTTGCCAAAATGTTTCTTCGTTATCGGATAAAATCGCACAAATTACAGGGTGCTCAGGCTGATATGTCTGCAAAAAGGCCGCCCCCTTTTTCGCGGCCCGCCCTGCGCGGCCTGCAACCTGTCTTAGGACTTGAAACGTGCGCTCAGCTGCACGCAGATCCGATCCTTGCAATCCCAAATCCGCGTCAATCACGCCCACCAATGTCAGGTTGGGGAAATTATGTCCCTTGGCCACCAGTTGCGTGCCGATAATGATATCCGTATCGCCCTGCGCAATCGCGTTGATTTCCTGTTTCAGCGCGCGCGCTGAACCGAATAAATCCGACGATAACACGCTGACCTTGGCATCGGGGAACAGGGCCTGTGCCTCTTCGGCCAAACGTTCGACGCCGGGGCCGATGGGCGCCAGACGATCCGCGACATGGCAATGGGGACATTCGCTGGGGATTGGTTTGGTTTCGCCGCACTGATGACACATCAGACGGTTTTGAAATCGATGTTCGACCATTGACGCATCGCAGTGATCACAGCCAATCTGCTGCCCACAGGCACGGCACAATGTCACCGGTGCATAGCCGCGGCGATTGATGAACAGCATAACTTGTTCGCCCTGTTCGATACGCGACGTCATGTGTTGTGCCAACTCATCCGATATCCAGCGGGTGGCAGGCAACCCAGCGGATCGCATATCAATCACACGCATATCTGGCATCACCGCAGCCCCATAGCGGGCAGTCAAATCAATGCGATTGTATTTGCCATTGGTTGCATTGACCCATGTTTCCAAACTGGGTGTCGCAGAGGCCAAGACAACATGTGCCTTGCACAAGGCGGCGCGCAACACAGCCATATCGCGGGCATTGTACAGAACGCCATCCTCTTGCTTATAGGATTTTTCGTGTTCTTCATCCACGACGATTAGGCCCAGATTTTGAAACGGCAAAAACAGGGCAGAACGCGCGCCAATCACCACCTGCGCCCCGTTTTGGGCAACCATTTTCCAAATGCGCCGCCGGTCTGTCATGGTCACGCCTGAATGCCATTCCGCTGGAACTGAACCAAATCGGTCACGCACACGGGTCAAAAATTCAGCCGTCAGGGCAATTTCTGGCAACAAAACCAACGCCTGTTTGCCGCGCTGCAAACAATCAGCCACAGCCTCAAGGTATACCTCGGTCTTGCCAGACCCTGTGACACCGCGCAGCAAGGTCGCGCCAAAATCGCCCGTTGCCATCAAATCGCGCAATTGCGTGGCAGCATCTGCCTGATCGGATGTTAATTCTTTGCGCCCGAAATCAGGATCCATTGGGGCAAAGGGCATATCCTTGGGCGCGTTTTGCGCCATCACGGCGCCCTGTTCGGCCATACCCTTGATCACGGATGAGCTAACCCCCGCAGTTTGCGCCAATTCTGAAAGGGTAAAGGGCGCACCGCCGTAATCGGCCAAGGTGTCCAACACCTTTTGTCGGGCAGATGTCATTTTGAACCCCTGTGGCGGGGTGCCAGCACGATAGACCACGCGCATGGACGGTGGGTCCATCAACCCCGGCGCACGGGTGGCCAAACGCAACATGGCCGACAGCGGCGTCAGGGTATAATCAGCCGCGCGTATCAAAAATTCGCGTAATTCGGGACGCATGGGGGCCACATCAACAACACGGATGACAGAGCGCACTTTCGCATAATCGAAATCCCCCTGCCCTGCGCCCCAAACGACGCCCAACACTTTGCGTGGGCCCAACGGCACCTCGACAAAGGCGCCCAGAAAACAGCCCTCGGCCGGCGCTTTGTAATCCAAAAACCGATCAATCGGCTGCGCAGTCAGGACACTGACCAAACTGCCAGCTGGAAAAAAGTCAGGCGCGGTCACATTGGGCTCCTGCTAGGGGTTTTATCGACGCACAGTTTGCAGTAAAGCATATGCGAACACAGGCCAACCCAACAAAGGACATGGACAATGAAATTTTTTGTCGACACCGCAGATATTGCACAAATCAAAGAATTAAATGACCTAGGCATGGTCGACGGGGTCACCACCAACCCGTCGCTGATCATGAAATCAGGACGTGACATTTTAGAAGTCACCAAAGAAATCTGTGACATGGTCGATGGCCCCGTCAGCGCCGAAGTGACCGCAACAGACGCAGAAACAATGATCGCCGAGGGCCGCAAACTGGTGAAAATCGCGCCAAACATCACGGTCAAGGTTCCCCTAACTTGGGACGGATTGCAAGCCTGCAAAACATTGTCAGGCGAAGGCCACAAGGTCAACGTCACATTGTGTTTTTCCACAAACCAAGCCCTGTTGGCCGCCAAAGCGGGCGCGACATTCATTTCGCCATTCGTGGGCCGCTTGGATGATGTCAACATCGACGGCATGGACTTGATCGAAGATATCCGCACAGTCTATGACAACTATGGCTTTGAAACGGAAATTCTGGCAGCATCCATCCGTACCGTGAACCACATCACACAATGCGCGCTGATCGGTGCAGATGTCATCACCGCGCCGCCCGCAGTGATCAAATCAATGGCCAGCCACCCCTTAACCGACAAAGGTTTGGCAGCATTCTTGGCCGATATTGAAAAAACAGGTCAAAAAATCCTGTAAACAATGTTAGCTTAAGCAGCAGCAGTCACATCAAGGGGGTCGTATATATGGACAGCACAATTCGTGATAAAATATTGTCGGACCCCCAAGCTGTGTTGGCGGATGCCGATGTAATGCGTGCGCTGCTGGATGCCAATGCTCAGGCGCTGGGCGACAATGTTGTCGACCTGCGCGGCATCGCCATGAACCGGCTGGAAAGCAAGCTGGATCGGTTGGAAAATACCCACCGTAACGTTATTGCGGCCGCTTATGACAATTTGGCCGGCACCCACCAAGTCCATCGCGCGGTTTTAGCTATGTTAGAGCCAAGCGATTTCGATACGTTCCTTGATCGTTTGGATCGCGATGTTCGGCAAATTTTACATATTGATAGTATCAAAATTGTATTTGAAGCCCACGCAACCGACACCCAAGCAGAGCAATCGTTGGAACAGGCAAATTCTGTCATCGTTATCCAGGATAAATCCTTTACCGAACTTTATATATCCCAAGGTGCAGGTGGCCCGCGCAACATGGCAACACGACCGCTGACCAAAAGCGGCGTCCAAGTCTATGGTGACAGCGCACGCGGCTTGCAATCAGAGGCCTGTATAAAACTGGACCTGGGATCACAGCGCTTGCCTGCGATGCTGTGCCTTGCGTCACAAGACCCTGAAAAATTTTCGCCCCAACAAGGCACGGATTTACTGACCTTTTTCGGAGGTGTGGTTGAACGGTTGATCAGCCACTGGCTGTCATGATCCCTGCTGGCGCAGCACAGTTGATTGATGATTGGCTAGCCGTAAAATCCGCCCTTAATGATTCAAGCGAAAATACAACGGTTGCATATCGCGGTGATGTCACCGAATTTGTCAGTTTTCTGTGCGCCTATCACAGTGAACCACTTGGGCCCCAAAAATTGCAACGTGTTACGCTGACCGACATGCGTGCATGGATGGCCCATATGCGCGAAAATGATACATCGGCACGCAGTTTAGCGCGCAAGCTATCCGCAGTTAAAAGTTTCTATCGATGGTTTGCACGTCGCAGTGGTTTCGACCCAACGGTCGTTTTATCCGTCAAATCCCCCAAATACCTTAGGAAACTACCCCGCCCCTTGGACGAAGATGCCGCCCGCAAGGTGTTGGACACCATCGAGGTACAAAGCGATGTCGCTTGGATCGCGGCGCGCGATAGTGCGGTTGTTACGTTGCTTTATGGATGTGGCCTGCGCATATCCGAGGCGCTGTCGCTGACCGGTCGTGACGCACCGCTGGGCGAAAGCATTAAAATAACAGGCAAAGGCGGCAAAACCAGATTGGTCCCGGTCATCGACGTGGCCCGCACGGCGGTCGATGTTTATTTGTCCCTATGTCCCTATGACATTGGCCGTGATGATTCGTTGTTTGTTGGGCCACGCGGTGGGGCATTGGGACCAAGGCCCATCCAAAAACTGATCCAAAACGTTCGGATGCAGCTTGGGCTGCCTGACACGGTGACACCGCATGCGATGCGCCATAGCTTTGCCACCCATTTATTAAATGCCGGCGGGGATTTACGGTCGATCCAAGAGTTGCTGGGCCATGCCAGTTTATCAACGACGCAGGCCTATACCGGTGTAAATACCGCACGATTGTTGCAAGTCTATGCACAAACGCACCCCAAAGCGAACAAGATATAGGTTTGCAATCAGAGACATTTTGGGCCACTAACGGGCGCATGACGATACAGACACGCGCACTTCTTGTTCATTTTTTTACCGCAACCGGAGCAGTCTTTGCTATGCTTGCCCTATTGGCAGCGGCTGACGAAAACTGGGCGATGATGTTTTTGTGGCTGGTCGTTGCCTTTTTCGTGGATGGAATTGATGGCCCATTGGCGCGGAAATATGATGTAAAAACCAATGCGCCGCGTTTTGATGGTGTTTTGCTGGATTTGATCATTGATTACCTGACATATGTTTTCATTCCTGCGTTTGCATTGTTCAAATCTGGATTGTTACCGGGATGGGCAGGTTGGATTGCAATGATCGCAATCACATTTTCATCAGCCATCTATTTTTGCGACAGCAATATGAAAACCAAAGACAACAGCTTTCTTGGGTTTCCCGGCTGTTGGAATATGCTGGTGATCGTTTTGTTCGCGCTTAGCCCGAATTATTGGATCATTTTGGGTCTGGTGACATTTTTGGCGGTGGCGATGTTTTTGCCAATCAAATTTATTCACCCCGTGCGCACCAAACGCTGGCGCAGCTTGTCGCTGCCGATTGCATTGGCGTGGACATTTTTTGCCGGCTGGGCCGCATGGGTTGAATTCCACCCCGAAAGCTGGGCGCATTGGGGATTGGCACTGACATCAATTTACCTGTTGTTTGCAGGGTTAATCCAGCAAGTGATGCCAGGCAAATACGGATCAGGACTTTAATCGATATCCGGTTTTAAACAGCCCCCAAGCCAAACAGGCAACCGCCACAACCGATCCAAAACTGACAGCCAGCGACAAGGATACCGGCTGATCTGATATCCCAATCACGCTATAGCGCAGACCATCAATCAGATAAAAAATTGGGTTAAACAGGGTAATATCATGCAAAACCTTGGGCAGGGCCGTGATGGAATAAAAACTGCCCGATAAAAATGCCAATGGGGTCACAATGAAATTGGTGATCGCCGCCATTTGGTCGAATTTATTTGCATAAACCCCCGCGACAATCCCCAGACCGCCCAGCAGCGCGGCACCTAGGATAGCATATATCAAAGCCAGCATTGGATGCGCCAAACCGATACCAATCGTCACCTGCAATCCCAACCACAGCAATACGGCAATACAGACCCCGCGTACCACCGCACCCGCCATATACCCCGCAACCAATTCAAACGCCGACAGGGGCGGCATTAATGTATCAACGATATTTCCCTGTACCTTGGATATAACCAAGGACGACGATGTATTGGCAAAGGCGTTTTGAATGATTGTCATCATCAAAACACCCGGCGCGATAAAGGTCAAAAATGGAACGCCCAAAACATCGCCCCGCCGTGTCCCCACCGCGATGGTGAAAATCACCAAAAACAATCCCGCTGTGACCATTGGGGCCAACAACGTTTGGGTCCAGACGTTCAAAAAACGCAACACTTCGCGCAACGCCAACGTATACAGCCCAAGCCAGTTGAACCGCCCAAAACGTCGAATTCCCATATCTGTGTGATTTTGTGCCATATGATTCACTTCTTTTTCGCTGTGCATCTTGTAACTCGACACATGATGGTTAGAATAGGGGCCTGTTGAAAAAAATGTCAGGCGCTTGGGGCCCGACACAACCTATATAGGATATATTCATGTCGTGGACAGACGAACGCGTTGAATTGTTGAAAAAAATGTGGGGTGAAGGTCAATCCGCCAGCCAGATCGCCAAAGAATTGGGTGGCGTCACCCGCAACGCGGTTATTGGAAAAGTTCATCGCCTGGGATTGTCAAATCGTTCCACCACGACAGCAACGCCAAAAACCGAGGCCAAGGCCAAAGCTGCGCCAAAGCCCGAGGCCAAACCCGCAGCCCCCAAAGAGCGTGCGCAACCAAAACCCGCACCCGCCCCTGCTGCAGCCGAGGTGAAACCAACGAACGTAACACCCCTGCGGCGCCAAATTGTGCCCGCAGGCCAACCGCTGCCACCGCAGCCTTCGGCCAATGAAATCAGCCCAGAAGCCTTGGCACGCGTCAGCGAAGTTGAGAAAAAAGCGAAAAAAATCAGCCTGCTCGATTTGACAGAAAAAACGTGCAAATGGCCTGTTGGCGATCCGGCAACGGATGATTTTTGGTTTTGTGGCCTACCGTCACAAGCTGGCAAACCATATTGCGAAGCCCATGTCGGCGTCGCATTTCAGCCAATGAACGCGCGTCGTGATCGCCGTCGCTGACATTTAGCCCCGAACATGGGCTACCATCCAAAATAAAAGGCGGGGTTTTAGGACCCCGCCTTTTGTCGTTACAGACCTTTGGCTTTGTAGCTTGAGGCGACTTTGCCGATCGATACCAAATAACCAGCTGTTCGCAAATCTGGCACATCTGAGCGATTGTGCCAAATTTCACGCATTGATTGGAACGCTGTGCGCATTGTGTCATCAAGACCCGAGCGGACCAGTTCCAATTCGCCTGCCCCGCGCAAGAACTGTTTTTTGAATGCTGGGGACAATGTCCATTGGCTGCCCATCGCGGCGCTTAGGTTTTCCAATTCCTGTACCAACATTTCATTGCGCGCCTCTTCTTGGCGGCGCTGCATGCGGCCAAAACGAATGTGGCTTAGGTTTTTGACCCATTCGAAATAGGACACCGTCACACCGCCCGCATTTGCATAAAGGTCGGGGATAATCACCGTTCCCTTTTCGCGCAGGATTTCATCCGCGCCAAAGGTGATCGGACCATTCGCCGCCTCAATAATCAATGGCGCTTGGATATTGGCAGCGTTTTCTTTGTGGATGACACCTTCTAATGCGGCTGGGATCAGAATATCACAAGCGTTTTCCAACACTTTCGCACCATCAGTTACATATTCGGCGCCAGGGAAACCCGCGACACCACCGTGTTGGGCAATCCATTGGCGAACGGCCTCAACGTCTAGGCCCGTTTCACTGACCAAGGCCCCATCGCGTTCAATGATGCCTGTGATGATTGAACCGTCTTCTTCTGACAAAAACTTGGCAGCGTGATAGCCCACGTTCCCCAAACCCTGAACAATCACGCGTTTTCCGTCCAGCTTGCCTGACAGGCCAGCCTTGGCCACGTCAGCGGGTTCACGGAAAAATTCGCGCAGCGCATATTGCACGCCGCGGCCTGTGGCCTC
>Ga0255769_10000711_pt1 | contig 39468 bp, 52 predicted proteins | sample 041ome_9_FD_179637 | JGI IMG/M metagenome (GOLD analysis project Ga0255769, IMG submission 179637) | Coastal salt marsh microbial communities from the Groves Creek Marsh, Skidaway Island, Georgia - 041413US metaG (version 2) | ecosystem: Environmental > Aquatic > Marine > Intertidal zone > Salt...
GGCATACCCTTAGACATACCACATGCTCACGTTTAATTCAGCGTGGTATGCCCTTGGTTCATGCCAAGGAATGGATGGGACACTCAGCTATCCAGACTACTATGAGATACGCACACCTAGCCCCAACAGATTTGGTCAAGGGTGTGTCTTTACTAGAGCAGGTAGATTGATTATACCTGTCGAACTAACGTGGCGTAGAACGTGGCGTAAGTGGCGTAAATGGAGCGAGCGTGGTGGAATTGGTAGACACACAGGACTTAAAATCCTGAGCCTTTTCAATGGCGTGGGGGTTCGAGTCCCCCCGCTCGTACCATTAATAGAGGACTTAAAATCCGAACACCATTTATAACACTCATGCAATTACTCCACAAACATAGAGCCAGTAAGGGCTGCAGCCCCCAAGGGTAGACTATTTATATTGTTACACTCGTGTAACGGATTTGTGATATGCGCCACGTTTGCGTGGCCTAGCGTGGCGTAAAGGATTAATCATGCCTAAGAGAAGGAAGATATTTAAGAAGCCACCACCAACAAAAGGCACACGCAATCCACACTGGCGTATGCCAAGAAATCAGGTGGTTCCTAATAAGAAACGAGGCCGAATATTTTTTGATGAGAAGGACTACGATGCCAACACTTGAAGAGCAGATAGAACTTGAACAACAAATGCTGACTGATGGTATCATTCGCTATCAGTCTAACACCAACAAGTTAATACAGAAGGGAATTGAATCTAACACCCAGCATGGAAGGGCTATGATTGCAGCCATCGTTAATGCTGTGGCTGATGGGGTAATTGACATTCAAACAAACGTGACTAGCAATCGAGATATTACTAGAAAAAATTTACAGGGAATGGATGCTTACCAAGTTGCTTACCTTGCCCTTCTCACAGTAGTCGATGAGGTATCCAAGAGGTTCACCTTGATGAAGGTAGCCAAGTCAGTTGGAGCCAACATCGAACTACAAAAAAGACTTAGCCAATGGGTTGAGGCTGAAGGTAAGTCAGCTTTGAATGTAATAAAGAAAGCAAATGAGAAAGCCAGCAAGCTACACAAGAGACAAGGCTTGGTCTACAAGATGAACAAGGATGGCTTCAACAATACTGAATGGACTAACGAAGAACGCATTCATGTAGGCATGAGGCTTGTAGATAAGATTGTAATTAAGACAGGGTTGGTCAAGCTAACCAAGTCTATCAAAAAGAATAAGACAATCACATATCTTGAGGCTACGCCTGAGACTCTTGAGTGGGTAAAGAAGTTCAACACATTCCAAGAGGTGATGAAGCCACGCTATGCCCCATCCATCATACCACCGAAGGATTGGATTGATGTAATGGATGGTGGTTACCACAGCACAGTCATCAATCAACTACCAATCGTGAGGGTACACTGATGAAGAAAAAATCTAAGGAATATTTAGATAGGCTGCGCCAGCAGGACATGAGCGTGGAGTACCGTTGTCTCAATGGACTACAACGTACCCCTTGGTCAATCAACAAGCCTGTGCTTGAGGTGATGAGGACAGCTTGGGATAGTGGTGAGCAATGGGCTGGTCTGCCTCCTCGTGAGGACTTACCTTTGCCTGTGTACCCTTTTGACAAAGACCCACAGGAAATGGATGAGGCAGAGAAGATACTGTTCAGAGATTGGTCAAGCAAACGCAACCGTATTTATCAGGCTAACGGCAAGTCTATGTCGAGGCGTATCCAGGTAGAGCGTACACTTCAGCTTGCTAACCATTACTCTAAGTACGATGAGTTCTACTTTGTCTGGCAGCTAGACTTTAGGTCACGCAAGTATCCTGTCGAGTCCTTCATGTCACCACAGGTAGCTGATTGGGGTAAGGCTCTCATTGGATTTACTTACGGCTTCCCTATCAAAGATGCAGGTGATGCTGATTGGCTGGCTATCCACGGTGCTAACCTGTTTGGTAACGACAAGGTATCCTTTGCTGAGCGTATCCAGTGGGCATGGGAAAGCGAGGCTGACATAGTTAAGGTAGCTGAGAACCCACTTGATTACATGTGGTGGACTCAGGCTGACAAGCCTTGGCAGTTCCTTGGCTGGTGCATGGAGTGGTACGGCCTGTTGCGTGAGGGTTGGGGCTACTACACTCACCTACCCTGCTCTGCTGATGGTAGCTGTAACGGACTGCAGCATCTAAGCGCAATCCTCCTCGACTCTCAAGGAGGCAAGGCATGTAACCTCGTACCTTCTGATGCACCGTCAGATATATACACTGATGTAGCAATTAGGGCTGAGGCTGTAGTTAAACAAGAGGCACAGCAAGGCAGTGAGATAGCAAAAAAATGTTTGGAGTTTGGTATCACTCGCAGTCTTACCAAGAGGCCTGTGATGATTACGCCCTACTCTGGTACACAACACGCTTGCCGTGAGTACATTCAAGATGCAATCGCTGATAGGATTGAGAAGAAGGGAGACTGTAATCCCTTTGGTGATGATTACTTTGAGGCCTCTTTATATCTTAGCCGACATATCTGGCAAGCTATCAATGAGACTATCTCATCAGCGAGACAGGTTATGGACTACGTTAAGACCATTGGCTCACACTACGCTGATGCTAACAAACATATGGAATGGATAACGCCTACTAATTTTCTGGTTGTCCAGCCTTACTTGTCTACAAAGAAAAGATTAATCAAAACCCACATTGATGGGAACATAGTGAAACTTAATTATCAGCAAGAAATGGATGATGTTAATCGTTCACGCATAACGACAGGTAGTAGCCCTAATTTTATACACTCTCTTGATGCAGCAGCCCTGACCAAGACAGTGGTAAGATGTATGGATGGAGGGATGACTGACTTTGCTATGGTGCATGATAGCTATGGCACACACAGTCCTAACATGCCCATCCTATCCCAAGTATTACGCGAAGCCTTTGTTGAAATGTATCAGGATAATGATGTATTGCAGCAGCTTCGTGACCATGCTTGTTACACTTGTGGAGATAATACATTGCCACAACCACCAGCCAAAGGGACACTAGATTTATCTAAAGTGTTGGAGTCACAATACTTTTTTGCGTGATTTCTAAAGTCCCCCTATAGCCTATTCGTACACTCAAGGAGATATTATATGAGTAAAGCAAAAACAGTTAAAGGCCTATCAATGTATTGTAAAGTCTTTGAGCCTGATAAACAGTTTGAGAAAAAATATGGAACCTATTCTATTGACCTTCTCAAGACTGAAGAAGAAGCAACAGCACTGAGTGAGTACCTTCAAGGCCTTGTCGATGAACGCATGGCTGTCGAGGTCAAAGCCTCTAAGAAACCAGAGAGCTTGTCCACTCACCTACCTTTCGACACGTTTACCGATAAGAAAACCGGCCTTGAATACACACGCTTCAAGTTCAAGATGAAGGCTGGAGGTATCAACGATAATGGTGAATGGCATCAGAAGCCTGCAGTCTTTGATGCAAAACGCAACCCCATGTCAGGTGAGAACCTCATTGGTAACATGAGCGTAGTCAAGGTTGCCTTTCAACCGTCAGTTTATTTTGTACAGAACTGTGTTGGGGTCACACTAAAGATGGAAGCTCTACAAGTGATTGACCTTGTGCCTTGGAAAGACCCGAAGTCTCTGTTCGATGATGAAGATGGCTACACCGAAACGGCTGTGGAAAAGGATGACCGTCAAGAAACCCCATTCGATTCGGATGAGACAGTGAATGCCGAAGGGGACTTTTGAGGAACACGTCATCTCTGACCTAGAAAGCAGGGGCGTTCCGTTTGCCTATGAACCACATAGCATACCCTATCGGGTGGAACGCCTCTACAATCCTGACCTTCTAATCAATGAAATCTACATAGAGATGAAGGGCTACTTCCGACAGGACGCACAACGAAAGATGAAAGCAGTCAAGGCACAGAACCCTGAGCTAGACATACGCTTCATCTTTCAGAAGGCAACCTCGCCAGTTCAAGGCGCGAAGGTACGCAAGGATGGGACAAAGATGACGTGCGCTGAGTGGGCAGACCGTAACGGTTTTGTCTGGAGTGAAGGAACTTTGCCAGAGGAGTGGGCAGCATGAGTGTAGCTAGAGCAATCACAGTCAACCTACCTATAACCATCAATGCCACCATCATTGATTGGGAACTACTTGCCTATGAAATAGTCGAAGACCAGAACATTAAGAACGAAGAGTTAAAGAAGATAGCACGTCAGATGCGTGTCGCTGCTGAGATTGTGGAGGAATCAGTTGGAGCAGAGTAACTACATCCGTAAGGAAGGTTGCCCTCATTGTGGCAGTAGCGATGCTAACGCTATCTATACTGACCATGCTTATTGTTTTAGTTGTGAGACATATTCAATGCTTGAAGATAGAGAAACACAACAACCAGTTAACACGAACCTGATTGATGGTGAGGTCAACGCACTAACTAAGCGTGGCATCTCACTAGAGACAGCGAAGTTCTGGGACTATCGCATAGGTAACTACAAAGGTCAGCCTGTCCAGATTGCTAACTACAAGAACAACAAAGGTCAAACCATTGGTCAAAAGCTACGCTTTGCCAACAAGGACTTCTTGTATCTTGGAGATAGCAAGGACATTGGATTGTACGGTCAGCACCTATGGCGCAGCACAGGTAAGATGGTTGTCATCACCGAAGGCGAAGTAGATAGCTTATCTATCAGCCAGTGCTTCAACAACCGTTGGCCTGTGGTCAGCCTACCTCAAGGCTGTGCGTCTGCTAAGAAAGCTATCAGTAAATCTATTGAATGGCTTGAGCAGTTCGATAGTGTGGTGCTGGCATTCGATAGTGACCCTCAAGGTGTGAAGGCTGCACATGAAGCAGCCCTCCTCCTGAGTCCAGGCAAGGCTAAGATTGTATCCTTCCCTTCGGGGTACAAGGATGCCAACGATATGCTCAAGGCTAACCAGCAGAAGGCATTACTTGATGCTATCTGGGGAGCCAAGAGTTTCAGACCTGATGGTATCCTTGCTGGCGTAGACCTGTGGGACATGGTAACATCTAAGGACGATAAGGAAAGCGTAAGCTACCCCTATCAAGGCATCACAGATAAAACGATGGGGCTTCGTGTTGGAGAAATCGTAACCATCTCAGCAGGCAGTGGCACTGGCAAGAGTCAGTTCACTAAGGAGATAGCACATCACCTGATACGTCAGGGTGAAACGCTGGGCTACATAGCATTAGAAGAAAATGTAAAGCGTACTGCTCAGTCGCTAATGTCTCTATCAATCAACAAGCCTATCCATCTAGGTAGTGAGGGGGTAACAGACGATGAACTTAAACATGCTTTTGCTGATACCCTTGGCACTGGTAGGGTATTTCTCTATGACCATTGGGGTAGCACTGACTCTGATAATCTTCTTAACAAGGTACGCTACTTGGCTAGAGGTTGTGGCTGCAACTGGATTGTACTTGACCATCTATCTATCGTAGTTTCGGGCATGGAAGGTGGTGACGAAAGACGTACCATCGACACCCTTATGACCCAATTGCGTACACTGGTGGAGGAATTGCAGATAGGGCTGATACTGGTCAGTCACTTGAAGCGTCCATCGGGAGACAGAGGACACGAGGATGGAGCGCAAACCTCCATGTCTCAACTGCGAGGCAGTGCTGCCATCGGTCAGCTAAGTGACATGGTGATTGGTCTGGAAAGAAACCAGCAAGACCAAGAGAACTTACACACAACAACAGTACGACTGCTCAAGAACAGGTTTTGTGGCATCACAGGTATCTGCTGCCACTTGGCCTATTCTATTGACACAAATCGTATGACAGAAACGGTGATGGATTATGACGAAGAAACAACCCCCGACTTCTAGGCCAGTGCTTGTTCTCTATACCGAAGCACAACTGACGCAAGCCTACCAAGATTTCTTAGAGGAAGTAAGCAGCCTAATGATTGAAGGCCACAACATGGGCAACGTCCCAACGCTTGAAGAGTTCCGCATCATCTATGAGGAAGAGCAAGCAAGTTTATAAATCACTCCAGCGAGAGGATTAGCATGACTAAATATATAATGGACATTGAAGCCAACCACTTACTTGAAGACGTAACTAAAGTCTGGTGCGTGGTAATGCGAAACGGTGACACTGATGAGGTAACTACCTTTGACCCTGATGAGATAGAAGCAAGCCTAGAATTTATGGACAAGGCTGAGTATCTGGTTGGTCACAACATCATCGACTACGACTTGAGAGTACTCAAGAAGCTGTACGGTTGGGACTACAAGGGTGAGGTCATTGATACCTTAGTCTGTACAAGAACCATCTGGCCTCACATTGGTGAGCTAGATAGCAAGAGTAAAAATTTACCACAAAAATTAAGAGGTAGTCACAGCCTAAAGGCGTGGGGCTACAGGCTAGGAGAACTTAAAGGTGAGTTCAATAATAGTAGCGAAAGCTTTGAGACATATACCCCTGAGATGCTCGACTACTGCATCCAAGACACAGCAGTCACACTCAAACTGTATGGTGCAATTCATAAAAAGAACTTTAGCAATGATGCGCTTGGGTTAGAGCATAGGCTGCACACCCTCCTCGTTAGACAGCAGGAGGTAGGCTTCCCCTTCCACGTTGCGAAGGCACAGAAGCTACACGCTGAGCTAGAAGGTAGACGCTCTGAGATACACACACAGCTAGTCGATACCTTTGAGCCTACCATCATTGAGATGAAGACTAAAACAAAAGTTCTTCCGTTCAACCCTGCATCACGTCAGCAGATAGCTGACCGACTAATGAAGCGAGGCTGGGTTCCTACCTCATTCACACCAACGGATGAACCGAAGGTAGATGAGAAGATACTAAAAGAAATAGATATAGCAGAGGCACAGCTTGTCTCCGAATATCTGATGTTGAACAAGCGCATTGGTCAGCTTGCAACAGGCAATCAAGCGTGGCTTAAACTAGAAAAGGATGGAAGGATACATGGACGTGTCAATCATATGGGTGCAGTTACGTCACGCTGCACAGCAAACAATCCAAACATGCAGCAAGTACCTAGTCTCTCTGCTCCGTATGGTAAGGAATGCCGTGAGTTATTCTATGCGCCTGATGGGTACAGTCTTCTTGGGGCTGATGCGTCATCTTTGGAATTGCGTTGTCTGGCTCACTACATGGCTAAGTACGATGATGGTGCGTATGCACAAGAAGTTGTCAACGGTGATGTTCACTCTAAGACACAGGAACTCGCAGGACTACCTACCAGGAATAATGCAAAGACGTTTATATATGGATTTCTGTACGGTTCGGGGGATGAAAAGACTGGGCAAATTATTGGGAAGGGTGCTGCAGAAGGTAAGAAGATAAAGGCTAAGTTCCTTCGCAAACTACCTGCCCTCAAGAAACTAAGAGATGATGCTTCGACTGCAGCTAAGGAACGTGGTTGGGTCAAGGGATTGGATGGACGTATCATACCAGTACGCCATGCCCACGCCTGTCTCAACACCATCCTGCAGTCAGCCGGAGCTATTATATGCAAGCGTTGGTACGTCACGATTGAAGAACTACTGCGCCTTAAAGGTTACACGAGTGTAGATGTTACGGTTGTAGCATTCATTCACGATGAAGTCCAGCTACTAGTTCGCAAAGGACTAGAGGATGAAGTCGGCAAACTAATTCAACAGGCGATGAAGGATACCGAAGCTTACTACAAGTTTCGATGCACCTTAGATAGTGAGTATTCATATGGAAACGATTGGTCTTCAACCCACTAAAGCTAACCGTAAGAAGTTTGACATTGACCTAGCCTATGGTCAGGTGCGTGAACAAGAAGTAGCTACCATGCTGCAGGATAAGAAGATTGAGGTGAAGAGTGAGCGAGGCGTTTGGTGGAAGTCAGGCAACATTGCGATTGAGTATGAGTCATATGGTAAACCATCAGGCATCGAAGCCACTGAGTCAGACTACTGGTTCCACAACCTATGCCTTGGTGACACTACCTTTGCCACGCTTGTCTTCAAGACAGACGTACTCAAGAACATCATTGGTCAGCTAGACCACATTCGTAGCGTCAACGGTGGTGATGGTTACAAGTCTAAGATGTACCTCCTTAATCTTGAGAAGCTTTTCTCCACTGATGTAATAAAGGCACTGAAGAATGGACTTTGATTTTATATTCAAACTGATTGTGACTGTCTCCTTCTTCGCTGTTAGCGCAGCCCTAGTTGTGAAGTGGTTAGTAACAAGCTGGTTGGATTATGTGCAGGTGATGACAGGCATACGCATCGTCACCCTTGAGACAGAGAAAGACAGAGAACTGAAGGAGAACAAAGATGCTGATTATTGATGCTGACATTATAGCATACAAAGCTGCAGCTTCCTGTGAACACCCAATCAATTGGGGCGATGGATTGTGGACACTGCATAGCTTTGAGCAAGACGTGGCTACCTATGTTGGTATCTTTATCGACAAGCTAAAGCAGGAAGCTGGCACAGACAAGGTACTCTGCTGCCTCTCTGACAAACTGAACTTTCGTAAAGACCTAGCAGATTACTATAAGGCAAACAGGGCTGACACTCGTAAGCCTATGCTACTTCAGTATGCTCGTGACTACATCTGGGAACACTGGAACACCACTGTGGTTGGTAAGCTGGAGGCTGATGATGTTATTGGTATCACAGCCACAGGTTCAGACTGCATCATCTGGTCAGAAGACAAAGACCTTATGACTATCGCAGGTAAGCACCTTGTCGATGGTGAGATTGTTGAGGTCACCCAAGATGAGGCAGACCATAGGTTCTACACGCAGGTTCTCACAGGTGACACAGCCGATAACTACAAAGGCTGTCCTGGTATTGGTGCAGTTAAAGCTGAACGTATCCTCACTCCACCAGAGGGAGAGACAGCTACCAACCTATGGCGATGGTCACAGATTGTAGCAGCCTATGAGAAGGCTGGCCTCAATGAAGCTGAAGCCTTGCTGCAAGCACGTCTAGCTTACATCAAACGAGAAGAGTCGATGGACTTATGGGAGCCACCACATGAGGCATGAGGAGTATATGCGTAATGCAAGTCAAGCCAGTGCTGCGAATACAGAGAACAATATTACAAACCTCAAGAAGACGCACGGCAAGTTGCCCCAAGGAGCAGCCGAAAGAAAAGCCATCCCAATCTACACAGGCTTCGTCAAATACTTCCCCCTCGCAATAGCAGAGGTAGCCAAGATTTCCCTACAAGGTGGGCTGCAGCATGGACAGACAGCACAGACCCTGCATTGGGATAGGTCAAAGTCTGGTGACGAACTGGATGCAATGATGCGCCATGTCATTGATGAGGATTGGGCGCAGGTGGCGTGGAGAGCAATGGCTAACTTGCAAAAACAGATAGAGGACGAGCAATGAACTTTTATGAATACCAAAACAAAGTTTTGAAAACAGGTGTGTACCCTAAGAAATATAGCATCTCTTACCCTGCCTTGGGTCTAGCTGAAGAGACAGGTGAGGTATGTGGCAAGATTTCTAAGATGATGCGAGATAACATCAGCCTCGTTGACCAGAAGGACAGCCTACAGAAAGAGATGGGTGATGTACTCTGGTATCTCGCAGCCCTAGCCCATGACTGTGGGCTGAGTCTTCAAGCAATTGCAGAAACAAATATAGAAAAATTAAAAGCACGACAGCAGGCAGGCACACTGCATGGCGAGGGAGATAACAGATGAGCATACCCAACAGACACTACGGAATGACCCTACCTCTATCAGAGGAAATAGATACAGTTAAGTATCGCCAAACAGGTGAGTCTTTTTACGATAAAATTGTACGCATAGCTGCAGCATTGAAGGATAGCCCTGACCACTTTGAGTCGTTCAAGGATGCTCTAAGGCACATGCGTTTCCTCCCTGCAGGTAGGGTACAGAATGCGATGGGTGCAGCCCGACAGACCACAGCTTACAACTGTTTTGTATCAGGACACATTGAGGATTCAATGCAGTCTATCATGGATAAAGCTACGGAAGCTGCATTTACCATGAAGAAGGGTGGAGGTATTGGGTATGACTTCAGCCGACTACGCCCAAGAGGGGATAGGATTGTCACCTTAGACAGTAAATCCAGTGGGGCTGTATCCTTCATGGGTATCTTCGATGCAGTGTGCCAGACCATCGCTTCATCAGGATTCAGACGTGGGGCGCAGATGGCAGTTTTAAGAGTTGACCACCCCGATATCGAACAGTTCATTGCATCTAAGCACAACTCTGACAAGCTCACAGGTTTTAACATCAGCGTTGGTGTGACAGATAAATTCATGGAGTGTCTTGCAAACGACACCCCCTTTCCCCTTGTATTTGAAGGCAAGGTCTACAAAGAGATAGACCCCAAGGCTTTGTGGGATAGGATTATGAATAGTACATGGGATTGGGCTGAGCCTGGAGTTTTGTTTATTGATACTATCAACAACAAAAACAACCTAAAGTACTGTGAAACAATAGAAAGCACCAATCCGTGCGGCGAACAACCTCTGCCCCCATATGGTGCATGTCTGCTGGGTTCTTTCAACCTAACCAAGTATGTAACAGACGGTGCATTTGACTTTGGATTATTTACTGGTGACATTCATAATGTAGTTCGCGCTATGGATAATGTCGTAGACAGAACAATCTATCCTCTCCCAGAACAGAAGACAGAAGCAGAGAACAAACGCAGAATGGGGCTAGGTGTAACAGGCCTTGCCAATGCCGCTGAGATGTGTGGGTTTCCTTACGCTTCAGAGCAGTTCATGGCGTTTACCGAAGAAGTTATGACTGTCCTTCGTGACCATTGCTACTCCGCATCGGCTGACCTTGCGGGAGAAAAAGGTTCTTTTCCTCTCTATGATGAGTACCACTACCTGCAGGGTGAGTTTATCCAGACCTTATCTCCTTGGGTTATTGAGAAGATAAAAGAAAAAGGTATTAGGAACAGTCACCTTACAAGCATTGCTCCAACAGGCACAATCTCATTGACAGCAGACAACGTATCATCAGGTATCGAACCACCTTTTAGCAACTATTATGACCGTACAATCCAGCAATTTGATGGACATACAGTAGAGCGTGTCGAAGATTATGCTTACGCACAAGGCTACAAAGGACGTACAGCCAATGAGATTACAGCGCAAGAACACCTAGCGGTGCTATCGCTTGTATCAAAATATGTGGACTCAGCCGTATCCAAGACCTGCAATGTTGGTGACCAAGTTACCTATGATGAGTTTAAGAAACTATACTCAGATGCGTGGGCTTCTGGTTGTAAAGGGATAACTACATTCCGCGCAGCAGGAAAACGATATGGAATTTTGAACGAGGTTAACGACAACGACAGCAAGGCTGAAGCCTGTTTCATTGACCCCACAACAGGACAAAAGGAATGTGGGTGACTCTAAAGTCCCCCTATAGGTACAATCATTATGAAGATATTCAATGATAACCCAACTTTATCCAAGGAACTTTTGAATTATATTCAAGACTTGTTCCCAAATCATCTTCCAGCAAATGAGATTTCTTTAGAAGAACTCCGTTTTCTGCAAGGCCAGCAGTCCGTTATGCGGAAGCTGGAAGAATTATATAATCAAAATTTTGAGGAATAATACTATGTGTCTCCCACAACCAAAAGCACCTAAACCACAGGTAATAGCACAGCCTGCGCCTATAACAATGAGTTCTTCTCAATCAGATAGTCCAGAGTTTGAAACACAATTAACTGACGCTGAAACACAATCACAGTTAAAGAAGAAAAACCGCAAGGGCAAAGACAAGTTAAAAATTGCACCTTCAGACCCTTCAATTTCTGTTGCTTCAACTACAGGCTCTACAGGCTCTGGTGTTAACGTCACATAACCAAAGGTATTGAACAATGGCTTTAGAGATTAGCGAAGGTACTGCTGCTAAACGCTATGCTATGTGTGAAACATCAAGAGATGTATTCTTACAGCGTGGGCGTGATGCTGCAGAACTTACCATCCCTACTCTCCTGCCGCCTGATGGACATAGTGGAAGCACAACGTATGCAACCCCCTATCAAGGGGTAGGAGCAAGAGGCACAAACAACCTAGCCTCTAAGCTTCTTCTTACATTGTTACCTCCTAATAGTCCTTTCTTTAGACTGACCATTGATGACTTTGACCTTGCTGAACTAGCAGGCTCTGATGCTCGTGGTGCTGTTGAAGAAGCTTTGTCTCGTATTGAACGAGCAGGTATGCAGGAGATAGAAGCCAAAGCAATGCGTGTGCCTGTGTTTGAAGCACTCAAACAACTTATTGTTACAGGTAACGCCTTACTCTACATGCCCAAAGCAGGTGGTATGAAGATATTCAAGCTTGACCGTTATGTTGTTAAGCGTGATTCGATGGGTAATGTTTTGGAAATCTTGACGAAGGAGAGTGTTAACGCACTTATGCTTCCTCAAGAAATTCGTGAGGTTATTGAAACCTCCGATACAGAAATGAAAAACCTTGAGCTTTATACTCACACCATGCGTGTTAATAAAGGTTGGGAAGTTTACCAAGAAGTACAGGGAATAGAAATTCCAGGCACTCGTGGTAAATTTAAAGAAGAAGAATGCCCTTTTATACCCTTACGTTTCACTCGTGTAGATGGCGAAGACTATGGTAGAGGGTACGTTGAAGAATACATTGGTGACTTGAGAAGCCTTGAGGCTTTGACAAAGGCTATTGTTGAGGGGGCTGCGGCCTCAAGTAAGATACTGTTCCTTGTCAAACCAAACGGTACAACCAAGACCAGAACCCTCGCGGAAAGCCCTAATGGTGCTATCGTTAGTGGTGATGCTGCTGATGTGTCCACCCTACAAGTACAGAAGGCCTCTGACTTTAGGGTTGCGCTTGAAACCGCAAGGACAATCAACGAAAGAATATCTTACGCTTTCCTTATGAACAGTAGCGTACAGCGTCAAGCTGAGCGTGTGACTGCAGAAGAAGTAAGGTTTATGGCACAGGAGTTAGAGTCTGCCCTTGGTGGTGTGTACTCAATCCTATCTCAAGAACTACAAATGCCCTTGATTAAGACTATCATGGCTACCCTAGAACGCTCAGGTAAAATGCCTAAGCTACCAAAAGGTGCAGTCAAGCCTACGATTGTCACAGGCATTGAAGCCTTGGGTAGAGGCCAAGACCTCAACAAACTTGCTACATTCCTGCAATATTTACAGCCATTAGGAGCGCAGGTAATTGCATCTGAAATGAATATCTCAGATTACATTGACCGATTGGGAGCCAGTCTGGGAATTGATACCAATGGTCTGATTAAGTCTGAGGAGCAGAAGGCACAAGAACAAGCCCAAGCAATGGAGATGCAGCAACAGCAGCAACAGATGCAGATGATGCAACAGATGGCTGTTAAAGGCACACCTGAGATGATTAAGCAAGGCGCGGCTCAAATGCCAGCAGGAGAAGAGCAATGATAGGACTACTCGCACAAGCTGCTCGTATTGTCGGAATGGCAGCAGCTAAAAAACTAATGAAGAGTGGCGGTGTAAAAGCCTTACGAAATCTTCTCACCAGAAATGCTGGGCAAAAGAAAGTTAAGAAGGCTGCTCAAGCCACAGGTGAATATCAAAAAGGCAGGGCAAAAGGCGCGGCGGCTGGGGCTGCTATAGCCACTGCTGCAACTGCAGCTACTAAGAAAACAGGTGATACTAAACCTGCTAAGGCAGCACCTCCCAAGACCAGTCAAGACGGACGTACTAACCCAAAGGATTACCCTACTTATAAATCACCTACCAAATCTGCAGCGTCTTTTAGGACAGCATTTGCAGCAGCTAGGAAAGCAGGGAAGAAAACTTTTACTTGGGAAGGGCGTAAGTATACCACTGAAAAGAAATAGGTAAACATGGCAGACAGTTTGAACACACATGATTTAGATGCAGGGTCTGAACCTGCAGAGCATACATTAGCTATGCTTGAAAAAGCAGAACAAATAGAAAAGAATAATAACCCTGAGCGTCCTGATTGGCTCCCTGAGAAGTTTGCTTCTGTTGAAGCGATGGCTCAGGCCTACACTGCCCTTGAGCAGAAGATGGGTAAGCCAGAAGAACAGGATGCTCCGACAGAACCCAACGCACCAGAAACCGAAGGCACTGCCAGCAATAACGCTAACGAGGCAGCAGAGGTTCTGGATAATGCAGGGTTAGACTTTGATGTATTCCAACAAGAATATACTGAGAATGGAGAGCTTAGCCCTGATGCGTACCAAGCATTGGAGGAAGCTGGTTTTCCTCGCAGTCTTGTTGAAACTTATATTCAAGGACAAGAAGCCCTAGCCTCCTCTGCCACTAACTCAATGTATGAGATTGCTGGTGGGCAAGAAGGCTATGGTCAGATGATGGAGTGGGCTGCAGGAAACTTAGCTCCCTCTGAAATCGAAGCCTATAACGCTACCGTGGATACTGGAGATGAAGGCATCACACGCCTTGCAGTACAGGGTTTGGTAGCGAGGTATCGTTCCGAAGTAGGCACAGAGCCTAACTTAGTTGAAGGCACAACTAGTGCGACTTCGGGTGGGCGATTTGAAAGCGCAGCAGAAGTTACTGCAGCTATGCGTGACCCCAGATACCAAAATGACCCTGCCTACCGACAGAGAGTTGCACAAATGATGGCACGTTCTTCGGTATTCTAACTGTCTCCACTGGATTGGGGGTCTTTGTACCCCCTCTCCTTTTAAGTACATCTACTGGGTGTATTTAAAAGGGGAAACCCTAACACACAGCCAACATAACAAACGATTACCCCTGACCTGCTGCGGCAGACAATCTTGGCGAAAGGATGTGATGATTGCTGAGTGTACTTTAACTCAACAACATTACTAAGAGGTAATTAAAATGGCATCAGCCGCTTCAAATCCGGCCTATAGCGTAAGCTTTCAAGGCCAAAATAACCTGTCAGGTGACGTGCGAGACTTGTTTCTCAAGCTTTACGCTGGCGAGGTTCTCACTGCTTTTGAAGAAAAGAAAATCATTTCTGATAAAGTCCGTACTCGTACAATTTCAAAAGGTAAGTCTGCTTCATTCCCAATGACAGGCCGTGCCACTGCCGAATACCTAACACCAGGAAACGAAATCACTGGTGGGTCTATTCGTGCAGGTGAGCGTATCGTAACTATTGATGACTTGCTCATCTCTAGCCAGTTCATTGCAAACATTGACGAAGCAATCAACCACTACGATGTACGTTCAATCTACTCAAAGGAAGCTGGTATTGCACTTGCTAACGAAGCTGACCGAAACGTAGCTCGTATGCTCGTTAAAGCTGCTTTGTCTACCAATGCTACTCGTGCTGCTGGTCTTGTCCAAGACTATAAAGCTTTCGGTGAAGAAGACTTTACCGATAACGTAACCATTGGTACTACGAATGCCCACGACATTGATGCTTCTTTTCTTGCTCAGGCAATCTTCAATGCTCGTAAAGAGATGGAGAAGAAGAACGTACCAATGGATGGTGCATGTGTTCTCCTTCCACCTGACCAGTACTACGCATTGTTAGACGTTACTGATGGCAACAAGCTTGTGTACATGAACCGCGACTTCGGTGGCAACGGTTCTATCGCAGCCGCTAATGTTCCAAACATTGCTGGTATGCCTGTGTACATGTCAAACCATGCTGACGTTACTAACTTGTACCATGCTGACGCATTTACAACTGGTAACGCCAACGAGGGTGTGACTATTGACAACGCTCCGCTTGCAAACACTGCAGGCTCAGGACGTGCAACAGCCTACGACTTACCTACTGCTGCTGTAGATGGCGCAGACATGGTAGCAATCGCTGCAAAAATCCGTGGTTTCGTCTTCACTCCAGACGCAGTAGCTACTGTTAAGCTGCTCGATTTGGGCATGGAGTCTGAGTACCAGATTAACCGTCAAGGCACTTTGATGGTTGCTAAGTATGCGATGGGGCATAACGTCCTTCGCCCTGCTTCTGCAATCGCTCTCTTAGAGGCCTAAGTTTAACGGAGGGGGAGCTTCGGCTCCTCCTTTTCTTTTAAGGATATACCACATGGCTATAATGCGCGGAGGCCATAACTTCTCAGCATTGCGTGTTCCTATTAGGACACCTAATCACAAAACAAAATCACACGCTGTACTTATTGGCACAGTTAAAAAGCCTGAGCTTAAAAGATTTGGGGAACAAGGTGCGAAGACGAACCAAAGTGAGTCCCAACGTGAGCGTTTTAAAAACAGACATCAGAAAAATATAAGCCGTGGTGAGCAGAGTGCTGCTTATTGGGCAAACAAAGTTAAATGGAAAAAGAAAGCATAGGAGGTTAGCATGGCGCAGACAACCAAGCTAGAAGCAGTTAACACAATGCTATCGGCTATCGGAGAAGCTCCTGTTACTGCATTGAACTTAGGTCTAGTCGAAGCTGACATTGCTGAAACCATCCTAGAGTCTGTCAGTAAAGAGGTGCAGTCACAAGGCTACTCCTTTAACAGACAGCTATCCGTAGTCTTCAATCCAGATAGCAATAATAATATTATATTACCTGCTGATATTTTAAGAGCAGACAGCACCCAGAAAACAGGCAACCTAGACTTAGTACAACGTGGTCTTAAAATGTTTGATAGGGTCAATAATACCTACACAATTACTGGCACAGTATATCTTGATATTGTGACCCAACTAGATTTCCTAGACCTCCCCGAAGTAGTCAAGCGTTACATCACCATTAGAGCAGGGCGTATATTTCTTGACCGTGTTGTCGGTTCAGCAACCCTACATGGTTTCTCAGAAAAAGACGAAGCTCGTGCCTTATCCGAAATAAGGGATATGGAAGGCGAAGGACAAGATTTTAATATCTTCAACAGCTTTGACACCTTCAGTATTATTAACAGGGTAGCCCAGAGGACTGTCACATGACACTAATTAGTACGTCCATTCCCAACCTTATTAACGGTGTATCTCAGCAGCCCCCTTCTATAAGATTGGTGACACAGGCAGAGAAACAAGAGAATGGATTGTCTAGTGTCGTAGATGGCCTAACCAAAAGACCCCCCACAGAACACCTTGGCTTTATACAAACCAGTCTTAGTACTCAACAACAAACAGACTTTGATAAAGCCTTTATTCACCCTATTAGAAACTCTGATAACTCGTTACATTTTTTAACTATACAAAAAGATGGGACAGTAAGTGTTACAGATAGTGCAGGTAGTAATGTCTCAGTCACTTCCGCTAGTACTGTGGCTTCATACCTTTCGGGTTTAACTAATCCCTCAATAGAACTTACCGCTACCACTGTTGCTGATTTTACGTTTCTTTTGAACAAGACAAAAACAACAGCCATGAGTTCTACTGTTTCTCCAACACGCACTCCCGAAGCTTTAGTTCAAGTAGCTAAAGGGGATTACAGGGTTACCTACGGCATTGTAATAACAAAAGGTGGAGTTTCATATTCACGCTATCTCAGTACAATGGCATCCGTACAAGATACTACTAGTCTTTCATCTAATGCAGAATTTTCTATACAGACTGACCGTATAGCCCGAAATCTACGGTACACCGCAACGCTTGAATCTTCTTTTTATGGAAACGGAGCAGGTGGGACTATTCCTGGTTTAAATTTTGTAATGTACGGTAACGTCATTCATATTTATGGAAGCACAGCATCAGACGATTTTACCATATCGGTATCTGATGGAAGAGGTGGTGACCATCTAAGAGTTTTTAAAACTGAAACAGGTGACTTCAAAAAACTTCCAAACGAAGCACCAGAGAATTTTAAAATAAAAGTCGTAGGAGACAATCAAAAAGGTCAAGATGATTATTATGTTGAGTTTAGAAAAATTGCAAACGGAAGGCCTGTTTGGAAGGAAACTATAGGAGACAATATTCAAACGACTATTGACCCTGCTACGATGCCCTACCAACTAGTCTACGATGGGTCAAGTTACTCACTTGAGGCTATGACTTTTGACACTAGACTTGTAGGGGATGATGATACCAACCCTGTGCCTTCCTTTATTGGGCAAAAAATTAATGATGTTTTCTTTCACAGAAACAGACTTGGCTTCCTAGCAGATGAAAATGTTATCTTTAGTGAAGCCGGAGAGTACTTTAATTTCTTCAGTAAAACGGTGCTTATTTTAGCAGACAGCGCACCTATTGATGTTGCTGTATCAAACAACCAAGTCTCTATCCTAAGACATGCTGTACCCTTTAATGAAAGTCTAATATTATTCTCAGACTTCTCACAGTTCCGCTTATCTGCCACACAGTTACTTACACCTGAGACAGTCTCTATTGACGTGACTACTCGTTTTGAAGCAAGCCTTGACGCAAAGCCAAAAGGTGCAGGAAAGTTTGTTTATTTCCCTACCAAGAAAGGTTCGTTTTCTGGAGTGAGGGAATACTTTGTGGATGTAGATTCCGAAACAAACGATGCAGCAGAGATAACAGCACACATTCCAACCTACATTGCAGGTACAGTGAAACACATGGCAGCATCTTCTAATGAAGATATGTTGCTTTTAACAACAGATGACGATGCTAAAGTTGTTTATCCATACAAGTTCTTTTACCAAGGCAATGACAAATTACAATCAGCTTGGTCACAATGGAAGTTTTCTGGCGATGTACGTTTCATGGAATTTGACCAATCAGACATATATTTTGTAGTGCAGTACGGAGCATCAGTTGCTCTGGAACGTATGAATTTATCTCGTGACGTTGCTTTAGCAGATACCTCCTTTCCTATTTTACTTGATAGGAGAGTAAAGTTAACAGGTAATGCTACATTGCCTTACACAGATAATACTGCTGTATATGTCACTACAACAGGGGCTGTTGTAACAGCGTCAGCCGCAGCAACTCATCAAGCTGGTGGTGGTACAGTATATGCAGGCGTTCCTTATAATCTTCTGTACCGTTTTTCCCAGCAAGTATTCCGTAGAGGTAAAGAGCCTATAACTACAGGCAGACTGCAATTGAAAAACATGGCGGTTGTCTATGCTAACACAGGTTTCTTTAACGTAGTCACAGTGCCACATAAGAACCTTCCTGTTGGTTCTCGTAAAACTTATACCAGAGCGTTCACAGGTAGAGTGGTAGGTAGCGGAACTAATGTCCTTGGAACAGTTCCTTTGGACACTGGAACTTATCGTTTTGGACTCCAAGCTAACGCACAGAACGCCCAGATAGAGCTACAAAGCGATAGCCACCTGCCCTGTTCATTCCAAGGAGCAGAGGTAGAAGCGGAGTTTGTGTTGCGTTCACAGAGAATGTAAATGGAAGCTTACTTTAGACCATATAAAGACACAGACTTTGCAGAGGTAGCCAACAATATGAGTGAGGCAGACAGACTTGAGGTCAGTCTATCTCACGGCTACGCGGCGCATGAAGCGTTGCTGAGAGCCTGTAGTAAGTCTGTTGAAGCAAACACAATGGTTGGCTCTCAGGGTGAACTACTAGGCATGTTCGGTCTTTGTTATGTTGATGACCTCGTTGGTAGTCCTTGGATGTTATCAACTGGCAAGCTTGCGGATTACTACATCAAGTTTCTACGTCAAAGTAGGCAGTGGGTTCTGGATGCTAATGACCAACGTAATGTTCTGTTTAACTATGTTCATGCTGAAAATAAAAATGCAATCAAATGGCTTGGGTTTCTGGGCTTTAGTTTTATTCGGAAGCTCAACTACGGAGTGGGCAATGCTCCCTTCTATGAATTTGTGAGGATTAAATAATGTGTGTACCACCTCAAATAGCAATGGCTGTAGCTTCAGCAGGCATGAAGTATATAGAATATACAAATGACGTGTCTGACTACAATCAAACGACAGCAAATAATGCCAACAATAGGCGCAGTGCTGTTAATGCTAGAGATATGCAGATTAGGCAGACTAGTTTGAGACAAGAGCAAGAAAACGATAAACTTGCAGATGAGAAATTCAACAACGTCCTACAAGCCGCCAAAAATTCAGAAACACTAAAGACTGCTGCAGGTGAAGATAATATTCTAGGCAGGTCTATTGACCGCGCATTAAACATGAGTATTGCCGATGGTCTTAGAAACGACACCAAGCTGTCCATCCAATCAGATATGGTTAACCAACAAGCTGGCATGGACGTTATGGAAATCCAAGCACGTCTTGAGGGACGCTTAGGGCAAATTGTTGACCCCAACCCACCAAGTGCTGCAGAGGCAGTTATTGGCATGGCAACGTCTGCGTATGCAGGTCATCAGTCAGTTCCAGAAGATACTACATGGGCTAATATGTTTAGTTAGGAAAAGTTATGGCATCTAAAAGAAGTCAGGTTCGCAGCAACCTACAAACAATAACTGCTAACCAACCTGTAGCCAGAGTAATTGATACCTTTGCTCCTTCTGCTGCCCCTGCTCCGCGAAAGACAGACACTACAGATATTCTAAAGACTTTAATTAACTTTGGGCAATCTCAAGGTAAGAGAATAGCAGCACAAAAAAAGGCAGAACAGGAAGCGTTAGAGCAACAAGAAAAAGATGCTGTTGAGTTAGCTTTCCTAGAAGACCCTGACCAATTTGCTAAAGATTTACGCTTAGGTAAATTTAATAACCTTACTCCACCAGCCAAGCTTTTAGCTGCAGAGCAACTGGGAACAAGGTTAGCTCGTAAGTACAACGTGTTTCTCAGGGAAGAGTATGAAAAAGCTGGGCTTGATAAAAGTGATGATGCGGGTGCTTTCTTTGAATTTGAGAACACCATGCGTACTAAGTTTATTCAAAACAATGGGGATGCTTTTACAAAACAAGGTGTGTCAACAGGGTTCTCTAAGAACTTCCGACAGTATATACAGGCCTTAGACTCCACACATACCCAGACAGCTAATACAAATTTAAAAGCCAACCAAGAGCTAGGCTTTAGCGATGCCATCACAGCTAATATTGATGGTGTGTTAAATGGCTCTATTAGTCCTACCGACTTTGGCACTAGGATTAGACTTGCACAAAACGATGCAAAACTTGGGTATAACTTTGATAACAACAAAGCCAATGCTTTAACCACAGATGCGTTAATTGCATACTCTGCAGGAAACAATGGTCTTACTTTTAAACAACGTAGGGATGTACTCAAGTTAGGTGACTTTATTCAAACAAGTCCAGGCAGCAGTCTAAGTGGTACAAGGGAAGCCAGCTTTAAGCTTGGTAAAGCCTTGGTTGCAATTGATGAAGCAGAAGAAAGAGAGAATGATAAACAGACCAAAGTTTATAAAGCTAAAAAGCTTATGGTTACTGACTCTGTTACTGCTAAAATACAAGCAGCCTTAAAAGCTGACCCTAACACAAACTTGAAATCAATTTTAAATGAAGATGAATTAAAAGAAGCAAAAGAGTTTTATCCTTCTTACTTAAAAGACTTTGATACCTTCCAAGATTTCTTCCAGAACCAAAGTGCCGAAAGATTAAGTGGTGATGAAGAAATGGCACTTAGGATGGAAATTGCTGAGTCTAGTAACCGTGATGTTGCAAGACGTATGTTAAATTCAATGGTTGCACAAGGCAAATTAAAGGGTGATGCCACAGTTTTTGGTAAACTTGTTTCAGACATCCAACGAATACCTGCAGATGCCACCACTAAAGCACGTCCTCAGTTTACGAGAGATGCACTTTATCAATCTAGTTTTAGATTACTAGGTGGAAAAGTTGCTAATGACGGTAGTTTCATACCAGGTGCTGAGCCTCCAGACCCAGACGTAACAACAAAGCTAGAATTTTTCAACTTTGCATTTCAAGATTTATACTTAGGAACAACTCTTGTTGATGGCAAAGCATATATAGATATGTCTCGTATAGAACAGGCCGCTGCGGTTAGAGCCTTATATTTTAAAGCTAAAGAATATGTACCTATCGAATAAAGGAGTCACATATGGCTGAGCCAGATATTGCTACATCTGTGGATGAAGAGCAAAACGATGGTATTATTGAAACAGTGGCGCAAAACATTGCAGAGATACCCGAAGCTGCGGCTCAGGGGTTGGTTAAAGGTGTAGCTGAATTTGATGATAAATTTAATGCCGTTACTGGCGGTGCATTGGATACTGTCAATGAATGGATGAACGAAAACCTATTTGATTTAGGTAATATTGGCACAGATGAAGATGGTGGCATTGTTTACTATCGTGTTGCTGAGGCTATGAAACAAGCTAAGGAACTTGGATTAGAAGATGAAGAATTTAATGCTTACGTCAAAGACAAAGCACAAGTAGTCAACCTCACTGACGGTGTAAAAACTTTTACAGGTAAAATGACAGCAGGACTTGCTCAATTTGCAGTCGGTTGGTTACCAGCAAATCGCGCCTTGAGTGTAGTTAATACATCAACCAAGCTAGGCAAAGGCGTAAAACTGGCTGCTGAAGGTGCAGCCGCAGAGGTACTAGCTTTTGACAAACATGAAGCACGACTGTCAAACCTCATTGAAGATTACCCAGAACTATCAAATCCAGTGACAGCGTATCTTGCTGCTGACCCTAATGACAGCACAGCCGAAGCTATTTTTAAGCAAGCTGTCGAAGGCGTTATGTTAGAAGGTGCAGCCTTAGTCGTAATAGCAGGGGTAAAAGCTCTAAGAGCAGCACGAAACGGCTCTGAAGACGCTACATCCCTCGCAGAGACTGCATCAAAAGAAGCTGAAAGAATTGCTCCTACTATGGGAGATGATTTAGTAGCAGAGCTTGATGCTTTCAAAGAATCAAACCAAATCATTATTGATGCAAACGAAAAAGCAGCCACCTTAACAGGAGCAGAACGAGCTAGAGTTAGAGCAGATGGGCGCAGTGAAGCTACTGCTGCTATGTCTGACGATGCCTTAGCAGACCTGCAGTCTAAAGGTGGCGCAGTAACCAAAACCCAAGCTGAACAAACCCAAGCTGCTAAGATAAGAATTGGTGGGTTCTTTGCTAAGTATGGCGAAAACACTGATGAAGCTCTTGATGCCATTCTTGCTAGGTTTGGAGGCAATGAAGACAAAGCTGCAAAGTTTGTAGCAGACGCTGCAGTCGTAGCGGATATTGCCAAAACCAAATTTTCAAATACCCATGCTGCCTACAATGCTGGCGAAGCATCCTATGAAGATGCAATGACAGCTTTTGTACGAGCTATAACAGCTATAAACTATGCGCGTGGCGGTGTATCTTCTGCAGGTAGAGCATTAGATTTTTCTAAAGTTATTAATGGGTGGGAAGTAAACACTATGGAAGTGGCTCTGAAGACAGGAGCCTTCTTGCAACAAGACTTAAAAGCACAGAACAAATTCTTTGCTAGCCTTGGTAAGTATGCAACTTCTTTAAAAAACGGTGGTTCTCGCGCTGTCGGGATGGTCAACGAGTTGTTTATCAACTCTATCCTATCCGGCTTTAAGACACACTTAGTCAACATAGGCTCTAACACTTACACTATGCTTACCATGCCTATGGAAAAAGCTATTGGCGCAGCCATAATGGGCAATCGTTCTGACATGATGAAAGCCTTGAGGATGTATCAGGGCTTTGCTTACGGAAGTTTAGCATCTGCTAAGGGAGCCTTTAGTGCAATTAAAAGTGGAGCTACAAAACTAGACGCTGACTATTCCATTCTGGAAGATGGAAAGATGATGCGTGACGGTTACATCCCTAATTGGATGGGTGGTGGTATTATCCGCGCCCCTACACGCCTCCTCGCAGCAGAAGATGAGTTCTTTAAACAGATTAATTTTCGTGCCTTTGTGTACTCAGAAGCAGTTACAGCAGGCCGTGCATTAATTAAAGAAGGTAAGTTAGACAAGTCACAGTTATCTAAATATGTAGATGGAGAAGTTGAAAAAGCTGTAAACATCCAGATGGAACAGGCAATGAACGGTACAAGAAGTACTGATGCTATGGCTCCAACTGCAGATGCAGCAATACAATACGGACGTACTGCTACCTTTACTCAAGGCTTAGATGGAAAAATATCACAAGGTATTAGTAAGGCTGTTACAGAATTTCCTATCCTTCGTCAGATAAATCCATTTGTAAGAACTCCTCTAAACCTTTTGTCCTATACAGTACAGCGAAGCCCCTTGTTCCTACTATCAGGAAGATGGCGCAGAGACTTTATGTCTGGAGGTACACGTCAGGGCGAAGCAATTACTAGAGCAACTGTAGGCAGTGGACTAGCTTACTATTTCTATAATCTAGCAGTTGAAGGTAAGATAACTGGCTCAGGCGAACAGCTTGATGTAGACCAACTAAAAGGCCTACAGGATATTGCAGGGTACGATAAGAACTCTGTAGTGACTGAAGAAGGTTACGTCAATGTACAGCGTTTATCCCCTGCCCTAGACCTTATGACCATCATGGCTTCGATTCACGAACTGAATAAGTTCGGAAACAAAGAAGCTGCAGATGAGATGGCTATGGGAGTAACTATGGTCATCACAGAAATGATGCGTGATAAATCATTCATGCAGGGTATTGATGACTTCTTCAATGCTATTGATGACCCTGAGCGTTACGGTACATCCTACATGGCTAATCGTGCTGGGGCATTAATGCCTTACTCTGGCCTTATCAAATCCATCAATCAAGAATTAGCTGACCCCAAGAACAGAAAAATACGCACTGTTCTTGATGGGTTCTACCGCAACACTCCAGGCCTGTCTGATGAGCTTGACCCACACTACAACATCCTTGGTGAAGAAAAGTTTATTCCAGAGTTTTATGGAGTAGATTTTGCGTCACCTGTGGGCTGGTCTGAATTGAAAGACAACCCATTAGCTGATGAGTGGATGGCTGCTTTAGAAAATGGAGTTCCTTACAATGTAGGGATGCCCCCTTTGAATAAAGATGGCATAGACCTTACGGATAGAGCGTTTGCCACAGATAAAGATGGTAACCCTTTAGACCCTAGACTTGAGCGTGGCACAGCCTATGGCGAGTGGATGCGGAGAACTGGTCTTATTAAGGAAAAAGTTGCTCTTGGTGGAAAAGAATTAGGAACTGGTGAGTTAACGCTAAGACAAGCTCTGACAGCCTTAGTGCAATCTGATGATTTTAAGAACGATGGCACAGGAAACATTCGTATTGGCGATAGAGTCTATACAGGGACAAAGCAGCAAGTAGTGAAAAAAGTAATAAACCTGTACCGCAACACTGCTTGGGAACTCATGGTTGGTAAAAATCCTTACACAACGAGAGCCGAAGATAAATCACCTTTAGGTGTCTTTGGTTCTGATGGTATTCTGTATGAACATAAAGCACCACTAAATCCAAAGTATACACAGTTCCCACTCTATCAAAAACTGTCTGTGGCTTACTGGAATAACCATCGAAACAAAAACACTTATTCTCAATCCCCCGAAGGTCAGAAATGGATGAATGAGAATGAAACACAACTTAATAGCGTACTCACAGGAGGCACTAACTAATGGCTGATTCCATAGTCACCTTCCCAAGTATAGGAACAGCAACATCAAGCTTTGCATTCTCATTCGATTACCTAGTAGCGACTGACATTGATGCGTTTGTTGAAGGTGTGTCTGTATTTGCAAATAATGCCTCCACAGGTACAGCCGTTGGAGGAAACACTTACACAGTAGCGTTTAGCTCTGCTGGGTCTAAAACACTTACATTCTCCCCTGCTGTACCACAAGGTAGCACAGTCCGTATTGAGAGGAACACTGACCTTACATCTAAGGCGGTGGACTTCTCAGACGGTGCTGTACTTACTGAGATAGCTTTGGACTCCGCAATTGACCAGTTGTTCTTTGCTGTTCAAGAGTCGAATGATAAAACCAATGAGTCAGTTAAGGTAACTCCAGATGGTAAGTTTGATGGATTAAGTAAAGTCATTAAAAATGTAGTTAATCCTACTGATGCCCAAGATGCCGCTACTAAATCTTATGTAGATACTGAAGTTGGTGCTTTAACTACCACAGCAGTCAACCAAGCGACAGCAGCCGCTAACTCAGCCGTGACCACAGCAACAGGTAACATTATTCCTGATGCTACCAAGCTTGCCATACATCCTATCGGTAGCCAGTACACACTGTCAGACGGTTCTACGACTGACTACTCAGCAAAGCATTATCAAGACGCAGCCTCTACTTCAGCGACTAATGCTGGGACAAGCGAGACTAATGCAGCAACATCCGAAACTAACTCTCAGAATTGGGCAGTTAAGACTGATGGGTATGCAGAGGGTACTCTAGGTTACTCATCTAAAGCATGGGCTGTTGGTGATACTGGCGGTGTAAGTAATACTGCTGGTGCTGGTGCTGCCAAAGAGTGGGCTACTGAGACTGCAACAAATGTAGACGGCACTGAGTATTCAAGTAAAGAATACGCCATTGGCGCACAACGTAGAGGCCAAGCAGGGGGCGGTTCAGCTAAAGATTGGGCTACCTACGTTGATGGTACTAATACAGTAGACGGAACATCATTCTCAGCAAAGTATTGGGCTACAAAAGCAGAAGAACATAAAACAGAGTTCTCTAATTTATATCACGGTCAATCTAGTACTGCGCCAACTGGTAGTGAAGTAGGGGCTGGTGACCTCTGGTTTGATACAGCTAATAACGCCCTAAAATACTATGACACTAGTAACCAATGGATAGCTATTCAAGCTGTAGATACATCAAACTTTGCTGACAAAGGCTTCAGTATAGCCTTAGCAATCGCCCTTTAGGAGTAACAAATGGCACAAGATTTTATACGATATATGCTTCAAGGCGTTGGAACGGTAGCTGCTGATGTTCCCGATGGCACTAATTTTAACTCAATAGATGCACTGGTAGGTATTCACCTGACTAACACATCAGCAAATGCAATCACGGTTGACGCTTATATTCAACACACAATCAATGGAACCCCTACTAACCACTACCTTATTAAAGGCGCACCTATTGCCGCAGGTGGTGCATTACAACTGCTTGATGGCGGCGCAAAGATAGTAGTTCAAACAGGCGATAGGCTGTGGGTTAAGTCCGATACAGCATCATCATTAGATGTTTGGGTATCTGCTGTTGATGCTATTAGCACATAGGAGTGACCGATGGGTTATATAGGAAATCAACAAACCGAAGGCTTTAGCAGCATCCCAGCAAAGCAAGATTTGACTGGTGCAACTGGCACTAGCCTTACGCTTTCTCATGCTGTTGCCAGCGCAGAAGGCATTGACCTTTTTATCAATAATGTCCGGCAAGAAAGTGGCGAAGCATATTCTATTGGTGGCGATGGCGTAACAGTAACGCTTACTGGCTCTGTGGCAGCGACAGACGATATTTATGTTGTCTACAACTCACTGGCTTTGCAAACCTCTGTAGTACCTGATGCGAGTGTCAGTACCGCTAAGATTATTGATGGGTCTGTAAGCACAGCTAAGATTATTGATGGCAATGTGACTAGCGCAAAGCTGGCATCAACAATAGCCCCAACAAACCTAGAAACAACAGCATCCACATTCAAGATGACTGACCTTAGCAGCAATGCGTTTTATCGCACTGGCTCTTGGACACCTGTGTGGTCATCCTCTGGGGCAACTGATGTTACACAATCAATCACGACAGGCACATATGGGGCGCAATTCGGAAAATATGTACGAATTGGTGATTTAGTAAGTTTCACAGGATTCCTACAATCACCATCTACTTGGACATATACAAACGGCGGTGCGCTTAATCAGGGACTTTATGTATATGGCTTACCTTTCAAGGGAGCGAGTTCCAACGGCGGCTCAGAACAATGGGGTATTTCATTAAATTATCATTCTAATTTGAGTTGGGCGCAGCAGCTTACTATTAGTGGAATGGTATTAAATGACGAAAAGCTTATTCGCCTTTTTTACTTCGGTGACGCCACCAGTGGTACTGTTTCGACCAACCATGTTGACCAAGCGAGTTCATTTATTTACTTCTCCGGCTCATACCGAACAGAAGAAGCGTAGGAGACAGATATGGCTTTATCTAAAATACTACCCGCCAGTCAATCTCAGTTTGCTGGTGCGAGAAATCTTATCATCAACGGCTCAATGATTTGTAGCCAGAGGGGAACCTCAAGTACAACTAATGGCTATGGAAGTTGTGATAGGTTTAAAGTTCAATATGCAGGGGCGGGTGTTACACATTCTCAAGAAAGTCTTAGTTCAAGTGACAGCCCATATTCAGAGGGCTTTCGCAATGCAATAAAACTTACTAATACCTCTACTTCTAGTGCAACCAATGCGTATGCTCAAATATATCAAGCTATAGAGGCACAAAATGTTGCTGGCTCGGGCTGGAACTACACTTCAACTTCAAGCAATGTAACTTATCAATTTTGGGCTAAATCTAGTTTGGCTGGTACATACACTACATTTCTTAAAACCAACGATGGCACAGCATATATTTATTCCAAAGACTTTACTTTGGTGGCAGACACTTGGAAAAAAATTACTTGCACCATTTCGGGCAATTCTAATTTAGTTTTTAACAACGACACAGGGAGTGGCTTGGAACTGTATGTAGTTCCTCATTATGGCACTGACTTTACAACTTCAGGACATACGGATGATGCGTGGATAGCATACTCAAACACCAATATAGCGGGTGATTACGCACAAAGTTGGACTAACAGTTCAAGTGCTACATTTTTCTTAACAGGCGTCCAGCTTGAGGTAGGCGAGGCCACGCCGTTTGAGCATGAAAGCTACGAAACTACGTTACGCAAGTGTCAGCGGTATGGATTCAATATTGCTGAAGTTGTATCTGGACGAGTTGGTGCTGGTCAGGCTATAGGGTCTGGGTCGGCAGATATTTTAGTTAATCATCCTACAACAATGAGGGCTGCGCCGACATTGCCTAGCCCAGATGCTACTGGTGCAAATGTTACTAATGGGGCTGGTACAGGGATTGCTTCAACGGCAATAGCCTTGCAAAGTGCAACTCCTAATGTGACTAGGTTGAGGGTTAGTGTATCTAGTGGCTTAACCGCAGGGCAAGGTTCACAGTTATCTTTTGATGCAACGAATGATGCTTTTTTAAAGGCAGAATTATAGGATTAATTATGGATATTACATCAGCGAAATATACAAGTAATGATGGCGCAGAATCTTTATCAATAAAGTTAGTTGCGGATGGTGTTACTATGTATGTACCACTTGACCCAGCAAACACAGAATACGCAGAAATACTGAGCCAAGTAGCGGCTGGCACTCTAACTATAGAGGAGGCAGACTAATGCCATATATCGGTAAATCGCCTGTGGGCGGCGGGTTTCATAAACTCGATGCTCTTACAGCCTCTGCAACAGACACTTACAGCCTCACCCTCGGTGGGGCTTCTTACTTTCCTGAGACTGCTAATCAGCTACTGGTTTCACTCAATGGTGTCATTCAGGCTTGCCAAGATAGCTTCCAAGTGAGCGGCAGCAACCTCATCTTCGACAGCGCACTGACAGCCAACGACAGCATCGACTTTGTGGTTGCTCTTGGTGATGTGTTGGGTGTGCAGGGTGTTACTGATGGTGCTGTGACTACGGCTAAGATTGGTAACAATGCTGTTACTGATGCCAAGTTAGCAAGCACACTAGATTTATCTAGCAAAGCGTTAACAATGCCGTCAGGTTCTATTATTCAAGTTCAATACACGCAGTTTACTGGTGCATCATTAACAGCAAATACAGGAAATACATGGTTAGCTATTCCAGATATAAATGTTAATATCACCCCTACATCAACAAACAGCAAAATTATGGTGCAAATGTCTTTAGGTGCATGGGAGGCTAGCGCATCCTCTGACCATGCTGTTCGGTTTGGTTTTTATAGAGATTCTTCTTTATTAGTAGCACCAGCAGCAGGGAGTAGATGGACTGCTGTAGGAATGGGAGCAACAAACTATGACGATAATAACAGAGTTTCTACCCCTGCTGTTGCTTGGATAACTTACTTTGATGAACCTTCTACTACTAACCAAATTACATATAAAGGTGCTGTAGTTATAGAAACTTCTGGAGACTTTGCACTTAACAGAACGGTTCAAGACACAGATGCAGCAGGGCATGAAAGAACCGTGTCTAGTATTATCGTAACAGAGATAGCGGGATAGGAGACAGATATGGCACTTATAAAGTTAAACAATCAGTCTCTTTCCGCAGTTACATCTGCTGGTTTGCCTAGTGGTACTGTGTTGCAAGTTAAACAAAGCGTTATGACTGCATCACTTTATGAAGCTGGGTCTGCGGCACATTTGTCTGATTTAGATGTAGATATAACTCCCACAGCTTCTAACAGTAAGTTTCTAATAAGAGCGCAAATTTGCATTAGCTCACTAGGTAAAAGGTATCATACTGTAAAACTATATAAACGCATTGGCGGTGTAGATACACAGATTTCTAAAGGTGATAATGGTTCTGCTAACAATAGAACAGAAGCGTGGTTAATCTGTGGAACTGGCGACCAAACTAGCGCAGAATATCAACAGCATCCTACTTTCGGTGAATTTCTTGACTCCCCAAATACAACATCCACAATTACATATAGAGTTCTAGTAGGTACTTTCGGTGCGTGGAGTTCAGGATACGATTTTGCTATAAATTCTGCGGCTTACAATAATGGTAGTTATGACGCAAATTGGAATACGTCACCTACTTCTGTTCTTACAGTAACGGAAATCGCTGGCTGATGAAGATGGCACAGGAAGTCACACCAGAACTCCGTGTTGCATTAGAACTTGAGGCTCACGAAAAGGAGTGTGCAGTACGCTATGCTTCTGTAGAAGACAAGCTATCTTGCTTAGATAAACGCTTGTGGCGTTTGGAAGCTATGATTATGGGGTCAACGGTAATCATCGTTGGCCTCGCGGCTACCCTGCTTACAAAAATATAACTCCCTTAACATCTATGAATGGAGGTCATCACTATGATTGACCCAGTATCCGCTTTTGCGGCTGTTTCTGCTGGTCATGCTGCAATTATGAAGGCCGTCCAAATCGGCAAAGATTTAAGCAGCCTTAGTTCGTCAATCTCAAAATATGCCCAAGGAGAAGCAGAGCTTCAGTTTGGTGCATCCAAAAAGAAAAACTCAAGGTTTTCCCTTGCCGAAGACAGTGCCATCGAAAAGCATTTCAAAAAAGAAAAGCTAGACGATATGCGTAAAGAGCTTCGCAGTGTTTTCCAGCTTTATGGCAAACCAGGGCAGTGGGAAAGATTACAAGCTGAAATAGCATCTGAACGAGCAAGAATACAAGCGGAGCTTAGGCTTCGCGCCCACAAACGAGAACAGTTAATCACATGGTGTGCCGTTATGGGCATCCTAACTATCGGAGTTGGGGGGCTTGCTTGGTATGTGCTGTGGTTAAAAGGAATGTCTTAAAGTGTTTAAAGTAATTGTATTAGCCTGCTCCGTTTTTAATCCAACCGAATGCTACGAATATTCTAACACTCGTGGGGCTTATCCCTCTTATGAGCTATGCGCTGCACGAGCCGAAGAAATGCGACAAGCAATTCTGGAAATAAACGAAGGGCGAGAGAAACCTCAAGCGTTTCGCTGCGTAAAATTAAAAGGACAAAAGCTATGATTTTAGGAGTTGTACAGGCAGTTGCCGGACTTGCTGGAACATGGATGGAAGGGAAAGTTGAAACCCAGAAAGCCAAGGTTGCAGTAGCAAAAAAGGTAGCTGCTGGTGAAATGGAATGGAACCAAACAATGGCATCCGCTTCAGCATCCTCTTGGAAGGATGAGTGGCTAACCTGTTTGGTAAGCATACCATTAATTTTAGCATTTACAGGACATGAACACATTGTTCAACGAGGCTTTGAAGCCCTTGAGACAATGCCGGATTTTTATAAGACAGCCGTTGGTGTTGTGTTTGCAGCCAGCTTTGGCGTTCAACAGTTAACCAAAATGTTTAAGAAAAAATGATTATGTGGGACATGCACAACCATACAACCCCAGAACAAGCAGAGAGAAACCGAATGAGTTTATATGAAAATATGAATAAAAGAAAAGCAGCAGGAACTAGCCGCTCAAAGTCAAAGTCAACAGTATCACCCAAAGCATACGCTAACATGAAAGCTGGGTTTCCAAAAAGTAAGACTGACAAGTACAAAAAGAAGACAGTTTGAAAATCTTACTCTCAATCCTAATGAAGAGCCTCTATGCAATTTTAATAGCTTGGTTGCTCTATATGTTTGGCATGGCTTTGTTGAACGACATTTGTGGTTGCGTAAAAGATTTTGATGGGTGGTGGAGATTTAATGAACCAGCTAATTGACCAATTAATAAGACATGAATCTATGGAGCTTAAGCCATATAGATGTACTTCAAACAAGCTAACTATCGGAATAGGACGCAATCTGGAGGACGTAGGTATAAGCGAAGAAGAAGCGAAAAGCCTACTAATGAACGACTTGAAGCGAGTGGACACACAGCTAGAACAAATGATGCCGTGGTCACAAGAGCTAGACACGGTGAGATACGAAGGATTAATGAACTTCGTCTTCAACGTAGGGATAGGGACAGCCTTAAAGTTCGTCAACGCAATGGCAGCGATAAAGGAAAAAGACTTCGATACTGGAGCGACAGAGCTACTTAACAGCCGTTGGGCTGAGCAGGTAGGCCAACGTGCCATCGAAGTCGCTGAGCAAATCCGTACAGGAGAGTACCAATGAAAAAAATACCCACTGCTCCTAAAAAAACAGATAAGTACAAAAAAAAAGTAGCTAGTGCGCCAGTGTTTTCTAGTAGAGAAGCGGCGGAAAAACACCGAAAAGAAAAAGGTGGGACAGTAGCAGTCGATATGGGAAGTTACCATTTATACATATTTCCAAATGGAAGTACTTCGTCTATAGGAAAACCGAAATGAGCAGAGAAATCTTAGACTCCCTGCATGATGCAGTAAGCCAAGAGCTACTTGCTCGTGTCCGTACTGGCGAAGCTACAGCCTCAGAGCTATCCGTAGCCGTCAAGTTCCTCAAAGACAACGGAGCCAGCCTAGACGTTATAACTGCTGAGTCTCCTTTAGGTAGCCTCCTAGAAAGCCTGCCGTTTGATTCAGTGACTAACTAATAATGAAAAGTCCCTGCGTAGGTATCTGTAAACTTGATAAGCAGGATAAGTACTGCGTTGGGTGTGGCAGAACAATGGAACAAATCCGTAATCATTATCTAAAGGACGCAGCAAACTATGGCTCCAAGAAACCATAAGCAATGGCGTACAAAGCCTAACGTAGAATATGTTAGCTCCCTCATCTACTCAGACCAAGACCTATATGAGCAAGAAATAGAACAGATATTCTCTAAGGTCTGGGTTCCATGTTTTCACAAAAGTGAACTACCACATGCTGGTAATTTCAGAACTGGTCAGATAGCAGGTCAGAACATACTTGCTTACAACACTGGCAAGGAGATAGTTGCCTATCGTAACTACGATGTGAATGAGCCTAGTGGTACGTTTGCGGCTCCTATTGTCACCTCAGAACCAAAGCTACATTGCGAAGTAAAGCATGGCGGTATGGTCTGGATAACCTTAGACCCTAATCCTACCCAGAGTGTAGAAGAATGGACAGGTGGTGCTTTTGATTGCATTGCTGGTGCTATTGGTACTGAAGAGCTAGAGGTATTCCACTATCACAAGGCTATCATAGATACCAACTACAAGCTTTGGCACGATACAAACTCAGAGTTCTATCACGATTTCATGCACTATTTTAATCGTGTGTCAGGATTTAACGATGAGTACTTTGCCAGAAAGAACATTCCTTTCGATAACGGTCACGTTAACGTCAGCAGCTTCACGGTAAACTACGAAGAATATGATGGCTTTGAAGATAGAGGCGAACTCTCCTTCCCTACCCTGCCCCCAAACCAATGGTACATGGTAGATTTATTCCCAGGATATAACTTTAATCTACGAGGCTCAGCTTACCGTAGCGATAGCGTCACTCCTCTAGCACCTAACAAGGTTCTCATAGAGTTCAGAGGTTATGGCCTCAAGAGTGACAGTGAAAAAGACAGAGCTACTCGTATTAAACACCACAACTCTATCTGGGGTGGCTTCGGACGTAACCTACACGAAGACCTAATAGGTGTAGCAGGACAAGGTACAACCATGCGTCCAGCTACTGAAGAGCGTTATATCCTCCACGGCAGACACGAGAATGGAACAATCCACGATGAGGTTGGTATGAGACATTATTATAGCGAATGGTCTAAATGGCTAGGCGTTGACGCTAGTAATCCAAAGGCACTAGCTGCTTGAACGTACCAGTTCAACTGCAGGACTTCAGAAACTTTTTATTCATAGTATGGAAACACCTTGGCCTCCCAGAGCCTACCCCGATACAGTACGACATTGCAGATTACCTGCAGAGTAGTCCTAAACGAGCCATCATTGAGGCTTTTCGTGGGGTAGGCAAAAGCTATATCACGGCAGCTTATGTCGTACACCAGCTTCTGCTAGACCCAGAGTTAAAGTTTCTTGTCGTATCTGCATCGAAGTCTCGTGCTGATGACTTCTCCACCTTTACCCAACGGATTATCCTAGAGCTACCCATATGTCAGCACCTAGTAGCCAAGGATACCCAACGATGGTCAAAGATTGCCTTTGACGTAGCCCCTGCCAAAGCAGCAGGTAGCCCCTCAGTCAAGTCTGTGGGCGTGACAGGCCAGCTTACTGGCTCTCGTGCCGACATAATCATTGCTGATGACGTAGAAGTACCCAACAACTCCATGACCCAGATGATGCGCGAGAAGCTCAGCGAGGCAGTCAAGGAGTTTGACGCTATCCTAAAGCCAGATGGCAAGGTTGTGTACCTTGGAACCCCTCAAAATGAGATGTCCCTGTACAATACTTTACTAGAGCGTGGCTATGCCATGCGTGTATGGCCTGCAAGGTATCCTACCGTAGAGGACTCTCAGAAGGCCTACAGCGGGCGTTTGGCTCCTTTCCTATGGAACACACTAGAGAAGGACTCAGAGGCCGTCAGTGGGACTCCTACGGACTCTAAACGCTTTTCTGATGAAGATTTGATAGAAAGAGAGCTTAGTTATGGCAGAAGCGGTTTCGCTTTACAATTTATGCTTGATACTAGCATGTCTGATGCTGATAGATTTCCTCTCAAGATAGCAGACCTGATTGTCTACCCCTGTGATATTGACACAGCACCAGAGAAACTGGTCTGGGGTATCTTCAAACCTATTGATAGCATCCCTAATGTAGCGTTGTCTGGTGACCGTTTCTACGCCCCAGAGGACACCATAGGGCGTTCAAGCTACACAGGTAGTGTTCTTGCCATTGACCCTTCTGGTAGAGGCTCAGATGAGACAGCATACGCTGTTGTGAAGATGCTTAACGGTTTCCTGCACGTTGCAGCGGCTGGAGGCATAGCTGGGGGTTACAGTAGTGAAACTCTGACCACCATAGCTAACCTAGCGAAAGACCATAAGGTTAACGCTGTGCTGATTGAGAGTAACTTTGGTGACGGTATGTTCACCGAACTGCTCAAACCCTACATGACTAAGGTGTACCCTGTGTCTATGGAGGAAGTCAGACATAGTAAGCAGAAGGAAGCTAGGATTATAGACACTCTGGAACCTGTAATGAACCAGCATAGGCTCGTTATAGACCCCACAGTGCTGCAGAAAGACTACGATAGCGTACAGCACCTCCCCCCTGAGAAGGCCATGAGGTACATGCTGACCTATCAGATGACTAGGATTACACGTCAGCGTGGTGCTTTGGCTCACGATGATAGGTTGGATGTTTTAGCTATGGCTGTGCAGTACTGGGTAGAGCAGATGGCTGCTGATGCAGACACAGAAATCAGGGTCAGGAAATCTGAATTATTGGATAACGAGTTAGATAGGTTTTTATCCCATGTAAACACCAGTAACCATAGGCCAAAGGCCAGTTCGTGGTTCTAAAGTCCTCCTATAGCTATAGGGGGTTAAACTTATATATAGATACTATAGGGGTTCAAGGGGGTTTAAGGTTAGTTTCTTACTTCCCCTCCCCCTGATATTTTAGGCATAAAAATCTGAAGGGGTATATACGGTAGTACGGAGCCGACTTACCCCTCTTGACCTCTTGATAGCCATATTCTACTTCAAAATAATCAATCAACACCACCACACCACACCACGAAACACACTTATATATAGGCTCTCTCTAGCCTTTCAACGGTTGATATATCCGTTTTGCTTGGCTTGTGGTGTTTTGTGGTGTGGTTCTTTTTGGCTTGTGTGTTTGTTTGTATCTATTTTTTTTATTATCTTCGGTTTTTATAATTATTACGCTTGACGATTATTTTATTATCGTGCTAGGCTTTTTAAATCGAGTGAAAGCGCAGGCACTGCTTCAAGCAACCCTAGACAGAAACTTGATAAGCTAGATAACCCTTAATCGCTACGGCTACATAGGGCTAGGCCTAAAGAATAAACGAATACGAATACGAATATGACTAACGACTAACGATTAACGACTAAGACTAAATAGTAATTGACAAAATAAAATACCTTCGGTTACTATAATAATTACCAAATAAGCAAGATGTAAGACCCTTGTGACTGCTAGAGCCTTAACAGTGGAAACACTATGCTCAATAAAGGTAAGTATCATACGCAAGTATAGATGCGACTAACCATTGGTACGGTTAGCAAGCAAGCCCATAGCAAGGCAAGCTTTTATGATGTTGGCAATATCGTTGTCAGTCGGGGCGCAATACTAAGCACAATAAACCAGCCTCAGTTTACCCTAGTCTTAACGCGAGTGCTGATGGTTCTGGTCTTGATGAGGTAGTATTAGGCTGGGGGGTTGCAGCCTTAATCTGTCTATCCTTGACAGTTGTAGGTACACCTGGACTCCATACGCTATATCTCTCCCTTAAAACCTCTAGGTGTATCTACACCTGTCAATGATGGCAGGGTGTAAAGCTTAGGAGGCTATAGCTATGACTAAAAATATCATTCGTAATCCAATTGGTTTTGGTAACTTGTATGTTAAACGTACCACCAAACGCTATGGTGAGATAGGTTCATTCACTAACAATGTTGGGTATCTCAAGGTATCACGCGATGGTTCCAATGGACGTTGGGTAACTCGCAATGTGTAGTTTTGGTGAGAGGTTTTTATACCTATGTTTATCGCTGTCATGTTTTATCGTGGCAGGGATTGGCTTTGTTAACATGGTCATGCCATTTATGGTGTGGTTTTCACTGGCAATAGGACTATTTCTGTTCTGGTTACCTACGATTATCGACTTCACATATGATGAAGCCTAGTGTCGTTTTCTGGTGGCAGGTGTGTATACCTGTCACCTAATGACTACACTACCGTAACATTTACACTGGAGGTTTATCATGTCAAAGGTTAGTGGATTGAGGCTGTTGGGTGTTGGTACAAATGCCAAGACTGTTAAAGGTGATGGTTCGGAATACCTTACCGCCATTATGTACCTTGCACCTGCTGACCAAGTAGAGGGCATCAATATGTGTCCTATGGCTGTGCTGGCAGGGTGTAAGGCTGGCTGTCTCAATACGGCAGGCCGTGGTAAATTCAGTAACGTACAAGCTGCGAGAGTACGCAAGACTATTTTGTGGCGTGATAACCGCGAGATGTTTCTTGCTCAACTCGAAGTTGACCTTGACCGTTTTAGTGCCTATTGTCTACGCAAGGGCATCAAGCCTTGTGTTAGGCTCAATGGTACGTCTGACGTGCCTTGGGAAAACTATATCGACATGGAAAATGACTTTCCTGAGATACAGTTCTATGACTATACCAAAACATCCAACAGGCTACACAAAAAGTTGCCAAAGAATTACAGCATCACGCTGTCTTACTCTGAGGCATCCGACAGGTATGCAGATATGATTAGGCTGGACGCACTCAAGACAGGTGCAAACATGGCAGTGGTGTGGCGTACTCAAGACGCTATACCTGAGACATTCTTAGGCCGTAAAGTTATTGACGGTGACAAGGATGACTTGCGATTCCTTGACCCTGCAGAATGTGTCGTTGCCTTGTATGCTAAAGGTGCGGCAAAGCATGACACTAGTGGATTTGTTATTGACTAATATCTACACTAGTGTATAATCTACACTATCAATAGGAGGCAAGTGATGACAGAGTTTAGACAGCTACGCATTGAGATGGCTTTAGATGATTGGTGGGACAAGTGGGGAACCGCACTTAGTTGGCACTTCCGTATTTGTGACGCTTTGATGGCTAGGTCATCCAGTATTCCTATAGAGTGGGGCTTCCAAGCTGGCGCAAGTGTGCCTGATGATGATGACATATTCAGCGACATTCTAAACAGATTTGATGACGCGACACTGATACGCATGGGTCATGTGCTGTCGCGTTATGTGCGGTTATGTGACCGCGCTGGTTTATCTTACTAAAGGAGGCAAGCGATGACTAAGCGAGTCACGTTCAAGCAGTTAGCTAACATGGCTGAGCGTATAAACAAGGATGTTGTTTATGAGGATGCCAAGTTAATCATCACACATGATTCCGTGTGGGGGTATGGGATTACCAACTGTATGAACCACCACATAGAATGCGGAGCCAAAGCACGAGATGTTTATCTATATCTGCGTGGCGTGATGCGAGGCATGGAACTTGAGGTTTATACGCCAGATGATGAATGTTTATACAAAACGCCCTACGCAATCATTAGGAGGGAAAACTAATGGCTGATTATGGATATTGTTCCGTAGGAAAATGGAAAGCAGGTCAGGCTGCAGGTACAAATTCAACTCTTGTTGTGCTGGATTATGACCAGACTAGTCACGCTTATATTATTTTAACAGTTGACTATGAGGATTTTCTTGGTTGGGCAGCAACCACTTTCTTTCCTGACATAGATGATTTTACTGACCCACAATTTGAAATGGAAGAACGAGGCATGACTATACATGTCACACCACTTTGATAACAGGAGAATGACCATGACTGCTGAAGATATTATTGAGGCCTATCGTTACACAGGTGTAACCATTACAGAACTATCAAGGCGTTCTGGCTGGTCTACGTTTGACCTAAAACTTTTACTGTGGAACTAAGGAGGTTACGCATGAATAAGGCAAGTGAGAATGTTCTTCTAGGTTTACTAGAGAACCTATCGCCTGATGTTGGGGTGATTAAACTAACCAAGACGATGCTAGAGAAAAGCATCATTGATGCAAACAAAAGTGTACGCAGGTTAGCTTCACTGTTCAACGTAGACATGAACTCTATGTCTCAAGGTGACAAGGTAACTATCGAAGGTTTGTTTCTAAAAGGAAATACACCCCAAGAATTAAGTGGTACACCATGCAAGGTAAATTTCTATCGTACCAAGAACCGTGGTGACAGGCGTGTGTCTGTGACAGGACTAAAGAAACAGGCAGGCATAGGTGACACCATCACCCTGTCATACAAGAGGGCTGACACAGGTGCATTCATACTTGTAGTCAACGTGAGCCAAGCTACCTTCCAAGCTGACCAGACATTTACCAAGTCTTTCCATGATGAAGAAATGTTTGACCATGACTTCAATGACATAGCAATTATGCATGAGAACGTATCGTGAACAAATAT
>Ga0255769_10000712_pt1 | contig 39414 bp, 28 predicted proteins | sample 041ome_9_FD_179637 | JGI IMG/M metagenome (GOLD analysis project Ga0255769, IMG submission 179637) | Coastal salt marsh microbial communities from the Groves Creek Marsh, Skidaway Island, Georgia - 041413US metaG (version 2) | ecosystem: Environmental > Aquatic > Marine > Intertidal zone > Salt...
CGCGCCGAAATCTTCACCAAAAATCCCGCTTCCTTGCACTCCATTCATCGATGGTGAAGTCGAGATTTGACTGAGTGTTTCTTTTAGCTTTCGCACGACGCTTAATGCACCCAAAGAATCACCGCCAAGAAACACAAAATTAGAGCTTAAGCGCAAGACAGGTTCTGCACCATTCGCATCAAGATCCAACGCCGAACGAAAAGCATCAGCGATGGCAAAATCGAGCGGAGTTTCAAGACAATCACCACCATCGTCTCCTTCATCTTCGAACGCTAGATTTGTCATTTTCTCCGCGATGAGCGTTCCCATGTATTCATCAGAGAGAAGCAAACGCCTATCAATTTTGCCGTTCGCAGAGAGTGGTAAAGCAGGTTCGTGTAGGATAAAAATCTGTTTCGGGCGCATGAATTTCGGCAACGTTTTTGAAATGCACCACCGTATCGACATCGAAAGATCAGTTTTAATCGATGCCAAGGTAACATCCTCATCTAACGAGTTTTCTGAAACACAACAAAATAAGACCAGCTCGGATTTTGAGAGCGCGCAGGCCGCGATGGCACTCACAAAACTCTCACACGCTGCCATCGCAAGGCTTTCCACCTCTTCAAGTTCAATGCGAACACCGTTTATCTTCACTTGCGAATCTTTTCGTCCAAGAAAAATTAACTCGCCGCGTTCAGATTCTTCGTCGTATTTTGCGAAATCACCCGTTCGGAAATAGCGCGTATCATTCAGGGTGACAAATCGCTCGCGAGTAAGCACCTCAGCTTTAAAATAGCCTTCGCCGACTTGCTCGCCGCTTATATAAATCTCTCCTATCTTTCCCCGATCGAGCGTTGGGTCTAATATAATAGTTTTTTTGTTTGACTCGTCGCGAGCAAGAACAATAGATACACCGTCGAGTGGTTCGCCGATTTTTTTCGAATCTGAAGCGTGTCGCATTTTGCCAAAGGTTTGATACACCGTACATTCAGTCACTCCGTACGTGTTTGCAACTTCAACGTTTTCCTTATCCATGAGCTTCGCGAGGAGTTGTGTGCTCGCGCGTTCACCACCTAAGGTTATGAATAACGGCGCTTCAATCGCCAGCAAATCTGCATCTGAAAGTGTCGATGCGAGCGATGGTGTCAAAGCGCAAAAATTTGCTTTGGATCTTTTGAGGAATACGCCCAAATGTTCAAACGTCGCCGCCTTTGTCTTCCCAACGTGCAATGCACCACCGGTGACGAAACAACTCAAAGCATCACCGTAACTCGGATCAAACGTGGACGAAGACGCCATGAAAATTGCACTTTTCTCCGTAATATTCAACCTCTTGTTTCTTGCAACGCAGTACGAAAACAGCGCCTTTTCGGAGACGACGCATCCTTTGGGTACGCCAGTCGAACCTGACGTGAAGAACACGTGCGAAATGAATAGTTCACTTCCATTTATTGACGCCAAACTGAGAGGTGTGCTTGCACAGTCGTTCAAACTTGTGAGTACGTCATCCGCAACGACAAACCTATCTCCCGTTCGACTCCTCTCCGATGCGTCCAACATTTCGAGAAAAGCTTCCTTCTGCGTCAAATCCCTAACTACGACAGACGCAAACTCGCACAACTCGCACACCGCATTCAATCTCCGTCGACTGCCTTCATCTATAGATATCGGCACAAACGTTTTCCCAGCTCTGAGCACAGCCACTTGACACACGTGCAACATGCTACCCTCGTTCACCGCGACGCCTACCATCTCATTTCGCTTCTCCGAGAAACAAAGCAACGCTCTCGCTATCCTCGCGCTCTTCTCCCACATGTCACCATAACTCGTCGTGACTTCCGCACCGTCGCGCGAAGAAGACGAGAGATAGTCGTGTTCGACGATTGCTTTCGCATCGGGACACGATATGGCTCTTTTCTCGATCCATTCGAGAACTTTTGACGACATGTTTTTACGCCTTCTCCTCCGCGCTCGTCGTCGTCTTCTTCTTCTTCTCTCCTTCTTCTTCCAAAACCAAAGTCTCCTCGTACGCGTCCAAAACTGCCGCTTGCATCCTCTCAATCTCCTCGCTCGTAAACAAAACCGCTTCAAACTTCATCTTCAACTTCATCGCGACTTTCACCTTCGATTTGCTCAATCGCATTCCGTTCGCGGACTGTCGGCACAAGCGAATGAAACTCTCCGCGACGGCTCTCGTCAGGCCGGAGATGCGCGGATTGTCTAACCGAGTCAACGTATCGATGGCTTTTTCAAAGGACGGGTCCGGTTGGCCGATGCAGCACAGACAGTTCGGTTTGTGTTGTTGCAGAGGGTTTAAGGAGAACGGGCCGTCGATCGAGGACGCGCTTTTGAAGCGCATGTGCGTGCCGTGTTCCCGCCGGCGCCGCGCGACTTGCTTTTTTTATGAAGGGGATTTGTCAAAAGTCAAAGGTGGGAAAATGGATAAAAAAGGTCTCTCTTCATTCACACATACTTCACTATTCAGCAGATAAACACACGCAAGCGCATACAATAATGCCACCGCAACCTAAATGGAAAGAAGAAGAACACCCCACTCGTTTTACGATGGGGTACTGGCAAATGCGAGGCCTCGGCGCGCCGATTAGAATGTTGTTGCACTGGGGAAAACAAAACGCCGAAAAAACGAAACCTTTCGCGTTTAAAGACGTGCAATACACGCAAGACGGCGACGGCGTGAACAAGTGGTTTAAAGAAGACAAGGTGAAAATGATCGAAGAGTCTAATCCGCTGGCGAATATTCCGTATTTGATCGACCACGAGGAGAAGAAAACTATCGTGCACTTTCTCGCCATTTGCGATTATCTCGGTCAAAAGTTTGGTTTGGATGAGAAAGAAGTGGACTCGGAACAACGCGAGCGGAACGCGCAAATCGCGATGGAGGTGTTCGATTTGCGAAATAACGTTATTCGGTTGGTGTACAAGTTTCCGAACAGCGTGAGGACGCAGGAGGAGTTTGACAAGCAACTTCCGGAACATTTGAACGCGTGTAAGAAGACGTATCAGAAGCTGGAGAGTTGGTTAGGCTTTTACGATTTCACGTACTTCGCGAAGAAGGACGAGGTGTCCTCGTGCGATTTTCACGCTTTCGAGATGATTGATCAACACGAGCACTATCAGACGTTGTTGGCGGGTGGTGAGAAACGAGACGTGCTGAGTGAATTTCCAAGATTGAAGAAGTTTCATCGGGCGATGAGAAATAGACCAGAATTGAAGACGTATTTCGAGAGCAAAGAATATACGGATTTTCAGTTGAATAACCACACGCTCGCGAACAGTTGGGATGGACCCGGGCCTTCTTCAATGAAATAGAATAGAACCGAATAAAGGGCATAAAGAGTGATTTAGCGCGAACGTGACGTAGTATACTCGTAACAATCAACCGGTAGATATCGCATTAAATTAATTCATCGTGCAAATCGTTTTACTTATTACGCTAGAAAAAACTTTTTGCTCAACAAAAACTTGACGAGCATCATCAACACTTTCACCGAACCTCCGAAAAGACTCGCGAGGATGGCAACCTGTAACGTTCGATCGAACCGCTTTCGTCGACTAGTTTGCACAAAACTCCAGTCGTCTTTTTGCAACATTTGAATGGTGTTTGGCATGAATAACCATGGCGCGATGCGGTTGAAAATCGAATCCAATATTAATGGCAAGACGAACGTTAAGAATCCACCGTCGAAACCGTGCGAGATTTCTACGAGCGCTTTGGCGTCTGCGGCTCGTTTTTTCGAGTACTGTGGCAAAAAAATCTTCGAATCGCCTTTCGCGTTCTCGATGCAGTCTTCCAGAACGGTCACGTCTTCGAACGCCGAGTTGACGCCCATTCCAAAGTAAGGTTTGACCGTATGGATGGCATCACCGATTAATCCCGCGCAACTGCCAAGATGTAAAGCGCCTCCCGCGTATTGGAAATTTGGCAAACCAGAAAATTTACTCTTTGCAATTTTCTCGACGTTTTCGTCGCTGACCATTTTTGAAAACATCGGGAAATCACTATCCAAATACTCTCTCAATTTCTTCGGGTCGGAAACTTTTTCGCACGTCTCCTCGTCCGTAGGTTTAATCAACAAAACGCCAACTAGCAAACCTTCTTTTGTCGGCAAGCACTCCATCGCGACGCCTTTCGGTGTTCTCGAGGAATAGTTCAAATCGGTTCGATACCCGTTTGGCAGCTCTATCGGAATAATCTTATACACTCTCGTCGATTCGATTCTTTCTTTCAACTTTACCATTTTGGTCTTACACCTTTTGCTCTCGTCCATCGCTCGAATCACCGCGCTTCCTCGTTTTCCAGCGTTCCCTTCCGCACCAATAACCAACGACGTTTCGATCTTCTCCTTCGCTTCGGTGTCGCAATAATCGCCGTCCGCCTTGCACTCGAAAATTTCCAACGTCGCTTTATCTCCACTCTCCGAAAACGTGCACGAATTCACCGCCAAACCGTGTTCGACCGTAATCGCGTCGCTGTAATTCCTCTCCACTTCTTCCAAAAACGCCGCGACCAATCGATCTCTCGGAATCACTTGCGTGTCGAACTTCTTCTGCACCAACTTCTCCACCGGTTTCCCGTCTTTATCAAAGTCGCACCTACCTTTAACTCGTTTCGCGTACTCCGTCGCGACGTCTAATAAATCGTATCTCTGAAGCGCCAGCTGTCCTCTCGCGGATAACCCGATGTTATAGCTCCTCTGCGGATCGCCCCAAACGTCCGTATTGTTCGCCTTCTCCGGTTTGTTCCTCTTTTCGAGAACTCGAATGTTCTTCCATCCTCTTCGCGCGAGCATGATGGCGGTGACGAGACCAGTCGGCCCGGCGCCGACGATAACCGCGCTCTCCGGTTTTTTCTCGTCCTCGTCTTTCGCGACGATCGCGTTCACCACCTCGAGCGAAGAAGAAGAAGAACTACAAACCGTCGCCGGCGCTTTGTTGTTGTTAAACTTAGTGTTGTTCGTTATTAGGGAAAAGCGTCCATCGTGAACAAAAGCATCAAAGGAACGAGGAAGGAAACTCCCGTCCAATAGCCGCCGCGTTCTTCTTCTCTCAGAGAGCGAAGGAGAAGAATGGAGTCTGTTGTTGTTTCTCCTCGCGCGCGAAGTCGCTCCTCCTCCTCCAACCGCCGCTGGAAGTTTCGCAAAGGCCAGCGTCGAAAGCGTATTCATATTCTCTCCAAAGTCTGACGAGAATTGGAAAAAAAAGTGAATTTCCTTCACTTCTCGATACGACATACGCTCTCTCTCTCTCTCTTCCAAACAAGCGTCATCAAAAAGAATGGCGGGCGACAGCGCGAAAAAAATCCTCCAGCGCAACGCCAGACACGTTTCTTTCCTCCACAAATTCGTCTCCGTCTCTTTTCTGTTCCATTTCATCGTCCGCGTGGTGTTGCATCGATCGCTTCCGATTTGGACGTTCCACACTTCGTTTTGGTCGTTGGCGTGTCTGTTTTGCTACCGGAGTTTACTGAAACACGCGAAACCGACGTACGATTTGCACACGAGAGAACTTCTGGACGCCGGAGCGGATTTGAGTCAACCCGGGTTGACGCAGTATTATTACGATTGCGTGTACGTGACGTGCGCGAGCTTATGGTTGACGGCGCTGGTGAGCGATAGATTTTGGTACTTGACGTATTTCGTGCCTTTGTATGGCGCGTACGCGCTGTGGGGGTACGCGGCGCCGTACGTGCGGAACTTTAGGAACGCTTCTTCGAACGAACCGGAAGAGAGGGAGAGCAAACACGAGAAGAGGATGCGCGAGAGACGAGAGAGGAGACAACAGAAGAGCGCGGGGAGGCGTTAGATTCTTTTTATTCATAGCAGACGTTTGCGCGCGTGTGTGTGTATTATTTAATTTTTATTAAACGCGTTTTCTAAAACGAGTGTGTTCTAAATACATAACGAGTGTTCTAATTCGCGAGCAGTATTCGTTTGTAATCGCGAGCAAAGTGCGATAATTGGCGGAGTTGTGACGCGACGACGTCGGCGCGGTTGTGCTTGTTTGTGTTCTCTATTTTGTCGTTGTTTATTCTTTCGTTCGCGGCGGCGATTGAGCGACTGACTGCGCTCTTCTCACACACGTTTTCGTAGAGTTTGGCGATGGTGGATTTGATCTTTGATGCGCGCACTCGTTCGTCGCGTTTCTTCTTTGATTTTTCTCTCTCGAGCGCAGACAAAGCGCGCGCGTTTTCGAGTTCGCTGAGCAGTTGACGAACGCTCTCTCGTTCCGCGTCGAGACGCCGGGCGCGAAACGTCGCCAAAGTTGATTCGTGTTCAGAAGCCTTCAATATCACATTTTCTCGAGCTTGAGATCGTCTGGTAGTTAAGCTATCGTGGATTGCCCTGAGTGAATTGCATCGCACGATGATATCGGATATGTCTTCGAAATTTACCGAATCGTGATGATGATGATGATGATGATGATGATGCGATGAGAGAGAAGAAGAGGATTGCTCTCTAGGGGATGCCACTGTGTCTCGTCTGCACACTTCTTCCTCATCTTCCTCTTCTTCTTCTTCTTCTTTCCCACGTTTGTTCTCTCCGTGTTCAGCTAAAACCTTCTCCAAAAAGACTTTAGCGATCGCAAATCTATTTGTTCTGCGCTCGCAAAACCGCGTTCGATCTTTTGTCTTTCGCAGTATGTGTAAACACGTCTCTATAGTTTTACTGAGCGAAATCGCGCTCTCCCTTTCGCTCTGCTCAGCCTTCTCTGCGCGCCCGTATTGATTTTGACGCTCGCGAACGAATGCGTCGTGCCGTAAAACAGTCTCTCGCATGCGATTTTCATTCGTCGCGAGTGCTTTCTTTCGTTCTTGCGTCACTTTCGCGCGTTGTTTGCACCATAAAAATCTCGTTTCCAACTCCTCCAAAGCGCGCTTCTTCGCCTCCTGTAAACTCTCCCCGGTTACCTCGCTATGCTCGCTCAAAGAAGTGGAGACGGAGGAGCACCGGCTGCTCTTCGTCGTTCCAACCGAAGCACGAGAATTATCTGTTTGATTACTTCCTTCCTCTTCATCTCGACGCATCGTAATCGTGTGAAAGTAGAACTTCTTTCAAGTCAACAACCGCTCTCCCTCTTTTATCTATTTTTGGAATCGCGTGAGTTTTCCTTAAACGTTTGGCAAATTAAAGAACTCTTTAAATCGAGGCAACGCGTGAGGCAGCGCACTTTCCACGCGATGCCCAACTCCGGACACTTCTAATAAGCGTCTCTCACCAGCCTCTCTTCCACGATTTTCCTTCGCCGACGAGGTGTTCATCTTCTTCGTGTCCTCGTCATCGCCTTCGTTCGTCGCTCGCAGAAGCGTACTCGCTTGCCTCGTCCAGTACACCGCGTCTTCCAAATCTGCAATCGTATCGTCCGCTCCGCTAACGATATACGCTGGACACGTTACGAATGGAAATTTATCAATCTTCCTTGCGTCTTCAATAAATTCATCGGAAAAGATGACATTAAAAGTTGCGCGATAATTAAATAAGCACTTCTCGACGTCGAAGCACGGCCCCAAGAGGAAAAGTCTATCCACCACACTCACGCTCGCATCACTACTCGTGCCTTCAAACGCTTCTTTATCACACTTCGACGCGTACAAGACGCAGCACAAAGCTCCCAAGCTCGTCCCGATCAGTCTCAGCGGTTTCGCCTTCCCCCCTTCTTGATCCTTCCTTCGCTCTTCGATCGCTTTCGCCAATACCTCCACGCCTTCCGAAATCGACTCCACGCCGCTCAAATCGGGCGAGAAAATAGATATCTGTAACTTCCCCAGCTCATCTTTTAAAAACATGTGCGCGAACGCGTCCTCCGGTTTCGCTCTGCCGATGAAATCGTGCACGAAAACGTACTCGAAACTTCTCGCCTCTTCTAAAATTTTATCTCTTCTCTTTTGTCGTTCGATGGTTTGTTTCGCCAAGAAATCCGGGTCCGATTGGTTCGCTTTCCAGGTGGAAATCCAATCCATGGCGGAGTCTCGGTTGGCTTGTTTCCGGCGCTCCTCCTCGAATTCTCTCTCTAAAGAATCGTCGTCGTTGTTTTCTTGTTCTTCCGTCGACGACGCTTCGACTGATGCGGCGCGTTTCTTCATCTTCTTCATCGCGCTTTTTTGCATCGACGACGCGAGGTGTCGACGACTGCGACACCGACGCTGGGACGCGATGGTATTCACAGAGGGAGAGACAGTATCGAACGCCGCGAGAGCATTCAGAGATAAAGACGACATGGTTACGGCGGTTATGCGACGTTTCGTTTTGTGTCGTCAAATGCCGTTCGAGTAAAAACAAACGAGAGAAAGCCTGCGTTTGCGCGCGTGTCGTGAATAGTAAAATATAAGTGAAGCAAACGTGTGTGTTTTTGGATAATAAAACAAAAAATCTCGCACGCGATGTGAATCCTAAATAAAATATATCTTTTACGCCGGCACTTTCGCGGTCAACTTACCAGCGTTGACGTTGTCCAACACGTTTTGCCTCGCCCACAAGTCGCAAGCGACGATATCGTCCAAGCTCGGATCTAAAATCAAATCGTTCTTGTGCGCCTCCATGGCCATGTCGATGGTTTTGTAAATGTCAAAGTAGCCGATTTTCTTTTCGAGAAACATGGCGACGGCTTGTTCGTTGGCGGCGGAGAAGACGCCAGTCATGGTTCCACCGAGTCTGCCAGCGGCGTAGCCCATGGTTAAGCTCGGGTATTTGTTCGTGTCCGGTTCTTTGAAGGTCAAGTCGCCCATTTTGACGAAATCTAATCGCGGCCAGGTTTGTTCGGAGCAGTTGACGCGTTGCGGCCAGGACATGGTGTAGAGGATGGGGAGACGCATGTCCGGCCAACCTAATTGGGCTAAGACAGAGGAGTCCGCGGTTTCGACCATAGAGTGGATGATAGACTGCGGGTGGATGACGACGTCGATGTTATCGTAGGAGGTACCGTAGAGGTAGTGCGCTTCGATGACTTCCAAGGCTTTGTTCATCAACGTCGCGGAGTCGCAGGTGATTTTGGCGCCCATGTCCCAGTTCGGGTGCGTAGTCGCTTTCGCGTGTAACTTTTCCGGCTCTTGCTCGGCCATGCGCTGCATTTCCGCGAGGTCGACGTCTCTGAATGCCCCACCAGAGGCAGTCAAGATGATTCTGCGTAACGCTCCCGGCGGTAAACCTTGCATGCACTGAAACAACGCCGAGTGCTCGGAATCGGCCGGTAAAATTTTCACGCCATTCTTCACCGCCAACGGCACAATAGCCGGACCACCGGCGATTAAAGTCTCCTTGTTCGCCAAGCAAATGTTCTTCTTCGCGTTAATCGCTGCCACGGTCGGCGGCAACCCAGCGCACCCGACGATCCCAGTCACGACCGCTTCGCAATCCTTGTGCGCGGCCACCGCGCACATCCCGTCGTTCCCGTCCACCAACTCCGGCATCGGTCCGTTATACCCGTTCGCTTTCAAAATATCTTTCAATTTCGCGATATCGTTCCCGTCTTGCACCGAAACCATCTGCGGTTGAAACTTTTCAATCTGTTTCGCCGCTAATTCGATGTTCCTCCCGCACGCGAACGCCACGCACTCGAATTTATCCGGGTGTTCCTCCACGATGTCCAAAGTTTGCGTCCCAATCGACCCGGTCGACCCGAGCAAAGAAATCTTCTTCACGTTCCCGTTCCCTAACTCAAACGCCAACTCTTCCGGCGTCGGCGTCGCGGTTCCAGGCCAGCACGCGCCGTATCGAGACTCGTTGTTCGATGCCATCGCGGAGACGCGACGATGGATTACTTTCTTCGACGATGAAGAAGAAGAAGAAGAAGTTGTTCTTCTCTTCGCAAAAGAAGAAGAAGAAGACAAGGAGGCGCTGTTCATCTGAGTTGTCGTCGCAAACATGTTTGTGTTATATATATATATATATCTTTGCGTCGTCCGTTTCCGCGCGCGCGCTCGTTATGTGTGGAAGATGCATCTCTTTGTGCGCTCTCTTTATCCAAAAGCTCTAAACCCTAAACGTTCCCGATTTTCAGTTATTTGTGGAACGCAAACGAGACGAAACACTTACACAACACCGCACGCGCGCGCGCGTTGGAAGCGTGGAGAGAGAGAGAGAGAAAGAGAGAGCAGTAGCAATTAGCGCACGCATCGCGTAGGGAGAGAGAGAGAGAGATGATTAAACTGGTAGCCGCAAAGGTTCGTTTTCGTTTCGTTTTGTCTCTTCTCCCCGTTTTCAAATCTCATCTCAGCGCGCTTTTCGCGTACACGTTTTCTCTCTCTCTCTCTCTCTTACTGACGCGCGTAACAACGACTCTCTCTCTTTTATTGTCATCATCAACACATATGCAGAAAAAGCAAGCGGAAGAGGCGGAGAAGCGCGCCGCGGCGGCCGCGTCGAGCGGGAAGGAAGGCCCGCAGAAAAGCGCCGGGGAGATTCGGTTAGCCAAAGGTGAAAACTTCCTCTCTTCTGTTTTGTTGACTCTCTCTCTCTCTGATTTTCTTTAAAATCGAAACCGAGCTCTGACCGCGTTTCTTTCTCTCTCTCGCGCGCACACACGTTGGTACAGATTTAGCGGAATTGAAGTTGGAAAAAGGCATGGCGATTAAGTTTCCGAACGGCAAGAACGACTTGATGAACTTCCAGATTGAAATTAAACCGAGCGAAAACTATTGGCAAGGCGGCACGTTTACGTTTACGTTTAAAATCCCAGACTCGTACCCGCACGAACCGCCGAAAGTGTTGTGCGACCAAAAAGTGTATCACCCAAATCTAGACACGCAAGGGAACATTTGTTTGAACGTTTTGCGCGAAGATTGGAGTCCGGTGCAAACGGTCACGAGCGTCATTTTTGGTTTGCTGTTTTTGTTCATCGATCCAAACGCGAGCGACCCGTTGAATAGCGAAGCGGCGAAGGATTTGATGCAATCGACCTCGAATTTCAAGGCCAACGTGAGAAAGGCGATGATGGGTGGTATTATCAACGGCGTGCGGTTTACCAAGGTGATTTGAAAATATTACTGTCGATAGCAGAGAGAGGAAGGGAAAGGAAGAGAAAAAAACGAAACGAGAGGAGACGAGTCTCGCAACGCGCGCGCGAAACGCTCCGGCTGCGAAAGAGACGAAACTCTCCATATCGCTTCTCGCGAAGGACATCGTGACGTGAGGTTAAAAAAAGCGTCTTCGCGCGACACAGAGAGGGAGAAACACGCACTGCATCCGTTTTAAAATGTAAAAACACTGAAATACAAAAAGAAATATACACGCGCCGCACATCGCTCAAAACGTTTTTTTATCTTTGTGCGTCTCTTCATTTTTTTTAACACCGCAAAACCATGTTCGCCGCGCGCTCTTTCGCGACAACGATCGCCCCGACGACGACGTCTTCGAGAGTCTTCTCTTCCCGACGAACGTCCTCTTCGTCCTCGCGAGGAAGAGCCGCGACGATAATGACACCAAAAAAAGCCATCGAAGGAGACGACGCCAAATCCATGGGCTACGGAGATAAAGAAAACATGTCGGAATCTATGAAAGCGTTCGCGGAGGAAGGGTACCCGTCCGACGAAGACGACATTAAAGATCCGCGAGAGAGAGACCGTGCGATGAAGGAAGCGGTTGGGGACGTGTTGGCGATGGCGCAGAGCGAAGCGGATGTGATTAACCAGGCATACGATTTGATTGAGAAGTTAAGTCCTGGGTTGAAGATGAAAAATAGACCTCCTCGAAGCGTCGGCGGCGAGGAGAAGAACGAGGATTAAAAAAAAGTGTGCGATGCGTGTATGCATTTATAGCAGAGAGAGAGAGAGAGAGAGAGAGGTTTTTCGTGTTGTTATCTACGTGAGAAATATTAGCGCGGTTCTATTTGTGTGCTTGTATTGTTTTATTACTTATCGCTCGTTCCGCCGACGAGCTTCAAGACGTCTTGTTCTCGATCGACGGTGAAATTTAAGCTCTCCGCGAACGTATCGACCAACTCGCCGCACGTTTCGAAACGACTGCCATCGAAAAGGACTAAATCTTCGACCAAGCGCGAGGAGAAGGTTTGGAAACGGTTTTGCGAGAGATCAGCTTTACGTTTCGATTTGTCGATGTATTCCATGTCTTTCTTCTTGGCGTTTTGAGCCGCTTCCAAGCGACGTTCGTAGGCGTCCATGTCGCGCATGTACGCCGTGCGCTTATCCACGCACGGTTGGTACGTAGGGAACTGCTCCGAACGTTTCTCGCGAATAGTACAAAACGAGTTTTGCATGGCATCCGCACACATTGGGATGATTCGGTCGTCTATCGATCGCGTCACGTCGAGTAACTTGGTCGCTTTCTCGATGACTAAATCTTTCTGTTTTCGAAACTCGATGTCTTCGTATCCTCCTTGGCTACGAGCGGCGTTGGCATGATCACGAGGGTCCTCGCTCTCGTCTCCTTCGGCGTACTGTAAGAGTAGCGTCGAAATCTCCTTCGAGCGGAGAGATACTTCTTTCAAAGCGGCTAAAAATTTCGTAGACTCTTTGCCGAGTTGTTGCAAAATTTTATCGGATTTCTGGACGCGCTTCCACAAGTTGTTGAAGTCTTCGTCTTTCGGTTTCTCGACGACGCGAACGGTTTCGAGGACCATTTGTCCCGTGCGTCGCTGTAAACTTTTCATCTTGTGCTTCAAAGTTTTCTTCGATTTTATCTCTCCTTCCGCCTGAGGAGGCTGTTGTTGCTGATCGACGGATTCCGAACTCGCGCCGCGTCGACGCGCAAAGAACCCAACTTTCTTCTGCGCACTTCCCGGTGGACCTCCACCACCTCCGCCTCGCTCATCTCTCGAGTCTCTCGAAACGTCTAACGACCTCGGCTGTTGTGGATCTAACGTCCCGTACGAAGACGCTACCGTCACCTCTTGCCTCGAATTCTCCAACAACAACTGGTGACCGCCCTTGTACCTTCGATTCATCGCCAGTTCTTCCGCCCTCGCGTCGTTCTTCGCCTTCACGCGACTCCCGTGTTCTTGCGATTGCTTGATTACGTTCCTCAACCTATTCCCGAACGATTTATAGCTCTCCGCGGAGACGGACGTTCTCAACGAGCTCGTCGACGTTCGTCCCGGATTAGGACTCGTCGCCTGCGGCGGGGTGATGCTCCCACCACTTTGCAGAGACGAACGAACCCCCATATGACTACCACCACCGCCGACACCACCACCTGCCGTCGTCGACTGCGTTTGCATAGCCGAATTATACGAACTCCTCTGCGTATTCGTCCCTTGCGTCCCGTACCTCGCCGCGTCGCCGTCCTCTTCGTCCAACTCCTCCTCCTCTTCCTCGTAATCGCCCCGACCAAAATACCCTCCAGATTGCGCCATCCCGCCGCCGTGAAACCCGCTCCCGGACGACCTCACCTCCGTATCGATCGACCGATGATAATCCGCGCTCTGCGTGTACCTCGTATTCGTATTCGTCCCCCACGGCGAGGCATCCTCCTCGTCCTCCTCGTCCGCGTACATTCGCGCGGCAACGTTATTAGTATTTGCACCGTTTCCCAAACCAGCCGAAGAGGACGGAAACATCTCCTCGTAATCGTCGCGAGAGTTGTTCGGCGTTCGCTTCTTCGGCGGCGTCGGGATATCGAATGGGTTCGACATTATTTATAATAAATTTCCGAAGACCAGAGAGAAAAAATTTCCAATTGCCCTAAACTCGTTTTTGAAAAAAAAAGAGCCGCTTGAAAACGCGAAACGTATAAGAGCAAAGAATCTCCCCCGCGCCCGTGATAAAAAGAACACCAAACGCTCCTCCTCTCGCGTGTGTGGTGCGTCTGCGCGTGCTCGAAAGAGAGAGATTAAGTAACGAGAGAGCGGTAGTAAGTGTGAAGTTTTTGTGCTTATAAATATCAATTTTTTTTTCAAAAAAAAAACTCCCCACGCGTCAAAAGAACGACGAACGGTTGCCTTTGACCATCACAATCAAGAGAGAGAGAAAAAAATACGCCGCCCGCCCAAGGAGAGAATACATACGTTTACTACGCGCCGCTCCCTAAACGCATCTCTCTGTTTTTCTTCGTTTGCACCTCGTCGGTTTCCAAAAACGTCGTCCATTTATCCGTTTTCTTCAATTTGCGTATGTATTTATCGACGTCTTTGATGCCTTTACTCGTCGCGACGGCGCGGTGGATGGCTTCGTACCTGTCCGGCGGCGCGCGGTCGAGGACGGTGGCGACGATTTCCCAGTGCGGGAATTTTAGGAGCCAGGGGATGACGTTGTAATCGTTTAAGGTTAAGGTGCGTTCGTCCGGGATGTATTCGTTGAGGTGGTCGGTTGGTGTGCCGCGGGGGAGGTCGTCGTAGTCGTATTTTCGACCGAGGACTTTGGCGAACCAGAGGAGTTGCATGCGCGTCGCGTCTGGGAATCCCTCTAATTCCGCGAGTTGTTCTTTGAATTTTCGAATGGTGGTTTTCCCGTTTTTCGGGACGTGAACCACGTGTCCTTTCGACTGTAACTTCTCGCGAGACGGCAAGTTATTCCACGCCGTGGATATTTTCACTCGAATCGGCATCGTGTCCTCGTCCGGGAGCGACTTGTGCTCGTGGAAAAACGGATCATTTTTGAACGCGTTTACATTCGTGGGGAACGAACCAACGTCTGGGTTTTTCTCGTTCTCGGAGGTGAGCGGTTGGAGCGGGACGTTTGGCAGGTGCGTCGGCGCGACCAAGGCTGGGTCGTCTCGAGGAGGGATCGCTTGCGGCATCCTTTTGTGTTGCGTCTGCGCGCGCGTTTTAATGTGATGAATATTTATTTTTTTCTTTTTTCTTTTTCTTCGAGGATGAAAAACAAGCGTTTTCGCGCTTTTTTTTTATTACAAATTGCTATATATCCACGGTACGATCGATCAAGCGATACCGGCTATAGCCTCGATCAACACTTTATACCCTTCGGAAAGTTCTCCGCCGTCGATGTAATTGTTCGTGCTCGCCGCGATGGCTAACACGTCGTTCTTATCCATTTGTTTGGATAAGAACAAGAGCAAATGAAAATCTCTCAACTTTTCGGCGTAGGAGGAACAGGCGGATCGAGAGTTAATCGCCGAGCGGATGTCGTCCGCGGTTTGCGTCGGGTGGAGTCTATTTTCGATCGGGAATCCAGACATGGAGGTTCCGGTGTGGTCTTTGATTGGGACTGCGACGATCCAGAAATCGTTGTCCACCTCGGTCACGTCTTTGCGCTCGACCATGACGGGTTTGACGAGCTTCGTGTGACTGCCCCAATTGCTAAACGAGTCGTGTTCTTCTTTTTCTTTCTTTTCTTGCGCGTCGTCGCCGGACGAGGAAGAGGCGTTTGGAAGCTTTGCCACGCCCGTCTCTTCGTCCAACTCGAAGAAACCTTCCTCGTACAACTTGACGCACTGGTCAGACACTTGAAACGCCTCGAACGTCACCTGCATCTCGTCGTCTTCGTCTTCGAATTGCATGACGATGACCGTCACAAACTCTTTCCCGTACTTCGCTTGCAGTTTCGCGCACAACGTCACCTCGTGCGCGCTCATCGCGGACACCGACTCGTCGCCTCGATCCGCGTCGCTTTGATTAAACACGCACCCGATTCTTTCGTATCCCATCGCGTTTGCAATCGCATCCGCCGTTTGGCTTTCCTCGTCCTCCTCGTCCACGAACGCCACGTACGCGTTTCCGTTTTGATTCGGCTCGTAAATCACATCCGCGAATAACTCCGTGATTTCTTCTTCCTCCTCTTTCTCTTCTTTTTTTCCGTTCTTACCTTTATTCTTCTCTTCCTCCTCCGTCTTCTCCACGCGCTTTTTCTTCGTCTTTGTCCCGTACAACCACCCGAATCTGCTTTGCTTAAACCCGAGCGTATTATTCACGTAACTCTGAAACTGATTCGCCGCTTCGCCGCAAAACGACACCGACGCGACGTTTCCTCTCTCCTGCCGTCCAATCCGAATCTGCTTCGCGATCATCTCATCGATCGTCGATTTTGCCCCGAACGGTTTCGTTTCCACGTTCACTTTCATCTTCGTCGATTGCCGCTCCGCGTCGCCGTACGCCATGTACAAAATGTCCCCGTGGTTCAGATGCAACGCTTTCAGCGTCTTCCTCGGACTCAAAATCTCCGGCGCCTCCATCGTCTTCTTCTCCCCATTCTCTTTACTCGATGATGCCAACAACAAAAGACTCGGATCTGTGCTCATCGTCTGCTTCTCGACCGGGACTCCCCACGGTTGCGACGCGATCCGCTTTTGCACGTCCGAGATTGTTTTGCACTCTCCCTCGGGACAGTCGAGACGTTCGGTACCATCGCGCGTTCGGATTCGCAATAAAACCATATTCTTATTGCTGCTGCTGCTGCTCAAATTACACCCCGTAAAGATAATATGATCTCTGCTCTACGCGCGATATTAGTTTCTCGCAAAGTTGCGATATAAATCCGAGACGAGAACAGAAAAGAACGCCGTTATGACGATAGGCTGTTTGTATGTAGTATGCGCGTGTGATTTTCCAATTTTTTTTGCTGATTTTTCTTCAAAAAAGGCGCACACGCGTTGGACCAAACAGAAACCACACGCTTCTTATATTAAGCGCTTCTTCTTCGCGATAACAACAAATCGAACGCGAGACGAACGACCATTATGGCGAGGAACCAAGAAAAAGCGAACGTGCGCGTTTCGGAAATCTCCTCTTTTTCTCTCTCTTCTCTCTCTTCTTTTCTCTCTTTTGTTTTGAGCCGGGAGGGAGGCCTTTTTTTTCCAATTTCGACGGCTCTGACTCTTTCTTTCCTCTTCTTTCTTCTTCTTCTGATGCGAACAACAGGGCATGTTCAACAAATGGGTGAGCGGGAAACAAGAGCTCCTCTCCGGCGTGGACCGCTCGGGACGCAGGCCGAATCACACGATGAAGTGCGACGATCTTTCGCAGGCGGATAAATTTCGCACGCAAATCCTGCGCGAAGTGGGAAGGAAAGTGATGGAAATCCAAAACGAAGGATTGGGCGAACACCGGTTGCGAGATTTGAACGACGAGATTAACAAATTGTTGAAGGAGAAGTGGCAGTGGGAAATGCGGATAAAAGAGTTGGGAGGGCCGAATTACATCATTCGCGGTGGGGGGATCGAGGAAGGCGGGGTGAGCGTGAAGCCGAAAGGACACGAGAAGTTGGAAGGCGCGGCGAGGCACTACAAGTATTTCGGCGCGGCGAAAAATTTACCCGGCGTGAAGGAATTATTCGAGAAGAAAGAAGAGGAAGACGAGGAAGGGAAAGCGAGAAGGAAGAAACGAACGAAAACGGAGATGTTGAAGAGGGCGGACGCGAAGTATTTCGGGTTCAACGACGACGAAGAGGACGGGGATTTTTTACAGAAGGAGAGAGAGGCGGAAATTCAGTTGAAGAAAGAAGCGGTGGAACATTGGAAGGCGATGCAAACGTTGAAAGCGGCTGATATGGGCGTAGAGGTGGATGAAGAGACTGGAGCTGCTTTGGTTGATGGTAGAAAAGAAGTTAGAACGACGACGACGACGACGATGCATAATAGTAAAAACGTAGATGTAGACGCGCCAAAGGCGTACGTGGCACTTCCAGACGAGTCGGACATAGAGGCGCTCGTGCTTGCCAAGAAAAAGCGAGAGTTGTTGGCAAAGTATCAATCGAATGACTTGGCCGATGCTGAAGCAAACGCTAAGGCACTTTTAAACAAGAGAGAATAAAGTGTTGTACGAGTAGAAATTGCCATACAAATAGTAGTTTATAAAGAATTCATTGTATTACAAAATAAGACCCAAGTATTTACCTGCGCAGAGTAATGCAAGCATGGCGCTCTCCTGAATGTCTTTCACCGCGGAAGCCGCAGCCGCTTTGGACAAAGCCTCGTATACGAAAACACACAAGGCGAGTTCTTCATTTTTATTCTCGCTGCTTTTATTTTCTCTCGCCTTTTCGAGCATCGAGTTCAACACTTTATTCTGCGAGTGCGCGATATCCTTTGACACGGCTAACGTCGAGCACATTTTCAAAGCCTCGCGAGTGGTATCGTACGTCCAAGCATCCAAAGGCGCGTTGGCGTGCTCTTCTAAAAAGTTCTTAGTGCACGCGACGAGTCTGGGGAAGGCTAAGTCTGCCACTCGAGCCCGATGCGAGAACGCACTTTCGCTCGTCTTTTTCTCATCCTTGTATGAGGCGAAACGCGTTAAATCGCACAGTTGCGCGTAGCTTTCCAAAGCGACATCGATGCGAGGCGCCGCGCATCCGCGCGCCAACGAACGCAAGAAGCGAAGGACGCACTCGTCTTCGGCAGTAGAGGAGCATTTCAGAACAACTTCACCGAGCGCTTTGGCAGATGCAATCGTGAGATCCGAAAATGTTTTCGCTTTTTTAGCCTGGAGAGAGACATTCGCGCTGTTCTCGTTCTCTTGTCCTTCTTCTTCTTGATCATCTTCTTCATCTAACATCGCCTCGTGGTCGTCGTCGTTATCGTCGTTCGAGCTCATGAATTCAACGTTTTGTCCCAATACAGTTTCGAACGCATCTGCCGTTGCCGACCAATCCGATTTTGCCGCCGCTTTCGAAGATATGCCGTTGTTCGAGGAAATCTCCGCTGAATTCAACGACGCCACACCTCTTCTCGAAACAACCACGAGCGCTTGCAACGCGGTCTTTTGCATCAACACCGCGTTCCAGTTTTTCAATTGCTCTATGTATTCCACTTCATCGTACCCTTCGTCTTCTTCGGTGACCCTATGCTTTTGTGTCGCATTCCATCGACGCGCGAGTTTTGCGATAGCCGTCATCGCTACTCCATACGTCTCCGCTCTCGATTCATCGTTCGCTACCATATCGTACATTTCATAGAATGCTTCTATTCCCGCTTTGGCGAATGCCAAATCCGCAGGCGTTTGTGTCGATTGGCGCTCGCCATAGCCAGTGGACTCTTTCAACAAGACGTTGAAAGTTTCCACACACACTAATGTTCGGGTTTTACCTTCTTTCGATTTAGCGCACATGAACCGCATGGACTTGAGCGCGCGTTTCTGCACGTCCCATTGAACGCCATCCACAGGCTGCACGTCTCCGGCAACACACGGAGATTTGATTAACTGTTGTAATGCGAGGATAGCGCCTCGGCAATCGGCATCGTCGAATGAATCCGATTTACCATCGTACAAAGAACCGAAGAAAGTTGCGATCCCAACGCGAGTTTTTTGCGGAGACACAGATGTCGGTAAGGTGGCTTTTTCTGTCGCCACGTGTAGCGCTTTCATCGCTTTTTTCCACAACGGTCTTGGCATACCTTTCGTGGTTGATTCGTCGTGCTCCAACAGAAGCGGCAAGAAGTTATCCAAAGCCGCATTTCCGAGTTCCTCGCACTCAGACAGGACGGAATCGACAAAGAACGAACACAACTCGTCGAAATTTTTATCAAAATTTTCTACGGTAACGAGCAACGGTAACGCGCTTCGCAACATATTTCCGAACAGGGATGCGTGCATATTCACCAGCGAGAAATCCCATTCGATTTTCAAACCCTCGGAGTCATCCATTGACGCTTTTTGGGCAATTGTGCGGCATTTGTCCATAGCCGGAAACACAACTTTTTGAACGCATTCTTTCAGTTCGTTCTTACTCAACAACGAAGCTCTAGAGACGAACAGCGTCGCAAAGGTTTGCACGGCTAAATCTCTCACTTCTAATCGGACGTCATCGAAACGATCGCATAAGTAGGAGTACACCGGCGAGATTGAAAAGTCTGCGAGACCATTTTTGGTGACTAAGTTCAATTTTACGCCATTTTTCATGGGGTTCATTTTCGCAGCCGACCACGACGGCACATGCGTCGCATTTTCCGGACGGTGGCAGACGTCACCGAAGAATTCAGCGATGTTTGATAAAGAAGTCACCGCGGACAACGCGACGTTGATTTCGTTCTTTTGGTGCGCGTATCTCGAGAAGCACTCCGACGTCTCTCCGTAATACGCTCTGTCTATGTGCGGCAAGCACTCCTTTTCAATCACTTTCATTGTGACGAAGGATTCAATTGTTAAATCTGCATCACTTTCGTTCTCAGCTAATTTTGAAAGCGTATTCAATATCATGGGCCACGAGGTTTTCAGTTTACTCGCGCGTTTACTCACGAGCGCGTTTGCGAGCGACAACGCCATCTGCTTACCTCGATAATCCACGGCTTCATCGTGCAATGTCTTCACAAAAGTCGCAACGCAACACTCGACCGTTTCAAATCCGACTGATTTCGCGTACGCCACGTTTTTCTCGTCAAGATCTAAATCCGTTTCAAGTACGCTGACAGCAATTTTTTGATAAATTTCGTGCGCTTGCTCGCGAGAACTCCCTGTTTCTTCGAGAATGGTTTTAAGAAAATGTTTCGCGCAGGTGTCCCAAAACAAGGCGAAACGTCTCGATGCGTTGACTTCCATCACCGCGCGCAAACGCTCCAAGTTGCGCAATCGAATAGACGTTATCGGTTTCTTTACCCCGCTACTTCTCATGTTATTCTGTTCCGCTAAAGCTTTCTTCTTCGCAGAAGATAAAGCTTGCTTCTCTGCTAACGCTCGAGCCTCTCGTAATTCGCGAATGTTTGCCTTGATCAAGGCATCTACTACGTGCATCAAATCGTCGTCGTCGTACGAGTTCATGGCGTTGAACATATCTTGCGCGGCTTCTGAAAAGACGTAAAATTCTTCTTTGTATTCGTATTCAGTGTTTGACCAGTTAGATGGTTTTAATCCAGCCGGAACGTACTCTCTCACTCTCGATTTCATAGTTTTCTCCGCAACCCCTAACGTGCGTTCGAGTGATGCGATGGTTTCTAATACCATGAACCACGAGTCTTCCAAGTGCCCGTTAGACGCATCGACAATGTTGAATATAGCTCTTAAACTTAAAGCATTTTTCACGGAAAGTTTAGGCACGACATTTCCGTTGTCGTCAAATTGCTTTTTGGGCATTTGTAACGAAAAGTGACACAGCGTACCTAAAAACGCCTCCCGAGCCAGTTTGTGCTTGCATTTTACCGACGCTCGGCCGGCGTTTTGATACGCTTCGAATATGTATAAGCAAGTGTCATCGTTTTCAGCCAAGTCGAGGGTTAACGAGAACATTGAGGCTAAGGTTTCCCAAACCGCTTCTAACATTTGCGTGGCCATCTGCAAATGTTTCGGCGATTCGTCCGAGTACGCAACGCGTTCGATCGTTTGCGCGGTGTTTAACAACCCCTCGATGGCGATCGTCACTGTTCTCGCGATATACGCTTCCGTATTGTCAAGGTCTGTAATTTCGTCGTGATCTTGTTCTTCAGCATATCCTTCGTCGTTTTCATTTTTCGTCCTCTTTTTTGCCGCGATGGATAGCTTTTGCATCTTCTTCTCAAACTCTTTCTGCACGACGTCGTACACCGCGCCTTGAGGCTTCGACGAAGAACTCGTCGTCGATTCAAAATTATTCATTGACAAACCAGATTGCACGATTCTCGCTTGAATCAAGCAAATACTTGACAACGGCGTCTCGGCGTCCGCGTCGTCCTTTTTCGTCGGATCACAATACGCTTGGTGTAAGAACGAGCAGATGTCGTCATCAGAGCAAAAAAATCTCAAGATTTCCAACGAAGACGCTCGCAACCACGCTGGCATTTCGCTTTCTAAAGAAGACACTAATCGAGCTAAAGATGTCTTTATGAAGTCCTCAAACCCATCGCCTCGACCAATTTTCACAATCATCTTTAACGTTTGTAAAACGACGCGTCTTTGCGCGAAATCTGACGTCTCCGCTGCGCAGAAAAATTTCTTTTCCAACGTCGCTTCGACGATTGGGCAGAAACGTTCTTTCAACGCTTTCATCAACGTTTGGTTCTTTTGAAAGAAATCGAAATGAGACTCTACCACCGCGTTGCACAATTCTAAGCTCGCGATGGTTGCCACCGTAGACTCTTGCACTTGTTTAAAGTTGCAATCGATGCCTCCCGTTAAACAACCGTCCTCTTCGCCTCGACTCATGGTCACTAAATCCTCAAACGCTTTCTCGGCAACCAGTACGGCTTCTGCGTTTTCTTTCTCTTTCGCCTCCACGAAAACAACCTCTAAAATTCTTCTCGCGCTCGAAATCGCCTGACTCACCACTATCCCGTTCTCTTTCGCAGTCGCGCTCTTCTTGGCCAAATACATACCTCTCGCGCACGCGCCCAACGCGATGGAAACGCTCGCCTCGCTAACTCTCGGCACGTTCTTCTCACTCTCCATCAACGCCGCCACGCACTTCAACTGTTCCACCCATGAAAACGCGTGCTCTACTAAGAACGTCTCCGGCACTTGCGACGCTTTTTGCAAACACTCCGCCAAACGGTTCTTGTGCACGCACTCCGCTCGGGCCAGCTTCTCCGCTCCTGACAAGCCTCGCGCGCACATCTCCGAAGATTCCTCGTTCGTTATCGCTAAGAGAAACAAATTTAACGCGTCCTGTGTTGAGAAAAAGAGAATGAGATAGAAAAAGGTCAGTTTTGTTCGAAGCGTTCTTAACTTCCGACGCGTTCGAGAGTGACTCCCGCGAGTCTCGCGTTCGCGTCTGTTTCTCTCTGGACACCCATTAATCCAACAAATTTCACGCGCGAGAGACACGAGTCCCGTCCGTCCGTCTCTCTCTCTCTCTCTCTTTCCAAAGCGCGAAAGAACCATCGCGTCAAAACGCAGAAACGATAAAGAAGAAGAAGAAGAAGAAGAAGAAACCCTTCGCTCACCTCATTCTCCGAAAACCACTCCCGTTCGTTCGTGTGTCTCGCCACCGCGCGGATTTGAGAAAACACTCGCTCCCCGAGCTCTCGTATTTCCGGTTGCGCGTTCGCGCCAACAGAAGAGGAAGACGAGGAGAAGAAACCGCCGTAGTTAAAAGTGCCCTTCGCGAGGCGCGAAATGTCTTTGATTTCTGGCTCGATCGACTGGTACAACGTGGTGGTCGTGGCCATCTTTTGCTCTCGTTGTCGCGTGGCGAGCGCGCGATTTTCTTTCGTTGTTTTTCGTATCCGAGATGAGCAAAATGAAAAAGTTTAGGGTTTTTCCCATGTAAACCCTAAACCCTTGAAACCCTAAAATGAGAAGAAGTGAAAATGTCCCCCCTCGTGCGTGAAAAATGCGAGAGAGAAACGCGCCGGGACCGACGACGACGACGACGACGACCATCATGACGACGTCCACCTCGTCCTCCTCCGCCGCTGAGAAAGAAAAAGAAGGTTCGCGAGAAAAGAGCCGAGCGGAGTTCGTCTCCAGCTTGATAAAAGCGATGGAAGAGGCGATGGAGATGTCCGCTGCGGATGCGGATTCGAACAACGACGCCGATTCGTCGTCGTCGTTGGCGGAGAAGTGCGTGGAGAAGATGCGATTCGATTACCCAGACGCGACGAGAAAAGAGCTGGAACGTTTGAGCGAGAGCATCGATGGAAGAGTTTTGATGATGACATCGTCGTCGTCGTCGTCAACGCGCGATGGTGGTGGTGGTGATGGTGGAGAGTGGGCTTCGTTGGAATTTGACTCTAAAGTGATTGAAAACATTGCTCTCGGCGCGACGAAAGCGGACGCCGCCGCGGAGCGGATGCAATCGGCAACGACGACGACGACGAGAACAAGAACAACAACAACGGAAAGGAGTGAAAGCGATAACCACGCGACGATCAGAGATGCGTACAGAAAGCTAGCGATTCAAGTGTACGCGGAGTTTCCCTTGCGAATGATGATGGAAGACGAGAAGGTTGCGAGGAACGTCGAGGCGATTTTAGGGGAGGTGGATTTTAGCGAGGAAGAGGAGGAGAGACGAGCGGAAACGGACGAACCCGGACTCGAGGACATCATGGCGTTCGCGGAAGAGAGCGGTGTCGAGAAAACGGCGGCGGCGACAGCGACAGAGTCTGCGGAAAAGAACATCGCGAGTGCGTCTGATGGAGCGGTAGGGGATGACGAGTCAACCGACGACGACGACGACGACGTGGCGAACTGGATACCTCTAGAAACGAACGGGTTTAGGAACAACGTTGAGGTAGAGAAGAGTATTAGAAGCACGAGAAACTTCACGAGAATAGAGAAAATGCAGTATCTTTTGCGGAAACTGACGCCGGCGTTGATTGGCGCGGACGACTACTCGAGAGTTTCCGACGGCTCGGCGCCGTACGTATCTAGAAAAACAACCGAGACGCTGGTGAAACTTTTTGAGATCATCTCCGAGAAAATACAAAGTAGTAAAAATAGTAGCGGGCAAGAGAATATTGTGTCCTATCGTGCGATGCGTTTTGCTGTGATGAATTGTCTCCGCTCGAGATTTCTCGTTAGTCCAAACGATATCGTCGCGAACGAGTGTTTGAAACGCGTGATGAAATCCTTGCGATTCGGCGAATACGCGAAACGAACGGCGTTGGAGAAGAAAATGAACGGCGACGATGGCGCAAAGGAGGATGATTTAGAAGCGATGGCGCTTTTAGCACATTTGGCGGTTCGGTTTGCGGAGAAGAACGCGCTTGGAGCAAACTTTTCTGTATTTGGACAATTAGAGAATAGCGCGTCTTCCAGTAACTTGTCAAACGCGAGAAGAGCCTTCGCCCCGCTCGTCGCGGATTCTCTCTTTGTCGTTGCCGCTCGATTTTGGGGTTTCGTTGAAGCTGACAAAAACCGCAAAGGAGATGAAAGCATGTCATCCATCGACGAAGAAGATGCCGCGTTGAACGCTTGTGCGCTATTGCTTTCGTACACGTTCACATCGAGCGGCGCAAACTCAGCCGACAGCATGATTTTAAGTTCTGGTTGCATCGCCTCCTTGGCAGCGTATTTTTCTGCAAAAGGCGTCCTCAAAGAAGGTGACGATAACATGTCTTCCTATTTCACCCCAGGATCAGCTGCGGCGCGAAGATGCATCAGTTTAGGTATCGCGTCCTCGAAAGCTACGAGAGAATACTTTTCGAAAGCACCCTTGTGCGTAGCAGCGTCCAAGGTGGACAGTTTTGTGAATAGCTCGCACGGCGTCGTCTGGTCGCTCGCCGTCGACGCCGACGAAGAAGAAGCGGTCAGACGAATGAAGCACATCTCGGCAACGCATGCAAACTCGATCGAAATGTTGAATACGATTTTATTAATTTCGGCGTGCTTCGCCTCTGTGAATACCAAAGGTGCAAACAACGCATTGTGGCAGCGGGAAGGCGCATTTCACCAAACACTGGCAGAGATTTTGGTGTCCACGAAAGAGGTTGAAAAACGGCTCGTCGAAGATGCGAAGCGAAGAATTGCTGAGCGCAGAGGACAAAAGGACAAGAAACGAAACGATAGCGACGACGACGACGACGACGACGAGAGTAAAGAAAAGATGAACGATTCCTCTTTATCGGACGTAAAACTAGATCCAGAGTTGGAAAAAGCGAGAGATATCGCGACAATGTCGAGCAGAGTGTTAAAAGATCTCGTCGCGGCGAGCGCTTTCGGGGACGTCGCCGCCATTCGAAAAAGCGATTAGTAGCATACGTGCAATTTAGGATACCTTTATATAGCTCGTAGTATTTTTTTTTAGCATTTGATGACAGAATGTTTAATAATTTACCTTATCCGGTAATCAAAGGAACCTGTTCCTCTTTGTCTTTCTTCTTTCTCGAGCCGATGGAACCGTCGTCACCTCCGCCTTGTTGTTGTTCCGGACCTTCTTCAACTTTTCTCTTCGGTTCAAATTGGTACACGGAGTAAATCACGTTTCTTCGGATTTGCGCCATCATTTCGACGAATAAGTTGTAGCCTTCCAACTTGTATTCGATGAGCGGATCTTTTTGCGCGTAGCCTCTTAAACCGACCGCTTGTTGGACGAATTTGATGGCCTGTAAGTGCTCTTTCCACAAGTTATCCGTTTGGCTCAAAACGAAATACCTTTCTGCTTCGGTCATCAATCCAGGTTGTAACGCTTCAATTTCTCCTCTCTTTTGCAAGTAAGCGTCCTTGCCTCTCTTGACCAAATAATTACGCAAACCTTCGACACCACCTTTGTTCGCCTCTGCGCGCAAGATATCCTCCGTCAAGTCGTTCATGAGTTTGCAGTATTGCGCACATTTGCTGGCTAAGCCGTCTAACGGCCACTCCGCGACTGGAACGGATGTGTCGATGTTGGCTTTGACGATATCGTCGATTGTTTTTTCGCTGTATTCGAGCATGACTTCTTTCAACTTTTCGTCGCTCGATTTCAACGCTTTTCTTCTCTCAAAGTATACTTTTTCTCTTTGCGAATTTAACACTTGATCGTAATCGAAGAGTTGTTTACGGATGTCGTAAAAGTAAGTCTCGACTTTTGTTTGCGCAGAATCGAGGGAAGCGGTGAGCATGCCTGACTCAATCGGCATGTCTTCCACGCGAAACATGGACATCATGTTTTGAATCTTATCGCCGCCAAAGATGCGGAACAAGTTATCCTCGAGAGATAAAAAGTATCTTGTTGATCCTGGATCGCCTTGACGGCCGGAACGACCGCGTAACTGGTTATCGACGCGTCGGGATTCGTGACGCTCGGTACCAACCACGTGTAAACCGCCAAGTTGCAACACTTCCTCTTTCTCCTTTTTCGTAAACGTTTCAAATTCAGCTTCAATTTTCGTAAACGCGTCGCGAATGGCCAAAAAAGCTTCGTCTTCTGTCGGACCCTTTTCACACGCGAACGATAATCGATCCTCAGCTTCTAAAACTTCCAAGGAGCGTTCGCCCCAAGTCGCAATGGCTTTCTCAACAGCGTTCGAGAGCGCCGCCGAAGCCTCGCTGGAAATATCGCACGGGTACAACCCGTCTTTCACTTTCCACTTATTCTCCTTAGCTTTACCCAAGTTGCCTTTCTTTTCAAATGCAAGGTCACCGTCTTCCGGTTTCACAATTTTCGGTAACAAAGCTTCGCGGACGCGTAATCTCGCCATGAACTCGGCGTTACCCCCGAGCAAAATATCCGTACCGCGCCCCGCCATGTTCGTCGCGATGGTGACCGCGCCTTTACGACCGGATTGCGCGACGATTTCAGATTCACGCTCGACATTTTCGGGTTTTGCGTTCAACAATTCGTACGCGATTCCGTCTTCATCCAACAAACGAGCAATCGCTTCGGAACGTTCCACAGACGTCGTCCCAACGAGCACCGGTCGTCCCTTCTTGTGCATTCTCGCGATTTCTCTTCTCACGGCATTCCATTTGCCGCTTTCCGATCGAAAGACGACATCCGTCGCGTCTTCTCTAGAGACTGACCTGTTTGTCGGCACGACTTGAACGGATAAATCGTAAATCTTATCGAATTCTGTCAATTCAGTTTCCGCGGTACCGGTCATGCCACCAAGCTTCGGAAAGGTTCGGAAAAACGCCTGGTACGTCACCGAGGCAATCGTGACGGTTTCGTTTTGAATCGTCACGCCTTCCTTGGCTTCAACGGCTTGGTGCAAACCGTCTGACCAACGTCTGCCTTGCATGGTTCTTCCCGTGAACTCATCGACGATGATAATTTCTTGCCCTCGGACAATGTAATTCACGTCCTTCAATTGCAACTCTTTCGCTTTGATCGCGTTGATGATGTACAACGCCCATTGCGTTCTTGGATCGTACAAATCGTCCACGTTCAACAAATCTTCCGCGGCTTCGTAACCTTCTTCGGTCAATTGCACGCTCTTTTGTTTCTCGTCCACGGTGTAGTGCACGCTCTTTTGAAACGCGTCGGCGATTTTCGCCGCTTGGACATATCTTTCTGACGGCTTATCCGCCATACCGGAAATAATAAGCGGCGTTCTCGCTTCGTCGATCAAAATAGAATCGACTTCATCGATGATGCAAAAGTTGAAATCTCTCAAAACCAAATCATCCTCAATTTGTGCCAAGTTATCTCTCAAGTAATCAAAGCCGAGCTCCGAGTTGGTCACGTACGTCACGTCCTTTGAATATCCGCTCCTCCGCTCTTGCTCGCTCATGTTCGCTTGAATCAACCCAACGGAAAGACCTAAAAACTTGTGAATCTGACCAATCCACTCCATATCTCTCTTTGCCAAATAATCGTTCACGGTGACGACGTGTACGCCTTTCCCGCTCAACGCGTTCAAGTACGCCGGCAACGCGGACACGAGCGTCTTCCCTTCGCCCGTTCGCATCTCCGCGATTTGTCCTTCGTGCAAAATTACCCCACCAATCACTTGCACGTCGAAAGGTCGCAAACCTAAAACTCTCTTAGACGCTTCTCTCACCGTCGCGAACGCTTCCGGCAACAACTGGTCCAAACTCTCCCCTTTTTCTATTCTCGCTCGAAACTTCTCCGTTTGCTCTCTCAATTGCTCATCCGTCATCGCCGAAATCTTCGGTTCCAACTCGTTCACTTTTTGAACGATCGGCGCGTACCGCTCTTTCGTCTTCTGCGCTGGATCCGTTTGGAACGGGTTCTTCAAGTTCCCCAGGTTTGGTGGTTTGAACTTGTCGAACATCGCGGACGTTCTCACGCTTCTTTTGGAAGTCCCGCATAATGACGTCTTCTTCTTCGCTGGCGTCGCAGCGCTTCGATTTATCTTTTTCCCTCCTCTCGAGAAAGAGGAAGAATAAGAAGACGCGAAAGTCTTCTGCGACGACGCTAAGCTCGTTGAACTCATGTGTGTCTTTTTGAATGCGCGCGCGCGCGTGTGTGCGTATATATCGAGCGCAAAGTGCGTGCGTCTGCGCGTATATATATTGTGGGGATATCGTCCCGAAGGAAAATTCGTGGATAAAATACGAGTACCTGGACAGTTTAGGGTTTTATTGGGCAATACAATACAAGCTCCAACAGCGTTCAACACGTATTCAATACAACAATTCAATACAACAACACATCTATTCCTAAAGACTGACGAAATAAAAAGCAAGCTAGCTCGTCAGAGACCACGGACGCAACACGGGCGCAGATTTAGCAGCGACGCATCTCAACTCGTTCTGTACCTTCTTCGGTTTGAAGAGTTCGTCGACGTCGAAATGTTTCATCAGCCAACGGAGGCACGTCGACCGTCGACCTTTCTTGCCGTACCAGTTTGGTTTGTTTGACACTCCACCGGGAGCCGGAAGAGCGTAACGAACAAAAGGCCAAACATCGCTCCTTAGTACGACAGGACCAGTCTTTGTGTAATTTGAGACGATTGCACTCACCACTAAATCGTCGCAGCTTTCACAAACCGCGCCTTTCAAGGCGGCGTTTCGCAAAGCCTCGTCTGCCTTGGACGCGAGGACGTGAAATTTTCTATGCATGAGCATGGTTTTCCCGATACTGACGGTCGCAGATCCTGCCAATTTAGCATCTTTACTCATGTAATTCCCATTATCTGTATCAACGTGGCGCGCGTCTAAACCTATGATCGAGTCGCTGTTCTCGCGAAACTCCGCCAGCATGCATCGGAGTAAATTTTCATCCAGCAACACATCATCGTCTATGGTCAGTAAAGCGTCGACGTTCGACATTCCGTGCGCTAAGATGTAGCGATTCATCATGTTATTTTTCTCCGCCCGAATGAGCGTTACTTCTTCAGGCACCGCCGGCGGCGGTTTTTCCAAGTTGTTCCAAATAAATATAACTCGGTCAACTGTCTCTGGCATCGAGAGGTACCTCGCGAACAATTTGCGATAATTCTTCGCGCGGCTCCTCTCGTACCCCATCAACACGATCGTCACTTTATCTTTACTCTCCGCGATCGGCGTCGGATAGACGGTTTCGCAGTTCGAAGACGTCGAGCACGGCGACGACTTTTGGCGCTCGAAAATTTGCACTTGGCCACCCAAACGTGAGATGTACGGGAAAACACCCACCACTTTGACATGATGCATGTGCACGTACAACAAATAAAACATCAGAAGGAGAACAAAGACAAACGAAAAACAGAGCGAGGTCCGCGCGATGACGACTCCTCGCGCGTTCTTTGTCGACGACGCGTGCTTCATTTTTAGAAGCGGGTGCATCGTTGTTGTCGTCGGAGAGAGAGGGGGAGGAGAGGGACGAAGGGGAGGAGTGAAGAAGCTCGATTGATTATTATCCGCCGTGCAAAAGTTCGGAAAAATACTATTTAGGGTTTCGGTAAAAGTTGCTTTTCTCCCTTTTCAACGCGTTTTTGTGTTTCTTCTCCCCCCCCTGCCGCGACAGAAGAAGAAGAAGAAGAATGACGCCTCTGCTCGCGACTTGCTCGCCGTGTCACTTCGTCGGGACGTCGACGGCGACGAGGAGTGGAGAGAGGAGGAGGAGTCCGACCACGCCGTCTTTAACGTGGAAACGAAGAAGAAGAAGAAGAAGAAGAAGAAAAAGCGGTTGCACGTTCGCGTCGTCGTCAACGAGAAGCGCTTTTTTTTCAGAAGATGAAGACGACGAAGAAAACGAGCCGCCGAAAGATTGGGCGACGCTGGAACGAGAGCTCTCGGATTTAATGGAGTCCGAGTTGGACGACCCGGGATTCGACGTGTTTAAAGATTACGACCGCGCCTCGGACGAGGAGGAGATGCGATTTCAACGAACGGTGATGATTTTGGAAAAATATCACCTCGACTTTGCTTTGTTTTTACCGAAGAGCACGAACATCGGGATGTACGTGTATCAGCAGATAAGAGATATGTCGGAGTATAATCGAGGGCGATTATTGTGGACGCTGACGTCGAGAGGCATCGAGAACGCGTGGTTGATTAGCGGGGAAGGGTACAAGTTGACGTCGGTGGAAAGAGACGGCGTGGCCGGGAGGCGGATGACAGCGAGAGGGGACATCGAGGAGGCGTTGGAGGAGTACGGGTGGAACGAAGACGAAGAAGAGGAGGAAGGAGGAACAAGAGAAGAAGAAGAAGCGAACAGCTTTGACGAGGACGAGTATAACTTAGAAGACGATGATGCCGATGATGGGAAAAACGAAAAAAAATACAACGCCGTCTTGTACGAAGGCAGAGCGGCAAACATTCCGAGCAAGTGGCTGAACAGATTTCAAAAAGTTTTTTATAAAGCACCTCGCGATAAGCGGTTTGCAAAGGACGATCCTTATCAACCGGTTACATATCGCGGACGCGTTCCGTTGAGAGGTTTAGGCAAACACGTTTTGCGAGACAAACTACCGTTATATTTTTCAACTTCAGACGTGAACATCTCCTCTGATCGTATGAAAATTGAAAACACGATGGAGTACGTCGACCCGTTGGCGTTGCATTATTCTTCGGAATATTTAAAGTTTCGCGCGCCCGGAGAGGTGTCCAATCTGACCGGTGAGATGGAAACGAAGGAGCGAAAAACATCGCTACCGGTAAAGTGGCCGCCGGTGGTTGCAAATTTCTTCCCGTTTGACATTTTGACCGATTACGTGCGGCCGCTCGGACCGGGCATACTCGTCGGGAACGGGTTTCGCGGCGAATCGCAAACGACGTTTTTGAAGTTTCTCCTCGTGCGCGGGGACTATCTGGACGCGGAAAGGAAAAGTCCAAAGTTGACTAAACTGGAAAAGTAAGGAACAGAACTTCACGATGCGGGAATTATACTACTACATACGTATAATTTGTAAAAACATACAAGGCGCTCACTAGCCGCTAAAGAACCCACTCTTGCTATCTTTTTTATTCTTCTTCAATCGATTGTTCGCCAGCGTAGGCAACGCTGCTGCTTTACACGTTTGCTTCAACGACATCGCTTTTGCCCTGGGACTCTTATTCGCGCCTTCCGGAGCGTGGTTCACGTAAAAGCCTTTGTGCACGTGGTGAATTAACTTTGTGTTTCGAGACTCGATGTTATCTCTCCGCGATTTCATGCTCGTTGAGCTTCTCGTTCCACTCGATCGACTCGAACCGACGTGGTATCGAAACTGCATGATTTGTAAAGCGACCTCTTTGTTATTTCTCCACAAGCGAATGCCGTATTCGTAATCGAAACCGATACCTGGGTCGCCTCGACATGAGTAGCTGTCGTGAAACATTCCGGTGGATAAGAACGCATCTCGTTTCAAAACGAATGGACCGATGTTTGCCCACGAAACGAACATGAACGGTCTGCCCTTGGAATCGTAGTACGGGATTTGTTTCACGTGTCGACCTCTTTGCTTTCCCCACCGTCCTGTGTCCGGGCCGCCTTGAATCTGCCCAACTAAACCGGCAATCAGTGCCAATTTTTTGTGCTCGTAAAAGTTGTCCTCGGCTTGGATTAACCAGTTCGGTTCTGTTGGAGGTAGATCGTCGTCTTGAATCACCGCAACAATTTGCGCTCGAGACATGAGCGCCAATCGATTGTACCCGCGAATCTCGTGGACGTTTCCAGCACAAACAATCGCGTGCGGAATTTGCTCCAAAGCTTCGTGCCACTCCTGAATTTCCGTCGCCGAGTCGTCGTTTATTAAAACTTCGACCGCAAAATTGTACTTAATCGCGTATCCGACTAATTGCGTGGCTATTTTTTGTACCAAATTGGGCCTCTTGAAATACTGCACTGCAAACGAGACCCGCGGGTGGACGTCGGCTTTGCTCGTCGGCGTAATACTACTACTGCTACCGCTACCACTACTATCTACCGCTCTCAAGCGTTTTAAAACTGTCGTTTTCAGCTCCGTCGGTGCTTCTTCGTCTATATTTCCGGCGCTATCCACAAAACGCACTTTCGCCGCCAGCGCTCCAGAAACTAACCGCTCCAACATGACGTCGCCATTCTTGTTGTTCCCGTTTTCACTCTTGACGATGACTATCCTCTCCAACGGTTCGTTCCTGTAACTGGCTAAATTGTTCGTGAATCCGCCTTGTTTCCTAATCATTGCAATCAACGCGTTAATTCCATCCTCTCCTTTGCTATTTTTCGAAGGAGAAGAAGAAGAAGAAGAGGACTTCAATCCATCTCCGTTCACCAATACCTCGCAATCCTTTCCTTTCTCCTCGTCCATGCCGTCGATGCTATTCAAAACCTTCAGCAACTCCCCAACGTCTTCAAACTCTCTCGAAATCACAAAACTCACCATCGGTTGATCGAAACTCTCGCACTTCCACCTCCCACATTTACACTGCAACTTGTCGCCTTTCAAAGCGACTCTCGGCAGCGAAGCGTAGTCCAATCCAGACGTGTCCGCGGATTCCGCGACGTCCTCGTCCTCGGCGACGGTACCCGACGCGTCCGATTCATGCGCGCTTTTTTCTTCCAATCTCGCCTCGTCTTCGCTCTCTTCCCGTCTCGTGTACGTGATCTCTCCCGAGGAGGAGGAGGAGGAAGAAGAAGAAGAAGATTGCCTGTGATCGTAATAATCCAGCCTATTTGTCCCGGTTTGAAAGAGGTATTTTTGCTGTTGTTCCTTCACCAATCTCGGGAAGGCGTGATGGAAGAAATACACGACGCAGAGGAACAGAGACACGATGGACGCGCGTCGGAGCCACTGATGACACTGCCCTCGAAGAAGAGGAAGACTCGGCGCTCTCGTCGACCCGCCCGGCGCGAGGAGAGACGACGGAATCTTACTCCTCTTCTCGCCGTTGTTGGAAAAAGAGCCACGCATTTTCGTCTTCTTCGGGAAAAATCAATCCGATTTTTTTATCAAACTCGAAAGAGAAAAGGAAGAGAGAGAGAGCAGAAAAGAACGAGAGAGAGAGAGACGGAAGAAGAAGAAGACAATCAACGAACAGACCCTCTCTCTCTCTCTCGGAACGACGCGCGCCGCTCCTGCGCGAGATATAAAGTTCTGAACGACGAAAAAAGCACGCTCTTCTCTCTCTTTTTTTCTTTATGCTGCAAAACAAAAAATCTCAAACCCTAAACAAGCGACGCACAACGACAAGAGAGAACCCTCGAGAGAGAGAGAAACGCGCCACACTCATCTCCTCGCGCGCGCTTTATACCACAAAAACGACATGACGACGCGCGATAAGATCATCGCGTCGCTGTTATCGTCGTCGTTGTTATCGTCGTCGCGAAGAAGAAGACTACCGCTCCTCCCGTTCGTATCGTCGTTTTTTCGATGCGGAGGACAAACAGGTGACGACGACGCCGGGAAAAAAACATCATCATCGGCGCAGAGACGAAGTTTTCGCGACTACTACCACCACTACCACAGCGGCGAAAGCGAAAACGAAAACGAGAGAAGAAGCGGAGGACGTGCCGCCGCGCGTCGTTTCGGCGGCGGCGAGAGGGAGGCGTTTTTTACGCAAAGACGCGTCGTGAGGAACGACGGCGCCGGATTTGGCGCGACGACGTCCTCGAGGGCGTTCTCTTCCGCCTTGGCGGACAGCGTTTTGGACAAAAAAGCAGCCACCTCTTCCTCTTCCTCCTCCCCGAATAGCCGCGACGCGAGAAAGAGATCGAAATACGAAAATATTCGCGTTCCAGATCCTTTCGCGCTGGTGCAGAAGGAGTTGCAGTTTATCTCGGACAGGATGCGAGTGGCGGTGCAGACGGATTTACCGGCGTTGGCGAACGCGGCGGAGTATTTTTTCAAGTACGGAGCGGAAGGGAAGCGGATGCGACCGACGGTGTTGTTGTTGATGGCGAGCGCGTTGAGTCCGGTTTCGTCTTCGTCTGGTAGTGATGGTGGTGGTAATGCCGCTGATGCGCGTGCGAGAGAGAATGTCGGGAGAAGGTTATCTTCTGCGTTCACATCCTCTTCTTTCGGTTCGTCTTCGTTATCCAGAGAAACGAGCGCGGAGGAAGAAACGGTAGATTTGTCACCTGCGCACGAAGTGCCGAGCGATAAGAGACAGAGACAGAGAAGATTAGCGGAGATTACAGAGTTGATTCACGTGGCGAGTTTATTGCACGACGACGTTTTGGACGGATCGGCGACGAGGAGAGGTTTGCGCGCTTTAAATTTAGAGGTTGGGAATAAGTTGGCGATTTTAGCGGGAGATTTCTTACTCGCGAGAGCGTCGGTGACGTTGGCGAGTTTACGCAATGTAGAAGTTATTGAGTTGTTGAGCCGCGTTTTGGAACACTTAGTCAAGGGTGAAGTGATGCAAATGACGCAAGCGAAAGAGGAAGATGATCATCAGAGCAGAAATGGTTCCTCGTCTTTGTCCATCGAGCGGTACATCGAGAAATCGTACTACAAAACTGCCTCTCTTATCGGTAACAGCGCGAAAGCGGTGGCGTTATTAGGTGGCCACAGCTCTGAAACTTCGGAAATTGCGGAGAGATTCGGGAGACATTTAGGATTAGCGTTCCAATTTCGCGACGACGTGCTCGATTACGTCGGGGATTCGAGTTTACTCGGGAAACCAACTCTAGGGGATTTGAGAGAAGGCATCGCCACCGCACCAGTTTTGTTCGCCGCGGAGAAGTTTCCAGAATTGCACGCATTAATCAAACGTCGCTTTAAGGAGATTGGTGACGTTGAGCGCGCGGCGAAACTTGTCTTTGAAAGCGATGGAATCGAAATGGCTTCGAATCTGGCCAACGAACACCGAAATTTAGCCTTGGACGCGTTAGAGGAGTTGCCGGATATCGACTGCGAGTTCGCAAACACGTGCAGGGCGGCGCTTAGAGAGATTACGAATAGAGCGGTGGACAGGAAAAAGTAATGTCCTATGTATTGTTTGCACGTGTGGCTGCTGCTATTATTATCACAATGTCTAAAAAGAATAGTCTACTGTATCTAATGGATACCTTCTAGTTGTTTGTATAATACGAAATGAAATCATATCGAGCATCCCATATTACCTTCGTCCTTGATTACGTGCGTCCTTAAAGCCTCTGTGTATAATATTTCCGGATCGCTAGGTCTCGCTTTGTTCATTTTCGTTTGCAACGCCATGAACAAAGTACAACTTTCTTCGTAAACTTCGTGTTCCGAGCGCAAGCCGTTATTCCGTTTGAACGATTGCAACGCCTCCTTCACGTCCTGGAGATCTTCCAACAAAATCCCGGGCGCTAAAGTCACCACGTGCGAGACCGAACCACTCCGAAACACGTCTCTACATTTTGCTATACGCACAATTAGTTCGTTTGTATCTACTTCAAATAATCTCGGGTCTTTATGCATGAACAGTGGTACGTCTAGAAACGGAAACACCCGATCGAGCGCTAACAACTTCGCCTCTAATCTCGCCGGCGTTCGATATATCGAATCTCTCGCGCTTTTCGTCAAAATCGTGCGACATCGATTTGAGCCACCCCAAAGGTTCCAGAACCGAGCGATAATATCTCCTTCTCTCGTTGATGTGCCTTTTAACGTCCCTTGAACCGCATATTTCGCGTTGTTCCCTTCCGTTCTGCCATCTCTCGACATTGTTCTCGAGTCTACCCCTTCCTTCTCGCTCGCCGCGTCTTGCATCGTCCGCGACAACTTCGCCATGGCCTCCTTCGCTTTCAAAGCGGCTTCTTTTTTCTGTTCCTTATACATCTTACTCCGCTCTGATTTCATTCTTTCGATATCTTCTTCGCTCAATATCAACATTTCCGGCGTCGTTTTCGCGATATCCATCACCTCGCGTTCCCCATCGGCGAGCAAAACGAGAGTCCACCCGAGTTTCCTCGCGTCCAACGTGAGCACTTCCGGGCATTTCAGTATCAAATTCGTCGTCTCTTCCTCGCCGAGCAAAGGCACCAGCAAAGGTTCGAGCATTCGAAACTGATTTTCGCGAAAATTCACGTCTTTAAATCGAGCGTCTCTTTCTTCCAGCTCCAGCGCTTTCGCGTTCGCGTTCCAACTCGTTTGCAGATGTTGCATTCGCATCACTTCACCGATGGCGGATTTCACGCGTTGGTTGGAAACCATTCTTCGCCGCGTTCGGTTTCGGTGCGTTGGACTCCCACCAGCGCTCGCGGTAGCAGCGAGGGTGGTGGAGCACGAGCAGCAGCAGCTGCTGTAGCCGCGAGTGGAGCTGCTGTAGCCGCGAGTGGAGGAGGACATGTGTGGCTGTGGGGAAAAACGCGTAAACTTTTTGGATAGAAACCGAGTTTTTAGATACGCACATACGACACAAGAATGAACGCGTCGCAACGATCGCGCGCGATAACCTTATACCGTCAAATATACCGACAAGCCGCTAAATTCCCCACCACATCGCGCGTGTTGTTCGTGCGCGACCGTCTGAAGCTCGCGTATCGAGAAGCGATAGAAAAATCCATCGCGGAGGAAGAAACGATTGAAGAACACGTCGAGAAGCGCCTTCAGCTGGGAGAGTTGCAATTGGAAACTATTAAAGTGCAGAGCGAACACCTCGCGGAACTGTTTAAAGACGAACGCGTGCACGCGCGATTTTAGGGATGAGTTTCTCTTGCGAAGAGCTTTTGGTGTACGACTTTGACGGGACGTTAGCGGATACGCCGACACCTGTCGCTGGAAAAGAGTTATACTGGAAAAAGACCGGCGAGGCGTGGCCGCACGTCGGATGGTGGGGGAGAAAAGAAAGCCTGGAGCCACCTTTGGAGGTTTTACCCGGTCCGGCGTGGCCGAGTTACGTGGAGAACAGATCGCGAACGGATTGCGTGCGAATCATGATGACTGGGAGAGTGTGCAAGTTGAGCGCGCGAGTGAAGGAGTGTTTGCGACAGTTGGGCGCGACGGAGACGTGCTTTCACGAGTTGGTGTTTAAGAAAGGGAACGGGGATACGCTGGAGTATAAGTGCGAGGAGTTGAGGAGAATGATGCGAGTGTACAGACCGAAGAAAGTGCGCATTTGGGAGGATCGGGTGAAGCACGCGGAAGGATTTAGAGAGTTTGGTAGGAGAGAGTTCGCGGAGATTGTTTTCGAGGTTATTCTCGTGGAACCTTCGAACGATTACTGAAATTACTGAACAAGTAATTACGCTATCTATGTATGTATCTAATAATAAAGACAAAACAAAATCTAACTAAATTTTTCTAATACACGCATGGCCGCGTCGCTGGTCCACTCCTTGGTCCACGCTTCATTTCGTCTCGGAATTCCTTGAAACGTTTCCAGGTATTCCGTCAAACAGTTATCGATGAACGCTTGCGGGTCTTGCGAAAAGCTCAGCAAATACGCTCTTCGCTTCCTAGCAAAATCGATAAAGTTCGAGTCTTGGAAAATTCTTTGCTCTAACTCTTCCGGCTCGTTCGTGACGCCAGAATATTGTGTCACCGCGCTGTTCTGACCAACCGCCACGGGCGGTAAAGTTTCGACGTTCACGTCATAACAATCGCAATGCGACGGAGAAGGACCGTACGGACGGACTTTATATTCAAACACTAACGGTTCCGAGACTTTCGGCATGTGCGTTTTTGACGTGCACGCGATGCACAAGGATCTAAACGGCACGGCATCGCCCACTTTACTCTCTTTGAACAAAGGATTTTTCCCGCACAACTCGAGGAACGTCTCGTCCAACTCAACCATCGACGGGTCCTTTTCAGAGACTAAATCCAACACTTTACATCGACTCCACAACGCGTACATCACGCGCGCAGCGCTCTCTTCCTCTTTTCCTACGACATCTGCTAACAAACCGCTCAGTTTAAACTTTGGCGGATCGTTCCTCAGGTGAATCTCGCATCGCACTCGCATGGAATCCTTCGCCCCCGGAACGGTAATCGTAAAACCATCTTTCGGGATTCCGCATTCCTTCCGTTCCCACGTTACGCTTTTAACCAACTTTCCTTTCTCTCCGTTTTCCGCTCCCGTCCCCATTTTTCTCTTCTTGCTATTGCTACTCTCTCCTTCGCCTCCTCCCGTCGCGCTTTCGTCGAATACGTCAATCTTCATGCGCTCGATAAAGTGCGAAAACTTCAACGGAATCTGCCCTCCGAGACCACCGAGTAACTCTCTCGCGTCGACTTCCTCGTCTCGTTCGTCCACCACGCGGCCTTGCACGTGAAACGTCCACTTTTTGTACGTTCCGTCCGGATTTTGTTCCACGGCGTCCTCTTTCGACTCGTCCTCCTTCTTCTTCTCTTCCTTCTTTTTCCCGAGCGTAAACTTCAACACCTTCCCGCTCTCGCCGTCTTGATTATTGTGCGTGTTGAACAAATACACTCGCAAAATCTTCTTCAATTTCTCGTACGGCGCGAGTTTATCCCCGCACTCGATCATTTCCGCTCGCTTCCGCGAGAGCGCGCACTCCACTTCTCTCTCGACGTCTGCGGCGACGTTGGCAATCGACGATTGCCGAATCGTCGGTGGGAAGTGCGGGTTTGCGAACGGTTTCCGGTACGAATTGAACACGTTTTGCTCGTACGTGAGTTGTTGCTGCAACAGAGCGCGCTGTTGTCGCTGTTTCGCTTTCGACGACAGAGGTGGCATCGTTGTTATTCTGTTTCTATTTATTGAGTTTTTTGAGAGAGAAAATGACGAATTTTTTCCTTACTTTTTCTACGTATTGCGTGTGTTCGTAAACACATCATAAACATATTTAACGCGCTCTCTGTCTGCGCAGTAAAAGAAACGAAAACGAAAAAAATGAACAACGTGTTCCTAGACCCGAACGATCCAAACTTACTGGAGCACATCGAGGAGCGGTTGTCGCACGGGAGGACGACGTGTTGTCAGTGGTACGCGCGCACAGAGCGAGAGTTTGTTTTTCTTCTTCTT
>Ga0255769_10000713_pt1 | contig 39408 bp, 33 predicted proteins | sample 041ome_9_FD_179637 | JGI IMG/M metagenome (GOLD analysis project Ga0255769, IMG submission 179637) | Coastal salt marsh microbial communities from the Groves Creek Marsh, Skidaway Island, Georgia - 041413US metaG (version 2) | ecosystem: Environmental > Aquatic > Marine > Intertidal zone > Salt...
TACTTCCTGTGATCAAATCCTGCGGAATTGGTTCTCACGCAACGCAATCTGCGGCTGCGCTTCGGTCATCGGCGTGGTTGCTGGAGCACATTTCTGCACAAGCTCCACTGTTGTCGCTCGGTGATGGGCGGTCGAAGCAACTCTTTCAAAAACTTGTCGACAATTATCACCGGGCCCGGCAGAGGATTGCCGAGTCGCTGGGTGTTTCCGATGAGCGGGGCTTTGCCGCTCATGTTCCTTTGGCGATTGATCCAACTCCGCAAGGTCTTGCGATGAGTGCTCGTCGAGCATCTCGTTGGATCGGTATTGCTCTCTGATCTCACCGCTCTCGATTGTTCCGGCGGGGTGTTACGCAACGGCTGTTGATTCGAGTGCGTTGGCCGCAACCTGTCGGATGTCGACGTCGTAGTTGTCGACCATTGCGACGTCGAGTGGGTCTATGCCGTAGATGGCGTTGAGCCAGATCAACGTTCCGGTGTCTTTCGCAAGCAGGCCGGCGTGACCTTTTTCGTCGGTGAAGATCGATGTTGCTCGTGGCCCGATGAGCGACTCAATCTCTGGAAGTGCTCCTTGTTCGAACATTTCTCGAAGTTCGTAGATTGCGGCACCGTGGTAGAAGGTGAAGACGTCTGCGCCTCCAAGGTTTGCGCTGAGTTGTTCAGCGAATGCTTGAAATGCCTGGTAGCCGTCGTCGGTCCGCTCTCGATGCTCGGCCGTGTCACTGAAGCTCCTTGGAAAGTCGACCCATGGCATTGCGAGGCCGATTCGTGTGTCGGGGTTTTGAGCGAGCGCGTATTCAGCGATTTCCAGTTCGGCCCAACTTTCGGTGACTCCGCTGTTCAACAGTTCTTTTGAGCAGCAGATCATGACGAGGACGTCAACGGTGCCGGTGTCAAGCTCGGCTTTGATCTTGTCTTGAACCCTTGGGGCTTCCCACATTGCTTGTGGAGCTCCTTTTTCTCCGCCGCGGGACACGATGAGCTGGTTGTGTCCTTCGATGCCAGCGAGGTCGGCTGCTGCTTCCATGTTTTCGGCGAATGGCCGCCCGAAGCTGTGCCCCATGTAGAGGACCTCAAGGCCTTCAGCTTCGGATGATGAGTCGGCTTCATCAGTGACTTCTTCAACGGCACCAGATGCGGTCCCGGCCTGGTTTTCCTCCGAGGAGTCGTCGACAGCCGGTTCATCAGTGAGTTCATCAGCGGCTTCATCGAGTTCGGGTTGAGGTGGGTCTGGCTGAACTTCGATGGAAGGAACAGTTGATTCGGTGACGTGAACTTCGGTTGTCGTCGGCATTGAAGCGGTAGAAGTCGTTTCACTCGCAAGCCCGTCTTGGTCTGTGGTCGCACAACTAGCGGTTACTAGCGCTGCAAAGGTGAGGCCAGCTAACGCTGCACGGGCGGACGATTTTGAGGCTGCTTTCGACATAGCCCAATAGTTCGACCGAAATGTAAGAGAATTTCTTTCTCAGGAAAGATGGAGGTAAGAACTTCACAAGAAGGATGAGGTCACTAGTTCGATTCTTGTTAGCCCCACCACGGCGGCCCTGACGGGCCGCCGTTTTGCTGTCCGGACTCTGCAACAGATGTGGCGTCGCGCGCAGTTCGGGTTGGTGTTTTGGAACCCCGCAGAATTTTTCTCCGAGAAAAGTGTGAGAGGTCATCGGTTGGGTGCTCTGGACCGGTGTACGGCACAACCGCCGTATCCGACACAGGGAGATAATCCAATGAACACTTTCCGTTTCACCACCGCCATCGCCGCGACCGCTATCGCTGGTTTTGGTTTCGCTTCCGGGACTGCATCCGCTACCGACATGTGTTGGGGCGTCCGCGCTGACGGTATTCCGTATGAGTATCCATGCCCCGAACTTCCGGAACTGCCTGAGTACGAATTCGACTTTGGTGGCGGACACGGCTGGCAGCCCGGAGATGGTCTTCCCGGTGGCACTGCAACCGGAGAAGAGCCCGCCGAGGAACCCGCTGCCGATGAGCCCGAGATCTGTTACATCCAGACCGAGTTCGGTCCGTTGCCGTATCCGTGCCCGGAGGACGGCACGGACGATACCGACCCGGATGGTGTTGATCTCGGTGATTACGAGTTGATTCCGGTTCCTGGCTACGAGTTCCCTTTCCCGGGGAGCGGATCCGGTTCTGGTGATTCGGATGCTCCCGCGGAGGAGCCCGCCGCCGACGAGCCCGCCGATATGCCGGAGGCTCCGGCCGAGGAGCCTGCAGATGAGCCGATGGATCCGGTCGTCGACGACGAGGAGCCTGTGGTTGAGGAGCCCGTGGTTGAGGAGCCTGTCATCGTGGAATCTGCCCCGGAGGCGCCTGCTGAGGAGGACACTGTGGCAGAGGCCGACGTGATGGAGCCGGCGGATGAGGCACCTGCAGTTAGCGAGGAGCCTGCTGGTGAGGCTGACGCGCCGGTCGCGGAGGCCGCGGTTGCTGATACCGCGGCTGTTGATGAGAGCGATTCGATGGCAAGCGATGACGATGTGATCGTGCTCAGCGGGTCCACCAATGGTGAGACCATCACGGTGCAAGAGACGATCATCGGGACGTTCACCCCGGCTGAGGATGCGGGCACTGTTGCCGCACCGGTCAACAACAGCTCGGTGTCGCAGAGCGCATCGGTTGATCGTGCGGTCGAGACGGCCGTGGAGACCGCGGCCGAGGCCCAGTCGGACACCGAGGTACCGCAACTGCGAGTGGTGGACGGCACCGAGGTGTTCGCTGACCTCGCTCTTGATGCGCCGGCCGCGGACGATGCCGACGAACTCAGCGATGACGATGCCAACAGCGCCGGTGGCCGGGGCATTGGCACTCTGATCGCCGCCCTCGGGTTGCTGGTCCTCGGCGGTGGCGGCGCGACCGCTGCTGGTGTGAAGGTGCTGCGTAACCGCGACTGATCACCACCTGACCTCACGGTCTCCCTTACGGCCCGTCGGCTCACCCTCGAGGTGGCCGGCGGGCCATCGGGCGTTACGGGGTGAGTATCGTCGGCGTGGTGGATCAGTGGCCGTCAGTGTCGGTAGTGATGCCGGTGCGCAATGAGGCAGCCAACATCGAATCTGCGATCGATGCGATTCTCGCTCAGGAGTACCCCGGCGAGTTGGATGTGTGGGTGGCCGTTGGCCCGTCGACGGATGCAACCGCCGAGGTCGTAGATGCAATCGCTGCACGGGATGCACGGGTGCATCGTGTGGACAACCCAGCTGGCGTCACACCGGCGGCGCTGAATGTCGCCGTTGCGGCGAGTGCGGGTGAGGTCATCGTGCGTGTGGACGGTCACAGCGAACTATGCGAGAACTACATCGCTATGGCGGTGGAGACGCTGCGACGCACAGGAGCGGTGAACGTCGGTGGCGTGCAGAACGCTGTCGGTCGTACGCGTGTTGAGCGGTCGATCGCGACAGTGATGATGTCGCGCGCTGGGTCCGGTGGTGCGGCATACCGGTCACAGGCTGCGGCGGGCCCTGTGGACACGGTGTATCTCGGGGTGTTTGATCGCGCGGCCGGTGATGCCGTTGGCTGGTTTGACGAGCGACTCATTCGGAATCAGGACTACGAGTTCAACATCCGGTTGCGTGACGCAGGTGGTGTGGTGTGGTTCGACCCTCGTCTGTCGGTGACCTACCGCCCACGTTCATCCGTGCGCTCCTTCGCGCGCCAGTACTACGAGTACGGCTGCTGGAAAGCAGCGGTACTGCGGATGCATCGGTCGTCACTTCGATTGCGGCAGGTGATTCCCCCGGTGGTGTCGTCGGTGGTCACTCTTGCGCTGGCTGCTGCGCTGGTGGCACCGGCTGCTCTTGTCCTGCCGTTGGCGTACGTGCTGGCAATCGGTGCGCTCACACCCGGCAACATCTCGCAACGATGGGCGGTGATGAGCCTCGCTCCGGTGATGCACGTGTCGTGGTCGGCGGGCCTGCTGCGGGGAATTCTGCGACCGGTACTGACGGTGTCGTAGGGCGGTTACACGCTCTCGAAGTGCAGCGTGGTGTCGCCGAGGGTGACCTTGTCGCCATGGGTGAGCGCTGTGGCAGCCTCGGTGCGACGGCCATTCAACGTGGTGCCGTTCGTTGATCCCAGGTCGACGAGTATGGCTCGGCCACCGTCGTTGCGGATCTCCGCGTGGTAGCGACTGACGTGGGCGTGGTGCACCACGATGTCGTTGTCGCTCATGCGACCGATACGCAGTGCGGTGCGTCCAATCGGGTAGCGGGTGCCGTCATCGGCGACAAGAGCTCCGATGGCACTCACCGCCTCGACCGGTGCGGTGTCAAGCAGCGCACGCACATCATCTGCAGGGTTGATGGGTGGCACCGGGTCGTCATCGAGCGCGGAGACGTCATCGCTATCCAGATGATCCTCTTCGGCGACGAGAGCAGCGAGTTGGGCAGCCGCGTCCAACGGGGCACTATCTGGAACTGACTCATCCGGGGATGAGTCGTCCGAAGATGAGTCATCTGGAATTGGCAGCTCAGCCGGTGCGACCCCTGCGTCACTCACCACGGGCTCAACAACCGGGTCGGGCTCCGACGGTGCGGCAACCTCGTAGGCGTCGGCACCGGCATCGTCGGTAATAGCAACCATGTCCACAGCAGGCGCATCGGTCGCCGCCGGCGCTGCGGATGCGGCCGGTGTGGGCACAGGGGGCGGCAATTGAGCGCCGGTCTTCACGCGGGCGCTCACCTCCAATAACCCTGATGCCGCACCATCGTCAACGGTGATCGTCACCAACGGGTCACCGCCCAAGTCCATGTTCCGCCAATCGGCGTGGGCACGAAGGGCATCCACCAATTCGTCGATCAGCAGGTCTTTGTTCGGGCAGGTGGTGTCGATATCGGTGGCTGCGAGACGCACTGTCACGTGGTTGGCGACCAGGCTGCGTCCATCGGCGGCGGTCACCATCTGGGCGTCAACAGCAGTGAGCATGGCGCGTCCGACATCAATCGGGCGCGGCGGTCGTGACGTGCCACGGCTGATGGTGCGGAGACGGTCAAAAAGGCCCATGGTGCGTAATGGCGCCGGCGGCGCCTCCTGTGAGGGTACTGCCCACGGTGCGGTGCCCGGCGTCGTATTCGCACGGCGTGCCGCCCATGCCAGGCCCGTGATGCACCGTCGGCTCAGCCGTACGACACGCCCATTCCTGCTCGCGCGTCCTGACCCACGCCATAGGGCGCGATGGGGTATCGCAGGCCATTGGCCGCGAGCGCATCAAGTCCGGCGATCACCCCGGGCAGGAATCGCGGGGGAATGGCCATCAACAATTCGTCCTCCATCACGCCCCCGTATCGGCGTTCCGCGAAACAGGGAATTGACAGGCTTGGTTCACCGGTGGCGAGGGCGCGTCCCCACGAATCGGCACACGACGACTCACCCACACATCCCCATTCCAGTTTTTTGTAGCCGGACCATTGCAAGCCGTTGATGAACAGGATCATCTGTGCTGGGGTCGCATAGATCAGACAGATGTCAGGTGGGTCGAGCCGACCGCTGGTCAGCGGCGACACGGCAAGGGCGGAGTACGTGCCGAACGGCACCACGTCCATGGCGGCTTGATGGGCAGCAGCATCGTCGGCAGTGGCGTACCACACGCCGGTCATGCGCTCGCCGGACAGCCACTCGTCATCGCGAGGATGCAGACCGACCACGGTACGGCATTGATCGCCCACCAGGTCGTCGGCGGTGATGCCCACGGTCCACCCGTTTCGTGCGGCTTGACCCACGATCTGGTCGGTGGTGTGCACCGCTTGCGGCCGTCGGATGCGGTCGATGGATTCCATATCGGCCACGTCGGTGAACATCTTCATGCCGATGGGCGTGGTGCGCAGCCGCAACAACCGGTTCAAGTCGGCCACGATGCGCCCCCAGTCGAGCCGATCGCCGATGTCCACTGGTGTGCCGGTGTCGTGTTCGTGCTGTGTGGTCATGACCCCTCCTGTCCTGTGCAGCGCAGTGCGAACGACACTATGGCGCGACGCGACGCTGTGAATCGACGATGTCGGTGCGCTGTAGTGCTCGGCACGGAGCCGGTGGTGGGGCTGGCATGATGGGGTGGTGAGGTTGTTGCGTAGAGTCCTGGCTGCATTGGTGATGGCGTTGATTGCTGCGGGAGGGATTCGTACGCGTGGTCGTGGTGGCACGCCGCCGCAGCACGGCGGTTGGCAGCCGGTAGCGATTGACCCCACTACGCCGGGCGTGCCGGCGTCGTCGGGTGCCGACGACGTGGCGACGTAATGCCGATCGGCGTGAATGGTGAACGGCGATGACCGTGTGGGTGGTGGGCCGCGGCGTGGTCGGCGAGCGCGTTGCGCGCCTTGTGGGTGCCGATGTCGTGCAGTTTCACGACCCGCGGGCTGAACCGACTCCGATGGCAACTCCGGGCGATGTTGCGGTACTGGCGCATCCTGTACGGCACGCGCCTCTCGCGGCGGCGTTTGCGGCGCGGGGCTGTTCGGTGGTCACTGTTGGCGATCATCTCGACGACACCTACGACCTGGTCGAACTCGGCGATGCGGTCACCGAGGCCGGCGCCACGTTGGTGATTGGTGCGGCTGTCACCCCTGGTCTGTCGGGTTTGCTGGCGCGCTGGTCGGCACGACAGTTCGCATCGGTCGACGAAATTCACGTGGCGGTGCACGGCACAGCGGGTCCAGCCTGTGCCCGGGTACACCACCGCTCACTCACCGGTCGGGCAGTGTCATGGATTGATGGTGTGTGGGAAGAGAGCCCGGGCGGGTCGGGTCGTGAACTGTGCTGGTTCCCCGAGCCCGTCGGCGCGCACGACTGTTACCGGGCCGAGATCGCGTCGCCGGTGTTGTTGCATCAGTCGTTCACCGAGGCCAGTCGCATCACTGCGCGGCGCAGTGCCACACGACGCGATCGTGGCACAGCGCGCCTGCCGATGTTGCGGCCACCTCACGCAGAAGGCGGGGTGGGTGCGCTACGGGTGGAGGTCCGCGGTGTGGACGCCACAGGGTTACGGCGCACACACATCGTCGGGATGGCCGAATTGTTGGGTACCGCCACCGCGGCAACCGCGGCAGCGTTTGTTGGTGCAGCCCGGGCGGGTCGGTTGCCAACGGGTGTGGTGTTGGCTGGCGATGCAGAACTCGACACCGTGTCGCTTCTGGCCGATGTGGCGGCCTATGGGGTGCGGATTCAAGAGTTCGTCGGTGCCGCCTAAGCGGCACGATTCTCAGGAGCTCTCGGCGGTTGGGGTGGTGTCGAGGCGTGCCTCAATGCGCTCGATTGCCGCCGTGAGGGCATCGAGACGGGTGTTCAGTTCTTCACCGGTCACCATGTCGGCAAGAGCGAGACGCACACCGGCGATTTCACGAGCCAAGAACTCGGTGTCGGCCTGGGTGCGTTCGGCCACGTGACGATCGAGTTCAGCGGCGGCACGGTCGCGGCGTTCCTGCCGGTTCTGCGCCAGCAGAATCAGGGGCGCGGCATAGGAGGCCTGCAGCGAGAGCACCAGGGTCAACAGCACAAGGCCACGACCCCATGGGTCGAATTGCCAGCTACCCGGTGGCACGATGTTGATCACCAACCACACGATGATGACCACGGTCTGCCACACCAGGTAGCGGGCGGTGCCGAGCAGCATGGCGATCGATTCGGAGAACCGGCCGAAGGTCTCCGGGTCGTACGACACGTCGATACGACGGCGCCGTCGTGGGTCGCTGAGGTTTCCGCGGCGTCTCATGGTGTGACCGCCGGTTGTTCCACGCTGCGTTTGCGCTGCTGGAGCCGCCAGCCCACGCCGAGCAGTCGGTCGACGACGTCGTCCACGGTGACCGCGCCGAGCAGGCGCCCACCTTCGTCGAGAACCGGCAACGCCAACATGTTGTAGTAGGCGAACTGTTCGTGCACTTCACGTTCGGGGGTGTCGGGGTTGGCAACGGCCACTTGGCGGATGCACCGGCCAAGTTCCATGCCGGGTGGTTCGCGTAGAAGACGCTGGGCGAATACCACGCCGAGGTAGCGGCCGGTCGGCGGACGGAATGGCGCCTGGCAGATGAACACTTGCCCGGCGATCGACTGTGACCAGTCGGGGTTGCGTAGTTCGGCGAGCGCTTCGGCCACGGTGGTGTCGGGCCCGCAGATGATGATCTCTGGGGTCATCAGACCACCGGCGGTGCGATCGCCGTACGACAACAGCCGGGTCAGCACCTCGGCTTCTTTGTCGTCCATCGCGTCGAGCACAGCGCGGCGCTGCTGATCGGGCATTTCACCGAGCAGGTCCGTCAGATCGTCGTATTCCATTTCGTCGAGCACGCCGAGCAGGCGGTCGAGGTCGAGACCTTCGATGAGGCGCAACTGCTCATCTTCTGGAAGTTCTTCGAGCAGGTCGGCCAGGCGTTCGTCATCCATTGCCTCGGCGAGCTGTCGGCGTTGAGTCATGGGCAGTGCCCGCACCACACCGGCCACATCAGAGGGGTGCATGTCGCGGAGGCGCGCGGCTTCGGCCGCCATGGCGGTGGGGGCCGAGAACAGGTGGCCGACCTCACGCCAGCTCACGAGGCGATGGGTGGTGCGCCGGCCAATGCTGGACCGCGCAGCGAGACGCACGGTGGCCACTTCCCACCACCGGGTGCGACCGTCACCGTTCTCGCTGAGACCCACGTCGCTCACGCGTTCAGTGCCGACGTGACGATCGAGGAGTTCAGCACCGATCAAAGTTTCTCCGGGACGCCGTTTGAATGGGTTCAAGTCGAGGTCCCAGCTGCGCAACTGAGCACCGTCGGCGTCGAGGTCACCGATGCGCGCGGCATTCACGAAGATGCGGCGCCGTTGACTAGTGGCCACAAACCCCACCACGCGTGGTGCATGACCAGGCCGACCGGGCACCACCACGATGTCGTTGACCTTGCCGATTTCGGCACCACCGGCGTCGAGCAATGGCAGACGCATCACGCGATAGGCGTAGATGACTTCTGCCGTCATGGCTCGCAGGCTACTCCTCGGGCCTGTGTGGGCCGGGTGACACACCGACGCGCACGAGTCGCGACGGTGTGTGATGTCAGACGGTGGCGATCTCCACGAGGGTGTCGTAGAACGCGGCACCCTCACCCCAGTCGGTCAGGGTGTTGTTGGTCAGATCGTTTGCGGTGCGTCCGTCGGGGTGGTGATGTGCCCACCATCCCCACGGAATCGACACCACTCCTGGTCGCAGTCGGGTGCTGACGCGCACGGGTAGGCGCAGCTCGGCACGGTTGTTGAACACTCGCGCGGTGTCACCATCGCTCAGACCGCGGGCGGCGGCATCGGCGGCATCCATTTCGACGAAGGGCCCTTCTTCACGGTCGCCGTGGCCGGGCAGTTGGCTATATGACGAGTTCAAAAAGCGCACATGATGTTTCGGTGTCATCAACTGCAGCGGGTAGCGGGCTGCAAGAGCACTGGTGGGGCCCTCGTCAGAAGGGATGAAGGTGGGCAGGCGCGGTTGACCCAGCGCCACGAGGGTGTCGCTGGCGAATTCGACACGCCCGGTGGCGGTGGGAAACCCGCCGTTGGCCCATGGCCGCCCATCGGCGGCGTAGGGCACCCGCACCGGCCCGTCGGTGCGCATCGTTTCGGTGTCGATGCCGGTGAGAGCGGTGGCCAGTAGCGTCTCGTCGTCGTCGAACAAGCACGGTTCGGTCAAACCCATGGCGGCGGCGAGCCGACGGAAGAACTCGGTGTTCGACACCGCATCGCCCACCGGGTCGATCGCGGCGTGGTTCCATCCCATCCACAGATGACCCCATGCGGGGTTCACATCCACCGATTCGATCTGGGTGGTGGCGGGCAGCACGTAGTCGGCGTAGCGGGCGGTGTCGGTCATGAATTGTTCGTGCACCACACAGAACAGATCGTCGCGTGCCATACCGGAGCGGATGAGCCCCGCGTTCGGTGCGATCACCATGGGGTTTGCACACCACACGATCATGGCGTGCACGGCCGGGTCGGCATCGTGCAGGGCTTCGCCGAGGCGACTCATGTTGATCGATCGAGGGCTGCGCCCGGCCAGAAGGTCGGGTCGGGTGAATGCGTCGTCGTCGATCACGGCGGCTTGGTACGAGCCGACGCTGCGACACATGCCGCCGCCGCGGTGACGCCATGCACCGGTGAGAGCGGGCAAACAGGCGAGCGTGCGGAAGAACATGCCTCCTTGGCGATGGTGTTCGGCACCGACCAGGGTGCGAACGGCGGCGGCATCGGTGCTGGCCCAGCGACGAGCGAGGTCACGAATGGTGTCGGCGTCCACTCCGCACTGCTCGGCTGCCCAGTCGGGTGTGGTGTCGGCCACGTGGGCGGCGAGTTCGTCGAATCCGTGGGTGTGGTTTGCCACCCAGTCATGGTCGATCAGGTCGGCGGTGATGATCTCGTGCATCATGGCGAGCATCAACGCCACGTCGGTGCCGGGTCGCGGCTGGATAAATTGGCCGCCGTCGGCCACCACTCGTTCGGCGGTGATGGTGCGAATCGGGTCGATCACCACGATCTGCGCACCGGCAGCGCGAGCGGTCTCCAATGTGGGCCACAGGTGACGGTTCGTGAGGCGGGTGTTGGTGCCCCACAGCAGAATGAGTTGTGAGTGCGCTAGGTCTTCGGGGTCCATGCCAAGGCCGGTGCCGTTGGTCATGGCCATACCGGCACCTGCGGTCGGGCCGCAGATGTTGCGGATCAGTCGGGTGGCGCCGATGTGATGCATGAGCCGCGCAGAGATCCCGTCGACAGCGAGCAGCGACTGGTTGCCGGCGTCGTAGTACGGCAGTACTGCTTCTCCGCCGTATTCGGTGATGATCGCGTTGAGCCGGGTACCGATGTCGGTCATTGCGTCATCCCAGGTCACTTCTTCGAACTCGCCGGACCCTTTCGGGCCGACGCGGCGCAACGGGGTGGTGATGCGGTCGGGGCTGTACACGCGGTCGATGAACCGGTTCACTTTCGGGCAGAGTTCGCCTCTGCTGAACGGGTGATCGGGGTCGCCGCGCAGTGCCACCGCGCGGCCGGCGGTGTCGACATCGACGATCCATCCGCATGAGTCGGGGCAGTCGTGATGGCAGACGCCACGGACCTGGCGCGCGATGCTGGTGTCGGTCATCTCCCCAATGTAGAGCGACGGAGGTGGGCACTACTGTGGGCGTGTGGCCGGTGGGGTGAATCTCTCAGCGCGAGTGACGCGACGGCGACGGTGGCGTGCCGGGTCACCGGTGCATAACTGGGCGCGAAATCAGGCCTGTGTGCCTGCCGATGTGGTGTTCCCCACCTCGATCGATGAGGTGTCGTCGGTGGTGTCGGTGGCACGTGATGCGGGTCGGCGCGTTCGGGTGATCGGTGCGGCACATTCGTTCACCGCGGCGGCCATGACCGACGGGGTGCTCGTCTGCCTTGACGATATGGCCGATGTGATCGAGGTGGATCGCGAGCAGTGTCGGGTGCGGGTGCAGGCCGGCATCACATTGCGTGCGCTGTCGCTGCGCCTCGATGCCGAGGGACTGGCGCTCGAGAATCTGGGAGATATCGATGTGCAGTCGCTCGCTGGCGCGATCGCGACCGGTACGCACGGCACCGGCGCGGAATTCGGTGGTCTTGCCACGCAGGTGGAGGAGATGACGCTGGTCGATGGATGCGGTGAGGTGCGCACCCTCGACGCGGTGTCCACACCGGAGGAGTTCGCGGTGTCGCGGGTGTCGCTTGGCGCTTTGGGCGTGGTGTGTGAGGTGGTGCTGCGGTGTGTGCCGGCGTTTTGTCTGCACGCTCGTGAAACCATCGAACCACTCGATGATCTGCTCAGCGATGTGGCGGGGTTTGCGGCGTCAGCTGATCATGCCGAGTTCTTCTGGATGCCAGGCGCACGCCGGTGTCAGGTGAAACGCAACACGCGCACCGATGCACCACCTTGCCCTCAGGGCCGCGTGGGGTACGTCCGCGACAAGATCATCGCGGAGAACCTGGCGTTTGGGGTGGTGTGTCGGGTGGGTCGACGGTGGCCAGCGCTGGCGCCGCGTATCGCGCGGCTGGTGTCGTCGTCGGTATCGGAACGCGAACTAGTCGATGTAAGTCATCGGGTGTTTGCATCGCCGCGGCATGTGCGTTTCGTCGAGATGGAGTACGGCATTCCTCTCGAACATCTCGATGCGGCTATGGCGGAGGTGCGTGGGGTGACCGCGTCGTTGTCGTTCCCGGCGTTGTTCCCGGTTGAGGTGCGGGTGTCAGCGGCCGACGACATTGCGCTGTCGCCGGGCTTCGGTCGCGCGAATGCGTGGGTGGCGGTGCATCAGTATCGCGGCGCGCCGTTTGAGGCGTATTTCCAACGGGTGGCGCAGGTGATGGACGCCTACGACGGCCGTCCGCATTGGGGCAAGATGCATTTCTCGTCCGCGGCAGATCTGGCATCGCGGTATCCCTTATGGGATCGGTTTGCGGCGGTGCGGTCACGTTTCGATCCTGACGGGGTGTTCACGAACGAATACGTCGATCGGGTGCTGGGCCCGGTGCGCGGCGAACCGACTCTGTAGGTATCAGGGCCGGCAGCGGGTCGGGTCAACCTCGCCGAGGTCGCCGGTGTTGATCTGGGTATCGATGAGGGTGCGGGCGCGCACCACATCCACGGCCCACGCGCGGTCGTCGCTGCGGCGACTCTTCGACCACAGCATGGCGTGAACGCGACCGTCGATCACCACGGGTGCACCCGAGTCACCGGTGGCGATGTTGGCGCGGAGTTCGTAGCCGGGGCGACGGCTGTCGCCGTCGAGGTACACGTTCTCGGTGGTGATGTTGACGCGTCGCACGATGTTGACGGAGCGCACATCGACGATGTCGTCGCGATACAGCACCACGGTGGCAGCGCGTGACGCGGCGGCGGCGGTGCTGAGGCCTTTGCCAGCGAGAGCGGCGGGCGTCACCGCGGCGATGGCATCTGATGGGCGGGTCTCCACGGCGATCACGGCGAGGTCGGTGTTTGGGTCGAACGCAGCGATCGTGCCGGGGTAGGCGACGCCGTCATGGGTGATGTCGATGCGGTCGGCGCCGGCCACGGTGTGGGCCGATGTGAGCACCATGACCGTGTTGTCGGTGGCAGATCCGATGTCGACGATGGTGGCGGTGCCGCGGGCGTAGTCGTTGCCGCAGCCGGTGGCCACCACGGAGACCACAGCCGCGTCGACCCGACCGGGGTCGGTGTCGTCGGCGCAGGCCACACCCGACATCGCGATCACGGCGATGAGCGCGATGAGGCGTCTCACAGGTCTTTCGACATCCAGATCGAGTCCTGCTCGTCATACCCGTGGCGTGCATACAGGTTGCGTGCACGATGGTTCGGTGCTTCGGTTTCCAAGAAGATGCGCAACACGCCGAGACGCGCACAGGTGTCGTCGATACGGCGAAGAAATTCGGCGCCGAGGCCCGTGCCGCGATCGCGAGTGTAGATCTCGTCGAGCACGGCTTCTCGCCCACCGACCTCGATCGACCAGCCAAGGCAGATCACGGCGTAGCCGAGCGCGCGCCGGGTGGTGGGGTCACGGGCTATCAGCACGACGCCGTGGGTGTCGTCGGTGAGCAGCGGGGCGAAGCCGTGGCGTGCACGGTCGGGTTCGGGTCGATGCCCTTCGGTGAGGGCGAACTCGGCGTTCATCGTCAGCAGGTCGTCGAGGTCGTCGGGACGGGCCCGGGCGATGTCGGCCATGGTGTGACGTTAGGTCGCGCCGCTGGTGCGGTGCGTGCCAGTTCTGGTCACTCGGGGCCTGCAGTGGTGGGCGTGTCGGTGTCAACTGTTGGCGGAGTGTCGGCGATGGTGGAGTCGACAATGAAGGTGAACAGGTCGGCGGTGACGTCGAGTTCGGCGCCGCCGGTGGTGTTGTCGTCGCTCACGGTGAACAGTCGGGCGGTGGTGCCGTCGCTCACCACCACCGCGCTGGCGTCGGGTGCCAGCGCCAGGACTTGGCCGGCACCCAGCCCCACACGGCCGCTGGGCCCGGCCAACACCGTTTGGTTGGTGGAACCGCTCACGTCCACGCCGGTGAGCAGGCATCCGTCGTCGCCGGCGGTGCGGCCACCTACACCGGTCACATCCACCACATCGTCGCCGTCGTCGAGGTCCACCATGGTGGAGGTGCCGTTCACGCTGACGACAGCACAGCGTGAACGGATATCTGCGGCGTCGATGTCGACGGTGGGGGTGTCGCCTGCGGTGTCGGAACTGCGCCACGATCCAAGTTCTGCGCCGTCGGTGGCGACCAGATGGATGCTGTGACGGGCGATGGCCAGTAGGCGGCTGCCGCCGGCAACGGTGATGGCGTCGATCACCGTGTCGCCGTCGGCGAGACCCAGGGCGTTGAGCGTTTCGATGTTGCCCGACTCGGGGCGCCCGGCGAGTACCTCGCCGGTGCGGGTGATGATCACAACGCGTTCACCGTCGGCGGTGATGGTGGCACCACGCACCGCCGGTGTCGACAGGGTGCGCAAGCGGGTGCCGTCGGGGTCGAACATGGCCACTTCGGCGCGGTCGCCCACTGTTTGGCTGGTCACGATCAACTCGGGGTGCACCGCAAGGGCGAGGTCGGGCAGGTACACCGGCTCGTCGTTGCCGGGGGTGATCAGCACGGTCTGGAAGTTCGTGGCGTCGGCGACGGCGATCAGGGTGCCGTCGACGTCATGGCGGATACCCGATGGGTAGTAGCGGGGTTCGGCCTCCCCGGTGAGGTCGGTGAGGCGCCGAACCCATGTGGTGCCGTCGGTGCCGAGATGCGCGATGATCATGTCGTCACCGGCCTCGGAGCCGATCACCACGTCGAGGGCGCCGCCGGTGGGCAGGGCGCGTGCGGCATGGTCGCGGGGAATGTCGATGCTCACCGGTCGGTCACCGAAGGGGTTGATCACGACCCGGCCGGGGATGACAACAGCGGTGTTGCCGCCGCCGTCGAGTACGGCGTTCACACGGGTGCCGGCGTTTGCGGTGGCTCCGGTGACGGTGAGCCCGGTGTCGGTGTCGATCCGGGTGAGGTCGCCGCTGGCACGGTCGACAGCCACCAATGATGTCCAGCCGGGGGTGCGGGGCACGGGGTCGCGGTCGTTACGCAACCACTGCAGAGCCCCGACCGACAGCCCACCGACGGCGGCCACCACCACGATGGTGGCCAGCATGCGCCCGGCAGGGCCGAGGCGTTCACGGCGCGGTGCGCCGTCGACATCGTCGGTCTCGTTACTCGTGTCGACGGGTTGCCGGTCCACGATCGGGTCGCCGGTCATCATGCGTGTCTCGTCGTCGGGGGCCACATCAAACAGCGGGTCGGGCTGTCGTCGGCGCCCTTCGGGGGCGTTCGCCTCCTCGTCGCGGAACACGATGTGATGCTAGGCGGTGGGCCGCAATGTGTGTGCGTGTGTAGGAACTGTGGTGCTCGCTGCGAGCCGATAGCGTTGGGCACAGCCAGGGGACGTAGCTCAGTTGGCTAGAGCACCTGCTTTGCAAGCAGGGGGTCGTGGGTTCGATTCCCATCGTCTCCACCAGAGCGCCACTTGCATTAATTGATGGGGTGGTCAATTATGTTGGGCGCAGCGGACGTCGTTCGCTGGTCATCGCATCATGATCAAGTCACCGCCCTTCCCTGTCCGCATCGATGAATTGGATTGCGGAATTCTCAGCGAGGCCATTGGTGCCGACGTTGTTGCGTTCACGCATCAGCGCATCGGAGCCGACCGTGGAATGTTGGGCGAGATTTTCCTGGTCGATCTCGATTACGCGGATCATGGGCCAGCAGACGGCTCGGAGCGTCCTGACACCGTGGTGGTGAAGTTGGCTGCAGACCGGGAGGAGTCGCTTGCCGTGGCGCGTCGCGCCCGAACCAACGAACGCGAGCTGCGGTGCTACGACGAACTATTGAGCACCACGCCGGTGCGAGTACCTCAGTTCTATGGCGCGTGGTTCGATGCTGACACAGCTCGATTTCTTCTCGTTCAAGAGTCGATCGATGCGGACACGTCGGTGGATCAAATTGAGGGAATTGGCGTTGACCGTGTGCGAGCAGTTGTCGATGAGGTGGCAGCACTGCATGCGTTCTGGTGGGATTCTGACGAACTCCGATCGAAAGAGTGGCTCATCCGCCCTGACAATCCAGGCCGGATGCAGAACATGGCGGGTTTCGCCACGAACGGCTGGGAACCCATGTGTGCGGTACTCGCTGATGAGTTGACCGCGGATGAGCGGCAACTCGGTGGCGAGTTCCCGGCTCGGCTGGATGCGGCACTCCGCGAAATCGGCCGTCATCCACAGACCCTGGTGCATTCTGATCTACGCGCGGACAATCTGCTGTTCTCTCGCGATGGCAGCCGAGCGACGATTATCGACTGGCAAGGAGCCAGCGTTGGACCACCGGCATTCGACCTCGCGTATCTCCTGACCCAGTCGCTCACTGTCGAGGATCGACGTCAACACGAACAGGACCTTCTGGAGAGATATCGACAGCAACTGTCGATGCGTGGCGTCGAACTGTCGATGGAGGAGGTGCTTGTCGGCTACTCCGAGTCGATGTTGTACTGCCTATCGATTGCTTGCGCATTGCAGATCATCAGCGATCCACGCGAACCGCGAGTGCGTGACCTCACACGGGTGATTGCGCGGCGCAGTATTGATGCGTTGCGCGACCTAGATCAACTGTGGTGACGATCACCGTCGGTCATTGACAGCAGTAGCTGTCGAACTGCGCGCACGCTCACCTCAGTGAGTTCGGGTCGAAAATGCCGTTCGAAGAAAGATCCCATGATCGCCGCACGCACCATCTCGATGGCGACGTCGCGGTCGATATCGACGAGCTCTCCTGTGGTGAGCCCCAGGTCGACGATGCCGCCAAATGCCGCATCTTGATACTTGGATCGCGCCGTGAGTAGGTGTGAGAACTTAGGGTGCAGCCGTGATTCCGTGGGAATCATGGCAAGGAAGTCGTTGTACGCATTCTCTTCGGGAGTGAACGTCATCGAGGCGTCGAGGAGGTGGTTCACCGCATCGGTGAATGTGGTGTGTTCGTCGAGGTCCTCGTGCAGCCGATGCCAAATGACGTCGGCGGTGGCAGAGAAAACGGCTTCGTAGAGCTCCGACTTTCCGCCGAAGTAGTGGTAGATCGCGCTGGGTGCAAGGTCGGCTCGCGTCGCAATAGAGGTGATGGACGCAGCGGCGTATCCGCGCTCTGAAAACTCCGACCGTGCAGCGTCGATGATTCGATTCCGAGTGTCGGCGCTGTCCACGCCTGGCGGTCGTCCCCGTCGAGCCACGGTTACCACGGTAGCGGGGAGCACGGCACGGCGCTCGGAAATAGTAATTGACGAACAAAACAATTAAGCGTATGGTTCTGAGTGGCGGGTTCTATCCGACGTCACTCGGCGTCGACCCGCGACGTGAGGGGGAACTCATGATCACACGGTCACGCTCGAGAAAGGTTGCGGCACTGCTGTGCGCCGCGGCCGTATTCGCCGCCTCGTGCGGCGGAGACGATTCTTCAGACGCAGAACCGGCCGAGGAGCCGGCAACGTCGGCTGCTGAGGAACCGGCTGAGGAGCCAGCTGAAGAGCCGGCTGAGGAGCCCGCGGCCGAGCCATCCGGCGATGGCGCCAGCGCGGCTGAGGAGCCCGCGGAGGCAACTTTGGGTGACCCTGAAGTTGACGTCCTGCGAATCTGTCAGGCTCCGTCGTTCAGCGGCCTGCCCGCTCAGATCGCTGTGAACTATGGCCTCCTGGAGGCCCGCGGCATCACGGGCGAGTTGGTGCAGTGCGCATCGGGTCCGGCGAATGCCGCCGCGTTGATCTCCCGTCAGGTGGACATCGTTGCGAACACCCCGGACAACATGTTGGGCATTCGCAACGCCGACTTCGACGTGGTGATGTTCGCGCAGGGAGTCGACAAGCACTTCTTCGACATCATCATCGGGAACGGTTTCGGTGAGATCGACTGTGAGACCGGCGATTGGGAGTGCACGATGGGGGCGTTGGTCGATACCAATGTCGGTGTCGTTGCTCGTGGTGCGGCGGCCGAGCAGATCGCTCGCCAGTTGCTGGAGTCCGCTGGCCTCGATCCCGACGGTGTCACCTACATCGCAACGGGTCTTGCCGGTACGACACTGGCAGCGTTGGAGTCGGGTGAGGTCGATTGGGCCATCACGTTCGAGCCAGGCCTGAGTCAGGGTGAACTCGACGGCATTGGGTATCTGCCGTTCAGCCTGCGTGCCGGTGACGGACCGACGGAGCTCGATTGGCCATCTCTGGTGCTCACCACATCGCGTGCGGTGTGGGAGGAGAGCCCGAATGCTGTGTTGCATTACCGCGCTGCGTTGATCGAGGCGGCCGACTGGATCCGTGATCCGGCAAACCGCGAGGCCGTGCTTGCTGAAATGGCAACCTTCCTCGGTACGGAAGGGGCGATCGCTGAGGCAATCCTCGACAACAACGTCGCCAGCATCACGATGACCGGGGAACTCGACAAGGCTCGTATCGAGAACAACGTGGCCTACGCCGTTGGACGCGGCATTTTGGCGGCCCCCCAGGCATTCGAAGAGTTCGCTGTCGGCCCCGACATCGACTCGATCACGGCTGAGGCGCTTGTGCCCGAAACCGCACTGGTCGCTGCGTGTCAGGCGCCGTCGTTCTCGGGTTTGCCCGTGTATATGGCCGCGAAGGCGGGCATCTTCGAGGCCAACGGTTTGACCGTCGAGCAGGTGTCCTGCGAATCCGGCCCAGCCAATGCGGCAGCTCTCGTGGCCAACGAGGTGCAGTTCGTGTCGAACACTCCCGACAACATGTTGGGTCTGCGAAATGCGGAGTTCGACGTGGTGATGTTCGGCCAGGGAGTTGATAAGCACTTCTTCGACATCATCATCAGCAACGGTTTTGGTGAGATCGACTGTGAGACCGGCGATTGGGAGTGCACGATGGGGGCGTTGGTCGATACCAATGTCGGTGTCGTTGCTCGTGGTGCCGCGGCCGAGCAGATCGCTCGCCAGTTGCTGGAGTCCGCTGGCCTGGATCCCGACGGTGTGACCTACATCGCGACGGGTCTTGCCGGCACGACACTGGCAGCGTTGGAGTCAGGTGAAGTCGATTGGGCCATTACGTTTGAGCCAGGTCTCAGCCAAGGCGTTGTGGATGGCATTGGTTACCTGCCATTCAGCCTGCGTGGAGGTGACGGACCGGCCGAGCTCAATTGGCCATCGTTGGTGCTCACCACATCGCGTGCCTTTGCTGACGCCAACCCGAACACGGTGGCGCTGTATCGCAAGTCGTTCCGTGAAGCGATGGACTACATCCGCAACCCGGCCAATCGCGATGAGATCCTTGCCGAGATGGCAACGTTCCTCGGGGTTGAGGGCGAGTTGGCCGAGGCCATTCTTGACTCGAACGTCGGCAGCTTCTCGCTGAATGCAGCGTTGCAGCAGTCGCGTCTGGAGAACAACGTGGCGTATGCCGTTGCCCGCGGAATCCTCTCGGAGTCGCAGGACTTCGCAGACTTCGCGGTGACGCCCGGCTGAACCGCCGGTCGCTGAATATTCATCCGGTGTGAATGTGCCCGGTGTCGGTCTGCTGTAGCGGACTGGCACCGGGCACGTCACTAACGTCAGGTCATCCAAGGGGGGATCACATGACAGATGTTCCGTCAGTAGAACTGAGCGGCGTCAGCCTCATCTTCGGTGGGGCGCGCCCGGATGACGATCCCGTGCTTGCGACTCACGACATCAACCTGGCGATTCCTGCGGGTCAGTTCGTGGCCATCGTCGGCCCGAGTGGTTGCGGGAAGACAACCATTTTGAACATGTTGGCTGGCCTCATTTCACCCACCCGCGGCACGGTGAAACGTCACGGCGTCGAGGTGCACGGCACCAGCAAAGACATCGGGTACATGCTGGCTCGGTCGGCGCTCAGCCCGTGGCGCACGGCGCGACGCAATGTGGAACTCGGGCTCGAAATTCGCGGTGTGTCGAAGTCTCAACGCCGGGCGACGGCAATGGAATTGCTGCACAAGGTTGGTTTGCAGGGTTTCGAGAATTCGTATCCCTCGCAGTTGAGCCAAGGCATGAATCAGCGTGTAGCGATCGCACGAACCCTGGCGATCGACCCAGATCTGTGGTTGATGGACGAACCCTTTGGCGCACTCGATGCCCAGACTCGCCTCACCGTGCAGGCCGAATTCGTTGGTCTGTGGGAGGAAGCCGCAAACAAGACGGTGATCTTCGTCACCCACGACCTTGAGGAGGCCGTCCTCCTCGCGGACCGGGTCATTGTGATGACAGCGCGACCCGGTCGTATCAAGTCCGACACGTTGATCGATTTGCCACGGCCTCGTCATATCGACCAGTTGCGGTTCGACGAGCGGTTCAAGCAGGCCGAGCAGCGGATCTGGGAGGAGTTGCGTGATGAAATCGTCACCTGAGCAGTCGAGTGTCTCGGGGGTTCCCACCCCCGAAGAAGTACGCGCCATGCTGCCGAGCGAGTCGCGGTGGCGGTACAACGTCCGTCGACTCGATGTCGGCGTGCAGGTCGGTCGCTTGGTCCTGTTGTTCGGGATCTGGTGGTTGTGGTGGTCTGAGACCCTGTGGGACGGCATCGATGGCTTCTCGGTGTTCGGCATCACACCACTTCCGAATGTTCCAGAGACATTCCGTGCAGCGCCAGGAGCCACATGGGACTATCTGGTTGACATTCTCGGCGAGCGCCTGTTCTGGGTGGACTTCTGGGTGACCGTGAAAGAAGCACTGGTTGGGTTTGTGATTGCTGCAGTGCTGGGTGTTCTTGCCGGTTTGGTGTTGGGCAAGTTCCGTCGGGTGTCCAAGGTGGTGGGGCCGTTCATCATCTTGTTCAACGCGATGCCCAAGATTGCCTTCTTGCCGTTGATTCTCGTCGTGTATGGCGTGGCGGAGATGTCGAAGGTGGTGCTGGTTGTCATCATCGTGTTTTTCATCGTGCAGGTACCCACGCAGGCGGCTGTGTCACTGGTTGACCCTGATGTCGAGATGGTGGCGACCACCATGGGTGCGACACAGTTGCAACTGTTCAGCAAGGTGACGCTGCCCGCGATCATGCCGGCGGTGCTCGGCGCTCTTCGCCTCGGCGCAATCATCGCGGTGCAGGGCGCGGTGTTCGGTGAGATCTTTGCTGCCAAACGTGGTTTGGGTCAGCGCTTGATCACTCAAGCCAACCAGCTGAACTATGACGCGTTGTTCGCCATGGTTTTTGTGCTGGCGGTGGTGTCATTGGTGTTGAACGGCGTGATCGGTGCATTGGAACGTCGCGCGTTGCGCTGGCAGAACCAGAGCGTTGGTCGCAGTGGTGCAACCGTCGGCTCGCTGTGAGCGTGGTCATTTCCCCGGTGGCGGGTGCAGTCGGTGCAGAGGTTGATGGTGTTGACCTCCGCGATGTAGACGCGGTCACCGCGGAGACGTTGCGGTTGGCACTCGCAACACACGGCGTGTTGTTCTTTCGCGCGCAGCATTTGAGCGATGCCGAGCATGTGGTGGCTGCGGAAGTCTTTGGACCTACCGAACTGTTCGAGATGGCGCCGGCGGCCGAGCACCCGTTGGTGCATGTGGTGAGTAGTTCTGGGCTGCCCAACCGTCATGGTGGAGCGACCACCTGGCACTCCGATGCAACGTGGCGTCAATGCCCGCCGCGCGGATCCATGTTGCGAGCCGTTGAGGTGCCCGATTTCGGCGGCGACACATTGTTTGCCAGCGCGAACGGGGCCTACGAGACGTTGAGTTCGGGCCTGCAACGCATGGTCGACGAATTGTCCGCCACTCATTCGGGTGGTGCGGCGTTAGAGCGTGCAGGCGAACGCATCGACCGCACCGCACCTCCCGCGGTGCAGCATCCCGTAGTGCGACGTCATCCAGTGACAGGGTTGCCGTGTCTGTTCGTGAACCGGGTGTTCACACGGTCCCTCGACGGCGTGCCAGCACCGGAGAACAACGTGCTGCTCCCCTATCTGTGCGACGTCGTGCGCGACCCGGAACTGCAATGCCGATTCCGCTGGCAGATCGGAGATGTGGCGATCTGGGACAACTGCGCGGTACAGCATTACGCAACACCCGACCATGGCGGAGACCGCCGCATGCATCGGGTGGTGTTGGCTGGCGACCCAGTGGTCGCGCACGCGGCCTAGAGCACGTTGTCGTCGGCGGCGTTACCCGCCATCGACCAGTTCACCCAGTCGGCGCCATAGGTGGCGTCTTCCAATGCGCGCAGCTCGGCGAAACGTCGCCGAACCTCGTCGCGTCGGGCTGGGTCCATGGCCAGGTTGACCATTTCATGCGGGTCTTCTTGTAGGTCGTACAACTCGTGATCGTGGTCGTCGAAGTGGGCGTCGCGTCCGAATTGCATCTCGCCACCAAAGGGGATGCCCACGGTGTTGTTACCGCCGCCCACGCCGTAATAGCGGCAGTACTTGTAGCGACCGTCGAACATGCCCGACGATGCGTAGCGCACATGCTCCACTCCGGAGTACCACGGCCATTCCTGGCCGAACAGCACGGTGTCGCGCACGTGCGCCCCTTGATCGCTGAACAGCGGTGTCAACGAGTCGCCGCGCAGGGTTGGTTCGTTCGACACGTCGACTCCGGCGAGTTCGGCCACGGTCGTGGCGAGGTCGACGTGGCAGGTGAGAGCGTCGGTGCTGGTGCCCGGCGTGGTGAGCCCCGGCGCCACGATGTACAGCGGGATGCGCATGGTCTCTTGGTAGTTCCAGGGGCCTTTTGAGCGCAGGCGATGTGACCCGCATTGGTCACCATGATCTGATGTGAAGATCACGATCGTGTCACGCCACGAATCGGTGTCGTCCATCGCGTCAAAGATCATGCCGATACATTCATCGTTCAGCTGATGGAGTTTCGCGTAGTAGTCGAGACCTCGCAGCCAGATGTCGGTGTCGGCGCGGTCCATCACGCCAGGCATGCCCCATTTCTCCATCTGTGTCATCCAACGACGGTGTACTTCTGGTTTGGTCCAGAGGTCGTCGTCGAAGTTGGCGGGCAACTCGGTAAACCAGCGTTCAACCTCGAATGGGAAGGCCGGAAGGTTGTCTTTGCGGCCCCAGTCGCGGCCGGCGAGACGGTCACGGACTTGGGTGTAGTACTCGGGGTCGCGTTCCCAGTACCAGGGCTGATCGACCGGGTACCACATGATGTCGTGGGGGTTCACCAATCCGACGGCAAGGAACCATGGTTGGTCGCTGGGGCGTGTTGTGCGCAGCCAGTCGGCGCTTTGCCGGGCGATGGGTTCGTCGTACTCGGTGCCGGTGCCGGCGAGGCCCCACCAGGCCTGGTCGTTGCCTTCCCAATCGCTGAAGCCGTAGGCCTCCATATTGGGCGTTGGTGTGGCTTCGAGGTGCCACTTACCTTTGAACGCGGTGTAGTAGCCCTGGTCGCGCAGCATGTGACCGAGGGTCCGCGCGGTGTAGGAGAGTTCTGGGTTTGAGGGGCCGGTGGAGTTTTCGGTGACGCCGTGCTCAGCCATGTACTGGCCGGTGAACAGCGTGGCGCGCGACGGCGAGCATGGGGAGCTGTGGGTGTAGTAGTTGGTGAACTCGAGACCGTTGTCGATGAGTCGTTGACGGTTGGGCAGTGGGTAACCCGTGGGCAGCCAGTCGCGTTGACGCTCCTGATCGGAGACGATCATCAAAATGTTTGGTGCGTTCATATATGTACGGTAGCACGGGGATTAGCCCATGTCAGCGGTGAAATTCTGGGGTGCGTCACTCGAGCGCGCTGCCGAGTGCACGCAGCTCTTCGAGGCGACGTTCGGTCGTTGCGGGCGAGATTTCTGTCGGGGTATACGTCACCGATGTGATCGTGCCGCTGTACGGGAATGCACCGTGCCGGGTGTAGAGATCCCACGACACTGGCGATCGACGATCAAGTCCGATATCGATGCCCTCGAACGGCAGGTAACTGCTGGCGAACCTCGGCACGTTGTCGCGACGGAATACCTCGGCACCATCAACGTCAACACCGATATTCCATGTGCCGTCGTCGGTTAATGCGACATGGATGGTGATGGTGGTCTCGTCGTGCCCAGTGAAGGGGGCGAGACCCACGCGCTCGGGCTGGCCGTAGAGATTCAACTCGAAGCCCACATGGCCATCCTCGATCCACAGCACGTAGCCGCTCTCTTGCCCGCCGTGCGCCACGAGGATTCCCTGATCCTCACGACGGTGGACTAGTGCCACATCAATATCGAATGCGGCCTGGGCGATGAGCCGGCTGGAGCGGAACCGTTCGATGGTGGGGGTGCCGGGCCGAATCACGCATGGTTCGGTGTCGGGCATCGCATAGTCGGGTACGTACAACTTGGAGATGCCCGTGCCATCTTCCAGCGGGAACACGGCGTTTGCCCAGGCCGCCTGTTCCCAGGCGTCGCGCAATTCCACGACTTTGTCGGGGTGCTGGTCGGCAAGGTCATCAATTTCATTGATGTCGTCCACGCTGTTGAACAACTGCCACCGGTCATCGCTGAAGGCGGTGCGTGGCTCATGGAAGGTCACGGCATGCCATTCACCGCGGTGATACGCGCGGTGACCGATGCATTCGTAGTACTGGTCGCCGTGCAGTTGTTCGGCGTCGGGGTCGTCGAGTAGCGGGACGAACGACACGCCGTCGAGTGGGTCGGCGGCAACACCGTTGCGATGGGTGGGAATGTCGACGCCGGCGAGTTCTGCCAGGGTCGGCAACATGTCACTGATGTGGGTGTACTGATGGCGGATCGCCCCGGCATCGCTGAGTCGGCGTGGCCATGAGAACACCATCGGTGCGCTGTGCCCGCCGCGGAATGTGGAGATCTTGTACAGCCGGAACGGTGTGTTGCATGCCATTGCCCATCCGCGCGGGTAATGCGGCCAGTTCGTTGGGCCACCGATCTCGTCGAAGCGTTCGAGTGCCTCGGTGATATCGGTGGTCTGGCCGGCAACGCGGCCACCGTCGCGGTAGTACGCCATCGAACCGCTGTTGCGGCCTTCACGTGACGCCCCGTTGTCGCTCGTCACGATGATGATGGTGTTCTCCAACTGGCCGATCGCAGCCAACTCGTCGCGAATCGCGCCGAGACTGTCGTCGATGCTGGTCATCATCGCCGCGTAGCACTCCATGTAGCGGGCGAACACCATCTTCTCGTCGTCGGTGAGCTCGTCCCAGGCCTGCACATCCTCACCGGGTTCGGAGTTGCGTGGCGGCAAGGTGGTGCCGTCGGGCACGATGCCCGCGGCGATTTGGCGTTGGAGGCGTTGTTCGCGGATCGCGTCCCAACCGGCGGCATAACGATCTCGGTGCGCCTCAATATCGGCTCGTTTTGCATGCAGTGGCGCATGCACGGCGCCGTGGGCGTAGTACATGAAGAACGGCTTGTTGGGGTTTGCCGTCTTTACCTCACGGATCATCTGCACCGCTCGGTTGGTGAGGTCGTCGGTCAGGTAATAGTCGTCGGGGTACTGGTCGGTGGTGATGACCGCGTTGCCCTCGTACATGCGGTGTGGGTGATGGAAGTTCGTGAGGGCCTCGAGGAATCCGTAGTACTGCTCAAATCCCCGTTGCATCGGCCATGAGTGTTTGTCGCCGGCTTCAGACAGATCGGCGTTCTTGCACAGGTGCCATTTGCCGAGTGCCATCGTGGCGTAGCCGGCGTCGCGGAACATCTCGGCCATCGATGGCTGGTTGCGGGGCAACTCACCGGTGTATCCCGGGAATCCGGCATCGATATGGGCCACCTGTCCCATGCCGGCAGCGTGCGGGTTCAGACCAGTCATGAGCGACGCTCGACTTGGCGAGCACAACGGGGCCACATGAAAGTTGGTGAGGCGGAGCCCCTCAGCTGCGGTGGCATCGATGTGCGGTGTTGGGATCTCGGATCCGAAACACCCCATGTCGGAGTACCCCATGTCATCTACCAGCATCAACACGATGTTGGGGGCGCCCTCTGGTGCGGTGGGTCGTGGCGGCCACCAGGGCTGCGAGGTGGCAAACACCCGCCCAACGGTGCCCTCAAACCCTTCGTAGCGGTCGGTTCGCTGTGTCTGGTCGTCGCCCATCGTGCCCCCTTGGCCGTCGCTGACTGTGCTGCCAGCATAATTGACGCAGTGGTCAATTAAATGATGGGATGTGGGCACAGGGCCACGTGTTGTGGCCCGTCGACCGACGGGGTGGAGCATGGAAATTACGGGCAATCGATTAGCGGGACGTGTCGCAGCTATCACTGCAGGCACGCGCAGCATCGGCCGGGCGATCGCGGAGGCATTCCTCGATGAAGGAGCCAGCGTGGTCGTGAACGGTCGCTCGGCTGACAAGGGCGACGCAATGCTGGCCGAAGTTGATGCCGGTGACCGTCTTGCGTTCTTTGCCGGCAGTGCGGCCGACCAGTCTGTGGTGGAAGGTCTCGTCGATTTCACTGTCGAGCGTTTCGGCGCGATCGACATCATGGTCGCCAACGCCGGGGGTGTCGGTCAGTCAGCTCCGGTGATGGAGATGCCCGATGATGAGTGGCAGTACGAGTTGAACTTGAACTTGAACCAGACCTTCTGGGCGACTCGGCGGGCTTTGGCCAATATGGTGCCGCGTGGCTGGGGACGGATCATTGCGATCAGTTCGATTGAGGGCAAGCACGGCAAGCCGAATGTCGCGGGCTACACCGCGAACAAACATGCGGTCAACGGCTTCGTGAAGTCGGTGGCCCGTGAGGTCGGCCGGTCAGGGGTTACGGTGAATTCGATCTGCCCCGGATTGGTGCTGACGGACATGGTGTACGAGAAGGCGGGACGTGCTCTCGGTCTTGGCGGCGTGGAGGGCGTGATCGAGCACTACACCGCTGATACTGCGCTCGGCAGATGTGTCACGGTGGAGGAATTGGCTGCGATGGCCGTGCATCTGGCATCAGATGCTGGGGCGGGCATCACCGGCACGAACATTTCCGTCGATGGCGGTGCCGCCTTCTACTGATGCGTGGTGCTAGCTGAGCAGGTCGCGGGCGACGTCGATCCAAAAGCGGGTCGATAGCGCCAGGCTGTCGACGTCCACGCGTTCGTCGTGGCCGTGGAAACGGGTGGCGAAATCGGCGTTGGAAATCGTTGGTGAGAACAGCCCAGCGCCGTAGGCCACCGCACCCATGTTGCGGTACACGCGGGCATCGGTGAAGCCCACGATCAGTTGTGGGGTGAGGGTCATGTCGGGGAACGGTCGCGCGACAGCGCGCTGAATCGAATCCCACAGCGGGGTATTCACCGGCGATAGCGAGGCCGGGTCGTCCATCACGATCTCCACGTCGACCTCGTTGTACAGCTCGCCGAGCGCGGTGCGCAGGTGGGCGTCGACCTCGTCGGTGGAATCACCGGGCATGGTGCGAATGTCGATGTTCAGATCCACGCTGTCGGGAATCACGTTGGTCTTCATTTGCCGGTCAGAGCTCACCAGGTTGGGGCTGAAGGTGGTGTGACAACAGCTGTACAGATGAGCAGCCCCTCCGGTGTGCGGGAACGCGGCGAGGTAGTCGTCGATGCGATGCGGGTCGAGCATGATCGCGCGGGTCTCGTCATCGAGGCCCATGTTGGCCACTTGGCTCTGCCAGTGCTCATGGAATCGGGCCGGTGCGCGATAGTCGGCGATGGCCTGCACCACAGCGGCGGCGCGCACCAGCGCGTTATCGCTGCGGAACGGCATCGAGCCGTGGCCGGGTGTGCCGCGCACGCGTAGGCGTCGCCAGGCCACACCTTTCTCGCCGACATTCATGGTGATGGTGGGTGATGTGTCGGTGCCGCCGTGTAGGCCGCCGTTCTCGGTCATCACATAGTCGGCCCAGATCGCGTCACGGTGATGATCAGCCATCCATTGGGCGCCGTAGGCCGAACCGGATTCTTCATCGGCGACGCCGAAGAAGATCAGGTCGCCGCGTGGACGGAACCCACTGTTCGCGAGATGCCGGAACGCGACCGCCATCGATGACGTCAGGTTCAACATGTCGACGGCACCGCGGCCCCACACTTCGCCGTTGATGAGTTCGCCGCCGAAGGGGTCGCGGCTCCATCCTTCGGGGTTCACCGGCACCACGTCGGTGTGGCCCATCAGGCACAGGCTGGGTGCGTCGGGGTCGCTGCCGGCGATGCGCGCCACCATCGAGCGTCGTCCGGGGGCGGCGTCGTAGTGCTCGATATCGCAGCCGCTGCCCGACAGATACTGGGTCAACAGGTCGGCGTTACGGATCTCGTCACCCGATGCGGGGGTGCCGTCGTTCACGCAGGCGTTGCGGATCATGTTCTGCAACAGCTCCACCGTGCTGTTCGTCAAGTCATCCATACGACCCCTCCTGTGTCCGCCTTGTTGCCCCCCCGGCGATGATGGTGACGGTAGTCGGCTCGCTGTCGCCGACTGTTGGCGGCGAGACTTGTCCGATGGGTGGCGACTGGTCGGGCGACCTCAATGAGGATCATCATGCGATCGTCGATGCGGTCGATCGCTTGTGCGCCGACTTCGACGACCACTACTGGGCGTCGTGTGATGAACAGCACCGGTTCCCGTGGGAGTTCTACTCGGCGATGGCGTCGGCTGGTTGGGTGGGGGTGTGCATTCCTGCCGAATACGGTGGTGGTGGCGGTGGCATCACCGAGGGTGCATTGGTGTTGAACCGCGTGGCGGCCTCGGGCGCCGCGATGAATGGTTCGAGCGCGCTGCATCTCACCATGTTCGGCCTGAACCCGGTGGTGCGCTTCGGCAATGATCGACTGCGCGACATGTACCTACCGCGCGCAGCCACGGGTGATCTGCATGTGGCGTTCGGTGTCACCGAACCTGATGCGGGCACCGACACGTCACGGATCACGACGCGCGCCGTTGACGATGGCGCGGGTGGTTTCGTGGTGTCGGGTCGCAAGATCTGGACGACGAAAGCGTTGGAGAGCGAAGTGGTGTTGTTGTTGGCGCGCACCGACGACCCACCCGCGGGCGCCACCGGGTCGGCACGGTTCGCCGGCCTCAGTTTGTTTCTGGCCGAGTTGAACCCAGCGCATGTCGACATTCGACCCATTCCGAAATTGGGTCGGAACGCGGTGGCGTCGTGTGAGGTGGCCTACGACGAGTTGCCGGTGGAGGGGTGGCGCATGGTGGGTGAGCGCGGCCGGGGTTTCGCCCACATCTTGCATGGTTTGAATCCGGAGCGGATCTTGTTGGCGGCGATGTCGCTCGGCATTGGTGAGGTGGCGTTGCGTCGCGCGGTGGCCTATGCGGGTGAACGTGAGGTGTTCGACCGGCCGATCGGCGCGAATCAGGCGATCGCGCACCCGTTGGCCGAGTCACATATGCAGTTGCATGCGGCACGGCTGGTGATGATGGATGCTGCGCGGCGTTACGACGCCGGTGAGGACTGCGCCGAGCAGGCGAACACGGCGAAGTATCTGGCGGCTGAGGCCGCGTTTACCGCGGCTGATCGTGCGGTGCAGACCCACGGTGGGTTGGGCTACGCCACCGAGTATCACGTGGAGCGGTATTGGCGTGAAGCGCGCCTGCAGCGGTTGGCGCCGGTGAGCCAGGAGATGACTCTCAATTTCATTGCGCAGTCGGTGCTGCGACTTCCCCGCAGTTACTGACGGCGTGCTGGTCGGCGGTGGCTGTCAGTTGAAGACCACGGTGCGGTCACCGATGAGCAGCACCCGGTCTTCGGCGAGGTAGCGCACCGCGCGGGCCAGCACCAGACGTTCGGTGTCTTGGCCGAGAGCCACAAGATCGTTCGCGGTCATGGCGTGGTGCACGCGGGCCACGTCTTGTTCGATGATCGGGCCTTCGTCCAAGTCGGCGGTCACGAAATGGGCGGTAGCACCCACAAGTTTCACGCCACGCTCATGAGCCTGGTGGTACGGCTTGGCACCCTTGAAGCCCGGCAGGAACGAATGGTGGATATTCACGGCGCGTCCAGCGAGAGCGGCGCACAGGTCGTCGGACAGGATCTGCATGTAGCGGGCCAGCACCACGAGGTCGATGCGATGCTCACGGACGAGGTCCAGCAGGTGGGCTTCCGCATCGGCTTTGGTGTCGGCGGTTACGGGGATGTGCACGAATTCGATGCCGTGGCTGCGCACCAGGTCGCCGAGGTCGGCATGGTTCGACACCACCACCGGGATGTCGACGGGCAGCAGGTCGTTGCGCCAGCGATACAACAGGTCGACCAGGCAGTGATCGGCGCGCGACACCATGATCATCGTGCGGGGGCGTGCATCAGCAGGGCGCACGTGTAGGCGTTGGATGTCGGTGTCACCGAGCCGGTGACGCACCGCGGTGGCCACCGCATCCGCGTTAGTCACATCGGTGTCGATCACGGTGCGCATGCAGAACAGTGCGGTGGCGGGGTCGGCGAACTGTGCGTTTTCCACGATGTTGCCGTCGATATCCAAGATGCCCGCGGTGACGTCGTGGATGAGGCCGGGCCGGTCGGCGCAGATGAGAGTGAGGATGTGCGTGGTCATGGTGCGAGCAGTTCGTGTGGTCAGCGCCCAAGTGTGGAGGCGTGCGAACCGGTTCGCACCTTTGATGATGGATACGGGGCCCACTACGTGGGCTGGTGTGGCTGCGCGCACCCGTGTGCTGGCGTAGCGTGAGCGCCATGGCTGCGCGCACGATTGCTCATCGCATCGACAACGTCACTCATGTGGGTGATGGCGGGCGCTCGGCTCCAGTGTGGAATCCCGCCACCGGCCAGGTGCAGGCCGAGGTCGCATTGGCCTCGTCGGCCACGGTGGATGCCGCGGTGGCGTCGGCGCGTGCCGCGTTCGTGTCGTGGTCGGAGGAGTCGTTGGCGGCGCGCACCAAGGTGATGTTCGCCTTCCGTGAGATTGTGCATGCCCGTGCTGGCCAATTGGCCGAGGTGATCTGTGATGAGCATGGCAAGGTGCTTTCCGACGCGGCCGGCGAGGTGCAACGCGGCCTCGAAGTGATCGAGTTCGCCTGTTCGCTGCCCACGTTGACCAAGGGCGCCTATTCCGACCAGGTGTCGGGAGGTGTCGATTCGTACACATTCCGCCAGCCGTTGGGTGTGTGCGCGGGCATCACCCCGTTCAACTTCCCGGCGATGGTGCCGATGTGGATGTTCCCGGTGGCCATTGCGTGCGGCAACACCTTCGTGTTGAAACCGTCAGAGCGCGACCCGTCGGCGTCGGTGATGTTGGCCGACTGGTTTGCCGAGGCCGGCCTTCCCGCGGGCGTGTTCAACGTGGTGCATGGCGACAAGGTGGCGGTGGATGCACTGTTGGATCACGATGACGTTGCCGCAGTGTCGTTTGTGGGGTCCACCCCAATTGCGAAGTATGTGCATGGTCGTGCCACGGCGAACGGTAAGCGGGTACAGGCCCTCGGCGGGGCGAAGAATCACGCGGTGGTGCTGCCCGATGCCGACATGGGTTTCGCTGCCGAACAGTTGGCGGCCGCGGCGTTCGGGTCGGCGGGCGAGCGCTGCATGGCAATCTCGGCGGCCGTCGCGGTCGGGTCTGGTGCCGACCAGTTGATGGAGTTGGTAGATGAACGCGCTCGCGCGGTGCGGGTTGGCCCGGGGCGCGACGCGGGGAGCGAAATGGGCCCGATCGTCACACCGGAGAGCCGTGATCGCATCGTGGGGTTCATCGATGCAGGCGAGGCTCAGGGCGCCGAGGTGCGAGTGGATGGTCGCGGGCTGGTGGTGCCCGGCCACGAAGACGGTTTCTTTGTGGGGCCGACGGTGCTCGACCGGGTGGATGCGTCGATGGATGTGTACACGAACGAAATTTTCGGGCCGGTGCTGTCGGTGGTGCGCGCCGACGATGTGGATGCGGCCATCGCGTTGATCAACGCGAACCCGTATGGCAACGGCACCGCGGTGTTCACCAATTCAGGTGCGGCCGCGCGCCGTTTCGTGCGTGGCGTGCATGTGGGCATGGTCGGGGTGAATGTGCCGGTGCCGGTGCCGATGGCGTTCCATTCATTCGGCGGGTGGAAAGACTCACTCTTCGGCGAGCATCACGTGCATGGGCCCGAAGGGGTGGAGTTCTATACCCGGGCGAAAGTGGTGACGCAGCGCTGGCCTGAGTCGGGTCTGCCCGGCGACGCATCACTCGATATGCCAACGGCACGATGATGCGTGTGTCGGTTCTGGCGCGGTGGTGGTCTGGCGCGGCAATGATTGTCGTTGGGTTGTTCACTGTTGTGGCGTGTGGGGGCGACGAGTTGGTGTCGCCCACACCGACGTTCCCTGAGGTACGGGTGACGTCCACCACGTCATTGCCGCCGGTCACGTCGACAACAGCACCGATCGATGTGGTCACCGCGGTCACACCGGTGTTCACCGCGTTGGCGTCACGTGACGTGGATGCGTTGTCCACGGTGGTGGACGCGGGCGTGGTGCCGGGTTCGGCAGGTGGTGAGTACGTGGCGCACCGGGCTGCGGCCGAGACGGTGTTGGCGGCTGCGGGTGTGGAGCGGTCACCGGTGAATGTGGTGGCCGACCCTGGCGGGACCACAGCGTTCACCCTGTGCGTCGATATGGGTGAGTGTGTGGTCTACGACCAGATCGAGGTCGATGCCGCAGCGCGGTTGTCGTCGTTCGCTGTCGATGGTGTGCCGGTGGATGATCTGGTGTCGCCGGCGGGGCCGGTGGTGGCGGTTGGTGGCGCGCAGGCGCGGGTGGTGTCGGCCGCGGTGGCGTCGTCGGGCGACGTGTCGGTGGTGGTCGAGGTGGTTGCCGGCGACGAGGCGGTGGATGTGGTGGGCGTGTCGGCGGTGCATCGCCCCCGGTTCGACACGTCGGCGTCCGCGCGTGAGGTGCGTGCGGTGTGGGGTGATGGTGTGGTGCCAGCGCAGGAGTCGGCGCGCGTGCTGATGGTGTTCGATGCGGGCCCACTCGATGGCGACATCGTGATGTCGGTGGTGTTCGCGAACGGCGATAACGAACTGCTCGCCCTACCCCTCATCGCTCCGTAACGCCTTAGTCGAGGATGGGGGCGTCGAAGGTGTCGCCGTCGATGTCGACGATCTCGAGTGGCAGGGTGCGTACCGCCACGGTGACGTCCCCGGGAAGGTTGCGTTCCAGCAGGTCGGCAAGGCTGTCGAGACCGAGTGGTGTGTCGGCGGCGGCCAGGTCCACGGTGGCGTTCCATCCCACTTGTTCGCCTCCGGTGAGGTCGGTGGCGATGACGCGCACACTGGTGCGTGGCCCCACCCATGCAGCCACCAGTCGCTCCATGGCTTCGGCGGGTGTTTCGGTGGGTGCGTTCGGGTCGATGGTCTGAATCCAGCGGATGGCCAAGGTGACGGGCCGGCCAAGGCTTTCGGCCACTGTGTCGGGCAGGGCCGGGTCGCTCGGTGGGGCGGTGGGTCCTGATACCACCGCGGTCACGTCATCGCCGTTCACGGTCACGTCCACCAGTGTCAGTGGCGTGCCGGTGGCAGCTACGCGGGTCGCCCAGTCGTTGATGGTGCCGGTGGCCACGTCGGTGTCGTCGGCGGTGGGTGGCCGATCGGCGGATGCCGAGCCTTGTGCGCGTTGGTCCCAGCGCACGTTCACCGCCACGGTGTCGCCGAGCAGTGGCGCGAGCGCGGTGGCCAGGGTGAATGGTTCGGGGGGTTCGTCGAGGCCAGCAAGGTCGACGTTCACGGTGGCGGCGTCACTGTCGTCGATATCGAGGTCGGTGATGGCGAGGTCGGTGCCGGCCAGCCAGATCTGCACGCTGTCGGTCACCTCGGTGCGCAGCTGGCTCTCGGCGGCGGCGTTGCTGGAACTGGACCACAGCGGGATGGCAATCATCACGGTGGCGAGCACGATGCCGGCCACGGTCAGTCCGGTGGTGCGGTCGCGCACCACGGTGGTGATGGGCACCACGCCGGTGGCGGCGAATACCACCAGGGCGCTGAGCGAGATCGCCACCAAGTTGGTGAGGAACAGCAGCATCGACCCCCATGCGAGGGTGCGTTCACCGGTTTCGATCAGCAGCCCGGTCACGGCCAGTGGTGGTACCAACGCAACGGCAACGGCAACGCCGGGCAGCGATGCTGACACGTCGTCTCGGGCGGTGGCGTAGGCACCGGCTGCTCCGGCGGCGACCGCCACGACGAGGTCGCGGATGTCGGGTGAGGTGCGGCCCATGATTTCATCGCCGATCTGCAGGTCGAGCAGCAACCGGCTGAGCAGCGCGGCGAGGGCGATGCTGCCGATGGATCCGGTGAGCACGAGCATGGCGGCGCGGAAGGCGCGTCGTCCGAGGCTGAGGCCGATGGCGCCGACGAAGCCCATGATGGGGGTCATCAAGGGCGCGACGAGCATGGCGCCGATCACGATGGCGACCGAGTCGGTGGCCAGACCCATCACGGCGATGGTGACCGACAGCGCCAGTGTCAGGCCGAAGCTCACCGAGTAGTCACGGTCGAACGACGGGATCAACCGGGTGAGGATTTCGAGGCGTTCGTTGCGTTCGAGGGTGCCGTCGGCGGTGACGAGGTGGGCGTATTCGATCGCGCCGGTGGGGGCGTCGTCGTGGGGGTGTTGGTTGTGGTCGGCCACCGGGGTGCACATTACGCGTTGTGGGTTCGTGGTGTGCCGAGCACCGCACCGAGCCATGTGGTGTATAATTAGTGTATGGCACGCACAAACATCGATATTGATGAGGAATCATGTGCAGCGGTCATGCGGCGCTTCGGTTTGCGCACCAAACGTGATGCCGTGAATTTCGCGCTTCAGCGTTTGGCGATTCAGCCGTTGACGATCGACGAGGCCAGACAGTTGCGGGGTAGTGGCTGGGACGGCGACCTGAGCGTGATGCGCGGCGATCACCCCGATACCCCGCAGGAATGATGCTGTCGATGGATCGGTCTGTGCTCGTCGACACCTCTGCGCTGATCGAGTTTCTGAACGACGGCCATCAGGCGGTCGCCGATGAGGTCGAGAGGGTGTTGGCAACACACATCACCACCTGCGACGCCGTGGTGATGGAACTCACCGCTGGCGCACAATCAGAGTCTGAACTTCGGTCGATCACCTCGTTGCTGGCCATGGGTCACAACGAGGCTGTGACCTCGGTTGATTTTGAGATCGCCGCCACGTTGTATCGAACGGCGCGACGCTCCGGCGTCACGGTGCGCAGCATGCTCGACTGTGTGATCGCAGCGGTTGCAGTGCGCCTCGGCATCCCGGTTCTGCACCACGATCGCGATTTCGACGCGTTGGCGTCGTGCACCGAGGTGCGGGTGCACCCGGTCTGAGGTGTTAGCGACCGAGGGTGTAGAACTCGGTGTTCGGGGTGATGCCGGCGAAGTTCGCCATGCGGTTCGACAGCGCGAAAAACGCGGTGATCGCACCGATGTCCCAGATCTCGTCGTCGGTGAAACCCTTGGCACGCATGTCGTCGATTTCGGCGTCGCCCACGGTGGCGGAGTCGGTGGCCACATGCAGGGCGAAGTCGACGATGTGTCGTTCACGTTCGCTGAGCGTGGCTTTGGCCGAGTTGATGGCCACCTGGTCGGCAATGAGCGGGTTCTTCGCCCGGATCCTCAGGATCGCACCGTGGGCCACCACGCAGTACATGCATTCGTTCACGGCGCTGGTGGCCACCACGATCAGTTCGCGTTCGGCTTTGCTCAACCCGTCGGAGCGTTCCATGAGGGCGTCGTGGTAGGCGAAGAACGCACGGAATTCGTCGGGCCGGGCGGCGAGGGCCACGAACACGTTCGGCACGAACCCAGATTTCTCACCGACGGTTTCGATGCGGGTGCGAATGTCGTCGGGCATGTCGTCGAGGGTGGGCACATGGAACCGTGAGATCTCGCTCATGGGTTCAGTCTCACACCCTGTGGGCAATGGCAGCGAATGCGACAGCGGCCGCGGCGGCGACGTTGAGCGAATCGACATCGTCGGCGATGGGGATCCGCACGGCGCGGGTGCATGCGTCGATGGTGGCGGGTGCCAGGCCGGGCCCTTCGGCGCCGATCACCAAGGCCAGCCGATCTGGAATTGGTAGTTCCCAGATGTTGTCGGCAGGTGCGCCATGGTGGGCGGGGGTGAGCGCCCATGTTGCCCAGCCGGCGGCGTGGAGTGCATCGAGGGTGTGTGGCCAGTCGGTGGCGCGGTGGTGTGGCAGATGCAAGATCTCTCCCATCGACACCCGCACGGTTCGCCGGGTGTACGGGTCGATACAGGTGGGGTCGACGACGAGGCCGTCGATGCCGAATGCGCGCGCCGATCGCGCGACGGCACCGAGGTTTTCGGGGTCGTTCAACCCTTCGGCGATCACCAGTCGCGCACCGTCAACCGGCAGCGCATCGATGAGTTCGTTCAGGCTGCGGGCGGGGTGCCGGTTGGCGGCGGCGATCACACCGCGGTGCAGATCAAACCCGCAGATGGCACGCATCTCGTCGCGGGTGACGCGCAGCACCTGTGTGGTGGCGGGCAGCGGGTAGGTGAGTTCGGCGAGTACACGGTCGGCTTTGGTGTCGGCGAGCAGCACCGAGCGGATCATGTGCCCCGATGCAATCAGCCGATCGAGAGCTTGAGGGCCTTCACACACGAAGAATTCATCAGCTTCGATGTGTCGCCGCGCTGCGGGGTCGGTCAGGTTGGCATAGTCGGCGAGAACCGCATCGGTCGGGCCGGCGGTCATGTCGATGGCTGCCAGATGGTCATTTCGGGATCGGAATGGCGTAGGTGCCTTGCGCGGTGGAGGTGATGCGGGTGGGTTCGTCGTCGCACCACATACGCACGGTGCCGACCACGCTGCGGCGAGTCACCATGTCAATGTCGGCGCGGGCATACAGCACGCTGCCCACAGCGGGACGCAGGAAACGGATGGACAGCTCGCTGGTGAGCGTCATCGTTTCGATGCGGTCAAGCGCCACGAACGTGGCGTACCACAGGGCGGCATCGGCGGTGGAGAACTGCGTGGGCCCAGAGATGAAACCACCGGGGCGGATATCGCCGTCGCCCACGTCGTGGCGGGCAATGGCGTAGCCAGGACCGATCTCGGTGCAGGTGTTGCCGCTGCCAGGGAATGACTCGGCAACGATGTCTTGGATCTCGGCGAGGCTCACGGTGGGGTCAACAAAGGCCATGGGGTCAACCTAGACAACGGCGTGGCGTTCCCCGAGGGTTTCGGCATGGTCATAGTGGCTGTTCTCCGTGGGTCTGCTGGGGCACACTGGTGCGATGGCTCGGCTTGATGCGCGGCGTGTGGCGGCATGGCGTGGCATGCAGGCCCGGGTCGGGGTGATCGAACGTCAACTCGATGAGGCGTTGCGTGACGAATGGGATCTGCCACTCACCTGGTTCGACACGTTGGCGGCGTTGCAACGCCTCGGCGGCCGGGCGCGCCCCAGTGATGTGGCCTACGAGTTGGCGCTGCCGGCATCCAGTCTCAGCCGACGGTTAGACCGGTTGGAAGAAGACGGGTGGGTGGTGCGGCACCGTGATGTGGATGCCGCGGACCATCGCGCGGTGGATGTGGAGCTGACACCTCGTGGGCGCAATCTGTGGCGGGCGATGAACGTGACCTATCGCCGTGCGGTGCAGGCCGCGTTTGCCCAGCAGCTCGATGATGATCACATCACGGCCCTGCACGACATTCTCGCATTGCTGATTCCCGAACCTGATCCGGGTCCACCCCCGGACGAGTTCGAGAACTACGTCTGATGGCGCAGTCGTTCAGCAGCGACAGTGCTGTGCCGGCTGCTCAGGCGTACATCGCCTCAATCGCGTCGGCGTAACGGGCATGAATGCCGCGACGCTTCAACTTCGAGGTGGGGGTCAACAGATCCGAGTCGGGCATCCACTCTTCTGAGATCAGCGTGAACTTCTTGATCTGTTCGACCTGAGCGAACTTGGTGTTGACCTCGTCGACACCGGCCTGCACGGCGGCCAGAACATCCGGGTCGGCCGCGAGTCCGTCGAGGCTCATGCCGGCTTTGCCGTTCGCGGCGGCCCACACGGGTGCGGCTTCGGGGTCGAGCACCAATAGAGCGGAGATGAACTTGCGCTGGTCGCCAATGGCGCAGGCCTGGCCCACCACCGGGATCATCTTCAGTGCGGCTTCGAGATTGGCTGGGCTGATGTTCTTGCCACCGGAGGTGATGATCAGTTCCTTCTTGCGGTCGACGATGCGCAGGTAGCCCTCGTCGTCGAGTTCACCGATGTCGCCGGTGTGGAACCATCCGTCGATCAGTGCTTCGGCGGTTTTGTCGGGGGCTTTCAGGTAGCCCTGGAACACGTTGCCGCCGCGGCACAGCACCTCACCGTCGTCGCCGAGCCGCACCTCCATACCGGGTGCGGCCTGGCCCACGTAGCCGGGCTTGTTCGCCCATGGGGTGAAGGTGAGCGGGCCGGAGGTTTCCGACAGACCGTAGATCTCCGACAGCGGAACGCCGATCGCGTTGAACCATTCGAGAATTTCGGCGGGCAGGGGTGCAGCGCCGGTGATCGCGACCTGCACTTCGTCGAGACCGACGAGGGCCCGCACCTGTGAGAACGCGACCGCGTCGAGGAAGTCCCAGGTGTCGCGCTGTTCCTGGGTGATGGTGCCGGCACGTTCGGCGGCTTTGATCTCAAGTGCGGCGGCCACACCGTCGTTGAAGGCGGTGGCCTTTTCGGGGTCGGCCGACACGGCCGCGTTCACACCGGCATAGATCTTCTCGAACACGCGCGGCACGCCGAACAATATGTTGGGGTGCACTTCGCCGAGGAACGCGGTGAGCAGCGACGGATCGGGGCAGCACGCCACATCGAAGCCGTAGATCAAACTTTGGTAATGACTGGTGACGCGTTCGGCGATGTGGGCCATGGGCAGGTACGACACCACCCGCCAGTCGTTCACATCACGGTCGATCAGTTCGTTCAGCATTTCGACCGCGTAGCAGACGTTGCCCTGGGTGATCATCACGCCTTTGGGTGGGCCGGTGGTGCCCGAGGTGTAGATCAGCGTCGCGAGGTCGTCGGGGCTGGTGACGGCACCGAGGGTGTCGAGGTCGGCTTCGCCGTGGGCAAGCAGTTCGTCCACGGGGCGCACACCGTCCGGCAGGTCGTCGCCGGCCTCGATCACGAAGATGTGTTCCAGCAGGGGCAGTTCGTCGCGGATCTCCATCAGGCGGGCGAGGAACCCGGCGTCTTCCACGATGATCACGCGGGCTTCGGCGTGGCTGGCGAGGTATTGGATTTCTTCACCCGATGAGGAGTTGTAGATCGACACGGGGGTGGCGCGCACGAATTGGGCGCCGAGGTCCAACCAGTGGAAGTCGGGGCGGTTGCGCATCATCAACATCACGCGTTCGCCGGGTTCCACATCGAGGGCCTGCAGGCCGGCGGCGGTGCGGGCGGCGAGGGCGCGCACTTCGGCGAGGGTGAAAGTGTTCCAACCGACTGGGTTCGACCCGGGGGCGGTCGCCATGGAGCGGAGGAATACCGCGTCGGGGCGTTC
>Ga0255769_10000732_pt1 | contig 38687 bp, 56 predicted proteins | sample 041ome_9_FD_179637 | JGI IMG/M metagenome (GOLD analysis project Ga0255769, IMG submission 179637) | Coastal salt marsh microbial communities from the Groves Creek Marsh, Skidaway Island, Georgia - 041413US metaG (version 2) | ecosystem: Environmental > Aquatic > Marine > Intertidal zone > Salt...
GGTAATTTGTGCCGCCATATTTTCATAGAAAGTTTCTAGTAGTTTGTCTCCTTCTAATCGAACACCTTGATTACCGATAGTTAAAAACTTACCGTCAGGACTAATATCTACAATACGATCAAAGATAGGATCATTCTTTGTTACTTGTCTACCTAGTAATTTACTATAGGAATTCATATTTTTTGGATCAAAAATATTATCAGCCGTGATACCTAGCTTTGAGAAATTGTTTTTTAATGCGTCTAATTCAACTTCAAAATTGTAGTTCTTCCATAGATTATCTTCAGCGAGATAAGCTCGTCTTGCTTTCTCTGCTAGTTTAGAAGTTCTACCTAACAGCTTATCCATAAAGCCATTAAAGTTTCCTGTGTAGATATCAGTGCCGACTTCTTTTGCTAATGCATCGATGTCCCCAGCGATAGGGCTAGTGCCATTAATACCTAATCTTTGATTTCTTAATCGACGAGCAACAGACTCAGCATCAGTGCCTGTAATATCTTTCAGTGCTCTTTTAAAATAACGAGCTGTTTTCGCAGGGTTTTGAAATAAAATATTACCATTCATCGTAGTAAATAAAGTTGCGGACAATACGTTTCTAACGTGAGTGAATGGTGAGTAAATAGTTTTAGCTTGTTGAGATATACTTTTAGGAATTAAGACCATCCATTTGTAAAGATTATTTAAAGTATTATCTGCTAGCATTTGATCACCGCTAGTGATTGCTTCAGCTACAGGTTTGAATGTATATTTACCGTCCAATACACTAGGAACAATGTCAGCATTTTTTGTTTTTATTTGAACAATATCATCGGGCCCGATATAGATATCTTTGTATTCGGGTAAATTCTTTATAGCCTCTCTGGCTTCTGCACTACTATCAAAGAACATATTACTTTTTGCTGCACCACCTTCTCCTGTTCTTACAGTGTCTTGAAATAATTTATTGTGTGTTTGAAGCTGTGCCATGATTTGAGCTTGTTTAGAATTGGTATTAGCAATGTTATAAAAAGGATCTTCAATCTCTCCTAACAATTGTCTAATGACAGGATTACGTAAAGTTCTTTCTTTAAATATTCCTTCGTCTAATTCTAAGCTAGCTTCATCTTTAATAAACTTTTTAAACCCACTGATAGGCCCCGCAGGAGTTTCAAATAAACTTTTTCCTCTTGTTGTTATAATAGCTTCAACGGCATCGGTCGCTTTTTGAGGAGCAACATTGTCGTAGTAGTCTTTAGCCATTCTATCTATTTGTTCTTCAATGGCTTTTTGTTTACTGATGTTTCTCTCTCTTTCTATGAGAGGATCCCTTTTACCTGTCATCGGTTGCTTTTGACGTTGTGATGCTCTTAACTCAACAATCTCGGTTGCTTTTGCTCTTGTTGTATCACTATTTTTATATGCCTGAGCAATCGCTGTTCTAAATACTCTTTCTGATTTTTGAATTATTTCTTGTGTTGGTTTAAAATCATCACCAGAAAATATCTTTTTAAATACATTTTTTTCTTTTTTAAATATCTTGTACTCTCTGTTCATATACTTACCAAGCTGACTGGTGAAAGTATCACTTAGTTCAGTAGCACTAGACAGAACATCTCTAGCTATCTTTTCTTCTTGTTTGGATAATCCTTTAATTCCAAGAACATCTTTCGCTTCTCTAATTAAAGGTTTTAAAAATTGATTATCTAAAGTAAGAGAGTTTAAATCTAATTGATATCGAGAAGCTAATAAGGAATTTTCAAATTCTAAAATATCATCATCTGTTGCTTTCAAAGTATTCTTCATAAAATCATGAAGGGCTTCTCTTTTTTTATAGGCAGGGTTAGCTACGCTAAATTCTTTTCCTTTAGAATTTACTTTAATAATTTCTTTTGGAACAGAGTAAGCTGCGTCCGGTAATTGTTTCTGCACAATGTTTCCTTGTTGGTCAAAAACAAAATCTGATCTTTTAAATTTACCGAAGTCGGTTAGTCGATCATTGACAAGCTTTTGAAACTTCGTAAAGATTTCGTCTTTCTGTGATCCTGCATTTTTTAATGCTTGTTTTGAAATTTTTTCAGCTGACTTGGCTAAGGTTTCACTTACGATTTGTGATTGTAAAGCATAAGTAGAAGCTATTTGATCTCCATCTTTTAGAATATTAAATGCTCTTTGACCAAGAACACTATTAGGAGTTAGCATATTTAACCCTTTACCAATTACATTTTGTAAAGGACTTCTATCAAATTGTCTTGCGAGAGGAGTTGCTTTCACTGCTTTACTGACACCAGCTATAGTTGCTCCTAACCCTGCTCCAATGGCACCACTCTCTACAGCAAATTTAAAACGATTAGTAAATTTTCTAAATGCTTCTTCTCTACCCTCTAATCCTTCTCTTTGATCTGTTTCTGTTGGACCACCAATAGCATCACCAATAGTTCCAAAATCATCAGTGTAGGCTATTCCCTCACCAACAGTGGAACCAAATAATCCCCCACCACCAATTTTTAATTTGGTAGCTAAATCGCTTTTTAAAGTATTTTGATCAATATCTTTTCTAACTAATTTTTTACCTGTTGCTTTGTCTAAATACTTACCTGTTTTCTTTGCACCAAGGGCTCTTCTTGCTAATCCCGCTCCTAATTTATAACCCGCTACACCAGGTACCCCTAATTGAATTAAACCTTCGGCAATTTTCCCTGTTAGTGTTTGCTCTGCTATTTCTTCAAAAGGATTTAACTTATCAAAAAACTCTTCAACACCAGCGGCTGTATTTGTATCCGCTCCTAAATCAATTAATTCAGCAGCGAGAGAAGCAAATCCCTCAGGTATTTTTAAAACACCAGAAGCAACACCAGAAGCAAGTCCTACAAAAAAATTAGGTTTTTTATCTTCGTCTTTTTTTTCTTCTAAATAATTAAGTATTTTTTCTTTTGCTTCAGTAGTAGATAAGTCTTCTTTGAGGTCAAACTTTTGCCCTTGATATTCATAAATTGGCATGTGACCTCCTAATCTATTTTAATTACTTCTTCTGTATTTGTTGGGGTGGTTGTAGTTGTTGAATCTTGTTCTAGGAACATTCCTGTTCCAAATTCTTTTTTAATTTGAGCGTCAGCCGCCTCAATAGCGTCATTAACTACACCAAGTTCTTTTTCATAAAGAACTAACAGTTCTGAATACCTTTCGTCTTTCATCTCAGCGATAGTTTTCCCAGATTTTTGTTCGTATATTCTAGTTGCTTCCTCAGCTGCTTTTTCTGGACTAAGTCCTTTACTGTTTATAAGGTCTTGTACTAATTGACCAAAGGTTCCTGGCTTCTGAGTTCTACCTAGTTCTTCTTCAGCACCTTTAATAGCTATCATATCAATCGCTCTTTCATCTTTCATTGCTTCTCTACCTAGAGTTGCAAAAGCTTGCAATGGATCTTTAGCTGAATTAGCAATCTTCTCAGCAAAGTTTCCGCCTTTAGCAGAAGCTAAATTCAAACCAAATTGTGCTAGCTGTAATAGACCTTGTTGTTTTAACCCTTCCCTAGGATCCCCTAAAATCTTTTTATATAAATCAGAACGCTCTCTCACTAAAGATTCTAAATCAGAAAGTCTTTCTTTTTCTGGTGCTCCAAGAGTATCGGTAACACTTGTTGTCTTTTCTTCAATGATTTCATCTTGCCCTGGACCTTTTCCTTTTAAGATAGCTTCTTTTAATTCCGTAGTTGTTTTTGCCTTCTTAATATCTTCTGGTACGGGAGTTGAAGTAGCTTCTATTTTTTGTTCCTCTGAACCTGTAGTTGCTTTTCTTTCAGCTAACTCTGCTTTTAATTTTGGAAGTTCTGCTTGTGCTTCAGCAACTTTATCTTCCCCATAATATTCAGGATTAGCAATAATTCTTTCTAGAGTAGCAATTCGACCTTCTAAATTAGTTACTCCTTTTTTAGCATATTTCTCAACCATAGGTGTATAACTTTTAGGATCCATAACCGTCTCCATTGCTGTAGGAGAACCTGTTGTTTGACCAAGTGCTTTATCATCATATTGATACCCTGGAGGAATAGTAACTTCTCTTCCGTTAGCAAACTTTTGAACCACGATACCACCATTAGCAAAAGCTGGGATACCATAAGCACGTAATTGGTCCTTGGTCAGTGGGCGCTGGAACATGGGTCTATCTAATATAGCCATTATCCTATTAACGAACTAATACCGCCCGCTCCCCCTAAAGCACCTAAGGTACTTAGTCCAGCAATCCCTAACCCTGCTACTTGTTGTAAAAGTGAGGGAGAAGGCTGTTGTGTATATTGAATTTGTGATGTGGGAACACCTCGTAGAATATCAGAAGCAAATCCTGCTCTTTTAAAAGGTTCTTGTTGCCTAGCTAACTCTGTTTGTCTTTGAGCCTCTAAAATATTTTGTTGTTGTTGCTGTTGAATACCACCCACACTTAATAATCTGTTAATATCAACACCAGATAATCTTTGACCGGCTTCTCCTAAACCAACTTGTGCTTGAGCAACACCTAAAGTTTGTGTTCCGAGTTGCCCTAATTGTTGTGCGGTTGCTCTTTGAGCGGCTTGTGCTTGTAAATAGTTTCGTGATAAGTCTTCAAAAATTCTTTGAGATTTAACCTGTGCTAAATTTCTCGCTTCTTCCGCTTCACGGACACCGAATCTTGCTCCTCCAAAAGCTCCCGCAGCTACGCCTTCCGCTGCAGTTCTCTGCGATTGAATATCTGCTTGTCTTTGTAGTTCTGCTAAAGCCTGTTGTGTTACTTGTTGTTGATAGGGATCCATATATGTTCCGACTTGAGAAGGATCCAATGTTGTAACTCCGGCACCAATGGCCCCAAGTCCTGCACCGATAGTTTGCTGTGCTTGTTGTAAAAATGGTTGATACGCACCTAAGCCTGATTGAGCTTCTTGAATCGCTGTTAATTGTGCTTGCTCTAAAGGAGCAACTTCTTTTGCAGGGACTGCTTGTGAAATACCTGCTAAACCTTTTAATCTTAATTGATATTGTTCATCGGTCTCTCCTTCTAATTGAGGAGGAGGTGTTTCCCCTGGTGCTAAAGGTACACCCATTACGGATGCTAATAATTGTTCCGCTCTCTCTTCAATGAAGGGAGCTTGTCGTTGATATTGTACAATCTCTTCTGCCATATTATGCTACCTTGCTTTCAAATTTATCCATCATTTCATACATCATTTTGGCACCTTTGCGACGCTGTTCTAACGTATCATCTTTATTTGCACCATTCAATGCCCCAAGTCCTCTCACGGCTTGAGCCGTCATCACAAATTCACCATCACTTAACATTGCAGGGATGTCATCAGATTTCTCTGTCCCTGGTCCGTCGATCTGTCCTACTTTACGAGGGAAGTTGTTAACCACATCATTAAGAGATCTTGACTCTGTATCAATAACATCTCCACCTTCAGCTAAACTTCTATATGTTGGAGTAGCTGAACCATACTCAGTTGCATAAGCAACATCTGGCATTCTTAAATCTAAAGGCATGACACTACCTGGTTCTGGTGGACCTTCTATAGGAGTTACTTCATCTTCGTCTTCTTTTATGGAACTTAATGCACCGATAGCGCCTAATCCTAAGGCACCTTTTGCTAAAGTGCTCATTCCTCCAAAAGCTTCTGCTCCCCTTTGAAAAACACTCGGTTGCCCTAAAGCTTCACGTGCTGACATTTTTGCTAAATTTTTAGTAGGATCTCCTCCTAAAGCTGCTTTTAATTGTTCAACAGTTTGAGCTTCTTTAATAGCGCTAGAAGCTGTCGTTCCTCCAAACTGAGAAGCTGGGGCTGCTGTCCCAAATAAACCTGCACTTGTAGCAAAACTTCCTAAACCAAAACCCATTAAAGCAGAAGTTGCAATGTTCGCAGGATTGTCTCCTCTGATTGCAGATCCTAATCCTGCACCAATGGATGCTCCCATCGGTCCACCAATAGCGAACCCGATTGCACCAGTGACTGCGGGTAGAATCTTTTTTAACATTTATTATTCCTTTTTATTGACCGCACCCAGATTCGCCAATCGTGGTGCAAAGATTGTAACATCTCGCTTAATATCAGCATCGGTAGTATCGGTGTTAGGATCAGTAACGTCAGCAGAACAATGATCTTCTGACTCGTAAGTTGTACCAGTTCGTGTATTCGTAATAACAGTTTCTGTCTTACAGCTATAGATAGGTACTTGTTCACCGTTGATCTCCCTGTATCCTAGAATTTTTGGTTCATCGACTATTTTATGCATATTAACCTTTATTTGTACTATTGTTGTCCCTTTATTTCAAGCAAGGAAACTGACCAATTTATGTTGTTAGCTATGTTAGCATTAACAATTAATTGATCTCCTGCTTCAAACACATAGACTCCATTTTGAAATAAATTTAAAGCCACGCCCGCTGATACTTCGGCAGCAAATGCAATTGTTTGATCTTCACTAGCATCGTAATGATAGGCGCTAACCAGAGTTTTAGGGTTGGTCACTGCTTCGTGAACAATGAAAAATGTTTTAGCAACATAGGTTGTAGCAGGAATAGGGGGCGTTGCAGCTACATTGGCCACGGGTACGGTAAATATAGTAGCGTTTGCTGTTGTGTCTAGAATACCTGTAAAGTTTTTAAATACGTCTGCCATTAAGTTGTTGTCGCACTCCCACTAAAAAACCATGCTCTTCTTGTTTGTTCGTCAGCATTGTCTTGCTGATAACTTGAATTTAGCTGTAGCACAATTTGTTCTAATTGTCGAATAAGTTCTGCAAATGCTCTAGGATCATACTGTTCGGGTGGATCGGGAAATCTCGTTTGAGGTATTTTTGCCATTATCGACCACCGTCAGGAAAAGCATCAATAGTAAAGGTACCCATTTTAAAATTACCACCAACAGAATCAGATTCTATTTTAAAATTAGCTTGTCTTCCACGACCACGAATATCTTTTTTTGTATCTGTCGTTGTTACAGTTGAATTTGTTTGACTAATCACATTACCATAAGGATAATTCTTAAAGCTCCAAGTCATATTTAAATCTCCCGATTGTTCTCTAAAGTCAGGAATAAATCTTGCAATACGCATCAATTGTTCTCCACCTTCATCAATATTAAAATCTCCCGATTGAATAAAAGCTTGAATAGAAGAACCATTAGCATCAGTTCCAAACTCTTGTTTGTAGTGATTTGATGCTCCATTAGATAATCCAATAACAGTAGGTGTTGTATTAGAAGCGGTGTTAGTTAAATATTCTGTAGCCAAAGGATTTTGAAACACACCTCGATCAACCCAAGTCGTTCTACTCATTGAACCCACATACCACGACTGTTCTAAATAATTATAAACAACACATCTATTAACTTGTGGTTGTGCTATGTTATCTGGATTGGTTACATAGAACCAAATAATCTCTGCAAATTCTGTATTGACGCCCGCAAAGATTTGATCTGTTTGTGTTAAATCTAGGTTTTCAAATACAAAATCATCAACAGTACAGGGTAATTTTTTCACGGTACCATCAAAAGCGAAGAATGCATTTTGCCCCATCCAATAAGCAACATCTCGCACAACAACAGCAGCGTGTTGTCCTAAGAGTCCACAGTTTTTACCTAATTGATTAAGTCCAAAAGTAAAAGGAGGACCAATAAACTGCATTGCGTGTAAGGAAGTATCTGTCCAAACTAAAATAGCACCTCTTGCCTTATCGGCTCCTACAATAGTAGAACCGTCTTGAATACGCAGTGAGCCTGCAGTGTTTTCTGCTTTAGGTTCATAAGTGTTAATATCTTCTTGAGAAGAGAAACGTAATAATAAAGGATCTTGTGAACTTGCAGTGCTAATAGTTTTCTCTGTTCCGAATAAAACCAAATGTCGATCAGGGGTAGAGACTAAAGAAAACTTAGAAGTTGTAGGTGCATTGGCAACTAAACTTGCTCTACCGGATAATGTATCATTAGTAGGAGACCATTGATAGGTGGCTCCATTAAGAACGGTCGCAATTAAGTTCTCACCAAAGTTATCAAGTGACCAATCTCGTCCATCTAAAACAACATTAGAGGTTGGTCGAGCAGTTCCCCAAGTTGAAGATCCCCAGGTATAAGTACCAAAACCATAACCAAATGTTGAAAAAGCAGGACCTACGTTAATATCAAAAGTAGCGGTCGATGTTCCGTTGGCCGTGATTCCTGCACTGGCTTCCGTTGTATCTTGTTCAATAACAAAGGCATTGGTATTTGTTACAGACTTAACTTCAAAACTACGATCAAAGTCAGCTGTTGTAAAACTTGTATTCGTTATATCTAAGCTACCTGTACTAGAAAAAGTAACAATATCTCCTTCATTGGCACCATGACCATTCACACTAACGGTGACGTTTGCTGAGCCTGTTGTTGTTGTAAAGATACTGGTTACTGCAGAATTGGTTTGTCTAATCGGAGTGATATCATAGAAGATATCATTAGCAAAGACGTAGAGCTTTTTATCGGTGCCTACAGCAGATAATCGTGTGCCGTCTAGTGCTACCCAGTTATGAGCATCACGAGCCACACCAATTAATTTATAATCTTGTGTCTCTTCCCAACCGCCAATCTTTTCTGGCAGACCATATCGAAAACGAACATTGTCTGAATCTACATAACCACCAGATGCACCTAGATCACTGGTCTGTTTTTGAATTCCCGGTTTGAGTTGTATCTTTGTTAGTGTCATTGGCTTTGCTAAACATGGTTCCTACATGACCTTTAAATATCGTTGTTCCTTGATGATTTAAAGGCATGGAAACATCCGCCCATATCTTACCATCGATCTTACGCCATAGTCTAGAGAAATAATAATCCTCACTGAGGTAGCGTTCTGCCTTATCCCATTCTAATTTACCGACACCGAAGAAATCATAACAATTATCCGAACTAAATCGCTTACCATTAATGATTTGATCGGATTTGTATTTTCGCTCAGGATATGCTTTTCGCATTTTTCTAAAGACATCTCTTTTAATTAGCATCATTCCTGTCGCCGCTTCCATTACCTCACAAAAACCATTTTGTAATTGAACATGTTGAGGGTCTTCAAAATTAAGATTATACCCCAGTGCTCGATAAGATATTTCTTCTTCTGAAATATTTGGATTTGCCTTAACAGCATTAATAACTTGATCCCAGTGCACACATTTACGTGGATAAATACCACAAGCAATATCTTTATCGGCACGGATTAATCTCTCTACATTAGCTGGTTCAAATCCAATATCAGCATCAATAAATAATAAATGAGTACCAATATATTTAGTATCGTCTAAGAACATCGAGACAATAGTATTTCGAGCACGAGTAATTAAGGACTCATTGCCCATCGTCTGTAATTTCATTTCAACACCACTTTTTTGACACCAGGTTTGTAAGCCTAATAAACCATGAACAGTGTTTTCTGTTAGCATTCCGCCATACATCGGCATGCCTAAATATATTTTTATTCCCTTGTCTTTCAAATCGCCTTCTAACATCTATTAGTCCTTTCTTAGTTTTTTATTTTCCATACCTTTCATTAATCCTGTTAATGTGGCCATATTGGCTTTGACCATTTCATTTCTAAAACTTTCTATCGCAGCTCCTGCTTGATTCGTTTGCCGTGAATTCTCAATCATAAGCAAAGGCATCATCGCCATGGCACAACCATATTCATCAACGTCTGCTCCTGTTTGTGGATGTTTTCCTCTGATTTGAATAAACCAAGCACAATCAAATTTTTTACAAGGTTTAAAATTGTTGAGAGGACAGTTGTCTTTAACTTCTATTTTCAAAATTAATCTTTGGCGGCAATAATTAAATCTACGTATTGAACATTAAGTTCTAAGTCACTGGTGTATGTGTGTGAGTGGTTGTCACCTGCTAAGGTGCCCGCACTGTGAGAGTGTGATCCGCCTCCACCTTGATAATCAGTATAATATCTTCTCGCACCGCTATCGTTTCCTGTATTTCTTACTCCTGCTGATACACTATCACCTGTACCAAATTCTACATGCCCACCTTCTAAGTGACGGTGAGATGGTATTTCAGATAAACTCAAGGTATGACCTGCGGTCGAACCTGAAATAGTGACGGTGGAGTTGTTTGATGTGCCTGAAACAGCAACAGCTGTATTAAAGACACCAGAGAAAGTATTACTACCACCTGAACTGGCTGTACCTGTGACAACACGTAGTGCTTTGTTGTCATGTGTTGTTTGTTTAGTCCAACCTGTGGGAGCAGTGGTTTGTTGGAATAGCATTAAAGTACCTGAATCAAAAGGTTCAATGTTCGTTAAACTTGATCCGTCACCGATGAAATAAGAAGCAGAAACATTTCCTGTGACATTAATATCATCACCAAAAATATCTTCAACATTATCGGAAGTACAATACACTAAAGTCTTAGCACCTTGAGCGATCGTGGCACTGTTAGCACCATGACCTGTCGCTGCTACATTGACAGTGTAGGAACCTGATGTGTTATTATAAATAAAATAGTTGTTTTCTTTAGCAGGGATAAAGACGGTAATATTACCAGTCAGTGTTCCTGTTAACTCAATAACTTTGTTAGAAGCTTCGGCTGTTGACGATGCGTTGGCCGTGGTCAGGGTTACATTAGAGCTCCCCCCAACGTCTTTGGACAAATATCCCGCAACAAAAGCATCGACTACGTCGAGGTTATTATTCGTCTTATCACCCCAAGTACCGGCGTTTTCGCCTGTTCCTTGAAGTTCGAGTTTAAGTCTATCTGAATATGTTGATGCCATAATTACGCTCCATTATCTACTATAACGCCACCGTTTTCAACCCATTCTAATATCTCTTGGTAGTGTCGGTTTGCTTCATTGTGAGGAACAAATAAAATTTCCCCATTAGTTAAAATCACTTTATAAGTATCTACTATATTTAACAAATTATATTGTTTTTCTACACTCTGTATCATTTATAACTCCGCATCAAACCTTAACTCTGTACTAGTTGAACCTGCTAACCAATAAGAATACCCTTGTGTAAAACTTCCTGTAAGATTAACTGTGCAAGAGTATTTGTTTAAAGATTCTGAACCAATAACACTAGGATTACCCGCTGTATTATTACCCAACCAAGTAAAACCAGAAGCAGATGAAGAACTAACTGTTGGTGCATCTCTCATAGGTACAACAAATCTATATGGCATTCTTCCAGCCGAAGAAGTGTGAGCAGTGAATAATCCATATAATCCATTATCGTCAGGAGTATAGTGATTAAAATAATATCTCATACACCTCTGTAAATTCACATCAAAAGGCAAGAATTCAAAATCCGAGGCGGATGTATCTGCTTCGAGTTGTACTCCTGTAACTTGCCAAGTAGCAGAGTTTGTTGCTAATATTTGAGTTTGACCTGTTACCCCATAGCTAGTTGAAGCATTCCATGAATCAGCAGTCGCTAAAAAAGCAGAACCTGTAGACAAAGCAAAAACTAAAGAAATTCCTTTACCATTTGTAGTGAGCCATGTTCCTGATGTGTCACCTTCAATTGTGACTGATTTTTTTTCCCAAGTATCAGCAGAAGAAATATTATAAAGTGCTCCATAAGTTCTACCATTATCATTACCAACAGTAACACCAAAGTCTCCAGTTAAACTAGATTTAACCCAAAAAGATAAAGTAACTGTTTGTGCGTCAGAGGTTCCCCAGTCTAATTTTGTTATATTGTAGCCTTCTACATACTGTCTTAAACCTGCTAATTCACCTGCACCAATACTATAAGCAGATAAACTTGTTACTTTGTTTGAATATACGAATCCAGTAGGAGCATCTGAAACTTGTTGTATAGAATACTTACTTGAAACATTCACTGCGTTTTGCCAACGGTCTACACCATATTGACCGTTTGTAGGGGTAATTGAACTTCCACTATTTCTTTGGTCAATCGACATATCCCCGTTGATAATCAAATTCTTAAAATTGATCGTACCCGCAATCTTCGCAGCAGTGATATCTTGGTTCGGTCCTAAGCGGGTGATGGCCATTTAATTATAACCCCTGTGCTTGTGCAGCTTGAAACGCAGTCCAAGCATCTTTAACTGCTTGTGTCCAAACAGCATTACATACTGCCTGTACTTCTGCATCTTCGCCTGTAATATCTTGGTGTGGGTGAACTACTTTTCTGTGTCTGCTTCTTGATAACTCTACACCATCTTCTTTGATGACTGTATCAGTAGCGATTTGCACAGCTTTGTATTCGCCTACCACTTCTATTTTAGCGATTTGTGTTTCTTTTGTTATTGCCATTGTTTACTCCTTAACTCGTTGTATATTGAATAGAACCTATAACTCTAGCACCATTTACATCAAATATTGTGTAAGAAAAACTTAGTCCACTAGTTTCACTATCTGTACCTGCAAAATCTAAACTTGAACTTCCATTATCCATTCTCATAGTTAAATAATTAGGACTTTTTGCTATACCAGAATATAAACCTAAACAACCAGATTGACCATTTTGATTTTGGCAACTAAAAGGCAAACCACTAATTAATGCTTTATTACCATTACCTTTTGCGTTTATATGTAATTCAAAATGAGCAGTGACTATTCTTCCAACTTTTGTATATACACCTGTTTGAACATTATAGGTTGTTGTAGTAGCACCACTTAAAGCAGGAGTCCAAGTACCTTCCTCATAATCATCTAAGGCATTGGCACTACCTGTACCACCTATCTTTAAACCTTCAGAATCCATTCTTAATATTTCTGAGGTGCCTTGTCTATATATAATAGTATTAGCAGGACTTGCGGAAGGTCCATAAAGAAGAATATTTCCCCCTTGATTACTATCATTACCCCCTGCAATAATTAATTGTGAGTCATTTACAGTTTTATTGATTTGTTCCGTAATACCTACTCTTTGAGAACTATCAATTGTAATCGCAGTACTAGTCGCATTATCATCAATACCTGTAGAGGAGAAAGGAGCATTAACCGTTAAATTCCCTACACCGTCCGAGGTCATCAGAGTATTATCCCCTGAGTCTTTCCACTGATCTACTTTTAAAATTCCTGTCATTTATGCTCCTATGATCCTGTATGCTCCAAACATAGTTGATTTATCATCTTGTGAAAGTTGTGGCTGTGAAGAACCTGTATCAATTAACACATAAGCCTCAACATAATCTCCCGCAGACAAATCTATTGTTGTAAAAACATTAATACCTAATCTATCTAAATTAGTAGTTGAATGACCATTGTGCCTATTATTTGCATAAACAGAACCATTTAAATAAATATACCCCCAAGCTTTTCTCATATCATAAACAGTAGTATCGCAATCTAATCTCAAATAAACATAATATTTACCAGCATATCCAGAAGGAACTGTAAATCTGTCATTTGCTAAATCAAAAGCAGAATTAGTATCAAAAGACTCAACATCAAAAGTAACCTTTGTAACAGTGTTATCTGTAATTAGTTGATTTGAATTTTTATATACTTCGAAAGCAGGAGTATTTGTCAACGTTCCCCCTGTAATGGTGGAAGCTAAATTAAGAGACGTGGTACTTGATCCACCAATCGTGATGGATGAACCTGTCCTGTTCTCAATATTATTAACCTTGATCGTTGACAATGATTACTCCTTAACTCTTGGGGTTGTCAGCCTTGATCTGATTCACTCTAGTGATTTCCGCATCTAATCCGTTCTCGATAATATTCTCGATTTGGGATTCGATAGAACCGTATAATGCCTTACGAGTGGCAACGACCTGAGCGTTAGACTCTTCAGTCGTGGCTGCCGCTTCAAAAGCATTGAGTTGATCAGCAGTAGGCTTGGCAACACTGTCAATGTTCCACTCTTTAATGTAGGGACCTTGACCATTAGAATCATCTTGTAATAAAACGTCAGTGGTAAAATCTACCGAACTTACGCCATTATCAGCAAGATACTTCTTAATTTTTGTACTTAGTTGTGCCATGTTTTACTCCTTGTTAATACTTATCATAGTTTATAATCCAAATGTATCCTTAATTTCAGCTTCGGTTAATCCTAAAGCTGCAAGCTTTGATTTGGCAGATGCTTTGTTGTTTTCTTTGTCTAGTTTTGCTTGATCATAATCAGCTTGTAATTCTGTTTGTTTTGTATTTATTTCTTGTTCCGTTGGTTTAGTTTGATTTTGGTCTAACCAATCTAACCCTGCATATCCATCTTGGTCCTCGTTAACCCAAACCCACTCTGCTGAAGGTTTTAATGCTTTTAATGCTTGAGCTTTAGTAATCATTAAGCCAATACCTCTATTAAAGTTAAACTAAGCATTCTCTGTTGACCCGTTCTATTATAGTTAAAAGTTAAAGATGTATTATCACATTTCCCTTGAACAGAATAAGTAATAGCTGATGTTGTACTAGGACTATCTAAATAAGTAATTCCTGTTCCTGTTCCCCAACTAAAACCTTGATAAGATGCAAAAGAACTGTTGTGACCTGATGTGGTAATATTTGTTCCATCTCTAAAAAGAGCGATGTGTCCCATATTTGAAGTATTACTTAATTCAACACTAGAAGGAGCTGCGTGTAAAATTAAAATTTTAGAAGAAGTGGCACTAGGAGTGATTGCTAAACTCATAACCGTATAATAAGTAGTAGCTGATATTGCAAGATTATTGGTATTCGATACACTTACTACTTGACCAATCTTACCACCGCCAAATCCTGTTGCAGTTCCATTATTCGTTAATGTCACCCCACTCGGAATAGTAAAGGTATCCCCACTATCACCTAAAGTGACACTGGTTCCTACTCCAACGGGTGTGATTTTATTAACTTCGAGTGTACTCATAATTATACTATAACAAATGTCGCTCCACTGGCAATACTGAGTGTCCCCGTCACGGAGAAGGGTCCTGCGACCATGCCATTTTCACTGGCTTCAATACTTACATTACTCATGGTTTGTTGATTGACGACATAAAAGGTCGTGCCTAACGCTTCACTGTTCACGGAAGAATCCGTTGGAGTTCCAATCGATAACACATCTCCTAGCACGACACCTGAAAAAGTATCCGTGGCTAGCGGTGCGGACGTGAACGTAATTGAAGAGCCTGAGATCGTGTACGCATCGACCGGGTACTGATAAATACCTGAAATAGAAATAATACAATTCTGTTCTGTTTGAGGATAGATATTCTGTCCTCCTGTTTGCAGTGTAAAGGTCGTAGTTGACCCATCAAAGCTCACGGCTAAGTCATCGCAAACGATATATCTTCCTGTTAGTGGTTCTTGTCCGATGTAGGGCATTTTCTTACTCCTCTATTAAATCCCATTGTAAATTATCTTCGTTCCATAAATAATTATTACCGTCATTGGGATAAGGTATAGGTGCTTCCCAATCACAAGTATCTTCATTTAAAGTCCAAGATTGAAATTTTTTCGGTGGTATAAAAGCATCTCTACCTTCATCATATTGATATCCTGGACCTGCATAATTTTTTCTTAATGCTTTTGTTTGGTCCACTGATTCTACACCGTCTGTATAATGTTTACCTTTTTTAGTGTTATATGATGTTTGAACCCATTTGTAGTTTTCTTCTACTGGTAATGAATCAATGAAATCTTGTTCTGCTACTATTACTTGAACAACTGCATTACTAGATTTTTTTACTTTTGCAAAATGTGTCATTAGTTTTGAAATTTATACCTTATAATTACTATTCCAGAGCCACCTGCTCCACCACCAGCGCCAAAGTAGTTTCCACCACCTCCACCACCAGTATTAACTGTCCCTGATTGTCCAGTGTTGGGATAGTCACCACCATTGCCTCCTCCACCTTCACCACCAGGAAAGTTTCCACCTCCGCCTCCGCCTCCACCAGCGAAATAGGTAGGAGTTCCATTAATAGATGTTTGAACACCATCACCACCAGCCACGTTAGCTTGATCAGTTCCACCAACTTCACCAGCACCGCCTCCACCACCACCCCTATAACTTGGTGTGTTTCCTGTGGCTCCAGCATAACCTTGATTTGTAGTCCCGGCGCCACCGCCAGCACTACCTCTCCAAGCACCACCACCTCCAGATCCACCAGAAGCTCCTGTTGTAGTAGAGTCTCCTCCACCGCCTCCACCACCAGTTGAAGTGATTGCACCAAATACAGAATTAGAACCGTTAGAACCTCTTGCTCCACCAGTCCCTCCACCACCAGCGCCACCACCTCCAATAGTTACTGTATAACCTTGAGCGACAGCGGTGATTGCAGTTTCAGCACTGCTTCCACCTCCTGATGATTCACCTGTGACAGAAGAACGATATCCTCCTGCACCGCCTCCACCAGAACCTGCACCATTACCAACAGCTCCACCAGAACCTGCACCCGCTCCACCAGCAACGACTACATATTCTAATTCATTAGAACCATATTCATTACCAATTTCAGTTACAGTAAATGTTCCAGAAGAAGTAAAGGTGTGAATTTTATAGTCACCTGAAGTTGTGATAGTTCCTCCTGTTGCGGTTATGTAAGTAGGAGACCCAGCGGCACTTGCTAATCCTGTAGAGGATATAATCCAACCTTGAGGGGCTCCTGAGTAGACAAATTGAATTACTTGACCTCCTGTAGTAAGTACGGCATTGGAAGTAGAGCCTTTAATTTTTAATCCATTAGGACTAACAATAACCGAATTGGTGTTAAAATTTTCAGCATAATCTGCAAAACTAATTGTATCTCCTTGATTTGCAGAACTAGGAAGAGTAACAGTTACCGAACCGCTAGTAGTATCAATCCAATAACCTATATTTACGGCAGCGTTAAAACTACTTGTTTTAACAGAACTATCCCAATCAATCAAAGACACTCCGGGATCTAAACTACTAGTGGGTAATGTTGTGAGTGCCATGGTCTATGCTCCTATTAATTTAAATGCTTCAAAAAATGTAAAACCTTCACCAGCAGCAATAGTTGAACCTGTGCCGGTATTTACTTGTAAATCATAATAGTCTGTTCCATTTGGGGTAATTATGGCTCCTGAACTTAAAATACCTGCACTACTAATAGTTGCTTGAGCCATTGCTACTTCTGTTGTTCCATTTTTAAATATAGAACAATACATATAAGCTTGACCAGTATTATTTCTAACTTGAAAATGTATATAAAATTTACCACCTGAGGGGGGTGTCCATCTATAAGTAGAATTATCGTAGTAACCACCAATATCAAAATCTTCTGTGGCTAAAGAAAGAACAGTCCAAGTTGCACCAGATACAGATTGATTACTAGATAGTCTAGCTCGAAAAGCAGGAGTATTATCAATACCACCAACACTTTGAACAGAAGAAGCTAAACTTGAACTCGCAGTAAAGCTTCCCGCACCATCGGATGTGATGATTGAGTTATCTCCACCGTCAGCGAGTATGTTTACTTTGATCTTACTTGTCATTTATGCTCCTATTAAATGGCTTCCTGAAAACCAAGTTTCTGTTTGATTTCTAACTGATAAAGATGAACCTGTCGCATAACCATATAGTTCACAAAAATCACCAACATCTAAATACATTATGGTTGAACCATGAACAATAGTTGCACCTGTTATATTAATATCAGTACCTCTTTGCCACTCTGAACTATTTTTAAAAAAGAATAAAATTACTCTTGATATAGTACCTTGAAATCCTAAAGAACCTTTGAAACTATAGTATCCAGCAGTCGTTGCTGTAAAACGATAGTTACTTGAATCCCAATTAGAACCAACATTGAAATTTATATTATCAAATTGAATTTTTGTAGATGCTCCACTGCTTAGTGATTGATCACCGTCTCTATAAACACTGAATAGAGGAGTATTCTGAGGGAACCCTGAACCGAGAGTCACGGACCCTGAACCGTCACTACTAAGCAACGTATTATTGCCTGTGTCTTTGATGTTGTTGACTAAGATGTTACTCATTATATTTTACCTACTCCAAAAATTAAAATAGTTCCTCCAGTCGTAGCTGTTGTCTCATTTCTTATTCTAACACCATTGACAACAGATGTTGTTTGACTTCTACCACCAATATCATACCTGTAGGAATGTTGGTCATCATTGTGACCATATAAACTAAATCCAAAGGCTCCGTAACCTCTACTTCTACTACTAATTGTTAAATCGGTAAGCATTATCTCAAAACTTAAACTATCGGTTGCGTCCGCACCCATATTATAAGCTAATCGTATAGCACCTGTCGCACCATCAGTACCTGTTGAAGTAGGAGATTCTATTCTTTGGTAGGTTAAAGCACTTTCTAAATCAGTGTCTGTTGAACTAAAACTGTTGGTTGTAGTGTACATATTATATTCAGTGCTTGCACTTCCTGAAGTAACTTGTGATCCTATGATCTTATAAGCATAGTAACCAGAAGGTAGACTAATATCTGTGTTTTGTGTGCTCATTGAAGTTACACTTAACAAATCAAATCCCGAACCTGTAAAAGTTGCACCACTAGGAATATTAATAGTTTTTCCTGAAGCACCTAAATTAATCGTGGTAGTATTTGTTCCACCAATCGTCAAGGTACTCGAAGCATTACTGCTTAACGTATCGAGTTGTTCTACTTCTAGAATACTGGTCATATGATCACCAAGGTTGAGGTAGCGGGAACTGTAATCGTGTTACCTGCTGCTACGGTTATTGTTCCTACCAATGAGCAATTTCTATTGGCAGGTAAAGTTAAATCATTAAAGGTTTGTTGATTGTTTTGAAAAAATTGAGGAGCACACGCTGTCCCTTGCACCGTGCTTGGTGTGGGGCCAACTGATTCTAAGGTTTGTTGTAAGTAGACCACATAACAAGTATCACTCGCAGAGATAGTTCCCCCTAAGTTTAATTGAAGTCCACTATTGGAAATTGTATAAGTGTTCGGATTTTGCCTTACCTCATTGACGAACAAAGCCAAATCTTCAGGTACGGTGACTTGACGGTCAAGTGTGTAAACAGAACCACCATCACCAGTAATCTGTTGACTGGTTAAACTTGCAAAATTATTGCGAGGAGCTGCACCAATATAGGCCATTAGCTAACATCATCCATTGAGGAAACATTGACATCGCAGTCTCCTGAGGATGATGAGCTTTGAGCTTTAATCTTCCCTGAGGCTGGTAAAACAACTTTTCCAGAGATGACCTCCAAAGATGAGTTTTGTGGAATAGCAGCATTCTTAACTAAGAATTGTTCATTGGCTCCTGTACCGTCAGGATCAATTTTAACGGAAACGTTGATCGAGGCACTACCAGTATTAGAACACAATAAACCAATAATTACCTTTTTATTGGTTGTAGTAAAAATGGTTGTAAGGGTAGCGTCTGATAAGCTTGCCCCATTAAATAAGAAATTATTTGCCATATGTTTTATGCGACCTCTCTGTCATCAACTTCAGTCCATACATTTGTAGCAGAATCGTCGACTTCTGTCCATGTATTTGTATTGCTATCATCGACAGGCGTCCAAGCATTCGTGACTCCAGGTACCACAGGTGACCAAGCAATAACACCCACACCTCCTTGAACAACACTTAATTCGATACCTGTTAAAGTGACCACGGCACCCGCTTCGACAGTGACACTACCTTGAGCAGTGCTTAACGCTTCACCTGTAACAGGGACATCGGCTCCTGCTTGAGCTTCTACCGAACCTTGAACAATACTTAAAGGTATGCCTGTTAAAGTAACGAGAGCGGAACCTGTAACGGTTTCATCACCAATCGCTGTATTGAGAGATTCACCTGTAACAGATACATCAGCGTTGGCTGTCACAGTCACACTATTTTGAGCTACGGATAATGCTTCTCCTGTGAGCGTAACATTAGCATCACCTGTTACATTTTCATCGCCGATTGATAAGGTTAAATCTTCACCTGTGACGGATACAACAGCAGATCCTGTAACAACAGAATCACCAATAAAGGTTTCGATCTCTGTTTCTGGCCCCACAACAATGGTTGTTTGACCGTCGGCAACAATGCTATAAGGACCAATAGCAGTGGATAAACTTTCACCTGTTACCTCAACGGTGACATCGGGAATTTGAACAACAACATCTCCTTGAGTTGAAGTAATTTCTTCTCCTGTGACCGAAGCAATAGCTCCCGCATCAACAGTGACACTTCCTTGAGTAGAACTTAAAGTTTCGCCTGTGAGAGATACATTGGCATTACCAACAACAGTTTCATCACCTATAGCTGTGGTTAATGCTTCACCTGTGACAGATACAATTGCGGATCCTGTAACGGTAGCAGTTCCTTGAGTAGTAGATAATTCTTCACCTGTAACAAGAGCAGTCGCTGCTCCTGAGGCAACAGCTGTTCCTTGAGTAAGAGTTAGAGCCTCTCCTGTTAAAGTAACAACAGCATTTCCGATAACGGTTTCATTACCAATTGCTGTAGAGAGTTGTTCACCTGTTAGGCTAACAATAACATCGACTTGTGCTATTCCACCTTGAGCGGCGAAAGCGTCTTCCGCAAATGAGAGTCTTCCAAAAAACATAGCCTTATCCTAGGGCTATGGATGCTACCAAAGTTGAATCGTGAGGTTGTTCAGCAGGTTGTGTGCAGAACACATCCTTAGTCCCTGCACCAAAGTTTACAAGATTATTAGAGTTGGAGGAAGTAAGAACTGCATCTCGTTGAAAGGTTGTGCTTCCTGTTAAAGTACCAACACCAACTTCAAAATCTGTTCCAGACTGATCGGAGATACAATAGAAGGTTGAGTTGCTAGTGCCGATGGCTGCACTAAAAGCTTGAAAGCCGTCCTCAGCTCCTGCTAATGTAAAATCGCCTGTTCCAGTTGTTGTACTGGTCTCTTTAACTCTATCCGCTACAACAAATGCCACGAACTACTCCTTAGGATATTCTTAGGATTGCGTTTGAAGCGTCGGCTGTTGGGAATTGAATTGTAAAAGTTCCTGATGTTGAAGTTTTTACTGCACCAAAATCTAAAACCATAACGGATGCGTTTGTATTGGTAGTAGAGTTTGTATTATAAATAACTGCTGCTTGAGCAGAAATTGTTGCACTGGTAAAACTTAAATCACTAAAATCAATAAATGCTGTTGCACCTGTACCCGCAGCACCAGAATTAGTTAATGTGCCTCCACCAGCAGAATATGTACCTGAATCACCTACTTCGTTAGTTGCAGAATAAGCAGTTGTTGTGTTGCTTAAAGTTGCAGATGCGTCATACAAAGCAAGTTTAAAGGTATTTCCTCCAGCAGATGCAAAGTTATGTTCGCCTTCTAATAGTTCTACTTTAAAACTATCACAGACTGCTTGTGTAATTGCCATCTTTAGTTACCTCCGGGATCTACTGATTTAAGAGGAATACGAAGGACCCCATCTGCGTATTCATCTCTACGTTTTCTGCCCATTTGAGTTTGTGCTAAAAATTGCACTGCTTGAGCGTACTTTTGATCGTATAATTGCACATATGGAGGATTTTTCAAGTAGGAAAAAGCCTCAACCACTGTACCATAAATTAAAACTTCGGGTGCGTTGATAGACAACCAAGTCGTTGTTTGACTACTTGATAAATGATCGGGTGTTTTGTTATACCATAATTCAATTTCATAAGCTGCATCGGGTGCAGGAGCAAAGATCATCGTATTTTGATCCCAGTTAGCGTAGTATTGGGGAGTTCCTGTATCGGAACGATCTTTATTATATTCATCAATAAAAGTTGTATCTCTTTGTTCTAACCATGTTCGATTTCCTGTTATTTGATCTTTAATTTGAACTCCTCGCTCAAAAGCAAAATCATCAGGCATGGTGATAAAAGGACTACCAATGGTAAAACTAGAAAACTGAAACTTTCGAAAGGCATCAAGGTCAAGTTCTCTTTGAACTTTATTTTCAACATTAGTAATAAAAACATCAATAATAGAGTCAGATAAAACTTCTGATCCTACTTCAGTATAATTACGTACATTAGTTAATAATTCAGAATAATTCATGATGTGCTCACCGTTACATTACCAATACTCATTCGCATTACCAAGTCTTTTCTTATAGGTGCTGGTTGCATTCCCACACTACTAAAAGGTGTTTCGTTGGGATACCCTACTTGTACAACAATAGGTTCAATTCGATCAGGTCTTGCATTTTTCAATGCTTCGGGATCTGGTGCGTGATATGGAGGATCTAATTGAGGATGTTTCGGCTCAAAACATTCTGGACAAGTAAAGAGTCCATTCCATTCTTTTCGCAGTTCTAAATAGGGATACTGATAGCCACATCGATCACAAATGGCTTGTGAATATTTACCCGACGCAAATGCCATTATTAACCGTTCCTAAAATAATTCTGTGGTACAAGATGCACAGAAGTTCGCTGACCGTCCTCAGTCAATGCTCTTTGTAGCTCATCTTCATAATACAGTTTCATTTCTTGTACTCTTCCTGGATTGTGTTTCTGTGCCAGATAAAAAGATAAACCAGAAACCATACAAGGTAAAAATCTGTAAGGAGCATCGGGTGTGTTGGTGTAAGCACCAGCATCTTCAATCCTGGCCACATAATAGTAATTAATCTGAGTACCAGTTGTGCCTGGTGTTTGATATAAACTAATTTCTACATTCGATAAATTTCTTCTCACATAATATTGAGAAGGAGTTCCTGTCGAACTTTTATTAGGTATCGCTTGATACTCTGATCTTGAAATTTTGTTTAGGGTAGTATCGATACTACCATTTCGAAAGACTGCTTCTAAAACATCACTACAATCTGCCGGAGCAGTGTAAGTAGTAGTATTGGCTACTAGGTTTTGAGTGTAGTTTGTTACCTTCCAAAGATGAACTCCTCGATTACCCCATTCAGATAATAGAAGATTCAAACTTCTTCTAGCTGATTTTAAATCATAACCTGTTCTAACGGATTTACCAATTCGCTCATAAGACTCCTCGATAACCTCGTCAATGTTAAGATTAAAATCTGTTGTTCCTGAAGTAGCCATACTAAATTACATTCCCATTGCCATTTTTTTACGTGGAGAAATAGCCATTCCACCACCACGCTTCTTCATGACTTGTTTTTTCTTCGCCATGCCTCCGCCTCGTTTTTTGATTACTTGTTTCTTTTTACCTGCCATGATAATTACCTCTTTTTAAATAATTGTTCGTACGTACGTTGCCTCTCAGCTACTACTTCTTCGTAGTATTCCTTTGGCCATTTCTCATAATAGCCTATCTTATGAAGTTTGCAACTTGCTTCATAGAGTTGTTTAAACTTCTGTATAAGTATCATGGAATACTTTAATTCAGAATGTTCCACTGGTTCTTCTGTAGGGTCACAAAGAAAGGCTTCACTATCGGGATTAGCGGGTGTTTCAGGATGAAAGCCCATAAAATATACATCTCGTCGATTATAGGTCTTGTTATAAAAATCTATCTTTTCTTGAAACTTTTCCGGTGTATATTGTTCAAAAAACGGATCACAATAAATAATAATATCGTGTTGTTTCTTATTCCAAGATTTAATGACATCGGTTAATTGCTTTTCATACTTGGATTTATCCATACGAACTTCAATTCGTAATTTATTGTCCTTTCTCCATTTCGCTGCAAATGGACAAGCAGGGAAGCCAATATGTTTGTTCATTGGTTCTAAGACTGTCTTAGACCAATTGACTACATCAAGTTTAATTTTTTCTGCTTGTTTTCTTCTTGACAATTGTTTTAACCATAGAGGGTTTTGGTCCTGTGTTTGATGCTTTTTGTTTTACTTTGCCAGAACAAACAGCACTAGCGTACATATTAGCGTAGGCACTAGGGTAGACGTCGAATTTTCTTTTTGCCGCCGCTTTTCCTTTTGCGCATAGTTTTGCCATTTTTCTTACTCCCCGGATTCGTTATTTGCTTGCTCATTTGAGCTCTGCTGATCGCCATGTTCACACCCCGCACATTCACACATACAAGTCATCTCACAATGACAAAGACATCCACATTTTTCACATTTTATCATTATCTACCTTGACCTCTATATTCTTTAAAATTTCTTCTTTTGTGTTTATTCATTGTGGACCAACTTATTCTACCGTCACCGATCGTAGTTTTTTTAGCTACATGTTCAATTATTTTGGAAGAGTCTGTTTGCTTTTTGGCCATTAAAAATCACTTGTTTTAATTAGAAATTCTTCTATCCAGGCAATTCGATCATCCATTTTATTCATACGATCATTCATTGTAGACAAAGTATTTTTGATGATAGCAATATCTTGTTGCATTTGTGCAACACTATCTGCTTTTCCCTCTACTGCATTTAATCTTTCTGACATCATCCCCCAGCTCATACCCAAGGTTACTAAAAGTACCAAATAAGGTAGGACTGTTTTTAGGTCTATGTTCATTTAGTTGCACTCATATTATTTAAAGGGTTATTTAAAGCTTTATTTATATTCAAGTTTAAATCATCTTCAATAATTTTCAACTCCTCAAATATCTCTCTTGTATCTTCTTTTTGTCTGTCTTCTATATCATTAACTATTTTTGTAATATGTCGAATATCATCATTCATTGATCTTAAATCTGTTTTCATATCGTTTTTTAAGTCTTTTGCTACGTCAGATACTAGGGTTATTTCATCTAAAATAGAATCTATTTCTGCTTTTAAAACTGCTATTTGCTCATCATAATGAGAGAGATCAGGTGCTGTGTACTCTTGAATTTTTGCCTTCATATCAAGATAGTCTTTGTAAAATGTAAAGCCTGTCCAAGCAGCACCACCCAAGGTACCAAGCAAAGACAGTATAATAAGGATTTTACCACCTTTAATTTTAATTCCACCATATTCAATCTCCGCCATATTGACTCTCCACCATTTGATTCATTAATTGATCTTGTGCATTACTAAATAAAATACCATATTGATCCTCTATTGTCTTGTTTAAATATTCATTAACATCGGTATCAATAATTGTAGATTGTGAATTAAAAAATGTTTTAGTATCTCCGAGTATTTGCATAACAATTAAGGTTTTTGTTTGAGCAGTGTCATCATATCTTTCTTTATCATCAATCTCTTTTACAATTTTTGTAGCTGCTTTTTCTTTTGCTGTAGGTTCTTCTTTTGTTTCTTCCTTTATCTCTTCTACAGAAGATTCTTCTTCAACTGCTTCTACGACTATTTCTTCAACAGGCTCCTCAACGATCTCTATTTCAGCTTTTATTTCTTCTTCCATAGTTTCCATCTCGGGTTCAATATCCTCTATTTTTACATCTATTTCTACTTCGACAGTTTCATAAGTAATCTCTTCTTTTGGTGGCTCAATAGGAATAAACTCTACTTTTCCCGCATCATCAATTTTAATATCGTTGTATTCAATGATTTCTTCTATCAAATCTATTTGAGTAGGATCTGTTAGATTTAGGTAAACTATTTCTTCGACCGTGGTTATTTGTTGTTCTATGATTGTGGAAATCACATTGTAAAAAACATTGACGGACACGTCGTCAAACAAAGGACCGACGGCAAGATTAATATCTCGACCGCCTATTTCGATAGTAATCTTACTTAGAACGCCACTGAAATCGAAAGACCCATTATATGATTGGTAACCTGATGATACGCCAGATTCAGACAGGATGTCAGTACCTGAAAAGACGGTAGTCCCTCCACCAGTTCCTGTAACGTGCATGTAGATTCTATCTTGAGCATCTTGTTTATCGACTTTTATGGAATATGTAACCTCACCACCGTTATCTATGCTTAAATCAGAAATGTCAACTTCTTGATAAAAAGTAGATCCCATGCCATCAACTAGCATACGAGATTTAGTATCACCACTGCCTGTAATTTCTGCACAGGTATCGGTTCCTAAATCACCACAGTAAGTTCCTGATGGCATACTCGCAGGACCCTCGCCACCCCAGTCAAAATTCATATCAGGTTCATCCACAATATTACCTGAATCTTCATTGGTGACAGTGGTTGTCGTGATAGTCTTTGTTGTGGTAGTGGTAAAGATAATCTCTGTGCCTTTATCTTCTTCTGTTTTTTCTACAGTCACTTGTTCCTCTACAGTAACGCCCGGAGTACAAAGTCCTTCGGCATCAGGTAAACAGGTATCTGCTTTAGAGGATAAGGAAACCAGTAGCAATAATAAACAAAGTTTTAAATAATAAAGCATTGTCAGCATCACTGAACTCCTTAGGTTCTGGTTTGTTGGCTTGAACGTATTCTGTTTTGTATTTACTTCCGTCTGGAATTTCATCTGGATTATCTGTCCAATATTCAGCGGCTTCTGCTCCGATAGATCCTCGTGCGGGACAAGGAGTTCCGGCATCCGTCATCGCATCCCATACTCTTGCATCTTGGCAAAGAATAGAAACAGCTGCAACTTTCATGCCGTAGGCATACATAGATCTTGATAATTTTAATTTTTGACATAGCTCGTCGTCAATAACAACGCCTGTAGCAACACCAACAACGTTATTTTGCACACTAGCCCCCACACCAACTTTACATATATCACTGTTATTATTCATAATGGTGGGAGCATTAGCTGTAGGAGGAGTTGAATTTGTAACTACGGTCGATGAAACAGTGTTGGTTTCAGCAAGAGTAACGCTCGCAGTCAATAAAAGCATCACAATGGATACTATGTAGATTAACCAATCGTGTTTCATTTAACATCTCCAACGTTTACGTGCTTGTCTTAATCTTGAATTGGGATCTTTGGCAGCTTTAGGAAATTGTTTCATTTGTCCTGCACTTCTAGCACAAAAAGATTTTCTTCTCTTCGCATCTTTACTGCCAGGTTTTACTTTGCCTGTGACTGCGGTCTTTAACTTCGAACCAGGATTCTCGGCTCTATAACGCTTAACACCGGCTTGAGTCATTCCCGCCCCTTGTTTAGTGGGGCGGAAATATTTTTTAGTTTTTGGTGGTTGCTTGTCCGCCATTATGCACCTGTGTAAAATACAGTACAAGTCGTGTTGACAGTCGTCACACTCAGATTGGTTTTGAATACAACACCTTGTTCAGGAATATTCATTGCCACGTCTGATGTACCACCTGTCACAGCTACGTTAAATTTTGCAACGCCACCATCACTGAATGTTACGGTACCATCACTACCAGTTGCTCCTGTACCAACAATAAACCCTTTGAGACGTGCTCTTGAGGCATTGATTACGGTAGTAGCATCAGCTCCTGCACCTTTAACACTTACATCACTATCGAAGGCCATGATTTACCTCCTTATACTACTGCTGCGCCAGTAGTTACGTCTACAAAGTTTGAACCGTTACCAAAACAAAGAGATCCTGTTAAAGAAGCTCCAGTTGCATCAGAAACATAGATTAATAATCCTGCTGTTGCTGTTGGTAATGTCAATAATGTGTATGTTGGAACAATAAAACCATTATCTGATAATACTGGTCCACTAAAAGTAGTATTTGCCATATTAAACCTCCTCGGTTGTATAGACCTTGTTACATAGTCTCTATACCGTCTGCTAGCTCAGTCTATGTAACTTGTTTCGCTAGATACTTATTTATAACATAAAAAAAGGGGCATTAAAGCCCCTTTTAATATTAGTTATATTTCAATGCTTATGCACCAGATGTACCGAATACACAACGTGGATCAGAGAAACCAAATGAGTATCTCTCTCTTGCTTTGTATCGGATGTTACCTGTGTCAAAGTCACCTTCCATCACTGTCTTTAACGGAGTTCTTGTGAAGTGTTTGAATCCGTTAGGAGCATCAGTTTTGATGTAGAAAGCATCAGCGTCAGTTAAGTAGTGGTTAACGACATAGCCTTCAGGAATCATTGACATGTTTCTGATTGCGTTGATGTCGTTATCTGCTGTGCCAACTCTTAAAGTAGAGTTCATTAGTCTGTCAGCAGTGAACTGTAACTGTCTTGGTACGATTAGTTTCATACCTTTGATAGCTGTTCTTAGGCCTCTCTCATCTCTGAAATCAGCGATGTCGATAAGTGCCTGCTCAAGTGATGTTTCGTTCAAGTCAGCATCTGTTGCTAGTCTGTTTGATAGGAAACCACCAGTTTGAAGTGGGTGTTGTGTATTAATAAGTGATACACCGTCACCACCTGGGTTGCTTCCTGCAGCGCCAGCAGAAGCGAAAGCATTGTTAAGAACTGCCATAGCTTTAACTTGCTTTGTGTTTGCCATTGAACGAGCAAGTGCTCTTGTGTATCTAGCAGCGAGTCTGTCGTAAAGGTTGTCCTCTACAGCTTCCTCAGTGATAGAGAATGCAAGTGCAATTGTTTCGTGTTGGTAACGAGCTGTGAAAGTTTCGTTAGCTGTATCGAAAGCTACGCCCTCACCTTCTTGTTTGGTGGGTGCAGTTCCGAAACCTGCTAACATTACTTCTTCTTCAAATGCTCTGTCAGATGACTCAGCATCAAAGATTTGAGCATGTTCGTTATCATATCGTGCGTATTCCAAGCCGAACAGAGCGTTCAAACCTGGCTCTAACTCTTTAACGAGTTGACTTCTTGATATAGCCATAGTTTAACCTCCTATATGCCTGCAACATTAGCACTGTATAAGTGCTTGTTAAATTTAACGACGATGTTAGCGTTGTTAGCAGTAAGATCTGAGTTCTCAGGATCTCCTGAAATACCAACAATTTTAACAGCAGTATCAGCACTAGTTGAGAAAGTCTCACTGTTTACTTCTGCTTTTGATGTTCCACTGTGTGTAGAACCGGCAGTGTAAACTAAGTTAGCTGTTTCACCAACGTTAGCTAATGTCATTGCACCAGATACTTGAACTTCAAATAACTGATTCGGATCGTCTTGTACGAAAGCTTTGATAGTACCGTCGTAGCTTGAAGTGTTAGCTGCGTGGTAGTTTGACCATATTGGTTTTCTTGTGTTCACGTCAACGTATTGAACGCCGTTGAAAACACCTACTACTACGTCTGCAACACCATTAGCAACTTCTACTGTACCACCAGCTACCATCTCCACAGGATCTCCCTGGAAGATTGAGGTCGCATAGCCGTTAGCTACAAGGTATTGAGTCTGACCGTTTGTTGACGGACCAGAACCTTGCATTCTTACAGCTCTGAAACCAAAGGGGGCGTCTTGATTTGCCATGTTAATACTCCTTTAAAAGTATGTGTTGTTAGTAAGTGTTACGTCTAGGTCAGAAAAAAAATTATTCACTTTTTTTCGAGCCACCGAACGTAACTCTAGTTTTTCGCTCGGGCTTATTGATCGGCATAGAAGGGTGTTGTTCCTTTAGAAGATCGTTGTCAACAGCATCCTGTTGATCATGAGCTAGTTGAGAGTAGTATTGATCTCTCTCTTTTGCGATCTCTACCGGCACCTTTGCCAATAATAGTCCACCAACAGAAACGATACCTGCGTGTTTTCCTTCAGCTTCACTAGGAAAATCAAAATCGGGATATTCATCTGCTCGAACAAGTTCATAACCTTGTCTGAGTCGACCGATAACGTTTTTGTTATCTTCATATCCTCTTACTGATTCCCTAATCCATCTGAATTTAAAACCCTCAGGTGGTTCTGGTGTATCAAGCGAGCTTGGTAGCTGCCAATGTTTTTTGCGTGCTTCTTTATCCCTTGTGGATGCAGATCTAGGTGTCTTATCAATCATAATGTTACCTCCTCTGTAACTTTAGTTTTTCCGACGCATATTGTTCGTTGGAAAGACCAAGTCGTTTTGCGATAGCCGCTTCTGAACTTGACAACTTAACTACGTTGCGTCCTGTGCCTCTGTTTCGATGTGCGCTTGCCACAGTCTGGACGGGCTGTTGGCGTGCGGGTTCTTCGGATGAAGAATCTTGTTGAAACTTATGAGGAAGGTTTTCCCTCATACGTTTATCAATCTCACTATAATAGTAATCTGTGCGTGGATCAACACCTTGATTTACTAAATCTTCGTGAATTGCATAAGCAACGTTGGTCATCACCTTATCAGTGCCAAACCATTCGTTTTTCTCTGCCCAAGACTCAGCTTTTGGATCCTTAACAGGTTGTTGAGGTTGTACTTTAGGTATTTCAATCTCTCTTTCCTGCTTAGGAGCATTTGCTAAAGCCTCTTGTTGGGCTTTTATTTGCTCATATCTGCTTTGCTCTGTGCTTAATTTTCCAATTTCAAATTGTGCATTTGCGACAGCATCATAATCTTGGTCTTCCATTGCTTTTTTAAGCTTGGCTTTCGCTGCTTCCATGGAACCAGTCAAACGACCACCCATCTCATTTACATAGCCACTATTAAGTTTGCCTAATTCATCTTTAATTTTATCTCTTTCGGCTTTAATAGCTTGAGCAATTGCTATTGCTTCTTCTTCACGTCGTCTAGATTCACCAAGCTGATAAGCATATTCATCAAATCTTTTCTGAACAGACTTACTATACTTATGTTTGGAATCTTCTTTAGGTTCCTCTTCTTCGAGACTTACTTCTTGTTGTTTTGACTTGTCTTCAACAACAGGTTCTTCCTGGTTGTCAGACTCTACTTCAAAAGTTTTTTTCTCTTGAGGAATCTCAATTTCATTTTCTTCTGTTGGAGAAGCAATATCTTCCGACTCTACTTCTACAGAATACTCTTGTTTTGTTTTATTGCCTGATTGAGCCTGTAACTCAGCAACTTGTCTATCTACTTCGTTCATGTGTATACTCCTAAAATATCCTCAGGACTTTCGACAGTCCCAATTATCTCATCATCATTTAGTATTCTGAGTTCGCCTCCCTCGATTTTGATTCGAGATCCAGCGTATCGTGCGATGATTACCCAGTCGCCTTTTTTACACCAAGGTCCATTTGGAAATTTATCCTTATCTGCGTAAGCGTCGGGTCCGACTTCTAGAACTAAAGCACATACAGAAGCAACTTGTTGATCTTCTACAGCTTTGTCAGTTAATAAAACACCACCTTTAGTTTTACCTACACCTTTGTAGGGAAGAACTATTAATCTCCAACCTGTTGGTTTGGGGACTTTACTAAGGTCGCTCTTTTTATCTTCTTCTTTTTTCTCAGCGGGCTTTATCCCCACTATCTTTTTTTCGTTGGGCATTATCAGCCCCGTTGTCGACTTCATCGTCTACCTCCCATTTGCGAAACAGATCCCTAATATCTGAATCGAGTTTGCGAAGAGAAGTTAGTTGACCAACTAGGTATTGGTATTTATCCCAACTCTCTACGTTTCCGTCTATGATTACAGACTTTACATCGTCTTGTCTAGTCTTTATTAGACGTAAAATTGCTGAATATATATTTACTTCCACTACTTAGTAATTTTCTTAGACTTCTCAAAAGTCCTAAGCCCGGCCATGCCTAAAAGTGCCATGACTAAAGGCATTAATTGTTCCATGTTCATTTGGGGTAGTGGACCCACTTCAATTTGGAATACTCCTAAAAAGAACACGATAAAAGGTTTAAGGACAAATTCGAAAAATATGGCCAATGCTGCACTAAATCCAATGAGGGGTCGCCAAGAACGTTGCAGTAAACCTGAAATATCGGTAGCTGTAGACTGAGCATCGGCTAAATTAATATCCATTTGTTTAGAGTTAATTTCATTTTCAAGTTCTTGTAGTTTAATTCTTATTTGACCTTTTTCTTCTTCGGATGTGTGAACACTGTCGATCACTTTACCAACAGTGTCCACTAAAGATCCGCCTAAAATTTTAGATAACATTAATTAGATGTATTGAGCGATGATCCAGCCAATAGCAATACCTATTACAAGCCACTTCTTTTTGGGATGATCATTCCATAATTGTTTGATTTTATCCATTAGAATACTCCTTTGAATTTGGTACCACGAATCGCAGCACCGGTTCCTCTCATACCTTGAGAGTTAGGTCCCTTTTTAGGGGGAACTGTTCGTGTGAGTCTTTTCCCTTCGACTGACCCACCTTTTTTAAATTTTTTAATCATGCCACCGTTCTTTGCTTCTTTCGGTACTCCATCTTTATATTTTGTGGACATTTCATTCATGATTTTTTTAAACTGATTAAACTTCTCTTGAGTATCAATATCTTTATAAGACTCTACGCCGACAGCTTCTTCTGCCATATCAATAATTTTTTGAGGGGTAGATAACCCTCCGCCGAAAGTTAATTTCTTATCGATAAAAAGACCGATCTTTTCTTTAAGGCTAGTTTTTTTATCTTTATCTTCAGCCATTAAAATACTCCCTTAAAACCTTTTCCGCTAATTGCAGCTCCAGTTCCTCTGGATACCATTCCACCGTTTGCTTTTTTCTTTGGTTCCATCTCTTTAGCCATCTTCATTTCCTTTTCAGTAGCTGGACGTAAGCCAATCTCTAAAACCATACCGCCATCTTTTTTCTTCATAGCGCCACCTTTTTTCATGTAGCCCATTTTGTTTCTTACACCCGTTGGTAATTTTGCTAGACCTGGGTTTTTATCTTTATCAATTGGTTTTAGTGGCATCGTAATCTCCTAGTGTACTGTTTTGTTATATACGGGGATAACCTCGTATTTGTAATTTGCTAGTAACTTTAACAAATCTTGTGTTTGTTTCAACCCTATTTCACGGTTCATTGCCCACTGGCCAGCGGCTAGATAAGAACTCGCAATGGCTAATGGATCAACGCCCTGGGAAACATAGAGAGAAAATAACATCTTAAATTCATAAGTAAGGGAATCAACGGCTTCTCTATCAATCTCTTCCAGAGGGTTATTTTTTTCTTTTTTTGACATTTGATTTACCTGCCTTTTGTAAAGCAATCGCAATTGCTTGTTTCTGAGGTTTACCTTCTTTCCTCAGTTTAGATATATTAGCACTAACGGTTGCTTTACTACTACCTTTTTTTAGAGGCATTGAGTCTCTCCATTTGAACGGCAGTTCGTTGATTTTGAATTCGTTGTTGTTGTGCTAGTTTGGCAGAATCAATTGATTTTTTATAACTTAATTTTTCTTCTTCTAATTTATGTTGAGCTAAATCATCAGCTGCATCGACATTAATTTTTTGTTGCTCAAGATCTAACTCTTTTAACTTTAAATCAACTAAAGGATCGGGACCATTTCCTAATGGTAATATTTCTTGTTCTTCAGCGACCATGTCGTCTGTAATTGCTGCAATCTTCACCGCTACTTGTTTTTCAATTTGTGCTTGGAACTGTTGTTGTAGTTCGGGTGGAACTTGTCCTCCAAACTTTGCAGCTTCTTGTTGTAGAACAGGTTGTAATTCCATCATCACTTCATTTCGTGCTTGTGCAGAAACATGTTCAATAACGTGTGCTTGAAGTATAGTTAAAACTTGTGGGTTATTTCTGACTAAATAAGAACTCATAAAGGCACGGTGGGCTTCCATGTGAGCAATATGATCTTGATCGGGAAACACGGTCAATTGTCCTAGCATCAGTGATTGTGAATTCTCGACACCAGGATCGACAGGTTGAGGTCCTGCGGGTGGAGGTAAAATATTTTCAATTTGTTGAACACCTAATGCTTGATACATTCTGCGATACGCTTCGTATAAATTGTGAATCTCGGGATTGCTTTGAGCTAATTGTAATTGAGTTTGTGCCAACATAATTCGCTGACTCATCGAAAAGATATTCGGATCGGAAACAGGAATGACATCAACTCTTTCATCAAAGTCGGTTGTCTTAATCGCACGATCACCGCCCGCAACTTCATATGGATATTCTCCTGGTAAAGCGGTAGCAAATAATCTAGCGAGTAATTGAAATTCTTCTTTTTGTGCATAGTGACATCTTTTGTGAATACCACTCATCACTTTGGAACCTTGTTCTAAAAGTGCCATGGTTGTACCAACAGGGTTAGCCTGTGAACCATCTCCGACTTTCATATCGGCAATCGCTGCAAATCTTCTTCCCGCATCCACGACATATCCTAATAACTGAAATAAAGTTCCATCGGGTCCTTTATACGGTAAAGGCATTAACGCATTTCGTAGATCTCCTCCTGGTGCATCCACATCTCTGAATTCTCCAGGCATCAAAGGTTCTTCATCATCTCGTACACGAAGACCTCTGGATTTGAAACCGGCAGGTAAGTTGGACAATGTACCTGCATCGAGCAATGCTCGCAGTGCTGCTGTAGCCGTTCTTGTCAAACCGCCAAGCATATGCACTAAACCAAAACCATAAAATCCGAGACCAGGTAAAAACTTGTAGTGGACAAAATATTTTTGTCTCATGAACATCGGATCGTTCTGTAAATAGTTTCGGTAGATTGATAAAATCTTTCCGGTGCCTTGTTCCAGTGTTACAACATAAGGCAGTTTTAGTCCTGTGGGCTCACCATCTGGTCCTGTGTTTTCATATCCTTCGAGATCTAAATCGACGTGCATCTCGAGTAATTGATACTGACCAGAATATTCTGACTTTTGGACTCCTTCTAATTCATCGTACTTTTCTTGAATATCGGAATACGAAGAATACAATTCGTCGTTCTCATCAATTTCAATATCTCGGTAAAAACCAGAAATCATTTGTCGCTTTAAATCATTCGGAGAAATTTTTATCACATGTGTAATGCGTTCCGCATCTTCTAATTCCGATGCACCGTAGTTCACGACCAAGTCTTCGCTCGGTATAAACTTCGCACACGGTCTTCCCATGTTGCCATCAAAATAAACTTTTTTAAATGCACTACCGGCTAACGGTAAATGAAAAAGTAATTGATCCATTTCGGGATCGTACTCTTTCATCTTGTACATAATTTGATAGTTCATAAATTCTTTGACTCGCTCTGCCTGTTGTTCTACCTCAGGAGTCGCTTCTCCTAAGACAGTTGTCTTAACAGGACCGCCCGCAGGCAAGAGTTCTTTATAAGCTCCTGCTTGAAACTGCGTGACGGCCTCAGCGAGTAGTGGATGAGAAACTGATGCTGCCCCTCTGAAGGGATTTGAAACTTCTTGATATTTGAAACCTAAGAGATCTAAACCTTTGATGTAACTTTGTTCCCAATCTTTTCGGGATGTTTGATCGACCGAGAACTGTGCTCGGAGTTCATTGGAAATTTTTGCGAGAGTTTCTTCTTCGATGACTTCGGCTAAGTTGTCAGCGAATCCGTCTCCGGTGTCCGTGGGCACGGGACCAAGACTCACGGCCTCATCGCCCTCTACTTCCACTTCTAACGGTGTGCTTTCGCTTACACCTTCTGTAATAATTTCTTCTTCGACACCTGTTGGTGCTTCATTTAACGTTTTGTCAATTTCAGCCATAATTATTTATACCTTAAGATCCATAAAAAGCAATCCTACGTCTCGGACGTTCCTCAATCTCCTCATCATACTCGTGTTGCAACGCACCAAATTGTCGGTAACGCATTAATGCTTGTGTCATCGAATCCACATAGTCATCATTTCTACCATAGGGGAAAGCGGCACATTCTTCAATAACTTCTTCGGCCCATTTATACGCTGGATACCAAATCATTCCACTCTCAAATAGGGGTGCCACACTGTTGACACGGACTAATTTGTCGTTTCCCCGACTGGGTGTAAAATTAATGACGGGAATTCCCATCGCTTGTAATTCGTGCGTTAGGGGGAGACCCGTTGCTTTGGCTTCAATGATGATTTGTTCGGGTTGCCAGTAATGATTCTTTTCTAAAGCGATCCTTTTTAGCTCGGGGAAGTCCCACCGCCCACGGTCCGCTTCCATGAGAATAATATTTTGCTTACCCGTCATCTCATTATAGAAAACTCCCCATGTTGTAATCGCAGAATAGTCCGCTGTGGTCTTGGATGAGAAGGCTGTATCGTAACTTTGAATGATATATTGCAAAGGAGGTTGTTCTTTTTCCCAACATTGCCACCATTCACGCTTAATAATCGAAGTTTCTTCACTTGTTGGCTGTTGTTGCCACTGTGCATTCCATTTAGCCACGGGCAGTGAGGCTTTAACCGCTTCTAATTGATCTTTTTTCCAGAATTCTGGCCATTGAGGGGTGCCGTCGTCCATGAGCGCAGGGAAATCGACAATATCCCACTTGTCAGCGAGAGGATCTTTGGCTTGAGCCTCGATCAAACGCTCGGTTAAGTCTTCTTCTGACCAACGAGTCATGACCACAACGATACTTCCCCCTGGTTGAAGACGCTGACGAGGACCTGAAGTGTACCATTCCCATGCATTCTCCATCGCAGTCTTACTGAGAGCGTCTTGTTCGGAGTGAGGATCGTCAATAATTAATAAATCTGCACCACGCCCTGTGATGGAACCACCGACACCAGCTGCAAAATACTCCCCCCCGTGGTTGGTTTCCCATCTTCCTGCAGCTTGGGAATCGGCTCGTAGCTCCGTGCCCGGGAATACGGACTTAAATTCGCTTTCATTCATCAAGTTTCTGACCTTACGACCAAAACGATAGGCTAGCTCGGCTGTATGGGTGGTTTGGATAATCTTTAATTTAGGGTTATTGCCCATCATCCAGGCGGGAAAGAGATAACTGGCAAATTCTGATTTAGTATGTCGGGGTGGCATATTGACAATTAATCTATTAATTTTTCCATCCCTGATGGCTTCTAATTTTTTAGCAATGATTTTATGGTGCCTCCCCTCAATGAAGTCGGGCCAAATGTTTTTTACGAAATTTCCAAAGGAGTCCCTAGAGTTCCTTGCAGATTCAAGTTGTACTTTCTTAAGCTCAAGCTTCTTGAGAAACAAAAGTCTCTCCTCTTGAGACATAGAAGACAAATCTGGTAGTAAATCGCTCATGTTTTCTGTGTATATTTATATACTAGGTTATACTATATACTACTTCTAATTTTAGGGGGTACCCCTCTTTTTTCAATAGTAATGTATTACTTCGTAATTCCTTAGTATCTCTTAACCAAAAAAAATTTCATTCTTCAATTTTTTTTGGTTAGGCGGGCAAAAAAAAATTCTCATGCACAAGTAGATTTTTGGAAAGTAATAAAATATTTAGGATTGGATGCGGGTGTTCCCGCCCCGAATGAACAGGAACAGGAACACCCAAAAGAGTTATCCGATTAATTTTTTACGATAGTTTTTAATCGTTTCGATTAATGGATAAGTATCCTCAGAATAAACGCAATGATCAATAAATAGTTCTATCTCACTATCACTCATTTTTTTTATTTCTGTATCTGTTGGAGTTTCAACATAATCATAATCAAATGAATTATTATCATAAAGAGATAGACTTTTATAATTAGAATATAATTTTCTAGTATCCCAATATTCGTTTGAGTACCAATTAGCCCCTTTATAATTTCCTACTTTCTCATTGATGATAATAAACTTTCTTGATTTGCTATCTAAGAAAACCATTTTATCACTGCCAATATGTTCACCCAATTCTATTTGATAGTTAGAATTTAAGATTACATTTGGATTGTTTTTTAAAGTAGGTTTTAAATTGTGTTCGTTGAAATGCCATGTATCCGAACAGTTCTTGTGTATTAATGGAATTGGTAATTTTGCTCCATTGTGCATCATTCCGATTATTCTATTATCTTTATTATAAGAAATAAAAGGATGACAATTCTTTTTGTTTGTTGCTCCCGCAGTCGTAAAACGAAAGTGAATTGCCATTTGATCGGTGTTGTTCTTATGTAGATTAAAAAAAGTTTTTACTTCATTAAAATCATTCGGAACAAACTTATCTGATACAAAGTTATTATTTTTATCTAAATACATTAATCCAAAACCATTTGAATTTCTTTCGTAAGCAATTCTCATGTCTTCAAGATTTAATGATTTAAGATCGTTAGCTACTATAATTAAACACATTTTTTTAATTCTCGCTTTCTAGTTCTTGATTAATTAATTCGGAATTATTTATTCTGAAATCGTGAACAATATCTTTGAAATTAGAATAAATAGTTTTCCATTCTTCAATATGTTTTAAATGTTCGAAATGTTCTTTATCATCTAAAAATATTAAAAGATTAGCATAATCTTTATGAACGTTTTTTAATAGCCAATCAAAATAATCGTTGTGATGTAAATTATCAGCATTATTTTTATGATTGGAACGTATCCATAAATTAACAGTATGAACAAATTCTAAATATCTAAAAAAAGATATTTGTTTAATGTTCGATCTAAATATTCTCACTTCAACAGTATCTTTATTATCGAAGTTAATAACAGAATATTTACTGCCATGAGTTCTAATCGAAGAACTAAAATCAATCATTGAATGAAATCTACAATAATTGTTTTCATCCCGCCCCGCAATTTCAACAATCAGATTTCTGTTTTGTGGATTGTTATAAAAACAATTTAAACGTCTTAACTGATTATCGGTGAATGCTGATCGGGAAAAATGAATATGTATTCCGCAATTATAACCATGATAAGCTTTTACATATTCGTTTGGATTAAGTTCAAAAAACTTATTCCAAAATGTTTTCTTGTGAAAATCAAATGTTGCATTTGTTGATACTAATTCGAAACCATGATCGGCATGAAGACTGCCATCGTGTTTACAAAGAATAAATTCTTGGTGAATTCCTACATCATTGTAATTCATAGTATCACGAAATTTTTCAACAATGTCATATCTTGAAATAACTTCATGTCTAGTATGGAGTTCAACCTCAATACCATAAAACAAAACACTATCAATTAATACATTTGCATTTTGTATTCCCGCTTCAGCGATTGCCTTACCTAAAAAATGAAGCAATATCCTTTCATTATAATCATCAAGATTATAATTCGATCTATCCTCATCTTCATTTTCGTCACAATGGTAATCTGAATGATGCGTATCATCATGGTAATCACAATACCAACCATTCTCAGTAATAC
>Ga0255769_10000737_pt1 | contig 38516 bp, 37 predicted proteins | sample 041ome_9_FD_179637 | JGI IMG/M metagenome (GOLD analysis project Ga0255769, IMG submission 179637) | Coastal salt marsh microbial communities from the Groves Creek Marsh, Skidaway Island, Georgia - 041413US metaG (version 2) | ecosystem: Environmental > Aquatic > Marine > Intertidal zone > Salt...
TGGATACCCGCTGGCGAGTCTTCCACCGCTCTCACGCAGATAGCACTCACCGCATAGTGACTCGTAGGTCACATCCTGGCCGTCAATGGCGACTTGAGCTCCGTCGAAGATGAAGGTGCCATCAACTTTGCGCCCGTTGAACAGTGCCTTTCGACCACAGCGACAAATAGTCTTGAGCTCCTCTAACGAATGGGCGATTTCCAGTAGACGCCTGCTTCCTGGGAACGCGACCGTCTGGAAGTCCGTGCGAATGCCGTAGGCCAACACCGGCACATTCACTTGCACGGCGACGACAAACAGGTCGTCGACTTGTTGGGGCGTGAGGAATTGTGACTCATCGACCAACACGCACGCGAGAGGCTCGTTGAACTCTCGCTGCACCCGGTCAATCTGCTCGGCGACGATTACCACCATGTTGTCAGTCGACTCGATCACGACGTCAACGCTGCGTTCAACACCCAAACGCGACACGATGCGATCGTGGCCCTTGGTGTCGACCCTGGGCTTGAGCAACACCACTCTCTGGCCACGCTCTTCATAGTTGTGCGCGGCTTGCAGCAGTGCCGTCGATTTTCCGGAGTTCATCGCTCCGTATCGGAAATACAACTTAGCCACGAGGTAGTCCTGCCTGACGCTCCGCAATTTCGACCACATTAGCGAGCAAGAGCGCGCGCGTCATGGGACCTACCCCACCGGGGTTGGGCGAAACCCACGATGCGGCGCTCGCCACCTCGGGATCCACATCGCCGACAATGTCGTCTTTGCCTGTCTCTTCGTTGTGTCGTCTCGATACGCCCACATCAAGGACGATTGCACCGGGCTTCACGTCGTTCACACCCACGATGTGTGGCACGCCCGCAGCGGCGACGATGACGTCCGCACGAAGCAAATGATCGTGGAGGTCGGGTGTGCGCGAATGGGTCAACGTGACGGTAGCGTCGACACCTCGGCGGGTGAGCAACAATCCGATTGAGCGACCTACGGTGACTCCTCGACCCACAACGACAACATGCTTCCCCGCAAAGCTCTCGCCATGACGGGTCACCAGTTCGATGACGGCGCGCGGTGTGCAGGGAAGAGGTGAGTCAATATCTCCCAAAACCCGCGAGACCAGACACCCCAGATTCATGGGGTGGAGTCCGTCAGCATCTTTTTGCGGATCGATCCGCTCCAACACACGATCCATCGAAATATGTCCGGGCAGAGGAAGCTGCACGATGTAACCGGTGACCTCAGGCGCCTGATTGAGCCGGTCGATTACCGCGAGCAGTTCCTCTTCGGAGATGTCCGCGGGGTGATCCTCCCGGATAGAGGCAATACCGACCTCGGCACAGTCACGATGTTTTCCTGCGACGTACCACGTCGAACCCGGATCATCGCCGACGAGAACGGTCGCCAGTCCCGGCACAAATCCTTGCTGCCTGAGGGAATCCACCCGCTGAGTGAGTTCCGCCTTGATAGAGCGAGCGGTCGTCGTGCCGTCGAGAATTTGGGCGGCCATTACCCCAGTTCCTTGTACAACGGGAACTTCTCGGTCAAAGCGCTCACGCGCTGTGCCTGAGCTGAGGGGTCAGAACCGGGCATCAGGGTCTGAGCGATGATGTCTGCTACCTCAGTGAATTCTTCTGGGCCGAATCCCCTAGTTGCTAGCGCCGAAGTCCCAATCCGCACGCCCGAGGTCACCATCGGTGGGCGGGGGTCAAAGGGCACGGCATTGCGGTTCACGGTGATTCCCGCTTCGTGCAAACGGTCCTCAGCGTCTTGGCCGGTGAATTCTGAGGTACGCAGATCCACCAGCGCCAGGTGCACATCGGTGCCTCCGGTGAGGACGTCGACGCCTGCGGCTTTAGTGTCGTCGCTGGTGAGTCGCTGAGTGAGAATTTGTGCGCCGTCGATGGTGCGCTGTTGGCGTTCTTTGAACTCTGGCTCCATCGCAATCTTGAACGCCGTAGCTTTTGCCGCGATGACGTGCATAAGCGGGCCGCCCTGCTGACCGGGGAAGACCGCCGAATTGAGCTTCTTGCCCAATTCTTCGTGTCTGCTCAGAATCAGGCCCGAGCGTGGTCCACCCAAGGTCTTGTGCACGGTGGTAGAGACGACATCGGCGTAGGGAATCGGGCTGGGGTGAACTCCTGCCGCCACCAGGCCGGCGAAGTGCGCCATGTCCACCCACAGGGTGGCGCCGACTTCATCCGCAATTTCGCGGAATGCGGCGAAGTCGAGGTGGCGGGGGTAGGCCGACCAACCGGCAATGAGAACCTTGGGCTTGTGCTCTCGTGCTTGATCACGCACGTGATCCATGTCGATTAAGAAGCTGTCTTTGTCCACGCCGTAGGCGGCCGCTTGGTAGACCTTGCCGGAGAAGTTGATCTTCATCCCATGGGTGAGGTGACCACCGTGCGCGAGCTCGAGACCCAAAATGGTGTCGCCCGGTGCCGCAATCGCGTGGAGAACCGCGGCATTCGCCGTCGCACCGGAATGGGGTTGCACGTTGGCGTAGGCCGCGCCAAAAAGTTTCTTCGCGCGTTCAATGGCGAGGTTTTCGGCGACGTCGACGAACTCGCAACCGCCGTAGTAGCGCTTGCCAGGGTATCCCTCGGCGTACTTGTTGGTGAGAACGCTGCCTTGCGCTTCCAACACCGAGAACGGAACAAAGTTTTCGCTGGCAATCATCTCCAGCGTGTGCTCCTGGCGACCGCGTTCTTTGTCAAGAACGTCGGCGATTTCAGGATCAATCTCGACGAGTGGGGCGGTGAACGATGCGGAACGGGCGTCAGAGCTCACGGTTTCTCCTTCTGGCTACGGTGTGTCGGACCTCACGGTCTTGTTATCCGGTAGGTGCCCAGGCGCTCGGCCTCTACCCGTTTCGCTCCCCGATGGTGACCCATCCCTACGCCAGTCGCGATGGCCCAAGTCTATCGAGACTCTTTGCTCGCGGCTGGGAGACGAGCGGAGACCTACACTAGAGAGGTGTCTGCCTCCTCTCACCTGATTGTCACGCTCATGTGCGACGACCAACCGGGCATTGTTCATGCGATTAGTGGCGCCGTCGTGAGTGCTGAGGGAAACATCACGGAGTCGCAGCAGTTCTCGAGCCACGACACGGGCCGTTTTTTCATGCGACTCCAGGTAGAAACCGCCTTGGGCGCAGAGGCCCTTGAGTCTGCTTTGCTTCCCGTGGTGGCCACCTACGGCATGCAGCACTCGGTGACCGAGGTGGGCACGCCACTTCGCACCCTCATCCTTGGATCGACCGCGAAGCACTGCGTGGTGGATCTCCTCGGGCGGCAACGCGACGGCCACCTCCCCATAGAGGTGCCGCTAGTACTCGCGAACCACCCCACACTTGAGTCGACCGCAGAGTTCTTCGACGTTCCCTTTGAGTGGATGCCGGTCACGAACGCACAGGAAAAAGCTGGCTTTGAACAGAAAGTCATGGAGGCGGTGGAACGCCACGAGGTCGAACTTGTCATCCTGGCCCGCTACATGCAGGTTCTCTCTCCCGAACTGTGTGAAAAACTCTCCGGCCGAGTCATCAATATCCACCACTCGTTCCTCCCCGGCTTTAAGGGTGCAAACCCCTATCGCCAGGCTCATGAACGAGGAGTAAAGCTAATCGGGGCAACCGCTCACTTCGTGACGGAAGACTTGGATGAGGGTCCCATCATCGAACAAAACGTCGTGCGGGTGGATCACTCTCAATCGGTGTCAGAGCTGGTGCGGGTGGGCCAGGATGAAGAATCGCGAACACTTGCCCAAGCAGTGGGCTGGTACGCGGAACACCGCATCCTTTTGGATGGGATTCGCACCATCATCTTCCGCTAATCAGCACCGTCATCGCGGCGAAAGCGTCGAGCCCGCCGAGTCGATAAGACACCCAGGACGGAGCATCGGAGTAACCTTCTGGGTTGCGATTGTTCCAGGCCTGTTTGGATTGCTCCACCGCTTCCGCTGGCTCGAGCGAGGAGTCTTGCTCACTTCGCTTGAGCACATCCTTGAGGGCAATGACTTGGCCCTCAAGGTATTTTGCCGCCTCGACCCGGTCGCCCTTGAGCGTGCACAACGAATCCCCCGACGCCGCCTGGTTGAGCGCGTCGAGGGATTCGTGGAGTTTCTGGGTGAGGAGCTCGCGCACCTCAGAGGGGGACGTCGTAATCGACTATCCGCAGCTGCAGAGCTCTTCGGGGGCGAAGGGGCTCAGCGCCTCTTCGATGTGTTGGCCACAGCCACTCCAGGTCACTTTTCCGCAACGGTTACACCGCACAGCACTGCACACGAGATTTCTCCTCTGGTTAGAACTATTCGACGTGTTCGTCGATATCCCCAGCGTATACCCCTAGGGGTATTTTTAGCAATTAGCCCGCGAGCTTGGCCTGGAGATTCTGATCGAGGGCAGCGAGGAAGTCCTCCGTGGTCAACCATGCCTGGTCCGGGCCCACGAGCAGCGCGAGGTCTTTGGTCATCTGGCCCGACTCCACGGTTTCCACCACGACCTGCTCAAGGGTGTTGGCGAAGTCAATCAGCGCCTGGTTGCCATCGAGCTTTCCGCGGTGCACCAATCCACGCGTCCAGGCGTAAATCGAGGCGATCGGGTTGGTCGAGGTGGGACGCCCGGCCTGGTGCTCGCGGTAGTGGCGAGTCACGGTGCCGTGGGCGGCCTCAGCCTCGACGATCTTGCCATCGGGCGAGGTCAGCACACTGGTCATCAATCCCAACGACCCGAAGCCCTGGGCGACGGTGTCGCTCTGGACGTCACCGTCGTAGTTCTTGGTAGCCCAGACGTAACCACCCTCCCACTTGAGGGCACTGGCCACCATGTCGTCAATCAGACGGTGTTCGTAGGTGATTCCGGCTTGTTCGAACTTATCTTTGAACTCGGCGTCAAAGACTTCCTGGAAGAGGTCTTTGAAGCGACCGTCGTAGGCCTTGAGAATCGTGTTCTTGGTCGAGAGGTACACGGGGTAGCCGCGGGAGAGACCGTAGTTCATCGAGGCCCGGGCAAAGTCACGGATGGACTCGTCGAGGTTGTACATCGCCATCGCCACCCCGGAGCCTGGAGCCTGGAAGACCTCGAAGCTTTGCGCCTCGGAGCCATCCTGTGGCTGGAAGCTAATGCTGAGGGTGCCCGGGCCGTCGAAGACAAAGTCCGTGGCACGGTACTGGTCGCCAAATGCGTGACGGCCGACGATGATGGGCTTGTTCCAGCCGGGCACGAGTCGGGGGATGTTCGAGATGATGATCGGCTCGCGGAAGATGACTCCACCGATGATGTTTCGGATGGTGCCGTTGGGGCTGCGCCACATTTTCTTCAGGCCAAACTCTTCCACGCGGGCCTCATCGGGGGTGATGGTCGCACACTTCACGCCCACACCGTGCTTGATGATGGCGTGTGCGGCGTCGACCGTGATCTGGTCGTCGGTTTCGTCACGCTTCTCGATGCCGAGGTCGTAGTACTCCAAGGTGAGGTCAAGATATGGGTGAATCAGGCGTTCCTTGATGAACTGCCAGATGATGCGCGTCATTTCGTCGCCGTCGAGTTCGACAACGACTCCGTCAACCTTAATTTTCTCCACGTGTAACCCCTCTAATCGAGCATGAACGAGCGATTGCTCCCTGCCAGTGTAACCGAAAATTCAATTTATCTTCACGTTGAGATATCTCCCCATAGGGGCCTGCTTCGGCCTAATCTGGAGGGGATGACAGAGCTCCGCCTTGAAGAACTCTCTGCCGCCAATGCCGTCGCGGCAAACAGTCTTGAGTTGCGCCCCGGCCAGGAGGCTTTCGCGACCCCGACGACATATACGCAAGAAGAGCCGGGAATCGATCCGACCAGAGCGTGGTCACGCGTGATCAAACGAGGCGAGGAAGTCGTGGGCTTCGTCCGCGCCTATTGCGACCCCGAACACCCGCAAGAGGAATTGCGCTGTTGCATTTGGCGCATCACCGTTGCCGGATCTCATCAGGGTGCTGGCGTCGGCCGCTTCGCCGTGAATGCCGTTATCGATGAGGCGAAGCGCCAAGAGTGCGAAAAGCTCACAGTGATGTGGACTCCCGGTCAAGAGGGCCCCGGTGAGTTCTTCCATCACCTGGGGTTTGTCGACATTGGTGATACTGCTTACGGAGATCGCATCGGGGCTCTCCCCCTGGCCTAACTAGTGCAGGAAGTGTCGCTCTCCTGTGAAGTAGAGCGTCACGCCAGCCGCCTTCGCCGCAGCCACCACTTCGTCATCACGCACCGAGCCACCCGGCTGAACAACGGCCCGAACGCCCCCGTCAATCAAGATCTCGAGACCATCGGCGAAGGGGAAAAACGCATCGGAGGCAGCGACAGAGCCGCGTGATCGATCTCCTGCACGGCTGACCGCGAGATGGCAGGAATCGACTCGATTCACTTGGCCCATCCCAATCCCGACGCTCGCCGTGCCCTGAGCAAGAAGGATGGCATTGGATTTCACCGACTTCACCGCGCGCCAGGCAAACTCGAGTGAGGCAAGTGTGTCCGCATCAGCGGGGTCCCCGGCTACCAATTCCCAATCCGCGGCAGGCGCAAAGTGGGCATCGCGCTGCTGAACCAAGAGGCCACCCGAAATCACTCGGTAATCCCGCTCCTCCAGGCCAAAACCTTCAGGGAGGACGACCAGTCTCAAATTCTTCTTGGCCGAGAGCACCTCGAGCGCTGCGTCAGAGACTGCAGGCGCCACAATCACTTCGGTGAATACCTGAGAAATCGCTTCGGCGGTCTCAGCATCTAACTCTCGGTTCAGCGCAATCACCCCACCGAAGGCCGATACGGGATCGCACTCGTGGGCAGAGTTATAGGCCTCAAGCAGCGTCGGCCCGGAGGCGATGCCACAGGGGTTTTGGTGTTTGATGATGGCAACGGCCGGTCCCTCGTGATCAAACGCAGCGAGGAGCGCCGCGTTGGCATCGAGGTAATTGTTAAATGACATCTCTTTGCCCTGGAGCACACTCGCCTGGGCCAGTCCGACCGGGGCACCCGGGCGTTCGTAGAGAGTCGCCTCTTGGTGGGAGTTCTCGCCATAGCGAAGCGTGGAGAGGGGTCGAGCGACCAACTGAACGCCGTCGCTGACACCGTTGGCACCACGCTGGCTCGCCATCCACCCGGCCACCAAGCCGTCGTAGTGTGCGGTGTGGCCAAAAGCCTTCGCCGCGAGGCGAACCCGGGTGGCCTCTTCGAGGCCTCCCGAGGAAATCTCTTCCAGAATGTCCGCGTAATCCGCGGGATCAACCACGATGCCGACCGACGCATGGTTTTTTGCGGCTGCCCTAACCATCGCGGGGCCACCAATGTCGATGTTTTCGATCGCTTCGTCAAAACCTGCCCCGCGGGCAACGGTTGCCTCAAACGGGTAGAGGTTCACCACCACCAAATCGAAAGGCTCGATGCCAAGCTCATCAAGCTGTTCGCGATGGCTCTCCAGGCGACGGTCGGCCAAGATTCCGCCGTGAATTGAGGGGTGAAGGGTTTTCACTCGACCATCGAGTGCCTCCTGGAAACCCGTCACCGCAGACACGTCAGTCACCGGGACTCCGGCGTCTCGCAGCGTCCCTGCTGTCGAGCCCGTCGACACCAGCGTCACACCAAGGTCGTGGAGGGCTGTACCCAATTCGACCAAACCGGTCTTGTCGCTCACACTGAGCAACGCTCGGCGAATTTGGTTGCGGTTAGCCATTGACAGGATGTCCCTTCGGTTCTCTCTCATCACACAACTTACGCACGAGCCCAAAAAGGAGCTCGCGTTCGACATTTTTGATGCGCTCGTGCAGGGTCTCTTCGGTGTCATCAGCGTGGATGCGCACCCGCTCTTGAGCGAGGATCGGACCGGTATCGACGCCATTGTCCACCACGATGACTGACGCACCAGTTTCGGTGACCCCCGCGTCAATGGCGTCCTTCACCGCGTGGGCTCCAGGAAATTCCGGCAAATAGGCCGGATGGGTGTTCCACATATTCGGCGAGTAGTGCTGCACAACAGAAGGGGGCACGAGTCGCATGAAGCCACTGAGAATCACCAGGTCCGGCGCATGAGCGTCGATAGCTTCCATCAGACGCACGCCCCATTCGTCGCGATTCTCCCCGCTGTTCAACGGAACAACAAATGTGGGAATACCGCGATGGTGAGCATGTCTCAGCCCCGGCGCATCCAGATCGGAGCCCATCGCCACGACCTCGGCATCCACCGCACCTCGTGAGGCGTCGAGGCGAGAGAGAAGGTCAGCTGCATTCGAACCAGTGCCTGAGATGAGGACAACGAGTCGGGCAGTCACCCGCCCAGCCTACCGAGGGGTGGAAACCCCCACGCCTTGCTCTTGAGCCCGAATCCAGCGCACCGCCTTCGCCACGCCCATTCCCAACATGACGCCCACCAAGAGTTCAATTGACCACCAGATAGCGAGGGTTGGCAAGTCCACACCGACCATCTGGAATCGCCCTGGCCCCAGTGAACCAGTGGCGAGCGCGGTCGGCACATAAACAGTCAGAAGGCCGACTGCAGTGGCAATGGCCGAGGCGCCCGCGACGCGAAGAGCGGCGGGTGTCGAATGAGCGGCGGAGCCCTTTATTGTGAGCTCTCGCTCCGCCAAAGCACCCGCGACAACAGCGGCGAGCACTGGAATCGCAATAATTGTGAAACCAATCGAATCCGGCTGTGTGGGGAGAGCCCCCAGGATGGGGAGCGCCGGAAGGGCTTGAATGTCGGTGCCCAAGGCAGAGAATTGTGCGGCGCTTCCCAGTGAGAACCCGGGGCCGATGAGCCACGACGCCACATATGTCACCAGTGAGGGCACGAAAGCTAACTGCCCGATAAACAGGACGACGAGAGCAATCACGCTGGGTCCGAGTGATTCAAAAAGACCGACGACCGTGGCGTAGGAAAAGAGCAGCATTCCGGCAAAGACCACACCTGCGACTCCGAGGAGCCCCGCCGCCGCACCGATTCCAGCTTTGACCCCGGCGGTCATGACCTGCCACGCCGCGGGACTGAGCACCGACTGAAGCCACTGTCGCCCCTGCGACCACTTCGACGTCCACGAGGCAATCAGCAAGCCTGCGGCGAGAAAGAGAGAAGGACGTATCGTGGCCTCGAACACATCAGCCGTCGCCATGGGGTGGTCGGCGCTGGCATGGATGCCGTAGCTCAACCCCGCGAGAGTGACGATGCCGACGAGCCACACCACGATGGGGTAGTCAATCATCAAGTCTCGACGGCCCATTCGGAAGCCCCACCACAGTGTGAATACAGCAGGGCCGAGGGGTGCGGCGGAGAGGACAAAGTCCTGCTGACTCGCGGCAAGGCCAAGGCTTTGTGCGACGGAGTCGCTCAGTGACACCGTAATCGGAACCCCGTGGCCCACCGTCCAGAAGTCCGCTGAGGTGCGCCAGTACACCAAGAGATCAGTCGAAAACTGGTCGTCTAGTGCCCAGACCAAACTCAGCGGGGCAAAGAAAATACCCACGCCAATTCCCACCACAACGAGCGTTTCGAGTGCGGTGAGGAGAGCAGCTAGCCTGGCATTCATGGCCACTCGAGCCTAACCGTCAGGGCAGACGCCGGCGCGGTGTGACGCGATGGCTTAGAGGCCTTCGATGATCTCCCGCATCAGTCGGGCCGTCTCGCTCGGGGTCTTTCCCACCTTGACGCCAGCAGCCTCCAGCGCGTCTTTCTTTGCCTGCGCCGTGCCCGCAGAACCGGAGACAATGGCGCCTGCGTGGCCCATGGTCTTTCCTTCAGGCGCGGTGAACCCAGCGACATAGCCGACCACCGGTTTGGTGACATTGGCGCGAATGTAGTCGGCAGCACGCTCTTCGGCGTCACCACCAATTTCGCCAATCATCACAATCGCCTTGGTGTTGGGGTCAGACTCGAATGCCGCCAAAGCGTCGATGTGGGTGGTGCCCACAATCGGGTCACCGCCGATACCGATGGCGGTGGAGAAGCCGATATCGCGCAACTCAAACATCATCTGGTAGGTCAACGTTCCCGACTTCGACACCAAACCAATCGGGCCGGGACCTGTGATGGTGGCTGGGGTAATGCCGGCGAGTGCCTCGCCCGGAGTAATGATGCCCGGGCAGTTGGGGCCGATCAATCGGCTGCTTCCCTGTTGCTGCGAATAGGCGAAGAACTCCGCGGTGTCGTGAACCGGAATGCCCTCGGTGATGACGACGACCAGCGGCATTTCAGCGTCAATCGCTTCCATCACCGCACCTTTAGCAAAAGCGGGGGGAACAAACACCACCGACACGTTGGCTCCGGTTTCGGCCATGGCCTCGGCCACGGTGCCAAAAACGGGAAGCGTCACGTCACCGTGGGTCACGGTCGTTCCCGCCTTGCGGGCGTTTACCCCACCAACAACATTGGTGCCCGAAGCGAGCATCAACGCGGTGTGCTTGGAGCCTTCACCGCCGGTGATTCCCTGGACGATGACTTTCGAATTCTTGTCAAGAAAAATTGCCATAGTTCGTATCCCTACTTCGCGGCGAGCTCAGCGGCGCGCTGTGCTCCCTCGTCCATCGTGCCGGCGAGCTCAACCAGCGGGTGTCCTGCTTCTTCGAGGATGCGACGACCCTCGTCAACACTGTTGCCGTCGAGGCGAACAACCAGGGGCTTGCTTGCCTGGTCTCCGAGAATCTCCAAGGCCTGAACAATTCCGTTGGCCACTTTGTCACAGGCCGTGATGCCACCGAAGACGTTAACAAAGACCGACTTGACTTGAGGGTCGCCCAAGATGACGTCCAAACCGGCCGCCATCACCTCGGCCGATGCCCCACCGCCGATATCGAGGAAGTTTGCAGGCTTCTGGCCACCAAATTGTTCACCGGCGTAGGCCACCACATCGAGGGTGGACATCACCAGACCGGCACCGTTTCCGATGACACCGACCGAACCGTCCAGCTTCACGTAGTTCAAATCGTGTGCTTTGGCTTTTTCTTCTAACGGGTCAGCCGACGCTTTGTCAGCGAGCGCCTCGTGGTGTTCTTGTCGGAAAGCGGCGTTCTCATCGAGAGTGACTTTTCCATCGAGCGCGATGATTTCACCCGACTCAGTGAGAACCAGCGGGTTCACCTCCACCAAAGTGGCGTCTTCTTTTTCGAAGACGTCGTAGAGCTTCACCATGACCGGAGCAACCTTGTCAATAAGCTCCGCGGGGAACTTCGCGGCGACCGCGATCTCTTTGGCCTTCTCCAGATCGATACCGGTGATCGGGTTCACCTCGACGCGGGCCAGCGCGTCGGGGCGCTCCTCAGCCAGTTGTTCGATTTCCATTCCACCCTCGTAGCTACACAGCGCGAGGTAGGAGCGGTTCGCCCGGTCAAGCAATACGGAGAAGTAGAACTCCTGGGCAATCTGGGCACCCGCGGCCACCATCACACGTCGAACAACGTGGCCTTTGATATCGAGGCCCAAAATGCTCTCGGCCGCGGCCTTCGCCTCTTCCGGAGTCTTGGCGACCTTCACGCCACCGGCTTTGCCTCGGCCGCCGGTCTTCACCTGCGCTTTGACGACGGTGACACCGCCCATGGCGCTTGCGGCCTGGAAGACCTCATCGGGTGTGTCGGCAATCCTGCCGGCGAGCACGGGCACACCGTGCGCTTCAAACATGTCACGAGCTTGATACTCAAATAAATCCACTGGGGAAATCCCTCTCACAAGGCGATTAACATCGTCGCGGCACCAACACCACGCGACGGTCTAGACAGCACAAGCCTAGTCACTTTACGTGAAGAGATTTTCCGCGACCGACCTAATCGACCCGCGAAATCGGCGCAATTTTGACAAGCAGGCGCTTCTTTCCCACCTGGTCAAACTGCACCTCCGCTACGCGCTTGGGGCCCTCCCCTGTGAGAGCTAATACGGAGCCCTCCCCGAAGTCATCGTGAGAGATTCGATCCCCCACAGCCAGTTCCAATCCAGAGTTGTCCCGGGGGACGACGTCGACTCGATTCGCCCACTGGGTGTTTTTCTTCCTCGGCGCCTGAGGGATTGAGGGCATCTCCCGACCGAGCTGCCGCCGCGGACGCTCGATGCCTCTCGCGCCCAGGCCCGATTCTTTCCACTGAATAAGGTCTGCGGGGATTTCCTGGAGGAACCGGCTGGGTGCACAGACCAACGGTTCGCCGGTGTAGGTCATTCGACTCATGGCGAGGGAGAGGTAGAGCTTTTCTTTTGCCCGCGTCATGCCGACATAGAACAGTCGGCGCTCTTCGGCCAATCCTCCCGGTTCGGCTGCGCTCATACGATGAGGGAGAAGTTCTTCTTCCACGCCAGTGACAAACACCACATCGAATTCCAGGCCCTTCGCGGTGTGCAGCGTCATCAGCGAGACCGTACCCTGCGAGTCATCCAACTCGTCAGCCGCTGCCACCAGCGAGACTTCGGTGAGAAATTCGACCAGTCCCGCTTCTTGGTTTCCCCGGGAGAATTCGATGGCGACCTGGATCAATTCGTCGACGTTTTCTGCGCGAGCTTCCTCTTGGGGATTACCCGATCGCAAAAGAAGTTCTTTATACCCGGTGCGCTCTACGACCGCCTTCAACGTGTCCGCCGCGCTCGCCCGATCGAGCGTGGAGCGAAGCTCCACCAAGAGACCATTGAGCTCGGCGATGGCCTTGGTAACTTTCGGGCCAAGCCCCAACTGCTCGACCTCCGCCAGAGCCGCCGAAAGAGTAATTCCGTTGGATTCGGCGTGAGCAACCAGCGCCGATTCGGTCGCGGGACCAATGCCTCGCTTGGGGGTATTGAGAATGCGCCGCAAGGCCAAAGTGTCGGCTGGGTTCGCAATGGCCTGAAGGTAGGCGAGCATGTCTTTCACTTCAAGGCGCTCGTAGAACTTGGTGCCACCGATGACCCGGTAGGGAATGGCGCTTCGAATGAACACTTCTTCCAACGCACGGGTTTGCGCGTTGGTGCGATAGAACACCGCAATGTCCTGATAGCGGTGCCCCTCATCAATCTGTCGCACGACTTCGTCCGCGACGAATTGAGCCTCGTCGTGCTGGCTATAGCCCGTGAAGCCAACGATGGGGTCGCCGGCGCCTCGTTCGCTAAAGAGGTTCTTCGCTTTACGGTCGAAGTTATGCGAAATCACGGCGTTCGCCGCGTCCAAAATGTTTTGTTTGGAGCGGTAGTTCTGCTCCAACAACACCACTTCCGCACCGGGGAAGTCGCGCTCAAACTCGATGATGTTGCGAATGTCCGCTCCGCGGAAGGCATAAATCGACTGATCCGAATCGCCCACGACGGTGAGGGTCGGTGCGCTCACGCCGTCACGCCGTTGCTCCTCGGGTGCCCCTTCTGGGACTAATTCGGGAGGCACCGGCTTGGTGAGTTCTCGAATGAGCGCATATTGGGCGTGGTTGGTGTCTTGATACTCGTCAATCAAGACATGGCGGAATCTGCGGCGGTACACCGCGGCCACCTCGGGGAAGACTCGGAAGAGGTGAACGGTGTGAACAATCAGGTCATCAAAATCAAACGCTTGCGAGCGCGCGAGTTCTGCCTGATATTCCCCCCACACCTGGAAGAACTCCATGTCATTGGGGTCATTCTCATTCACTCGAGAGCGATAGCCATCAACATCGACGAGCTCGTTTTTCAGCCTCGACATTTTGCTCGACACATTCGCGGGGGTAAGCCCGAGACGATCACTCCCGCGATCGCGAATGATGCGCTTGAGCAGGGCCCGCTGATCACCCGAGTCGTAAATGGTGAAGGCTTTGGTGTAGCCAAATCGTTCCGCTTCGGTGCGAAGAATGCGCACGCAGGCGGAGTGGAAAGTGGAAATCCACATGCCCTCGCTCGCCTCACCCAGGAACCCTTCGACGCGCTCACGCATTTCCCCCGCGGCCTTATTGGTGAAGGTGATGGCGAGAATTTGACTCGGCCACGCTTCTTTGCCCGCGATGAGTGAGGCAATACGTCTGGTGAGAACGCTGGTTTTGCCTGAGCCCGCCCCAGCGACGATGAGAAGGGCTGGTCCGCGGTAGCTGACGGCATCGACCTGGCGAGGGTTGAGCCCTTCGAGTAGGGCAGATTTCCACGATTCCATCGGACACTCAGTCTAGGGTCCACCTCTGATTCAGCCCGCCAGCATTAGCCTGGTCGGGTGAGCGAGAGTGACGCCCCGGCTGACGTGGCCACCACCGAGACATCGCGTCCCCAGCGGCGGAGAAAGTCGCTCAATATTCTCTCCGTCGTCTCACTCGTTGCCGCCTTGGTGGCGAGCCCCCTCGCGGTGGTTTTTGGGTATGCTGCCGTCTCCCAAATTCGCCGAAGCGACCAGCGCGGCTCGTCGATGGCGTGGACCGCCGTGGGCTTGGGGTGGTTGTGGGTGGCCCTTTACATCGTGGTGGGTGTGTCGCTCTTTACCATTTGGCAAGAGAACCCTTTCTGGCCCTGAACCCCCCAGTAAGCCTGAGGCGTACACCGAGCGATTGCTCAGGCTGGTAATTACACTGGTAGAGGCAGCTATTTTGCTGCCATAACCCCCAAGGAGTGATGCACCACTATGGCGACGTCCAACCCTGCGTTTAGCCGGTCCGCGGTCTTCAGTGACACGGGCCGTCAACCCATTTCGCTCGACCAGTTACAGGAAATGTATGGTCGACCCTCTGCCACGCCTGCCGAGACCGGCCGGATGAGCTACAACGACACCATCATGAAGACCCTGATCAGCTTCGGGATTCTCACCCTCGGAGCCGTTATTGGTTGGTGGGTGCCGATTTTGGCCATTCCGGCAGCGATTGCCGGTTTTGTCCTGGCACTTGTCAACATCTTCAAAAAGACCCCCTCGCGCGGGCTGATACTCAGCTACTCCGCGGCCCAGGGTCTCTTCGTGGGAGGTATCTCCTGGATCTTCAACTCAATGTGGGACGGCATCGTCACCCAGGCGGTCTTCGGCACCCTCGCCGTCGTCGGCGTGACGCTGTTTCTCTTCCTCAACGGAACACTTCGGTCCTCACCGCGTCTGACCAAAATGTTCATCATCGGGATGGTCGGCTACTTGGCGTTCTCTCTGGTGAACTTCGGTCTGATGATTTTCGGTGCCACCGACGGCATGTTCGGTCTTCGCAGCGTCGAGTTCATGGGTATCCCGCTAGGACTCATCCTCGGTGTCGTAATCGTGCTGCTCGCCGTCTACTCGTTAGTGATGGACTTCGAGTCCATCAAAAACGGCGTAGACCAGGGTGCTCCCGAAATCTACGGCTGGCAGGCAGCCTTCGGCATCGTGGTCACCGTCGTGTGGCTCTACGTCGAAATCCTGCGGATCCTCGCCATTTTGCGAGGCGAATAGCTCCGAATCGAAGCCGCCCGGTTACTCCCACTCGATGGTGCCGGGCGGCTTCGACGTAATATCGAGCACCACTCGGTTCACATCGGGAACCTCGTTGGTAATCCGGTTGGAAATGTGCGCGAGCAGGTCATAGTCCAGACGCGTCCAGTCTGCGGTCATCGCATCCTCACTCGAGACCGGACGCAACACAATTGGATGACCATAGGTGCGTCCGTCGCCCTGAACACCCACCGAGCGCACATCTGCGAGTAGCACGACGGGGCACTGCCAGATGTCCTGGTCGACTGCCGCGGAGGTCAGTTCTTCTCGAACAATCGCGTCCGCGGCACGCAACACTTCGAGACGGTCTTTGCTGACCTCTCCCACGATGCGGATTCCCAAACCGGGGCCGGGGAAGGGGTGGCGCGACACAATTGCCTCCGGAAGCCCGAGCTCGCGACCAATCGCGCGAACCTCGTCCTTAAACAGCGTCTTCAGTGGTTCCACGAGTTCAAATTCGAGATCATCGGGCAAGCCCCCCACGTTGTGGTGGGATTTGATCACGGCCGTTCCGGAACCACCACCACTCTCCACCACATCGGGGTAGAGGGTGCCCTGCACGAGAAATTTCACTTCGGCGTTGTCATCCTGAGCTTCTTTGACAAGCTCTGCCGCGGCGTCTTCGAAGGTGCGAATGAACTCGCGGCCAATAATTTTTCGCTTCTGCTCAGGGTCACTCACTCCCCAGAGTTCCCGAAGAAACTTCTCTTCTGCATCCACCGTCACCAGTCGAACACCGGTCGCGGCGACAAAATCGCGCTCCACTTGTTCGCGCTCGCCCGCGCGCAGAAGGCCATGGTCGACAAAAACGCACACCAGCTGGTCACCAATCGCTTTGTGCACCAGGGCCGCAGCGACCGCAGAATCGACCCCACCGGAGAGTCCACAAATGACCCGGGCGTGACCTACCTGCTGGCGAATCTGCTCCACCTGCGAGGCGATGACGTTGCCCGAGTTCCACTCGCGACCAAGCCCGGCGATGTCGTGGAGAAAATGCTCGAGGACGTCCTGGCCAAAGTCAGAGTGGCGCACCTCGGGATGCCACTGCACGCCGTAGCGCTTTGTCGCGGGGTCCCCAAAGGCTGCCACAGGGGTGGCATCTGTCTGGGCGAGAACACTGAAGCCTGGAGGTGCCGTGCGCACCTGGTCACCGTGGCTCATCCACGTCGTTTGCGTCTGCGGTTGACCCTTCAGCAGGGGGTCATCCGCATCCAACACTGTGGCTTGGGTGCGGCCATATTCGCGCTGGCCCGTTTGTGCAACTTCGCCACCCAGCGCCTGTGCCATCACCTGGAACCCGTAGCAGATACCAAAGATGGGCACATCCAGCTCAAACACGCCCGGATCGAGTTCGGGAGAGCCCTCTTCGTACACACTCGAGGGGCCACCGCTGAGCACCAGGGCAGCGGGATTTTTGGCCGCAACCTCTGCCGCCGAAATGGTGTGGGGAACGAGTTCTGAGTACACCCCCGCCTCGCGCACTCGGCGGGCAATCAACTGGGCGTATTGGGCCCCAAAATCAACGACGAGGACGGGGCGGGGTGTTTCGTCGCTCACGAGCTAGTCGATTCGTCTAGCCGACGACGAATGATCTCAGTCGCGTAGTGCTCAATGAAAAACGACAAGAAGGGAAATAACCCACCCGATGCAAGCCACAAGAACCGCCAGAACGGCCAGCGCATCATCGACCACACGCGGAACGAGGCAAAGAGGTAGACGACATAGAACCAGCCGTGGGCAATCAGGATCGCTTGGGAGAAGTTGAAGGCTTCTACTTGGCCATCGGGAACAAAAGCGACCAGTCCCCGGTTACCAAACATCTCGACTTCGGTACCGAAACCGTACTTCGCCACCATCTCGACTGTGAGCAGAAGGAGCAGGATGCCGGTGACGTAGGCCGAGAAGCGATAAAACTTGAGGCCGCCGGGAAGACCCGTGGGTGCGGCAGTCGACTCCGCTACTGTCGCTTGTTCCTTCGCCATACTCTCCATCCTATTCGGGGGCCGCTGAGGCGTCTTCGAGTTCCTTTTCCCACTCGTCCTTCACCAGCCGGAACCACAGATAAAGGGCAAAGAACGCAAAGATGACCCACTCGGCGGCGTAAAAGATGTTGAGCCAATTGAGTTGACGCTCCACCGAGGGTGGCTCAGTCGAAATCGTCTCCAGACCCTCTGGCGCCTGATCCAGTACGAGGTAACCGCCATAGACGGGACCGAGTTCGCGCCACTGATTAATCAACTGCGCCACGGAGACCGTTGACTGTTCACCGTTTTCAAAGTCGGATGCCTGCGGTGACTCGGTGGGAACGTAACGACCCTGGTAGTCGGCCACACCATTCGTCATCTCAACCGGACGCTCACTCGGCGCGGCTCCTACGACAACGACGAGCGAATCCCCCGACGGCAACATGCAGTGCCGCACCAGCCAGGCCTGCACACCGCTTGGGACCTGTCGGTTGGTCACCCACACATCGTCACCGCTCACCATCTGGCAACTCACACTGACCATTCGTCCACTGGCGTCGGAGGTGATGATGCTTTGGGGAGTGGCCACATCCACAAGATCGACCACCTCTTCGGTGTTCCGATCAATCACCTCGCCGGTGTCAACGCTGCGCTCCCACTGCCACTGGCCCAACCAGGCAAATACCGCCGCGACGGCGAGGGCAAAAGCGAGCGCAGCGAGCCACTTGGGCCGCCTGGCCACTTCCCACACTGACGTCATTTAGCGCACCACCCTAGGTTGAAACTAACGAGCCGAACTGTGTGGAGGATGGGCGACTAGTCGCGCACGACCACGTCGACGCGCTGGAAGTCTTTGACGTCTGTGTAGCCGCAGGTGGCCATCGAATGACGAAGAGCACCCATGAGGTTACTCACGCCCTCCGCCTCAGAAGCGGGACCAAACAAGACTTCCTCGAGAGTGCCAGCAACTCCCACGTGGACTCGGTTTCCGCGTGGAAGGTGGGGGTGGTGTGCCTCCGGGCCCCAGTGCCATCCGGCGCCAGGAGCCTCAGCCGCACGGGCCAAGGTCGAGCCCAACATCACCGCGTCAGATCCCGAGGCGATGGCCGCAACAATGTTGCCGCTGTTTCCCAAACCACCGTCGGCGATGACGTGGACGTAGCGCCCACCAGATTCGTCGAGGTAGTCGCGCCTGGCTGCGGCCACATCCGAAATGGCAGAAGCCATCGGAGCTTGGATTCCTAGAGTGCGTCGCGTACGCGATGACGCACCACCGCCAAAGCCCACCAACACTCCAGCAGCGCCAGTGCGCATCAGGTGCAAGGCCGCCGTGTAAGTCGCGGCACCTCCCACAATCACCGGCACGTCCAATTGGTAGATGAATTCTTTAAGGTTGAGCGGCTCTCTGTTGCCACTCACGTGCTCGGCGCTCACCGTGGTCCCGCGAATCACGAAGAGGTCGACACCGCTGGCCAAGACGGTTTCGTGAAACTCTTGGGTGCGCTGGGGGCTGAGCGCTCCTGCGACGGGCACACCCGCACCACGAATCTCGTCGAGTCGCGCGCGAATCAGCTCCGGCTTGATCGGTTCTTGGTAGAGCTTCTGCAACAGCGCTGTGGCATCGCCCTCGTCAACTTTTTTGATTCTCGCTAACTCAGCCTCAGCGTCCTCATAACGCGTCCACAAACCCTCGAGGTTCAACACCCCTAAGCCGCCCAGTTTGCCCAGTGCGATTGCGGTCTGAGGTGACATCACCGAATCCATGGGGGCTGAGACCACGGGGATGCCGAAAGAGAAAGCGTCGATAGACCACTCGAGGGAGACGTCTTCGGGGTCGCGGGTGCGACGGGAGGGCACGACAGCGATGTCGTCTAAGCCGTATGCACGTCGGGCACGCTTCGCACGCCCAATTTCTACCTCGTTCACCCCAACAGCCTAGTGCCGAGCAGTGTTCCGGGCCTATCCCTTGTAGTTGGGCGCCTCGATTACGCGGTGCACATCGTGCGGGTGCGACTCTTTGAGTCCCGCCGGGGTGATGCGGACAAACTTTCCGCGCGCCTTGAGCTCTTCGATGGTGGCCGCGCCGGTATAAAACATCGACTGACGCAGACCTCCCAGCAGCTGGTACACCACCGAGCCAAGAGGCCCGCGGTAGGGCACCTGCCCCTCAATACCTTCTGCGATCAACTGCTCATCGCTGGGCACATCGGCTTGGAAGTAGCGGTCTCGTGAATACGAGGTCTTCTCGCCGCGACGTTGCAAAGCTCCGAGCGAACCCATGCCGCGGTAGTGCTTGAACTGCTTGCCATCGACGAACACGAGGTCCCCCGGTGACTCGTCGGTGCCCGCGAGCAGTGACCCCAACATCACGGAGTCCGCTCCGGCCACCAGCGCTTTCGCAATGTCACCCGAATACTGCAGGCCACCATCGGCAATCACTGGCACCCCAGCGGGGATTGCCGCACGCGACGCTTCCCACACGGCCGTTACCTGCGGAACACCCACTCCGGCCACCACACGGGTCGTGCAAATTGATCCAGGCCCGACTCCCACCTTGATGGCGTCTGCCCCCGCAGAAATCAACGCTTCCGCGCCCTCACGGGTCGCAACATTTCCCCCGATGACATCAATCTCGGCGAATGACGCATCAGATTTGAGCCTGCCAATAATGTCGAGCACTCCCGAGCTGTCACCGTTTGCCGTGTCCACAACGATGACGTCCACGCCGACGTCGCGAAGGCCACAGGCGCGCTCCCAGGCGTCGCCGAAGAAACCAATGGCGGCGGCCACGCGAAGGCGACCCTGAGTGTCTTTGGTGGCGTTCGGGTATTGCTCCGACTTATCGAAGTCTTTGACGGTGATGAGTCCCCGCAGGATGCCCTGGTCATCCACGAGGGGAAGTTTTTCAATCTTGTGCTCGGCAAACAGCGCGAGTGCCTGCTCAGGTTTGATGCCGACTGGTGCCGTGATGAGGCCCTCACTAGTCATCACATCGCGCACATAGGTGCTGTCTGCTTCAAAGGGAGAGACAAAACGCATATCGCGGTTGGTGATGATCCCGACGAGCTTGCCCTCGCCTTCGACCACGGGAAGTCCGGAGACACGGAATTGACCACACAGCGCATCCACGTCGGCGACGGTCGCATCGGGCGTGGTGGTGACGGGGTTGGTTACCATCCCCGATTCACTGCGCTTCACCTTGTCGGCCGCCTCCACCTGGTCCTGAATCGACATGTTGCGATGAAGCACGCCGATACCGCCTTGGCGCGCCATCGCGATAGCCATACGCGTTTCGGTCACGGTGTCCATCGCGGCCGAGAGCACCGGGGCGTGCATCGTGATGCGCTTGGTCAGGCGCGTCGAGGTGTCAGCCTGCGAGGGTATCACGTCGGTGTGAGCGGGCAACAGCATCACATCGTCGTATGTCAGACCAACTAATTCGAAAGGATTTGACTCCACTACAGCGCCCCCGAGACCCTCAGATACCAACGAATCACGGTGAACAAGCACCGTGAACCAATGCTACCTGGTTCGACCCGAGCCCAACAGCAGGGCATAATGTAGAACCGAGGCCAATGGCCTCCCATCAATTAGATAGTCAGACGTCAAAGTCGACGTATAGGAGTGAGCGAGTGATAGCCAACACTTCCCTAGTTTCTCAATCGAGAAGCTCCATATCTCTGGAGGCTGTCGGCATCCCGAGACTCCTCAAACTCTTCCTGGCATTTGCCTTCGTGGTGATGGGAGTGTTCGCTGCCACGCCAGCGTTCGCAGACTCCGTTGGTGACGAATACGAGAACAAGATTCTCGGAAACGTCAAGAACGAGGGCACGCCTCTCGAAGGAGTGCGAATCATCGTCGAGGGCAATGGGTATTCCGCCGAAGTGGAAACCGACGCCGAAGGTAAGTGGTCGATCGGCGTTCCCCAGTCAGGCACGTACGAAATCACGCTGGTCGAGGACACACTTCCCGATGGCATCGCCGTGTTGGAGGGTGGCGCGACCCAGACTGTGGAGTGGGGTTTCACCAACACCGTCGTGTGGAACTTCTTCATCGGTGAAGGAGAGCGCAATCCGACCAGCCAATTTGACCAATTCCTGATGCGTGTGTTTGACGGCTTGAATTTTGGTTTGTTGTTGGGTCTTGCTGCCATTGGCCTTTCCCTGGTCTTCGGAACGACCTCGTTGCCCAACTTTGCACACGGCGAAATGGTCACGATGGGCGCGTTGTTCACGATGTACCTCGCGTTGGCTGGGGTTCCCCTCTTGTTGGCCTTCCCCATCGCGGTTGCACTATCAGCGCTATTTGGTTGGGGCCTGGACTCTGGAGTGTGGGCTCCGCTGCGGCGTCGTGGCGTGGGAATCGTCCAATTGATGATCGTGAGTATTGGACTGTCGCTCACATTCCGCTACCTCACCCAAGCTCTTCTTGGAGGCGGCACGGAGCAGCTTCCGGGAGCCCTCGGGTCTCCGGAAATCAACCTCTTCCGGACAGTGAGTCTCAGCGTCAACGACCTCATCAGTATGGGAATCAGTCTGATTGTGGTCATTGCATTCGCGATGTGGCTTCTCAACAGCAAGATGGGTAAAGCAACCCGTGCGGTGTCTGACAACGCTGACCTGGCCGCAGCGTCGGGCATCGACGTAGACCGTGTGATTAAGGTCGTCTGGGTGATGGCCGGTGGTCTTGCTGGACTGGCAGGAATTCTGTGGGCCTACTTCCGACCAGGTCTGAAGTGGGATATGGGTGAAAAGATTCTGCTCTTTATCTTCGCCGCGGGTGTTCTCGGCGGCTTGGGTACTGCATTCGGCGCTTTTGTCGGAGCCATGATCGTGGGAGTTCTGATCGAGACGTCAGCCCAGTTCATTCCCTCAGATCTCAAGTACGTCGGCGCACTGGTCGTGATGATTGTGATTCTGCTCTTCCGACCACAAGGAATCCTTGGACGACGAGAGCGAATAGGTTAGGAACAGGGCGATGGACTTCAACTCAATCTTCATCAACACCGCGCAGGCGCTGTTTAGCCCTGTGACTATCGCATTCGCGATGGCCGCCCTCGGGCTGGCCATGCACTTCGGCTTCGTGGGACTGCTGAACTTCGGTATCGCTGGCTTTATGGCCGTGGGCGCCTACGGATATGCCATTTCCACGCTGACCTTTGGGTTCCCGTGGTGGGGAGCCTTCATTGCGGCGATGGTGGCCTCAGCGATTTTTGCAGTAATCCTCGGTATTCCCACTCTGCAACTTCGCGGCGACTATTTGGCCATTGTGACAATTGCCTCTGCCGAAATTGTTCGGCTCTTGCTGCTCTCAACGACATGGATCGAGACCACTGGTTCAGCCGATGGCCTGGTGGCCTACGCCGATGACTTCCGCTCAATCAACCCGTTCCCTGATGGAGATTATGGTTTTGGGCCCTGGAACTACACAGCCAACCAGTTCTGGGTCTTGATTTTCGCGTTGATTGTTCTGATTATTTCGGCGCTGATTGTGTGGCGCCTCACCCACAGCCCGTGGGGTCGGGTCATCAAGGGAATCCGAGAGGATGAGGATGCGGTTCGAGCCCTCGGTAAGAACGTGTTCTCTTACAAGATGCAGGCACTGGTTGTCGGTGGGATGATCGCGGGACTGGGTGGGGCGCTGTATGTCCTCCCCTCCTCCGCTAACCCCATGCTGTTCGCTACATCCCTCACCTTCTTTGTCTGGACAGCATTGCTGCTGGGAGGCGCCGCGACAGTATTTGGGCCGCTGCTGGGAGCTGTGGTGTTCTGGGTGCTGCAAGCCTTCCTGGGATCACTTCTGCCAGCTATGGCTGAAGTGGGGCTCCTCGGCGGACTTTCATCCGCCCAGGCGGGAGCACTGCGATTCGTCTTGGTCGGTATCTTGCTGGTGCTGATTGTGATCTGGAGACCGCAAGGAATGGTCGGAGATAAGAGGGAGTTGACCTTTGTCAAGTAATAGCAATCCCAAGAAAGCTCCGGAAAAGTCCACCGGCCTTCATGTCGGTGAGGCTGCACCCGGGGTGAAGAAAGTCGATCCCATCCTCGTCGCCGACAAGGTCTCGAGGAGATTTGGTGGTCTGGTTGCGGTCGATGTCGACCACGTGGAAATTCCGCGTGGCGCGATTACCGCCCTCATCGGCCCCAATGGTGCCGGAAAGACCACGCTGTTCAATCTGCTGACCGGGTTTGACAAGCCCGACACAGGCACGTGGTCATTCTCAGGGTCGAACCTCGCGGGCGTTCCCGCGCACAAGGTGGCAAAGATGGGTCAGGTTCGTACCTTCCAGCTCACGAAGGCGCTAGGGCTGTTGACGGTCCTCGAAAACATGAAGCTAGGTGCGAAGGGTCAGCAGGGCGAAAACATCTTCAAGTCCATCTTCCCGTTCTTCTGGAAAAAGCAGGAAGATGAGAACGAGCAGCGAGCAATCGAAATTCTCGAGCGCTTCAAGTTGTTGAAGCTAAAGGATGACTTTGCGGCAAGTCTCTCTGGAGGTCAACGCAAGCTCCTGGAGATGGCGCGAGCGCTCATGTCCAACCCCACCTTGGTCATGCTCGATGAGCCGATGGCAGGAGTGAATCCAGCCCTGACGGAATCCTTGCTCGAACACATCCTCGACTTGAAGAAACAAGGCATGACGGTGTTGTTCGTAGAGCACGACATGCACATGGTTCGGCATATCGCGGACTGGGTCATCGTGATGGCGGAGGGTCAGATTATTGCCGAAGGCTCGCCCGACGAGGTGATGCGCAACGAAGCAGTCGTCGATGCCTATCTGGGGAGCCACCAAGATGTTGACCTCGGCGTAGTGACTGGCCGAATTGAATTACCCAATGGAAAGAAGTAGCCGATGAGCACAGATGAAAACCTGGTCGTCAAAGTCGATAGTCTCGTCGCCGGCTACCTCCCTGGAGTTAACATTCTCAACGGGTGCAACCTTGAAGCACGCCAGGGTGAGCTCATTGGGATCATTGGCCCGAACGGTGCCGGTAAGTCGACATTGCTCAAAGCTATTTTTGGGCAGTCGAAAGTTCGTGACGGAGCCATCTACCTCAACGGTGAAGACATCACCGGAATGAAGGCCGACAAACTTGTCGCACGCGGGGTTGGGTATGTCCCGCAGAACAACAACGTATTTCCGAGCCTGACCATCGAAGAAAACCTTCAGATGGGCGTCTACCAGCAGCCAGATAAATACGATGAGGGTCTTGACCTCGTCGTCGGCTTGTTTGAAGAATTGGGCAAACGACTCAAGCAACGTGCCGGATCTCTCTCCGGTGGTGAGCGCCAGATGGTGGCCATGGGAAGAGCCCTCATGATGAATCCCTCCGTCTTGCTTCTCGACGAGCCCTCAGCGGGCCTCTCGCCGGTGAGACAAGATGAGGCATTCCTGCGAGTGTCTGACATCAACAAGGCTGGAGTGACGACCATTATGGTCGAGCAGAACGCCCGCCGATGCCTGCAAATCTGTGACCGCGGCTATGTGCTGGATCAAGGAAAAGACGCCTACACCGGCTCAGGTCGCGAGCTACTCAACGACCCCAAAGTGATTGAGCTGTACCTCGGTTCACTCGGCGCTTAGCGGTTGCTACGCCCTCCTCTGAGATCCACTGACTGCGTGCGGTGCTGCGCTTGACCAGCTTCAGCGTCATATGCGTGGGCGCTTTGCGCGCTCCGAATGGATGCGAATGCCCAGTCGAGAGGGTTCAGGGTCACATCTAACCCCTCAGAAAAAGCGGCCAACACAAAGGGCCCCGGGTTTCCCCGGGGCCCTTCGTTGCTAACGAGGTTAACTACCTGAAGTCAACTTAGTTGATCGGCAGGTAGGTGTTGTCGTCACCGTACTGGTAGATACCAATGGCTGCCTCAGTGGGGTCACCGTTGTCACCAAAGGCGATACCACCGGAGAGACCGTCGTAGTCGGCCACTCCGCCGCCATTGATGATGGCAGCACAGTCAGCGAAGGTGGTGCACTTCTCACCACCACCGGAACCACCGGACACTTCCTGCATCTTGCCGGCAATGTCCTTGGCATCGGTCGAACCAGCAGCCAGGGCAGCAAGAGCAACGAGAACGACTGCGTCGTAGGACTCGGTGCTGTATGCCCACACGTCGTCGTCGAACAGCGACGGGTTACCCATCTCCATCCACACGGCGTCAGCGCGCTGCTTGTAGTCGTCCGAAATACTGGTCGACGTCGGACCGGGGAGCGTTCCCTTCGAACCGGTCAAGGTTCCTGCGGGGAAGTCCTCCGAGTAGTTGGCAAGGTTACCGTCCGTGAAGTACATGTTGGAGTTGGGGAACCCACCAGCAACAATCTCCGGGACAGCAGTCTTGGTCTCGTCGAACAAAATCACGACAAGGGCATCGGGGTCAAGGGCAAGCACCTCGTTGACCTGTGAGGTCAGGTTGGTGTCACCGGTGTTGACCGAAGCAGAACCGAGAACGGTTCCACCCGCAGCCTCAAATGCCTTGGTTGCCTCTTCCTGAAGGGTGATGCCATAGGCGTCGTTCAGGGTCAGGAACGCAGCAGTCTCGTGACCGTCGGCGGCAAGGAGCTGACCAAGTGCCTCACCCTGCAGGAAGTCCGCAGGCGCGGTACGGAAGTACAGTCCGTCGTCGTCGTAGTCGGAAAGAGTGGTCGAGGTGTTAGCAGGCGAAATCTGCAGCACGCCGGCTTCCTTGGTCACCTGGTCGATGAACGACAGCGACACACTGGACGATGCGGCACCGACAATGGCGGAGACGCCCTCGTTCAACAAACGGGGGATTTCAGTCTCGTATGCCTTGTTGTCGAGGTCACCGGAGTCACCGTAAACCACGTCAAGGGTGATTCCTGCGCCAGCTGCGTTGATGTCAGCCATAGCGAGGGCCACACCCGCTTCTTCGGGCGGTCCGAGGAAGGCAAGCGAACCGGTCTGGGGCAGCGCAGTACCAATCTTCAGAGCGAGGTCACCAACCGGTGCCGACTCTTCGGTGGTCTCTTCAGCTGCTTCCTCGGCGGGCTCAGCGGTGGTCGCCGCTGCACATCCGCTGAGTACCAGAGCCGAGGCAGCAAAAATGGCCAAGCCACTTCCAGCCTTGGAAATTACACTCATGATGCTCCTTACATTGAGTTGTGTTCCCTCGGAAGGGAACATGACTGTGCGTCACACAGCCAATATTCAATAGTAGGCGAGGTAACGTCACGCTTCCAAGGCGAAATGATTACAGCCCTGTAACAACCGGTAACCGGTTCCAGCGTTCTTTGAGCTCTAATTCGGCTTTTTTAGAGAGTTGCGCACTGCATCGGACCCAAAAACGGCGAGGGCAAGGATCACAATTCCAAAGCCCCACCAGCGCTCAAGCGGCATAGGTTCAGACAAAACCACGATTCCGACGAGTGCCTGCAATACGGGGTTGACGTATTGCATCAGGCCCACCGTGCTAAGCGGCAGGCGCCGAGTAGCTGCCGCAAAGAGGAGGAGCGGCACCGAGGTCACCGCGCCCGCAAGGAGCATCAGAAACAGGTGAAGCGGTCCCTCTGAAGCAATCGTCAGACCAGAGTGCACCTGTTCCCACCACAGCAGAGCGATGGCCACGGGGATCACCCAGAGGGTTTCGAGGGTGAGCCCCTGAAGCGCTCCCATCGTGCCGAGCATTTTCTTCACCAAGCCATACAGGCCAAATGAGAAAGCTAATCCGAGCGCGATGACGGGGAACTGCCCGTAGGCAACCACCAAGACCACCACGGCGAGTGCCCCCAGGCTCAGAGCCACCCACTGCAATCTCCGTAGCCTCTCGCGCAACACCAGCACGCCCAAGAGAGCCGTGACGAGGGGGTTGATGAAATACCCCAACGCCGCATCAACCACGTGACCGGTTTGGGTAGCGACGACAAAAATGCCCCAGTTGATGGCGACAAGCACCCCGGCTGCGGCCGTCAGAAGGGCCGTGCGACGGTTTGCCAGGAGGGAAAGAGAGCCGCGAAGTTGCCGCTGGACACCCAAGATCGCCACGCACAGCAAAAGTGAGAGAAGGATTCGCCAGCCCAAAATCTCCATCGGAGCGGCCGGCGCCAGTGCCACAAAGTAGAGGGGAAAAACTCCCCAGAGCACATAGGCAGAGAGGCCATATCCATAGCCTTTTTGCGCCTCAGTGAAAGCCGTCACGGCCTCAATCTAGTGCCGCCACTCGCCGCTGAGGGCACATGCAAAAAGGGCCCGGTCTTCCGGGCCCTTTCCGCTATTGCTTCGCTTAGTGTTCGACGATGGCGAGAACATCCTTCACCGAGAGCACCAGGTACTCTTCAGCTCCGAACTTCACTTCCGTTCCGCCATACTTCGAGTAGAGCACGCGGTCGCCGACGGAGACGTCGAGGGGAACGCGCTTGTCACCAGCCATCCGGCCTGGGCCCACGGCGACAACTTCGCCTTCTTGGGGCTTTTCCTTGGCGGTGTCCGGAATCACGAGACCGGACGCGGTGGTCTGCTCTGCTTCGACCTGCTTAATCACAATGCGATCTTCAAGCGGCTTGATGGAGACCGACACGGTTGACCTCTTTCGTAAGACGTGGATTAGCACACTCCCATGTGGAGTGCTAATAGGTACTGTACCGAAACAATTAGCACTCGCGCAATACGAGTGCCAAAGCAGCTCGAGGGGCTGACTGCCAGAATGTGGGGGTGTCGACGTCCGCTGAGGAGCTCTTTCAGCCCGAGACTCTGCGCCTGATTGACGAGCTCCAAGCCGAGACGACTCCTTCGGACATTGTGCGCACCATTTCCCGACTTCGCGCCGCTGGCCACCCACAAGAGCGCATTCATCACGCGCTCGAGCAGGTGAGGCTTCGCCGAAAGGGCCGGGCAAAATTTGGTGAATTCAGCTCGCAAATGCTCTTCACATTAGACGGACTCGAGCAAGCCACACGACTGAGCGTGGCCGCGCATCACGCAGGTCGATTTCGCGGGGCCGGTATCGATTCCGTGGCCGATGTGGGCTGCGGAATCGGCGCTGATGCGATGGCCTATGCATCGCTGGGGATTCGAGTGCTGGCCGTCGAGAAGGATCCACTAACAGCGGCAGTCGCGAGCTACAACCTCTCCCCCTTCGATAACGCAGAAGTTCTCTGCGGCGATGGCATGAGCGTTGATCTCTCCGGCTGCGAGGGAATCTGGCTCGATCCAGCGCGACGGGAGGGCGCCTCCCGCCTCCACGACCCCTCGGACTACTCCCCTCGGCTCGACGACGCCATCGCTTTAGCGCAGAGTTGCCCCGGTGGGATCAAGCTCGCGCCGGGCATGGACCGTGAGCTGATTCCTGAGAATGTTGAAGCCCAATGGGTGAGTGACGGTGGTGAGGTCGTCGAAATGGTGTGGTGGTTTGGAGAGCTAAAGAAAAAAGGCATCTCACGAAGCGCACTGGTCATTACTGACTCCGGTGCTCACACGATGGAAGCCCAGGCTGACAACCCCGACGCCGAAGTGGCCGAATTGGGTCAGTATCTCTACGAGCCCGACGGTGCCGTGATTCGAGCACGTCTGATCGGCGATTTGGTTCGATCGCTTGAGGGAGGAATGATCGACCCCTCTATTGCGTATTTCACCTCGGCGACATACCGGCTCACGCCCTTCGCTCAGTGCTTCGAAGTGGAGCAGGTACTCCCCGCGAAGATCAAAGAGCTCTCACGCTGGGTGAAGGAGCACGAGGTGGGCACTCTGGAAATCAAAAAGCGTGGAATCGATGTCGACCCCGCTCAGCTACGACGCAAGCTGCCCCTTGCGGGCGAGAGCTCCAAAACGCTCATTCTGACCCGGATGGCGGGAAAGAAGGTCGCGATCGCCACTCACCGGCTGGGCACCCGCGTCTAATTCAGCAGGAAACCTGCTACGACCAGAAGTGAACGAATAACCGGCGTCGCGAGGATGACACCGACCACGGTCGACACCGCGATGCCCAAGTAACCGGCGATCACCGCAATCACGACACTTCCTCGGCGTTTCTCCTCGCGTCCCAGAGACACGTGGCCGAATACGACCGCGAGGATTGCGGGAATCACCCCGATGCCGAAAGCCGGCGAGAGAGCGAGGCCCAAAATGCCGAGCGAGAGGGCAATCGTGCCCAACCAGGTCGACTGTCCCTTCCTCTCCCGACGAGACGCTGGCGCGACTTTTGGAACCAACCCCGTAAATGCATCGTCGACCTGTTCGACCTGTTCGGCAGAATCCTCAACGTCCCGCTGCTGAACTTCGCTTTGGGCGGGGTCTTCTTCGTGCGAAGGGAACCCCGCCTGGGGAATGCTCGCGTTCAAAGTCGGCTCTGCCGAAACGGACATATCGGAGCCTGGCCGACCGCGGCGAATCAATTCGGCCCCGAGCGCGGCAATCATCGCGCCGTTGTCGGTACACAGCGAGAGCGGCGGAATTCGAAGCTCGATTCCCGCTGCAGCACAACGCTCTTCCGCGAGCGAGCGCACTCGTGAGTTCGCGGCTACTCCGCCTCCCAGCACCAATCGAGGAACCCCGTGCTCTTGACACGCGTCGATCGCTTTCGACACCAGCACGTCAGCGACGGCTTCTTGAAACGATGCAGCCACATCGGCAACCAACTGTGGGTTCTCGGGGTCACCATTTTTTTCCCACCACCGCGCAACGGCTGTCTTTAGGCCAGAGAACGAGAAGTTGAATCGATGCTGCACGCGGTCTTTTGGATGGGTGAGCCCTCGGGGGAACGCGTAAGCCGCAGGGTTTCCCTCTCGAGCCACACGATCAATTTCGGGACCGCCGGGATAGGGAAGGCCAAGGAGCCGAGCGACCTTGTCGAAAGCTTCTCCGGCGGCATCATCAATCGTGTCTCCGACCAAGGTGACGTCTTCGACGATGTCCCGCACCATCAAGATCGCGGTGTGGCCGCCGGAAACGAGCAGCGCCATGGTGGGCAACTCTAGGTCTCGCCCCTCCGAGCGCAGCAGCTCCACACTCACGTGGCCCACCAGGTGATTCACCGCGTAGAGCGGCAGCGCCAAGCTTTGAGCAAGGCCTTTAGCTGCCCCGACACCGACCATCAAAGCGCCGGCGAGGCCCGGCCCCGAGGTGACCGCGACGGCGTCGAGATCATCGAGGGTAACCCCCGCTTTATCGATGGCCTCAGAAATCACTTGGGGCATCGCCTCTAAATGGGCCCTCGCAGCAACTTCGGGGACCACCCCGCCGAATCGTCGGTGGAGTTCCATAGAAGAGGAAATGACGTTGGCGAGTAACTCTCCTCCGCGAACAATTCCCACCGAGGTCTCGTCACAGCTCGTCTCAATGCCCAACACCAAGGGGGAGCGCTCGCCTGAGGACATTAGGCACTCCCTTCTTCGTGGGCATCGGCCACATGGCACATCACGATCGCGTCCACACCGTCTGGCTGATAGTAGCCAGCCCGCCGGTCAATCTCCCGAAAACCAAGCGAGTCATACAGCGCAATCGCCGGCTCATTGTCCGCACGGACTTCCAGAAACAACTCCCGCACGCCTCGACGCTGAGCCTCGTTCATCAAATCAACAAGCAGAGCCCTCCCCAAGCCTCGCTGCCGATGGCTCTTACTCACCGCAATCGTTTGGATGTCACCCTGGCCAGCATCAACGGGTGCCGCGCGAAGTCCGGCGTACGCCACTAGCTCACCGTCATCGATTCCGCGGTAATAAGAGAAGGGATGGCACAGCTCATCATCGATGATCGCGCGTGACCACGCGTCAGATCCAAATAGTTCGCGCTCCATCGACTCCATCACTGCACCATCGTCGAGAGAAAGAGTTCGAATTGCCGTCATTGGGGCATCGTCACATCGGGCGCTCTCAAATAGACCGCCTGCGGGGGCAACAATTCAACGTTGTGGTGTCGGTACCACAGGGCCGCGCGCGCTAGGGCGCACGGATCAACCTCTTCTAGCTCCCGCACACTCTCTTGGTGCGCTGTGGCGTCAAAATCCTCCCGCTTCACCAGAACGGTGTCTGCATTTTTGTGGGCGAAAGACCCCTCAGCCCGGGGTGAATAGGTGGTGACAGCCACCTCGCCCCGCCTCGCGTCGGTCACGATAAGGGTCTCGCCCTCGAGATCCCACGCAGCTGCATCGTGGCTCAACACCGGCCATAAGGGAACGCCTCGACCAATCGCAAAAGCCTGCGCCGCAGCCATACCCACTCTCAGACCCGTGAACGGTCCTGGCCCCACACCCATCACCACAGCGGTGATGTCAGCCGGGGTGACAGTGGCCTCCGCGAGCGCGCGAGCAATGAGGGGCCCAATCGCTTCGGCGTGAGAGCGGCGGTCCTCCACCGCAGCACGGGAGAGACAATTGCCGTGCTCTCCGAGCACCCCAACAACGGTTCCGATGGACGAATCAATAGCGAGAAGCATCAACAGCCTCCAACACGTCATCAAAACGATGAGTTGGCTCACCCGAGCGGGTGTGCGCGGTGATGGTCACCACCCTGATGCCTGAATCAGCTTCGCTCAGATCAATATCCTCATCAATATCAACCTCCGGGCGTTGAATATCAATGTCAAGCCACTCATCAACGAGATGCTCGGCATAGGGCCGGCCCCACTCCATGACCGTAATCGAGTGGTCGATATCGAGGTCTAGATCAAGGATTTCATCATGGTGGGTGAGCCGATAGGCGTCGACGTGTACCAGCGGAGGCTGAGTGGAATCCATGCGTCGATGTACCCGGGCGACCACAAAGGTAGGGCTCTGAATCATTCCTTCCACCCCCAGCGCCCCAGCAAGTCCTCTCACCAAAGTGGTTTTTCCCGCTCCGAGCGGCCCGTGAAGGACAACCACGTCGCCCGCCTCAAGGGTTCGGCCCAACTCGGCGCCGAGATTCAACATGTCCTGAGAACTGTGGGCCTCGACCACACTCATTCGACAACCCGCTTCACCCGGCGGCCCACGCGCGTTATCAGCTCATAAGAGTTCGTTCCAATAGCCTCGGCCCATTCGGAAACGTGGGGCTCGCCCCTTTCGGGGTCTCCCCACAGTGTTGCCCAATCGCCCACGTGTACTGGAGTGGCTCCCACATCAATCGTGATTTGGTCCATCGACACCCGGCCCGACACCTGGAATCGCTCTCCCCCAATGGTGACGGGGCCGAGAGAAGATCCGAGTCGGGGGACCCCATCGGCATAGCCCAGTGGCACCAGTGCCACTGTCGTCGACTCTGGCGTGGTGTAGGTCAGGTCATAGCCCACGCCGTGGCCGGCCGGTAGCCGCTTGACGAGGATGACTTGTCCGCGAAACCTCATTGCCGGCAGAAGGTTCATAGCGTGGTGCGAGGCCGTGACCGGCACGCCATAGGACGCAACACCTAGGCGGACCATGTCAAAACGCAGGTCGCTACTGCGAGCGGAAACAGTACTGGAGGCAGCGTGACGCCACTGCGGGTGAATTCCTGCCTCCTCGAGCAGCCCTACGGCCCGTCGAAAGACATCTGCCTGTTCCGCGTCGCTCGCTTCTGATTTGAGCGACATGTGGGTGAATACCCCGCGAACTGCAATCGCACCAGAATCCTGCAACGTACGCGCCCGCGAGAAGAATTCGGCCCAATCACTCTCGGTGGCACCCCCGCGCCCCATTCCAGAGTCAATCTTGAGATGAACCTGCGCCCGCTTTGTCCCCGACGCAGCGTGAGCCACTGCTTCGAGTTGGCCCAAGCTGGACACACCCAGGTCGATATTCGCACTGAGCGCAGCCTCACAGTCCGAGTCGGGGCCGAGCAGCCAGGCGAGGGTCGGGACATCGATTCCTGCCTCCCGCAATTCGAGCGCTTCCGTGATATCGGCCGTTCCCAGCCAGGTCGCGCCACCATCCAGGGCAGCCCGTGCCGCGACGATTGCGCCGTGGCCATATCCGTCTGCTTTGACCACCACCATCGCGTCGGGTGTTCCCGCGTCGGCAATCAGTTTTTCGACGTTTGCGGATATTGCTGCGGGTGAAATGCGCAACTCTCGCATTGACTCGGTCACGAGGCGTCACCTACTGACTGAGCGATCACGAAGGCCACAGCGACAGGTCCGTCGTGACTGAGAGAAAGGTGCCATGAGTTCACACCTTTTTCCCTCGCCCGCTGCGCCGCACCACCACTCACGAGCAATGAAGGAACGCCATCGTCACTCTTGGCGACCTGGATGTCGTGCCAGTGAAATCCTGCAATGTTGCCGCCCAGTGCCTTCAGCGTCGCTTCTTTCGCAGCGAAGCGTGCTGCGAGAGATTGAGTGCGCGCAGGCCCCTCGGGGATACCTTGCTGATCTGATTCACCAAAAAGTCGCTCACCCAGTTGAGGGGTGCGCTCGAGCGAGCGAGCGAAACGGTCAATGTCGACGACATCGACACCCACACCGATCACCATCTGAGGGTCACCTACTCCACGGTGACGGACTTCGCCAGGTTGCGTGGCTGATCCACATCGAGGCCTTTTGCTTGGGCGAGCTCCATACCAAAAATGTGCAGCGGAACAACGGCGAGAAGTGGCTCGATGAAAGTGGGGGCGGGAGGAAGCCCAATGACTTCGTCGGCAAAAGGCAACACCGCCGCATCTCCGCGTTCGGCGATGGCGATGACTCTCGCGCCGCGGGCACGGATTTCCTGAATGTTGGAGACCACCTTGGCGTGCAACGACAGCGGATCACGAGGACTGGGTACCACCACGAAAACGATCTGGCCGGGCTCAATCAAGGCAATAGGACCGTGCTTTAGCTCTCCCGCCGCGAAACCTTCCGCGTGAATGTAGGCAAGCTCTTTCAACTTGAGCGCACCCTCTAAAGCGACCGGGTAGCCCACGTGCCGGCCGAGGTAAAGCACCGAGCGTGTATCCGCCATCCACCCGGCGAGTTCGCGAATGCGGGGCCCGGTCTGGACCATTTCCGCCATCCACCCGGGAGTGGCTAGAAGTGCCTGAGCCATATCCGCGAGCTCCGAAGTGCTCATTGCCTTCCGCGCAGAGGCAAACGACAGAGCGAGGAGATAGCTCGCCACAATTTGTGCGGAAAAGGCTTTTGTCGAGGCCACCGCCACTTCCGGACCTGCGTGGGTATAGAGTGTGGCGTCCGACTCTCGGGGAATGGTCGCACCTTGCGTATTACAAATAGAGAGCGTTCGTGCGCCAGACTCTGCTGCGTGCCGCACCGCCATCAGGGTATCCATCGTTTCACCCGACTGGCTGACTGAGACCACCAAGGTGTGGCGGTCGATGACGGCACCGCGGTAGCGAAATTCGTGAGAGAGCTCCACACTGGCGGGGATTCGCGCCCACTTCTCCATGGCATAGGCACCCACCATTGCGGCGTAAGCGGCCGTGCCACAGGCGATAAAGATGACTCGATGAATGTCGTCATCCGAGACGATTGCATCAAGTTCGGGAATCGTGAGGGCGCCGGTCTCGTCGATTCGACCGCGCAGAGTATTCGCTACCGCATCAGGTTGTTCGGAGATTTCTTTGGCCATGAAGCTTGGCCAACCGCCTTTTTCGGCGGCCGAAGCGTCCCAGTCAATACTGAAGTGTTCGGGTTCCACCGGATTTCCGTCGAAGTCTGTCACGGTCACCGAATCAGCGGTAATGGTGACCACCTGGTCTTGGCCCAACGCCATCGCCTCGCGGGTGTGTTCGACGAACGCTGCGACGTCTGATGCCAAGAAGTTCTCGCCTTGGCCCAAGCCCACCACCAATGGGGAGTTTCGGCGAGCGCCAACCACCACTCCGGGCTGGTCTTCGTGGGCCACGAGCAGAGTAAAAGCTCCCTCAAGGTGATTCACCGTTCGACGCAACGCTTCCGTCAGGTCACCGGTCTCCCGATACTCGCGAGCGACGAGGTGGGCTGCCACTTCGCTGTCGGTGTCCGACACACACTCGATGCCGTCTGCGGCGAGCTGTTGCTTGAGCTCGACGTAGTTTTCGATGATTCCGTTGTGAATCAGCGCCAGTTTGCCCCCGTCAGCGAGGTGCGGGTGGGCATTGAGATCGGTGGGTGGGCCATGGGTCGCCCATCGAGTATGAGCGATACCGGTGTGCCCAGGAGCGAGGGGTTCCGCTGCCAAATGCTCTCGTAGGGCACTGAGTTTGCCGGATTTCTTCGCGGTGTGAATCGCGTTGTCGGTGCCGATAATCGCCACACCTGCCGAGTCGTATCCGCGGTATTCCAGCCGGCCGAGACCAGCCAGGAGGACCTCGAGGCTGGGCTGTGAGCCGACGTATCCGACAATTCCGCACATGGACTCGAGTCTAGGCGATGGGGTTTGCCCGACCCGCTTCGCACTACCCTGTAATTCATGGCTTCCGAGGTGGTCGGCGCACTCGACGGTAGCCCCTTCGACGAATACGACCGTCAAAGTTGGGCCTCTCTCTCAAGCCCTCGCCCACTCAGTCTCAACGACGAGGATCTTGAGCGCATCCGCTCGACGGGTGACCCGCTCGATTCCACCGAGGTCACCGAGATTTATCAACCGCTCGCCGAGCTCCTCGGGCTCTATGTCGATACGACCCGCGAGCTTCATCGCCAGACCAGAGAATATTTGGGCACCAATGGGCACCTCACTCCGTTCGTGATTGGTGTGGCGGGTAGCGTCGCGGTGGGGAAATCCACGACCTCGCGCCTGGTGCGTGAATTGCTTTCTCTCCGAGACTCGACACCGAGTGTGCAATTGGTGACCACCGATGGTTTCTTGTGGCCCACAGCCGAGTTAGAGAGGCGCGGAATTCTCAACCGTAAAGGTTTCCCCGAGTCCTACGACCGCAGGGGTCTGCTTCGATTCGTCACCCAGGTCAAGAGCGGTGTGAGCCCCGTCAATGCTCCGGCGTACTCACACCTTTTTTACGACCGGGTAGAGGGTGAATACCAAGAAGTCACCTCTCCCGATGTTCTCATCGTTGAAGGCCTGAACGTCCTACAGCCCCCCGCAACCCACTCAGCGCTAGCAGTCAGCGACCTCTTTGATTTCAGTATCTACGTCGACGCCAAACCCGAACACATTGCGCGGTGGTACGAGGAGCGATTCCTCACTCTTCAGCGCGGTGCCTTCGCCGATCCCCGCAGTTACTTCCACCGCTATGCCGAGTTGAGCGAGGAGGATGCTCGCGCGGAAGCGCGTCGCATTTGGACCGAAATCAACGAGCCCAACCTTCGAGAGAACATTGCGCCCACGAAACCCCGTGCCTCACTGATACTGCAGAAGGCTGCAGACCACCGAGTCGATCGAGTGTTGCTGCGAAAGGTCTAGCTCAACTGCTCGCGCACGACCTGCGCGATGGACTCAGCCACGCTCTTCGCTTGTTCCTTATCGAGCGCTTCCACCATGACTCGCACGAGAGGTTCCGTTCCTGAGGGCCGCAGTAACACTCGACCGGTGTCACCGAGAAGCGCTTCTGCCTGGGCGACGGCGTCCGCGATTGCCGAGTTCGCGTCGAGCTTCTTGTGATCCACCCCGGAGACGTTGAGCAAGACCTGGGGGAACACGGTCATTTGATCGGCCAACTGGGCAAGTGGCTGTCCGCTTCGCACCACTTCTGCTGCAAGGTGCAGACCCGTCAGAATCCCATCCCCAGTGGTCTGGTGCTCCGACATGATGATGTGACCCGACTGTTCCCCACCGAGAGTCAGACCCGAGCGTTCTAGTTCTTCGAGGACGTATCGGTCCCCCACCTTCGTCTGGTGGATGGCGATGCCATGCTCCTCCATCAGGCGATGCAGCCCGAGGTTGCTCATCACCGTGGCGACAATCGCATCTCCTGGAAGCTCACCGCGGTTCTTCTTCGCCAGCGCGAGAATGGCCATGATCCGGTCGCCGTCAATGAGGCGACCGGTGTGGTCAATGGCGAGGGTGCGATCGGCATCACCATCGTGAGCAATCCCCAGATCAGCGCCTAACTCCACCACAGCTTCTTGGAGAAGCTCGGGGTGAGTAGAGCCGTAGCCTTGGTTAATGTTCAGACCATCGGGTTCATTACCCAGAACCGTCACTTCTGCCCCAGCGTCCTTAAACACTCGAGGCGACACTCCTGCCGCTGCACCGTGTGCGCAATCAATCACGACGTGCAGACCGTTGAGCGAAACCGGAACCGACTTGAGCAAGGCGAGGGCATAACGGTCCTCGGCATCGGAAAAACGTGAAATCCGTCCGACTCCGGAACCGGTAGGCCGCAGCGGCTGCGTCCCCAGCGCATCTTGAATGCGGTCTTCCACTTCATCGGGCAGTTTTGTGCCGCCGTAGGAGAAGAATTTGATGCCGTTATCGGGTGCGAGGTTATGCGACGCGGAGACCATCACCCCAAAGTCCAATCCGGCATCCCGCACCAACATCGCAATCGCGGGGGTGGGTATAACCCCGGCATCCAATACGTCGATGCCCGAGCTCGCCAAACCAGCGGCTACCGCTGAGGAAAGGAACTGACCGGAGACCCGTGGGTCACGACCGATGACCGCCCGCGGACGAAGACCTTTCGACTTCAGTTCATCGGCGTGACGACCATGGGTCAATACAGACGCCGCCGCCTGAGCGAGCTCAAGCGCCAGCTGCGCCGTCAGGTCGCCATTGGCGAGTCCGCGGACGCCGTCTGTTCCAAACAAACGACCCATGGTCTAATCCGTGTGAGCGGATTAACGCTTCGAGTACTGAGGAGCCTTACGGGCCTTCTTCAGACCGGCCTTCTTACGTTCCTTGACGCGAGCGTCACGGGAGAGGAACCCAGACTTCTTCAAGTCAGCGCGGTTGTTGTCGCGGTCGATCTCGTTGAGAGCGCGTGCGATACCCAAACGCAGGGCACCCGCCTGGCCGGAAGGCCCGCCACCGGTGATGCGAGCGGACACGTCATACGCGCCACCGAGCTTCAACACGGTGAAGGGGTCGGTAATCAGTTGCTGGTGCAGTTTGTTGGGGAAGTAGTCTTCGAAGCTGCGTCCGTTAACGGTAATCACACCGGTTCCCGGGGTGAGTCGCACGCGGGCGACGGCTTCCTTGCGACGACCGACGGCCTGACCACCCACGGTGAGCGGGGGGCGGCTTTCGGTCACAACAGCGGCGTGTGCTGGAGTTTCGGTGCTGAAGACCTCGGGGGCTTCAGTTTCTTCAGTGGTGTTTTCCATGATTAATCCTTTGTGCCTATTCGCTGACTATTGGGCGAGCTGAGTCAGCTCGTAGGGACGAGGCTGCTGAGCCTGGTGGGGGTGCTCGCTACCGGTGTAG
>Ga0255769_10000744_pt1 | contig 38323 bp, 26 predicted proteins | sample 041ome_9_FD_179637 | JGI IMG/M metagenome (GOLD analysis project Ga0255769, IMG submission 179637) | Coastal salt marsh microbial communities from the Groves Creek Marsh, Skidaway Island, Georgia - 041413US metaG (version 2) | ecosystem: Environmental > Aquatic > Marine > Intertidal zone > Salt...
GTGTCCGAGGAAAGTCCCGTTGGTGACGGTATACGGCCCTCCGATTGAAGTGAAACAAACAGACGAGCCGACGCAAGAGCACGTACGGGAGGTTTTAGATAAGTTCATAGAAGGGATGAAGAAAGTTTATTACGAGAATCGAGACGAGTTTGGGTACGAAGGCATAGAGTTAGTCGTTGAATAATAATGTACCGTGGTATATATGATATAGTTCTGTTTTGATGCAAAAACACTTTCAACGCGCGTCGTCGTCGTCGTCTCTGAAAACAATTTTTTCTTTCTCTCTCTGCTACTCATGTGTTACAATAACTATTGCTACAGCGTCGTGATCATCGTTAATCATCATCATAAATAAATAAAAGCAATCCTACTACTACTCTTTTCCAGCTCCGGACGAGCCTGCAAAGATAAACTCGGGATACTCCGTGCTCAACGTCGTCAGCGTCGGCATCGTCATATTCGCTATGCACTTCCTATTCTCCTTGACCATCCTATAAAACTCCTCGTACGAAATGCTCCCGTCTTTCGCGATGTCCACTTGCTCGAACGTGTTATCCAACACCCTCTCGATGGCCTCTTCGTTCAAATTCAAAAATATCGACCGTTTCATCACCGCCGACACCAACTGTTTCAACTCCTCGCGCGTGATTTCTCCGTTCCCGTTCACGTCGTACAAATCAAACGCAAACTTCGCCTTGTCGCGCGTGCTCGCTCTCGGGTGAAACACGTTCAGCGTTTTCACAAACTCGTCGAAGAATATGTACCCCTCGTCGTTCGTGTCGAACTTTTCAAACAACCGGCGTTCAAACGTAAAAAATTTTCCTCCTCCTCCTTTAGCGTTCTCGTCGTTCTTCTTCTTCTTCTCCATCAAAAGCTCCTCTCTCTTCTTCTTCCCGAACAGCGCTTCGATGAATTCCCCTTCGTCGATGACGTTATCGTCGTGCGCGACTGAATCGAATAAACTTTTCAAAACTTTCACGTCGTTTTCCGAAAAGAACGTGTTCTGGCGCAGTTTCGAGTGCACCGTTTCGTGGTACGACTTCGTTCGGGGCGTTTTATCGTCTTCGTTGAGACCGATCGAAGATTCGTCTCGTCCCGAACTCGAACTCGCCGACCAAACGATGTTCGATTCGCCGCTGCTGCTGCTCTTAGACGCCACGCACCCCATTTTCAATACTAACGCTAGCTACGTGTGTCAGAAAAACACACACAATCTCTGTCTCTCACTGTTTTGTCGCCTCTTAGCTTCCTCTTCTTCTTCTTCTTCTTCTTCTTTCCCGGCGCAAACTTTTTTTGCGTTTCGCGTCTTCGTGCGAACAATTTTAATTTCTTCTTTTTGAAATTTTTTAACCCTAAACCCTAAACCCTAAACTAGAGAGCGAGCGAGAGAGAGAGTGCACTAAAAAATCAGAACACAAAAAAATGGCGTCTGGATTCGGCGCGAAAGGATCGGAAGGGAGGTGCTATCCTCTCTGGCAGGGGTTTTCTAAGGTATTACACGTGACGATGTGACACGCGTTTCTTTCTTTCTTTCTTTCTTTCTTTCTTTTTGTTTTGTTGTTGTTGTTGTTAATGGGGAGAGAGAGAGATCCCATTTTTCATTTCGTCGTCGTTCGTCAAAGTCGTTCGTTCGTGGGGAAAGAAAACCCATCAGAGTTTAACGCGTATTTTATTATCGCTGACAAAACGATATGAACGTGACTACTCATTTTAATGATAATACGCACATAATAAAGTGCATGTCGACGGCGTCGGACCCTTCGGATTGCAAAGACGTCCGCGAGGACTATTTAGAGTGTCTCCACCACAAGAAAGAGTTTCAGCGCACGAACGCGATCCAGGCGGAAGCGGACCGACAGAGAGGCGAAGAGGCGGGGAAGATTTTAGAGAAGATCGAGAAACACATCTACGACCAGAGCTGGGCGGAGGTGAAGAAGAAAGAAGACGGTGGTAAAGAGAAGTAGGCTTGAGATAGATTTTTGTATGATTATAGAGGGTATTATATGTAACGTCGACGACGAAACGACGACGCGTTTTACTTTAATATACACCTTCTTTACGCGTCGCTTTACTCTTTTTGTTTCACCCGGTCAACGCTCTGAGCATGTCGATCACTCTCCGCATTTCTCGCTTGGTGAACGGATTGTTCTCGTGAAACTCGTCGAAGACGAGCGGAGAGATTTCGTAGTACGCCTCTTCGCTTTCGTCTCCGCTTTCTTCTTCTTTGATTTTTTTCTTCTCGAAACCAAACGCTCGCAAACACTTCTCGCCTTCCTCGCCGCAGCTTTTGACTCTCTCCGTGAACGCTTTACCGTTGACGTTTATCCGTTTATATTTCGCGTCTTCTTTCTCTATGGCGTTGCTCGCGTATGCGATGACTGTTTTCACCAGAGTCGCGAACCGCCGTTCTCGTTCGTCTTCGTTCGCTACTTCGTTCGCTACTAACTTCGCCTTGGCCTCGCTCAGCGCCGCGAACGCGGCGTCTTTCAATCGATCAAACTTCTCCACGTTATACGCCTTCTCTTCTAAAACTTCTCTCAATTTCACATCGTTCGCTCCTTTTATGTCTTCTGAAATAGCTTTCCTACCGGTCGCGCCGTCGAATATTTGCGCGCGCGGAAACCCGGCGACGCCCGCCTCGCTCGCCAATCTTCGATTCGCGTCGCTCTCGTTCACCAAACACTTAACGAATGCGACGGATAAACGCTCGCCGCATTCTCTCGCCATGTGCTCTATTTTCGGCGCGAAAACGCGGCACGGCTGGCAGTTTTCCATCGAATACACGAGCACGATTAAAGAGTAGCATTGGTTGTTGTTGTTTTTCTTCCGATAGAGTATCTCTCTGAACTCTTCTCCGCCGCGCGTCAACGCGTGCACTTTCCCGGGTTCGGGGAAAACCAAACTCGTCGTTCTCGTCTTCAGAGCGTCTCTTCTGTTGGCCAAAAGGGCGAGACGGAGAAGCTCGGCCGCCGCGAGCGACGCCTCGTTCTTCTCGCTGTCGTCGTTGTTGTCGTTGTTTTCTTCTTCTTCTTCTTCTTCTTCTTCTTTGTTGATATCGCCGCTCATGTCCGTATCTTAAGTTTCGGGAAAATGAAGAAATTCAGTTAAGAAATCTCGTCAAACGACGTGCGCGCGCTTCGTATCAAACTCTCGATAGAAAAACACACACACACACACAAAAGCACGCGCGCATGTGAAGCTCGCTCTGTTCTCTCTCTCTCTCTCTCTTTAATGTCGCGACACATCAGAAGCCGCACGACGACGACGACGACGACGACGAAGTCATCTTCACCGACGGGAACGACGTTATTGAGGACAACGAATAACAACAACAACAACGACAACAACTACGCGCACAAAAGAGCGCCGGGGACGACATCGACGAAACGGAAAACACCGACGACGGCCTCGTCTTTATCTTCTTCTTCTTATTATTATTCGTATTCGTCGGGAAGAAAAATAAAACTCTTCGCGATTGCCGTTTTCGTCTTGTGTGCGTGGCAGTTTTTGTTCGCGTCGTACCTGTTGCGCGTCGACGAAGACGAGGACGAGTGGACGGCGATGGACGCGCTGACGAAGAGCAGGAGTAGTGGCGGCGGTGGCGGTTTTGGCAACAACATTAACAACAACAACAACAACGATTATTATTATTATTACGATGACAACAACATGTTAAAACTCGAAGACGCGACGCACGATATCGACGCGTCTCCGAAATACGAACCGAAGATGAAACTGAACGCGTTCGGGTACGTGTATTGGCATCGAGACCGAGGCGAAGGCGTGGCGAATTGGCACGCGTCGCTGGCGGAAGTGCTGAGATTTGCTCGAGCGCACAGGAGGACGTTAATCAGTCCGTGCGTGAGGAATGGTCAGTTGAAGCCGTGCGTGTACGATACGGACGACGCGTCGAGTTTGAGGACGAGCACGTGCAGGACGAAACGAGTCGGATGTAAGTATCCCAGGAAAAGATCGGAGAAAGATTTGGACGTGGAGGAGGATTTGAGCAGCGACGTGATGAGACCGATGACTTTGGCGCAGTATTACGATCACGAGCGATTGAAAACGTACGTGGACGATATGGTGAGTTACGAACAGTTCGCGGAGAGGTTTTTTGAACGCATTTTAGAGGACGCGAGAGGGAAGGATGGGGGAAAGTTCACCGAGGACGACGAAGAAGAAGAAGGAGACGGAGACGGAGAGAATAATAACCGAAACGCGAAGAAGAAGAAGAAAAAGAAGAAATCGTCGAACAAAAAGAACGAGAAACACAAAAAGAAGAAGTACCGCGCGTACAGAATGGATTGCAGCGGCGACCATTGCGTGCTGCCAGACGATAAAATGTGCGAACCACCCACGGAGGAAGAGCTCTACGACGAAAAAGGAGAGATTATGAAAAAATGGCGCGAAGACTTTGATTTCGATTGGCTCGAGTACGCCGACAATTTAGAACATCCAGTGACGGTCTCTTCTTCTTCTTCTTCTTCTTACGGCCGCGGCGGCGGCGGCAGCAGTCCGCGAAAAGCCATGAAAAAGAGCGAGTTGACACAAATGACGCGCGACGACGACGACGACGACGAAGAGTTGTATAAGAACATAATCAAGAAGCGCAAAAACAAACCCGACGACGAAGAAACGAAAAGGAGGCGAAAAGCGCCTCTCGCTGGACGCGCCGATCTAGAAGAGTTTGCGCGAAACGGCGGCGTCGTGCGGAAACGCGCGAAAGACGATGCCGAAAAGAGAGAAGACGAGAAAGAGAAAAAGAAGGTAAAGAACCCGCTTTTAAGCGAAGGCGGTGACGAGGAAGAGACCGCTACCAAGACGGAAGACGACCAAACTACGTCGTCGTCTATGTCCTCGTTAGGACGACTCACGCTGGCGACAGATTCTGAAACCGTCGGCACGGACGTCATCGTATGCGACGATAAAAACCGTTTCGTGACGAAAATTGCCATGATTTCATATTTTCACGATAAAACAGTCAACTCGCGCCCGTTGACGGTGACCCGACGCGGTTTGATTCGCGCGTTGAACTCAACCAGAGTTGCACCCAGGGAAGGCGCAAAACTTGAGGCGCGACGGAAAGAGAACGCCAAACGCGAAATGGACTTCATACGAATAGAACATCCCGACGCGTTTGAACTTCTCGATGAGGATTACATCAAAGGCTACGAGAACTGTCAGATTGATTTTTGCCACGCGGTTGTACCGGACGAACCGGACGAAGCGATTTCGCTTTCCATGAAGACGTTAAAAAACGCGCTGAAGATGCGCTACTTAGCCAAAGAGAACGAAAATCCTTTGGTCAATTGGAAGATGAACGTAAACGCGGTGTGGTACGATTTTACTAGCGACGAGGCGCGGTTGATGTATGCGACCGAGAAATGGTCTCGATACATAGAAAACATCGCGATTGATTTTCTCGGCTCGCGAAACTTGGCGCACCCGTACAAAGCGTTTCACTGGAAATCCAAAGGCTACTTGGATTGGCGATCGGCAGATTTGGAACAAGACGGCGTTTACGAACTCGCGACGCGCGAACTAGAACAAAAGAGCATGTGGTGCGCCTCTGAATTCGTAAAGTCGGTGAGAATGGAAGGCGTGGACGCTAAAGCGCGCATCGCCCTCGTTTCCGACATCCCGGCAAACACCGACGGCGGCGAGGACGATAGCCGGCATCTGGTCAAACCGTTGACGCCTAGCAGAGAACCAGGCGACGTCGACCATCGCGTCATGCACATGCTCTGGGATTTACTCAACAAAACGACATCCTCAGACGACGCCTTTTCCGGCCAAACCACCCGCGGCGTCGTCAAAATCGACGTCTCCAACCCGTACGCCATCTGGGCCAACACCACCGACTCTGGCATCGTCGGCGTCATCGACCACATCATCGCCGAAAAAGCTGCCACTCTCATCACCTGCGCCGACCCAACCGCCGAGTGCGCGCACTGCATGAACGTCGACAGCGAGTTCGTCGCCAGCGTGTTGACGAAGCGCCTCTTGGATCGAACGCCCAAAGCCAGAAACACGCTCGTAAAGTGGGGTTGAAAATGTAAACAACACGATAGCGCGCGCACTTTGTAATAACGAATAGTTTTTTAGAACAGAATAGTATTATTATTCGAAGACAAAACGAGACGACGCGCGCGCCTTTGCGGGTTACGCAGAGCAGCAAGTATCCTCTTTTTCCATTTTCTCTCTTCTCTCTCGTGCTTTTTACGAGAAAAAAAAATTGGAAAAGAAAGAAATCGTCACACACGCGAAAAGAGAGAGCGCGCGAGCGAACAAAAAAGACACGCTCTTCTCTCTTTCCATCCTCCACGCAAAAACCCCGTCTACCTCTCTCTCTCACACGCTGCGCGCGCGCGTGATAATACACACGTAGTACACGCGTTGTTAACAGAGAGAGAGAGAGAGACAAAGGAGAGAATTGGAGGGATTCAAATCAAAAATGGCTGACGACACCGCGCGAGCCGTGACGACGACTTTGACGACGTCGGAACCAGAGGTGGACCGGTCCGTCCACCCGTCCGGGATCGTGCCCACTTTACAGTGCGTTTTATTTCACACCATCTCTTTGATAATAGTATACGACGAGAAGAGGAAGAGAGAGCTTTCTCTCGGGAAAACTCCTCGAGATCGGCGCGTTTGAATTCGATTGAAAATTGGAAAATGCGCGCACCACAAACACCTTTATTGCGCTTCTGACGACGACGCTTTATTTTCTCTCTCGTAAACAACACAGAAACATCGTGGCTACGGTGAACTTAGATTGCAAATTAGATTTGAAGACGATCGCGTTTCACGCGAGAAATGTAGAGTATAACCCAAAGGTATGACTTTGAGAGCGTTTTTGACCTCTTTCTTCTCTCTCTCTCTCCCTCGCGCGCGAGAGAGCGAAACACGCGATTCGAAACGCGCGCGCCTTACTTACGCGCTAATATAAAAACTGACGAAACGATAACCTCTATTTTTTACCACGCAATAACAACACACCACAGCGTTTTGCAGCTGCAATCATGCGGATCAGGAACCCGAAAACGACGGCGTTAATTTTCGCGTCGGGGAAGATGGTGTGCACGGGCGCCAAGACGGAGGCGTTGGCGAGAGAGGCGGCGCGGAAGTACGCGAAAGTGATCATAAAGTTAGGTTTCCCGGCGCAGTTTAAAGATTTTAAGATTCAGAACATGGTTGGGTCGTGTGATGTGAGGTTTCCAATACGATTAGAAGGTTTAGCGTGGTCGCACGGGCATTTCGCGCAGTACGAGCCGGAGTTATTTCCCGGTTTGATTTATAGGATGCAGATGCCGAAAATCGTGCTTTTGATTTTTGTCAGCGGAAAAATTGTGTTGACTGGTGGGAAAAGAAGAGAAGATATATATCAAGCTTTTGAGAACATATACCCGGTGTTGACGGAATTTAAGAAATTACAGTTGGAGTCGGACGAAGGAGACGTCCCGGGGGGTGCGGCTGCGGCGCCGCAGGCGCTTCCGGCGCCCTCCGGGGCAGCCGGGAAAAAAGGCAAGAAATCGAAAGCTTGATCAAAGATACACACAAATATATATACACGTATAAACGCACACACGCATCGGGCGAAGCAGAAGAAAAAGAAGAAAACGATACGAAAAACTAATGTACTAAAACGAGAAGAAAAAAGAGAACAAAACAAAGTAGAAATTATACGCACATCAAAATTGCAACGACACACTTAAAAGAAGTATTAAGTGCTCGACGAGACGAGGTGAAACACCATCGCCAGTGACGGGCACACATTAGCAAACACACACACACTTACATATCTTTAGGAAGAAAACGAGCGATATAGAAAGCGAGAGAGTGCTTGTTGTGAGACAGTATCACGTCACAGCTCGTCAAAAACAAAACGAAAAGAATTTTTTAGTACACGCGCTTTTGTCTCCCTTTTCGCTTTAAAATTGACTACGTATTAAAAATCTGGTGTTTATCTGTGCCTACGTTTTACATTTCATACCCTCGTCTCTCTCTCTCTTTTCTCATGTCTGCTATTCTACTAAATACACCGTCGTTCGCACACCGACGGATGACGATTCCACCACCGCCACTCAATCTCTCTCTCTTCTAAAACCTCTCTCTCTCTCTCTCTCGTCCTCGTCGATTCAATCAATCGTTTCCGCCCAACACCGGTAACTGTATCTTCTCCATCTTCATAAACTCCCACTCCTTTTGACACAACGGACAAAACGAACGCTGTTTCAACCACTTGGAGATGCAATCTAAGTGGAACACGTGACCGCAGTTCCCCCACTGTTTTATTTAAAAGCGTATCGTTAGACGCGCAAAGCGAGAGTCAGTTTTGGTTGCACTTTCTTCCTCTTTCGTTTCGTTAAAAAAAACCGCGATCTCGCTTTTTGAATCTCTCTCTCTCTTTCCCGCGAGGAAAGCGACGATAGATGCTAACTCGAACGAAGAAAAGATAAAGATATAAAGAGAGAGAGACGAAAGAGAAAACAAACGAGATAAACGCACCGCGATGGACAAACCATCCGCGCCTTCCTGTTGACTGTTCGCTTGAAACTCGATGGACGGTTCGTGTAACGTGTTTCTGCAAATCGCGCACGAATCGAACGAGGTTGACCACGACCACACGGCGACGGCGTTCCATTTTTTAACCTCGATTTTTCTTTTCGTCGATGGTGTTGTTGTCGTTGCTGCTGTTGTTGTTGTCGTCGTCGTCGGTGCCGCGTCCATGGCGTCGTCGGAGACCATTGTTATTAGTAGTAACTAGTGCGCGTTTTTTTTCTTCTCTTTTTGAAGCATCGTGCGTCTCTGTGTCTCGGACAACTTTTCAAAATTTAGGGTTTCAAGATAAACCCTAAACAAACAATTTTGATACGACGACGCAAGATTTTTCAAAAGAGATTCACGGATTTTGTGACTGAAAAAACACTCTCGCGACCAAAAAAAAGCTTTCTCGAGCAGTGCAAAACATCGAAAAAAAAAAGCGAGCGATATATTCGGAAACGCTATCGGCATAACAGCACGCGAAGACACTTTTTAGTTATATATAAGAAATGTTTGCACTGAGCACTTCTGGTGTTTTAGCTCGACCAAAGTTGGTATCGTCGTCGAAGAGATGCTCTGCGAAGAGAGCGATGCCGATGGCGAAAATGGTACGCTTATATATATGAATTTTCGTTTTTTGTTTCTTTCGGTTATGTAGAAAATGGTCGGTATCCCATCGAGAGGAGAAAGCGGATCCGAAAAAATGCGCGGAAGGATATCGCGCGGATTTTAACCCAGACGCGAATTAGAGACTGACTTTTCTCGCACATTTTCTCTCTCACAATCAAACGCAGTCCGCGGAAACGAAGGTTGTCGAAGCGGCGACTGTTGCGACCGCGGCGTCCACGCTCGGTTTCGCGCAATCGTCGTTTGCCGCACAATCGGAGGAAGTTGTTGGTAACTTGGCGGGTATCGATGGCAGAATCGCCATCTTCTTTGTGTTTGCGCCGGTCCTCGGCTGGGTCGCGTACAACATCTTGGGCCCGGGTTTGAACCAGCTCGAAGACATGCAAAAGAAGAACGCGAAGAGAAAGGGTATCGTTGGAGGGGCGATTGGTAGTGCTTTGGGAGCGTCTTTGATGATGCAACCGGAAAGCGCGGATGCCGCGGAGCAAGTCGTTGGTAACTTGGCTGGCATCGATGGCAGAATCGCCATCTTCTTTGTGTTTGCGCCGGTCCTCGGTTGGGTCGCGTACAACATCTTGGGCCCGGGTTTGAACCAGCTCGAAGACATGCAAAAGAAGAACGCGAAGAGAAAAGGGATCGTCGCCGGTTTGACGGGTTTGTCCGCGGCGTCGTTGATGGCCATGCCGGAGCAAGCGGATGCCGCGGAGCAAGTTGTTGGTAACTTGGCTGGTATCGACGGCCGCATCGCCATCTTTTTTGTGTTTGCGCCGGTCCTCGGTTGGGTCGCGTACAACATCTTGGGCCCGGGTTTGAACCAGCTCGAAGATATGCAAAAGAAGAACGCGAAGAGAAAGTAAACACCCCCCCCCACCCAACTACGCAACACGTATAAAATGAGAGAAAGAGAGAGAGAGAGTTATATAATCAGAAACCTATTTTGTTAGTATTGTAAATGTTATTATGCACAATACTGTATCGCTAATACTAATGATGTTCATGCATACAAAACCAAACGCGCTGCGAATTGCTTATTATATATTTCTTCTTATCCGAATAAGTCGGCAAACGGATCCTTCTTTGCGGACGTTCGAGCCACGCCACCGCTAATGGAAGATTGCGCGTTGGGTTGTGGTGGATTTTTGTTATCGCTATTGTGCTGTTGCTGAGAGAGTTGACTGTTTCCTTCTACGCTGATATCTCCGAGCAAGTCACCGAGTAAGTCCACGGTAGGAGACGCTGTCGACGGTGGCGGCGCAGTCGATGGTACTCCAGATAACAAATCGCCGAGTAAACTAGCAGAGCTTGGGGTACTAGTAGTAGCGCTCGTAACTGGTGGTGTTGGTGGCGAAGGTGCAGATACCGTTGCTGTTTTTGGTCCTCCGAACAAATCGTTAGCGAGTTTTTGCTTCCTCTGCTCAGATTCAGAAATCTCTTCTTCTCTGTTCGCAGTTGTTGACGCGCGCGGAGGAGGTGATATTGTTGGAAACACGTGTTGTTGTTGTTGTTGTCCCGGGTGCGCAAGCAGATCTGGGACGATAAGCGATGGTGACGGAACGTGGTGTTGGGCAGGCGCCGCTGCTGATGATGATGAAAGGATAGTGTCATCTTCCTCTTCTTGTTTCACATCTACCGTCGTAATCTTCGGTTTCGAATATGGTTTAGCACCGTTTGCGAGCGCACGTTGCGTGTACGTGTCGATAGCCGAAAAATCAAACGACACGGTAGTACTGTTCGCTACGTTAGCAGTTGCCGAAGCAAAAAGCATCCCGAGCTCAGGATCTTTCGCGATTCGAAGTAAGTCGCTCGCCACGCGGTGCGTTCGAACATCCGAGCTCAAGGCGCACCATTCAATCACTTTCAAAGCGCGATCAGGAAATTGCGATGATGCAGTCTTTTGTCGCATTTTCAAATGCCAGTACGCGTCTAATACGAGAGGAGCGTTTCTAATGTCGCTTTCAAAAGGTATCGCTAACGTGTTCGATACGTTTTCAAACGAGGCGTTCGAATATCGTCCAATTGTAAAGCACGCGATATCGACGATTGCCCTGGGTAGTGGTTTACACGCCTCTCGTTCGGTGCAGACGATAGTTGCGTAGAGCTCACTCGCTTCTAGACGCATCTCGTCGTCCGTAGACTCGTCTCCAGAAATGCCTTCCCTGAGCGTATTCTTCACCCGTTCGGCAATTAACGCCGAGGATTCAAATTCAGGAATCGTCGGTTCGTGTCCATCGCCTTGTAACAGTTCAATCACTTTATTCGTATTTTCTAAAAACCATTTCGCGTCCGGGGCAAACTTTTCGATCGTTTGGCTCGTTTTCAACGCGAAGTCTGCGCGGACGTACCTATCGTTGGATTTGCGCAAAAAGCTCAACATCTTCTCGACGATCACGTCGCAATTATTTGCGGTGGTTATCTTGGACAACAAGTCAAACGTTTTCGCCCTGACCGATTCATCTTCACTATCTAACGAGTCTACTATGTGCATTTGATGCTCTGCCGCACAATCAGGAAGTCTTGGCGCCAATTTCGCGAGAGCGTCCAAGGCAGCGTATTTCAAATTCGCGTTCCGCCATCGATCCGAGCTACTCACGTTCAATTTCACATTTCCGTCCTCTCCGACGCCTCGATTGATAAACTTCCTCACGATCCCTTCGCATTGTTCCAACAATTCTCTGTTTGGATAAATCTTTGCAATTGTAAGCACGCACTCTAACAATATCCCGTCCCCGGTGCTACTCTTCGCCTTTTGCGCCTTCTTCATTGTCAACTGAATCACCTCGTACGCCTGTTTCGACGCTTCTCTATCCCCGCTGCCTAAAATGCCTAGTATTTTCAAAATCTTAATCTGCGCGAACGGCGCGGGTACTTTGTGATAATCATACGACGTCGGCAAGCGTCTTTCAACGATTTGTTTCAAAATCGACACGAAACTTGGGACCAAGTTCACGTACTTTCCAGCCTCTCTTTCGCACAAATCTCTCAACACGCACAAACTCGCAAACATCACGCTCGGATCGCGATCACACAACATCCTCCGAAACGAGTTCCCTAAATGACTCGTGCTTTCTGGAGAAAACGTGGCAAACTTTTGCAAACACAACACCGCCTTTTTCCTCACGTGCGCGTTCGCGTGGTCCAACAACTTCTCCACACTCGGCAACAACGCCGGTATCGCGTTATTCTCGTCCGTGATCAACTTTGCGATTGCATTTAGTGCCGCGCACACCACCAAATATTCCGAACTCGCCAAATCGTGTTGCATGGTGTTAATCAACAACATGATCAACTCGCTCTTATCGTCCAAGATGTGCGAACACGCTAAATACGCCTGCCGCTTCACGCTCAAATCGCTCTCATGTGTCGCTTTGACCGCGTAAATTTGCCCGAACGACGCGTCGTGATCGAGCATCTCCACGTACACTAATCTCAAGAGTAGCTCTTTCAGGGTATTTTTGTTCACTTTCGGATTCGAGAGCAAGTGCTTCAACAAGTGCGCCTCTCTTTTCACGATTTGGTCCTCATCCATTTTGTTTTTACACTCGCCTGTTTGTGGTAGTATCATTACGCGCGCGTGAGTGAATGAATACGAGTAATCGAAGGATAGAAGAACGCGCGCGCGAGAGTGAGAAAGTTGGTGCGACGATATTCTGTTAAAGCGAATCCAACCCCCACCCGGCACCGCACAAAAATGTCCGCGAACGTCTAACGAGATTTTTGCGCAAAATCTTTCGCGGTGGCATAACGGAAAATCGAAAATTAGGTGTGGGAAAGAGAGAGAGAGCGAGAGCGAGAGCGAGAGAAGAATAACGCGTCGATAAAAAAGAACCTACCGATAGCTCTCACGAGTTCGTAAAACTCCGTGGATTTCAGTTTCATCGGTGCCGTGGGTCGGTCTGCCATGACGCCAACGTGACCCGACATTTTTTCGATTTCAGAAAGTTCTTCTTGTTTGTCTCTCTTTTTATGACGAAGAAGAAGTTGGAAAAGAGAGATGAAAAAGAAACGAGAGTGTTCTGTGTTCAGTTTTGATGTGTTAATAAAATAATAATACAGCAACAAGCGCCTAGTGCAGCATTTAAAATTGTATGTGTAGATATTCTATCGATGAATGCGTTTTTCGTTGCACAACGCTCTCTCCGCGAAGGCTCTGGCGGTTTCTTCGCCTCTCGGGACGTGTCCGTACGGGTTTTCCGTCCACCGCGTGCGTCGTCGGTAGACGGTGAAATCTAACCCGCTGTTCCCCCAGTGTGTGCTAATAGATCTGGTTTCGATCGGTTCGAAAACGCAACAGGATTTGATTCTTGATTTGCACATGGTCGTGCATAATCGAGACTCGTTGATGACGAGGTGCGTGAGTAAAGGCAAACTCGCGGCGACGTTGACGATGTGGTCGATGGTTTTCGTTTCGAAGTTTTTAGTTGTGGCGAGGATGTGGGTGGCGTTGACGCAGCGATGGAGCTCAGATTCGGCGGCACCTGCTATGAAAGTGACTTTGTGGCCATGATCAGCGCGAGAGGACTCGACGAGCTCTTTCTGGATTTCGATACCACAGACGGAACTGAACGGGAAGGCATCCTTGATGCCTCGGGCAAAGTTGCCGCAGCCAGAACCGACGTCCACGATGGAGCATCCCGCACCTTCTGCGTGAGGCATGGAGTTAGTCTCCAGTAGCAACTTAATCATGGGGCCAGAAGAAGTACGACCAGGGTGCAAGACTTGAGAAGTCATGTTGTGGTCGTTTTCGTTGACGTGCTGTATGAAGCCTTCGTAGTATCTCGCATTCTTCATGACGCGTTTCTTGTTGTTATTGTTCGTTTTGCTCTCCAGGTTGTTCTCTCCCTCACCGCTACCGGCACCGGCCGCGGAATCACTGGCACCATGTCCAATCATATTATGCATATTGTTTGATCCGTTCGGATAGTTTTGAATTTTCATGAAGTGTCGATCAAAGGTTGTGATCGCGTCTCGTTCGGCAAAACCTCGGTCGCGAGACCCGTCCAACTCCACGCGCAGATTCTCCGGGGCGAGCCACGGCTGAAACCCTTCAGGGGCGTTTTTGCACAACGCTGGCGATCGAATCATCGTTCCAGGCGACGCACGAAGCTCTAACGTCGCCATATCCGTTAAATCTTCCTCGAAAACGTCTACTTTCCAACTCCCAACCGCGAAACCGTGAATGGTCGAAAAATCTGGGACGTGGTGAAAATCCCAGTGTAACGTCGGCTGTTGCCCATTATCGAAGTGCATTGGTGCGGTAATAACTAACGCGTTGATCAAATCGTAAGCAGTGGCGTTTTTATTCACCGAAACGATCGTCGGAGGAATCCGAATAGAGTTTGCTTGACTCCTCCTTGCTTTTTGAGTAATCGTGACGGTTATTTTGATTCGACCAACGTCCGGGTTTTTCGTGTTCTTATTCAGTTCTTCTTCTTGTTGTCGTTGCTGCGCGTCTGCATCTCCTGCGAGCACTTCGTCTCCTTCTGCCACCGTCGTCGTCGTCGTTGTCGTAGTTTTCGCCGCGTCTCTTTTATTATTATTTTCTTGGATGTTCTCGTTATCGATGTTCCTTTCGTTTGCATTTATTCCCGCTTTTCTTTGCTTCTTAAACGGTGATTCTACGACAATTGTTTCCGAGGATACATTTGAATTCTTGTTCAGCGAAGACGACTTGTCACCTTTCGCGTTGTTCTCGTCGACGAGATTGTTCGATTGCTCCTCCGTGTTACTATCCGCGTTGTGAGTCGCACCTTTCTTCTTGTGCATAAAACTCAACGGAATCTTCCCTCTCTTGGTCGCACGTTTAATCAACGTCGACGTGACTTTCGCCGTATCATCTTCACCTTCCTCTTCTCGTTTTCTTCGCGTCGTTGTCGTCGTCGTCTTCGTCGTCGTCTTCGTCGTCGTCGTCGTAGCTGCCGTTTTGTTTTTGTTCTTTGTGTTCTTATTCTCAACCGCCTGCGTTCTACCGGCGCCCGCGCTTCTGTGCAATCCTTGCTGTTGCTGTTGATCTTCCACCATCACCACCACCTTCCTCCTCCTCTTTGGCGCTCTCACTTTCACCGTTCTCCTCCAATCTCTCGGTTTGGCTAAACTCACCGAAAACCTCTCCGGCATCCCTCTCGCTTTGACCTTTTGCAAGTATTGCTTCCTCTCTTTGCTTAAATTTTTCGCGATAATCGCCACCGGGTCTGGGATCCGTTCATCCGGTGGTAAAGGGGAAATCAAATCGCCGTTGGCAAAACCGAGCGGGCCTTTCACGACCGGACATCGTTCACAGAGAAGCTCCACGGATTGGACTCTGATTTTCCTCGGTTGTTGTTTGTTGCTCATTTGATGTCTCGCCGCTCTCTTTCTTTACAACAAACGCTCTCCCTTCACTACAAAAAAATAATACGTATTTGCGTTTATATCAAAAATCACTTTTGAAAAAAGCGATGAAACGAATCCGCGCTCCTCGTTCTATGTAGCGCGCGCGCGGCGCGTGCAAACGAATCGCTTTTTTTACACGCGCGCGTGTCTAGAAGAGAGCGGCGCGCGAATAAATCTTCTCTAAAATTATGCGCTTTTGGCTGTCTGTTTGATTTGAATTTTTAAAAGCAAAAGTGTTTAGGGTGCGGGCAGCTCGGGTTCGGGTACTTGTACGTTTTTGCTGTTGCGCGTAAAACTCTTTACCGGTATCATATTAAAATACGCATACGTGGTCTGCAGAAGATACACGACTCTCTCAAAAAAAGCCTCCTCTCTCTTACGTAAGGAGAAACGCGCGCGCGTTTCTTCTTTTTTTTCTCTCTCCTTCCCTCTCTCTCTTCACCCTCTCACTCTCTCTCTCTCTCTCGGTTTTATCTATGTGTGTAATCAAAATTGTCCCGTCTTCGCGCCTCCCTCTGATGATATCTTCTATTCTGATTTCATTGCTATGGTTACTCTTACTTTATAATCGTTCTCTTTCTCTTTCTCTCTGTTTGCTTATTAATATATAATGTACAAATTTACAAGCCAGATCGACCCCAGACAACCAACGCCAACGAGAAGGAGAAGGAGCTCAAGATGGCTCCCCACGCGACGTCGACCAAGAACGGTTCGCCTTCGGCGACTTGCGCGACGACGTTTTGGGCGGCGTGCGAAGCTTCCGGGGAGATGACAGAGGCGGCGATGAGAGCAGTGGTAGCGATGGCGGTCTGTTTTTTTTTGTTTAACGACAACAGCGAAAGAGGAACATTGGTTAGTTACGAACATATTTCGAGCGCTTGCTCTCTCTCTCTCTCTCTTTGCTTGAGAGAGTGTCTCAGAGCCTCTCGCACAGGAAAGGAGAGAGAGAGAGAAGAGATAATCAAGAAAATAAAAATTTATCCGCTTCCCGAAAAGAGCGCGCGAGCGCGCTCTCCGAAGCACACGCGAAGGACACAACGCGAACGACTCTTCGGCTCGCGCTCGAACACATGCCGCGCGACGCGATAATTGCCCAAAATCGCCGCTCGAAACGTGCCACAGTCCGCGCGCGCGCGCTCGCGCATTCCGCACGCAGCTCTAATCCATCACGAAATAACTAGAAGGCGAAAATAGGCGTACAAAAAAGAGGGGGGATCCCTTCTCTCTCGAAATTCACCCGCTACAAACTTCACGCGACGTACCTTTTCAACGTTCAACGCTTGCACCGGCTTCACGGCAACTCTCTTCGATCGCGTCGTGGATTTCATTTGCATCGTCGGAACGACGACTTTCGCGGAGGAGGCAACGGCGTACATGATTGCTTTTTTATTTTACTTTGTTTGTGTGTTTTTGTGTCGCGAGGAGAGAGAGAGAGAGAAGAGAGAGGAGAAGAGAGATGCGGGGGGAAATTCGAGATAAAACCCTAAACTCTTACGCTTTTTTGGAGGGGGAAGAATTTTCGAAAAAAAGAAAAAAATCAGGCTGAGAACTACATAAAATTCAACGCGCGCGCGCTTTTGTTCGATTGGCTAGAGCATCGCATCATCGATATAAAGAGAGCGCACGCGCACGCGCACGCAGAGAAAAGCACGTAAAACACACGCGCGCGGGGTCTCCCTACGCGCGGGCGTTTGGAGTTTTCTTTTTCTTTTCATTTTTGCCTTTCTTTTGTTGGGGAAGAAGAAGAGAAATGGCGGAACAACAACAAACCGCACCGGCGTGGGAAACGTCCAAAGAAAACGTCGTGCCGTTGAAGCAAGGACGGAAAGTCGCCGCGATCGAAGAGAACGCGAGTGTCGTCGGGAAGAAGGACGAGAGGAACGAGAAAGTGGAGCGAGAGAAGAGGTGCGTTTGTGTGTATCTACTTTTTTTTATATCTTTTGCGGGGAGAATTTGCACTTTTTACTACTCGAAAGATTTTAGAAACGCTGACTTTTCGATGAATATTTTCTCCTTTCTCTTCTTTGTCGTCATCAACAGGGCACACTTGAACGAGATTGCAAACTACGACGGCGACGATCCTTTGGAAGTATGGTTGAGGTGCGCGTTTTCTTTCTCTCTTTTTTCTATTTTCAATCTTCTCTTGTTTGCGCGGGTGCGCTCTCGCGAAACGGCGAAACTTTGTTACTTTGTGTGCTCACATTATTCTCTCTCTCTCTGTCTCTCTTTCTCGTTGTGACTTTTTGTATCGATTGCGTGCAATCAATAGATTGATCAAGTGGACCGAACAGACGTTTCCGACGAACAAGAACGAGGAATTGCTTCCGATATTAGAGAAGTGCACGGTGGAGTTGCAAGAAGACACAAAGTACCAGAAAGACTTGCGGTATTTGCGAGTGTGGATTAAATACGCGGACGCGTGTTCGGACCCGTCGGACGTGTTCAAATTTCTTAAGGCGAACGATATCGGACAAACGCACGCGTTGTTTTACGAGTGTTACGCGAGCTTTTTGGAAATGAAAAAAGCGTACAAGCTCGCGGACGAGGTGTACAAGCGAGGCGTGGAGATGAAAGCCGAGCCAATGTCGAGATTGAAGATGCAATACGAAGGTTTCACGAAGCGAGTGAGGAAACGAGAGATGAAGAAACAGGAAAGAGGAGAAGTTTTGGAGGATCAGAGCCAAAATTATCGTCAGTTTGGGGATAAAGTGACGAAAACTGGGAGAAGAATCGAGGCTGGGTTGACGAGTTTGAGAGCGCAGCAAGCGACGAGAGGTTTGGGAGGAGGAGGAGGATTGAGGAGACAAAGCGGGGCACCTACGATCCAAGGCGACCGACGCGCCTCAAACAATAACAACATCATGCGTCCGTCTAACTTTGAAGTGTTCCAAGACGACGACGAGAACGGATCGCGAATGACGCAAAATCGCGATGGTAGCGAAAATGTCGCCACAAACTGGAAAAAATTGGGCACCCGAGAAGAGACGATCAAAGAAAACGCGGCGAAACCATCGCAATGGAACGGCGTATCATTGACGGCATCGAAACGTAAACTCGCGCCTGGAAAGACCATCGACGCGACGATTGAAGTTTACGAAGACACGGAGTGTTTGGATGCCGAGATGGTTCAAAAAGCTTTGAAAACGACAAAGATATCGGAAATGCCTCTTCGCTTGCGCGACCGCATGGATTTGAAGAACGATGTCAAAGTCAATCCCGTGTCCGCGCACGAAAAAGCAAAGTTACTCTCACAATCGCAAATGAAAAAACCTTCTTCTGCCGCCATGGACTGCGGACCAGGAAAGCAGGTGAATTTGAAGGAAACGTTTGAAGAAACAGCTGCGAGAGAGTGGCGCGAGAACCACCCAGAGCACGAACATTACCAACAACGCATGCCGCACCAATCTCCAATTGTAGTCGCGTCTGCTTCGAACGCCGCCGCATCCAAAGGAATCACGAGTATGGACGTTGACGACGAAGCTGCGAGCAAGAGAAACGAACAGTGGCTCCCTGAACGTCCTAGCACGGCAAGTAAGAAGGAGAGCGAACACATTTCACAAATTGATTCGTGCGAGAACGAGAAATCGGCGCAGAATTCCGCCGCTGCCGTCGCGACTACCGCCGATGAAAAGACGAAACCATCTGCCGGCGCGCGATGGACGAAAGACGAGGGTGGATTTTTACAAAATAGCGAACCGACTATGACGTTTTGCACGAAAGAAGCGTGGGGCGACGTCATGGCGATGTTCTCGGATAGAGGTGGCGCAAAGGAAGAGCAACAGTCCGACAACGAAGGCTCAAAATCTGGTTCCGGATCTGGTTACGAAGGCGATGCGAGTCGAGGCGCGCGAACGCCGAAAATGAAGAGCACTCATGCCGCTCAGAAAGCAACAGAAAACCTGAAGGAGGACGACGGCGACGACGATGGATTCCACATCAGAGAGGACACGGTGTGCCTTCCGGCCAACATTGTCGTAGAGAAAGAGGAAACGAATAATAACATGAACAACAACAACGACTTCAATTTCGACATTCGCGAAGACACGGAGTGCATTCCAAGCATTAACGAAATAAAAAAAGGCGCGCTTCAACAGAATAAAGGTTTTGGTAGTCCCATCGCTGTATTGAAGGAAAGAAATATAGAAGACGTCGCGCCGGCAAGGGATGAAAACGATGACGAAAACAAAGTGCCAACGGAGGCCAAGTCGTCTTTAAACGATATCACGGTTAAACGTTTCTCTTCTCCGAAAGGAGAGGAGAATACGGTGTTAATGGCGGTACCGGCTGTTAATGACGATAAGGACAATACTTTGAACAATGTCACATTAATAGAAGAAAATGTAGGCGCGCGCAATTACGAAAAAGGACTGAAAATAACAAAAGAAAAAGAAAAGGAGGAGATTCATCTCGTCGATCCGTTTGCAAACATAGATAACCTCTTGGAAAATGCGAAAATTGAATCGAGCAGCGTGAACGTGTCAGTATCGAACGATCCATCAGAACTTTCCAGCCTTGTCGCGGCTGGAAAGCGAGTGAGCGGCGCGAAGGGCGCCATCGGAAAGAAAGCCGGCGAAGGCGTTGAAGTCACGATAGGTGATAAAGAATACGTGTTGAGGAGTAAGGCTGGTGAAGGCGCGTACGCGTGCGTCTACGAAGCTGAAGGTAAGGAAACTTTGAAACCGGAGGATGTACCTCCAGTATTTGCTATAAAAGTCGAATCCAAGAAACTGGCCAGTTGGGAGTTTCTCATATCCTCTCGCTTGTGCGAACGCCTTCCGCGGGGCGCGCCGAGAGACATCGTTGTGCCTTCGCACTTGCGTTTGTTATTCGACGCTAAATCTCAGACGCACACTACCGGCGCTCTCGTGATGAAATTCGGCGATCATGGGACTCTCCAAGACGTCGTTAATTTCTACAAGCTCACAGAAAGTAAGACTGGAGCCATGGACGAAAAGCTTGCCATGTATTACTCTATCGAGCTCCTTCGCTTACTCGAATGGACGCACGAAAGCGACGTGTTGCACTGCGATGTGAAACCAGATAACTTACTCTTGCGAAACGGCGGTGAGCGGTGGTTGGATTGGGACAGTTCTCGACCCGGGTCGTGGAAGAAGAAAGGCTTAGCTTTGATCGATTTCGGACGAGCAATTGACTTGAGAGATTACGAGGCAAACACGCAATTCGTAGGAAACGCTGGGACAGAGAGCTTTAGCTGCCCGGAGATGCGCGAGAACAAGAGTTGGGTGTACCAATCCGATTGCTTTGCCATCGCGGCTACTATTCACGTGATGTTGCACGGCGAATACATGGAAACGATCACGGATAGAAAGACGGGAAAGTACGCGCCAAAGCTCGCATTGAAACGATATTGGAACCAGGATGTGTGGAAACTCGTATTTGAAAAGCTCATGAACCATCCCACGACAGAAAGTACGGCAGAGAAACCAAACTTGCGGGCGATTCGCGAAGTTTTAGAGGAAGCTCTCGATGCTAACGGCACCGGTGGAAGCCTGGTGAAATCGCTCCTCGTAAAGCAAACGATTGGAATGTTTGAACTCATAAAAGAAGGAAAAGCAGTTTAAAAAATCACACACAAAAAAAAACGTTGTTGTAATGCATAGAGAGAAGACGTTCGAAAGAATTGAATGTACAGAATAAGTAAATATCATCATCACATCGAATCTATGAGCTACTAAAACGCTGAAGTGACCGCCATGCGTTCATTCTTTGCGTCGATATACACGCAACAGCCACGAAACAAGTCTGCGCATATGATGCCGTCGGCGTGGCAAGACAATCCCAGATCAGGCGGATCGCCGTCTAAGTGCGTCAAAGCGCGCACAGTTTCGTGCTTAAAGCCAAACCTTCCTACTCTGAAGCTATCTGCACGAATTGTGAACGTTTCGTTTGATACTCTCGCTAATCTACCCGTGTCTTCCCCGGCGCCACTCAAAATGCCGCCAGGAGACAATCCTTGTTTTTGCTCGATGAGATCCAGTTCGGTAGCCACGCGATTGGATAAAATAACTCCAACACCACCAACGGCTAACGAGAGCTTGTATAAACCGCTCTTTGAGTTTACCGTCTTCACGATGGAATCGTCGGGATTTAAGAAACACTCGACGTAGGGCGCACCGTCAATGAACGTCAATTTTGACCACGGCAACACGAACTCGTCACTACTATTAACACTACTACTAGCTGCGAGCAAATCTTCTTCGCTCGCAAACGCATCTAAAGCCAATTTGGGATTTTTCCTTGACCCTGGTACGCGTTTTGGTATATTCATACGAACAATAGTATCACTAATCGCGTCGATACCTAACGATCCCGCCGGAGGGGACATCAACGTCCCCGGTAATCTGGCCGCTGCGTCTAAGCTTTGCTCCCAGAATGCAACGTTCTTCTGCGTGCTTCCGAACGCCTCAAAATCACCAACTCGAATGTTTCCTCGTATTGGTGCACCGCCGACGCCCAAGGAAGACGTATATCCGCAAATCTTTAAATCTTGATTCGCGCTCAAAGCCGCGGCCGCTTTATCGATACCGCATACGTGCGATGAGAAATCGACGAAGAAATACCCGCGACTGGTTTCGGCGAGGAAATGGCCTCCCTCACACCTAACGACGTCGACTGAAGTCGTTTTTGAAGTTCGCTGCGCATCGCTCGACGCTCCGTAATATGGCGCTTCGAAGAAATCCTCGTCTTTTTCGTCGATATCACTCGCGCACACTTCTTCCGTCGTCGTGTACACCGTCACGTGTCCTGCCGCGTGTTCTCTGTGCGCGACTTCTACCACACCCTCACCACTACTAAATCGCCACAACTCAACCCCTTCAGGGGTAATCAACTCCGCTCGCCAGACGGTAAAATCGTCCAAGTTTACAAACGCCCGCATCGCAATTTTCGGTTTGATTGCAAACGCGAGCGCGATTACAGCCGTCCTCGTCTTCCCTTTCGGCATATTCGGAGGCAATATATCTTCACTAACTGCTACATCTTCGCTACTATTATTTCTCTTGTTCTTCCTCTTTTTCTTCGTCGTCGTCACAGGAGGAGGAGGTTTCATCGAATACCTCGCGATGGCGTCCACGCACGTCTCGCACACGCCCACGACTTTTCCTCGCAACATCCCGTTCACCCCGTCCGCCGTCGCCCACTGCCCGGTTCGAATGAACGTGTTCAAAACGTTCTTCTCGCACCCATCCAGGTGATTTTTACGTATCGTTCCCGATAATTCGGATTCGTACGAGTAGTACTGCTCTGAGTAATCCTCGTCTCTCTTTTCGTTGAACCCGCCGAGAAGTTCGAACCCGTCCTCCTCGAGCTTAACCTTCTCCTTGTACTTGTTTTTATGGTGATGCAGTTCAAACGTTCCGGTCGTTCCCAGCGTGGATATTTCGCCTCGAATTTTCCATAAACATCGATCTTCGTCGTCGTTCGTGCTTTCATTCTCCTCTTCCTTTGTCGTCGTCGATTGCGTTCCTCGTTTCTTCCTCCTCCTCGCGAGTTTTGCCTCGCGCGTTCGTCTCGCAATCGCGTTCGCGTCGAGTTCGTCAACTTTCCCCGGGAAAGGAAAAGAAGACGCGCGCGATACCACCGACGGCGCCGCTCGTCTTCTTCGCAGACGCAGTGCTGCCGTTGCTGACGACGACGACGACGACGACGGTACGAAATCGCACCTCTTTGCGCAGCAGCTCATCGTCGGATGTTCGTATATATATATATCGCGCGTATTTGTAACGACTTTTACGGAAAATTCTTCGCCACTTTAAAGGCTCAAACACACACGACAAACATCGATCAAAGACACACACGCGCGCGCGCGCTCTCTCTTTATAAAAAACAATGGTTCGGTTAAAGCGCGCTCTCTCCTCCACCGCCGGCGTCGCCGCTTTGAACAACTCCTGGCCGTCGACGAACGGGTTGTCCAACTTTCAAATCGACGACAACGTCAAGGAGAAAAAATCGATCGCCGAACGGTGCTCGTCGATCGAGAAAGCGCCCGTTCCGCACCAAAAGTGCAAAGTCATCGCGACCATAGGCGGGGAGAAGAGTAAGAGCGTGGAAGATTTGTGCTCTTTTTTGGAGGCTGGGGTGACCGTGGCGCGGTACGATTTCAGTCACTCGACGAGTTCGCACGAGGAATTTCAGGAGGTGATGGAGAATTTGACAAAGGCGCAGAAAATAACCGTACGTTTAGTTTATTACGTTTACTCGCACGTTCGAAGACGCGATCGCTCTCGATTCTTCTTCGTGTTCTTCTTCTTCTTTGACTGACGACAATAACACTAACGCCCTCTTTCTTTTTTACTCATTACCATTGACTCTGTACAGAAACGATTGTGCGCGACGTACCTGGCGTTTGGCGGAGACACGTGCCGCGTCGAAGTCGCCGAGGAGTTGGAAGACGAGGAAGACGACGAGGCGTCTACTTCGGCATCGGATTTTGATGGCGAAGGAGAAGAAGAAGATGAGGAGAAGAGAGACGATCGGTTCTCGTCGTCCGAGAGCGTGGCGGCGACGAAACGGTTCGCTCCGGCGAAGAAAGGCGAGAAGAAAAAATCGTTGAAATTTTCCAGAGGCGGGATGGTGAAGTTGTCCAACACGAAAGAGGCGCAAAAGATTACCAGCGCGAGATCGATTCCGTTGGGCGATCACTTCGAGCACTTCGCGGCGCACTGCGACGTCGGGGACGAGATTTTCATCGCGCCGTTGATTGGTAATAATAACGATAAGAGCGCAAAGTTGATTGTGAGAAACGTAGATGGGGAAACGGTGACGTGCGAGTGCGACGGAGATTTAGAGTTTGACGTTGGCTATGCCGGGAATTCAATCGCGATGCGGTTCAGACGCGAATCCGGCGCGCTCTCTCCGGGAGATGAACAGTTGCTCAAGAAGATTAGTCGTTCGGTTCCGGTGGATTTCGTCTCTTTTGGAGGCGCCACGGGAAGCCATCAGTTGGCGGAATTGAAAAGAGCGGCGCAAAAATTTTATCCAAAAGTTGCTTTGATTGCGCGAGTCGACACGTTGAAGGCATTGCAGAGCGTCAAAGAGACATGCAAAGTTGCGGATGCCATTTTATTGGCCAGAGGTGATTTAGGTGCCGTCATCGCTCCGGAGAAGATGTTCCGCGTGCAAAAATTCGTATTGCGGGTATGTGAAGAACTCGGTACGGTCGCCGTGGTCACCAGACTCGTCGATTCGATGATTAAGGCGCCACGACCGACCCGAGCGGAAGCGACGGATATTGCGAACATCGTTTTAGACGGCGCGGACGCTTTAATGCTCGGTAAAGAAACCTATTCGGGCATGTTCCCGGTGGAATGTGTCAAGACTGTTTTAGCCATCGCGAACGCTGCGGATAGAGTGTACGATTACGAATCGCGTTACGCGAGACAGAAGAAGTTTGTTTCCTCTCGAATTTCTGCGTTGTCGGAAGGAAGAAGCGATAAGTTTCCATCCGGTAAAGGTAACGCGCGAGAATCGAAGGAGGAGAGCGCGTGGATGAAACATATAAGCAACGTCTCGCGCAGAGAGTTGCACAAATGGTCCTTAGCCGATGCCGCGGTTTCATGCGCGTACCAAACGCGCGCGAGTTGCATCGTTGTATTTTCGCACACCGGAGAAACGACCCGAATGATTGCAAAATACAGACCGATTTGTCCGGTGATGAGTTTGACGATTCCATCTATTCGAGGCGGCAGTTTGAGTTGGGTCATCGAAGGCGCCGAGGAGGCGAGGCAGCAGCTGATCATTCGAGGCATCATTCCTGTTTTATCCGACGGGCGCGAGGCGGTGAGTAAGATTATTAGCAACGATGCGAACGTGTCGGATGTATTTTTAGATGCGTTGCGAAGGAATCCGTCCGGCGCGGCGGATGTCGAAGCTATGGCGCGATTGCGACAACTCGGTTTAATCCAACCCGGAGGCGTTTGCGTGTTTTGCCAATTAATCGGCGGCGTCTCCACGGTTAAAATTCTCGAATACGGCGGAAGAGTCATCGAAAGTATCAACGTTGGCACGAATTCTCCGGGTTCTCCCGAGAAAAGACGCGCCGCGGCGTTGCACGCACAAACTGCCGCGTGGGCCTCTGGTCGAAGAGATAGTTTACACGACGACAATGCGCTCGGCGGCCAACCGCCTCAAATCATGGACGAACTCTTTGGTACCCGCGCCGCTTCACCGTCGTTGCAGACGCAAACGTCCATACGAATGGCACACGTGGGCACATTTGCTGGTGAAAACTTGAGCGACATGCAAACCGCAAATAATCACGTCACTTATCCGCCTCCGATGTACGACAGATCAAGACTCGGTAGCGGGAGTCAACAAAGTCTCACGTCGTCCATCGGCAACATGACCATCTCGCACTCCAGCCGCGAAAGTTTAGAAGATATCAAGGAGAGTCCGCCGAGACAAATGTCGCCGCTGGGTCGAAACTCGGGCGATGGGCAAAGATCCTCGTTCGATCGCGAAAAGTTTGCCAGAAGACGGATAGAATTGGAGCGCGAAAAGGAAGAATTCATGATGGGAGGAGAAGCGCCCGCGGAGACGGACGACGGGACGCCGTTCGGGAAGAACATCCCCTCCGGAATGCCGCCTTCGGGTAAGTTTACCACGTCGCCAAGTTACACCGGACGCATGTGAGAATCGGAGTAGGAGAAGTATTCATACATAGAAACCAGGACAGAGAGAGAAATCGAAAGATTTTTTGTATTTATTATTACAACTTTAGTTTTACAAACAAGATGTGTGTGTATATGTACAGACGCGCACTCGTTCACGCGCGCACGCGAAGTGCTTCTCTCGTTTCTTACTTTCGTGACGACGGCTAATGAGTTCGGCTCATATGAATGTGATGCATCACAGATTCTCAGCAGATATTTCAAGTTTTTCCGTAATCATCGCCGAACGCAACAACTCACACACACCACGAAAGACTTTCAAAACGAGCGCACTCGTGCGTAAAACGTGACGGAATCTTCTCCTTCCTCTTCCTCTTCTTCTCCATCTGCGTTATCACTCTGGTCCTCTCCATCATCATCATCGTCGTCGTCGTCGCTCGATGATGCAATCGGACTCTCGTTACCCAACTCAATCGCCGCGCTCATATCCAAGGCGTGTTGAAAATCTCTCTCTTCTTCCTCGACGTTGGTCGTAAAATCCTCGTACGCGAATCGGTGTCGCAGCGATACGTGCGCGACGATGTTTTGACAGACGTAGTCCGGACGTCCCCAAGGCATGGCGGCGCATATCGGACACACGGCGGAAGATCTAGACGTGCCGTGTTCGGTGATGACGTGCCTGGTAAACCCCTCGACGGAGGTAAACGTATGTCCAAAACCGTTCTCGCACAAAGGACACGCGTACGAAACGTTCGTTCCAGCTCCTCTATTCGTCGAATTTTGCGTGGAAGTCGCCGCCGCTACCGCCGCTGATTTCTTCCTTTCCTCCTCTCTCCTCTTCGCCTCCTCGACCGCTTTAGCCGCTGCCTCGCGAAATTCTTTGTGCGCATCGCACTTAGCCACGTGCTCTCGATGCTCGCTCAATTTGAACGACGTCTTGCACGGACACGTCTTCACTATAAACGCGCACAACTTCTCCTCGCACCGTTCGTCGACTTTAAACTTGCGCGACAACGGTGAAAATTTTTCGCGACACACCGGGCATGGCGTCATCGTTTTCGTCGGAAACTTTGACGCCCATCGTTGCAAACACGCCTCGCAAAACGAGTGCACGCGACACCCCGCAAACACCGGGTTATCTTTCGGCTGTTTATACGCCGCGCTCGTCGAGCGCGATAGGAGAAAGACGAAACGAAAGACGGTTACGGAAAAAAAAACAAAAGCAGAGAAAGATTATCGAATCGGTTCTCTCGTTCTTCGCTCCTTCCCGCTCAGATCGCGAATTACGAGCGTGTTTGTTATAATCATTGTCTATCTCAGCGAAAACTTCCTTTCGTATCATCATCGCGGAGAAGAAGAAGAAGAAGAGAGAAGAGAGAGGAGAAATCCTCCGAAATCGAAACCTTTTTGTTTAAAAAAAAAATTCTCAAATCGCTTTTTGTGCAAATTCCAAGAGAAAAGAGAGAGAGAAAAAGTCGGCGTTTCCCCGCTCAGAGCAAACTAGTGTTTTTGTGATCGTGAACGCGCTTTGAAGCGTTTCATAAGCCTTATCCCATGAGTGATTTTTAACATCATCGCGGGAAACGCCGCAAACACCACTCCTCTCTCTCTCTCTCTGCGAAACCGAGCGCGCAGGCGCGCGCAAACGCGTCTTCGAAAAGAAGAAAAAGAAAGCAGAGCAGATACAAAAACTGACCTCCGCGCATATCGAACACTCCAAATCCCCGGGAATGTCCTCCAAACCCTCGAAACCAATAATCGAGTGCATCATCATCGCTCGTTGCTTCGCGCGCTCTGTTGTTCGATCTTTTTCTCTCTCTTCAAAAGAGGGATCGGTGAGAACGTCGAGATCTCTTTCGAAGTGCGATGGCGCGATGCCCATGCGTGTGCGTGTGCGCGTATTTTTTTCTTCCAAAAAAGTGAGGAGTTTTTTCAAGACAAAAGTCGTGTGTGAAGATCTCTACGCGCGCAACTCTCTCTCTCTCTCTTTCATTTTCCTAACAAATATAGCGTATTCTTCGTCTGTGGGTTCTGTACACCCTTTTTCTCGCAAGTAGTGTAAGCACTCGGTGTGCTCGTGATATCGTGCGTTAGCGATGTGTGGCCAGTCGTCAACAGGTACTTTCGCCTCTTCGACTAAGTATTTGAGGCAATCAAGATGACCTTTGCGCACAGAGTATAACACGCATCCTGTCTTTGCATCATCAGATATCTTTCTTTTTTCGACGAAATATTTCAAGATGTCCAGTTGACCTTCTTGTGCCGCCGTTTCTGCAGCATCCTTTTCCGTTTCTCGCGAAGGTTTCACCTTGGCGAAAAGAAAGCGAAGGCAGTCGATGTGCCCTTTTCCGGCAGCGATACCACATAACTCTTGGTCGCCATAAGGACAATTATGAGCAAAGCAGTACTTCAATATCTCGAGATTATCTACGTATGTTGCAAAATTAATCGTCCGTTCATCCCACTCGCACTTTTTCTCTTCTCTCGACCACTTGAGTAACTCGAGTTTATTCGTTAAAGCAACAAGAGAGCAAAACGAGGCTTGATCTGCCACGGTTCCATCGTCACATATCCTTCCCCATTCGATATTATTCCACGCCCATTCCAGCGTCGAAATGGATGTGCATTCGTGAATATACCAAAAGATTTCCGATTCGTCTACCCCCGCGTATTTGAGTAACTCCAAACTCTCGGTATTCGCGTTTGCAAAGAAATATCGATCTGTCTCGTTCAATTTCGTCATCACATGCGATACAAAAATATCCCTGTGATGCGTCACCAACCCCGTCCACAACTTTGTCGGACCGAGCTTCAAACGCTCCAAATCCGCCTCAGCCTCTGCGTTCGCCTCTTCCTCCTCTTTTTTCTTCTCCCTCTTCGCCGCGCCGGAGAGCTTTTTCTTCCCCATTATTACTATTATTAATACTATTATTATACCGGTCAAGTCTCCGTAAAAATGGCGTTTTTCCGAAGCCGTTTTGGAAAAAACATGAATTCAACAGAAAAAAGAACGCGCGCGAAGCAAACTCACCGATGACAGAGACAGAGGACACAAAACCCACCGACGATGGAGGACAACACGATCAGCGCACCACGAACAATAAAGAGGATCGCGACAAACAACAACAAAAACCAATCCCACCATTACACGTCGCCGCGCGGACCGGCGACCTCGATGCGCTCTCCAAACTCCTCGCCTCGGCCGACAAGCTCGAACGCAGCCTCAACGAGCGCGACTTTCACGGACGCACGGCGTTGCATTTAGCCGCCTGGGCGAATCAAAAAGACGTGGTGGAGAGATTGTTGGATGTTGGCGCGGATGTGAGCGTTGGTGCCGCGGATGGCGTGCAAGCGATACACTTTGCGTGCATGAAAGGATATTTAGGTATGTGTTTTTTTCCAATTTCACTGACCTCTCTCACATTTTTTGGTATTAGGTATCGTCAAAGCGCTTCTCTCGCGCGAGCGAACGAATCACGCGAACGTTCGAGCGAAAACGAACAAGAACGAAAATTGCATGCACTTCGCGTGTAAGAGCGGGAGCGTGGAGTTGGTGGAGTATTTGGCGAAGAAGAACGTTTCGGTACTTTTGAAGAGCGCGAAGAAGAAGTACGCGGCGGATATGACGAATAAGAAGGAGATTTTAGAGATTGTCGAACGGTTGAAAGCGACGCAGGAGAAAGAGGAAGAGGGGAAGAAGAAACGCAAGAAGAAGAATCAGGAGGGTGGTGATGGTGATGGAGGAAAAGAAGATGTAGTTGTAGCGGAAGACGATGCGGTAGTTTTAGAGATGGCGGCGGGACCGATGTTGCCGCCGCATTTAATGCAGGCGAGTAAAAACGATAGCGAGAAAGAAGACGGAGACGAGAAAGAAGAAAAACCAACGGCGAGTAAGAAACAAAAGACGAAACCGCCGATAATGGGCTTAAGCTTCGGCGAAGATGATGAATAGTAATGATACAAGTTATATCGTTCGTTTTTTGTATTTCAAACGAGTTGATGTTATTCTTAACGCCCGCGACCTTTATATCCTTTCGCGCCTCCGCCGCTTTGTTTCGTCTTCTTCATGCCTTTCTTCTCGTCGCCAAACGCGTACTTCTTTCTCCCCATAATCGCGCTCAAATCGTCCTCGCCGACGTCATCGTTTCGAATTCTTTTGAACCCACCACCTTTCTTCGCGTCCGCGTCTCGCATCTGACTCGCTGCGATTCGTTGCGCCTCGTTCACGCGTTCTAACATAACCAGACACTGTTCTTCTTCCACGGGATACTTCTCCAATCTCTTCTCGATGAGCCGTTCAATTTTTTGATACAATTCCACGTCGTATTGCGTGACCAAAGTAATCGCTAACCCGCTTCTGCCAGCTCGTGCGGTTCTTCCTACTCTGTGCACGTAATCCTTGCTATTCATCGGGACGTCGAAATTGATAACCACGTCGACGCTGGGAATATCTAAACCTCTCGACGCTACGTCGGTGGCGACTAAAATGTTTCTCTCGCCGGCTTTAAATTTATTCAACGCGCCTTGCCTTTTCGGCTGTGACATTTGCCCATGAATCGGAATCGCGCTGAACCCAAGATTCCTAGCCACCAGCGCTAACTTTCTCGTCTGTTCGCACGTCCTCGTGAACATCATGATCGTACTCGCGCTCAATTCATTCAACAAGTAACACGCGTAACACTCCTTATGTTTCGCCGGCACGAACAAATAATTTTGCTTCAAACTTTTCACGGTGGAATACTTGCTCGCGACTTCTACTTTTACCGGATCTCTCAAACACGCTCTCTGTAACTTGTTCACTTTACTCGTCATCGTCGCCGAAAACAGCTGCGTTCGCCTCTCCCTCGGAATCACCTTCAAAATCGTATCGATTTCCTCCTCGAAATCCAAATTCAACAATCGATCCGCCTCGTCCAATATCAACACTTTCAACTGTCGCAAACTAAACCCTTTCGTATTCTCCAAGTGATCGACCACTCGCCCTGGCGTCCCGACTAATATGTGCGGACGTTTCCCAATCTGTAAAGACTGCGACGTCATGTCCATCCCACCTACAAGCACCGCGCACTTCACGCCGATATCTTTACCCAAAGACTCAAACTGTTCCGCGATTTGACTCGCCAATTCTCTCGTCGGCGATAACACCAGCGTGTGAAACGCCTGCGGCTTCCCCAACAAATCTTGCAAAACCGGCAACGCGAACGCGCCGGTCTTCCCCGAACCGGTCTGCGCGAGACCGATGACGTCTTTACCTCGCAACGCGTGCGGGATGGATTGAACTTGAATCGGGGAGGCGGCGGACCATTTCATCTGTTCACACGCGGTGCACAGTTCTTTGCAGACGCCGAGAGAGGCGAACGTGACTGGTTTATCTTCCTCTTCTTTATCATCCTCTTCCGTCGCGTGTTTGTTCTTCGGCGACGGTGGTGGTCGCTTTCGCTCGTTGTCGTCGCTTCGGTCGCTCTCCGTGTCCGACATCTTTTCTTCTTGTGTCTGCGGCCGCCAAAAAAATGAAGCACAAGTTTTGCAGCTTTTTGAGAAAATGGACCACGACGAGAGCGAAAAATGATGACGAGGACGACAACGGGTGCGCGAACTACAACACTACTGCATGCCTCTTAACACTTCTAATTCTATATTGTATCTATATTCTACGTCGAGCATTAATCGTTATCGTCTTCTTCGCATTCGGTGTCCATCAAAAACAACTTCCCGAACAAAGCCGTGGAGGTGGACTTGCGCAAGTAGAACAAACCGAGACCGCTGCCTTTGGATTTTGCTTTTTCGAGCAAGTCTTGTTTTCTGTCGAGCAAGATTTTCGTTCGCTCTTTCAAGTTGGAGGTGAGGATGTATGGTTCGCCTTCGATGATGTTCGCCAAGGTGAATTCTGGGGTTATCAGGAACCCGGTGGAGGTGGTCGGGGGCGACTGCGCGGCGGCGGTTGCGTCGTCGGAATCGTCGAAATCGTCGTCGTCGTTCGCCGTCGAGGAAACCGCTCCTTTACCGGCTTTCAACTCGAACGTAACTTTTTTCCCACCGCCATCTTCGTCCCCGTCCTCCTCGAAACTAAAAAACTCTCTCTTCAACACGTCTAACCCATCCTTCACGCCTCTGATTTCCTCGCTCGTCATCAACAAAATCTGCGGATTGTTCTCCACCACCAAATCCAAATGTTTCACGTCTTTCAAAACCACCTTCCACTCGATCGCCGCTTTCGTGATCTCTCTAAAGCTCCTCTCCAAAACCTCCGGTTTTTTCCAAAGCATCGCGTTCACGTCGCACCTCGGAAACAAAATCTTCATCCTATCCAACCGATTCGCCAGCGAATCTCTCGCTTTTTCATCCTCCGGTGCCACGAACTCATCCTCCAATCGCATCTCCGCTAAACCAGACCCGAGCGCGATCAATCGTTTCAGCATCTCTCTATCTTTCACGCCTCTCGACCGCCAAAACTTTCTCAAGCTTTCTTCCTCTTCGTCCGCTTGCGGTTGCGGGAACATCCACTTGTTTTGTTGCACCAAACGATCAAAGTTTGTCGTCGTCGTCGTCGTTTTAACCGTTTCGTCTTCTTCTCGTCTTTCCCCGTCGTTCAAAGCCGCTCTTCTCGTAAACACAAGGCCAACTCTTTTCTTCGTCGTTTTCCGACGAGAAGAAGAAGAAGAAGAAGAAGAAGAAGAACACGTCGAAGCTCTTTCGAGCATCATCATCGCGTTATTCTTCTTCGAGACGTGTGTGAGTTGTTTCCTTCAGCGCGCGCTTTTTTAATGGAAACTGACGACGAGATGCGGAAAAACTTCATTTCTAAACCATACGCGTAAAGAGAGAGAGAGAACTCTCCGGAGAGATATGCGCTCTCTCCTCGTCGTCTCGCAGAAGAAGAAGACGATGACGACGGCGGCATCGTCGATGATGGCGACGATGATGATTACGACGACGACGACGCCGTCCCGGCGAGGAGCGTCTTTGTCGTCTTCGTTCTCCTCCTCGTCGGTGAGCATCGACCCTTCTTCGATTTCCAATTCGACGCTCGCGGCGGCATCAGCGCAAGCGGCGAGAAGGAGCGAAGAAGGAGCTTCTTCATCCTCGAACGATAACGTCAACAACAACAGCGCGCTCGATTACCTCGTCTACACGTTCCCTTCTCTCGTTTGCGCGAGTTTGGGGTACTGGCAGCTTCAACGGAGGGAGGAAAAGATTGCAAAAATACGAGCGAGAGAAACCGCTTTGGGAAGCGAACCGTTGCGTTCGCTCGCGGAGGTGACCGAGGACACGGAGGAGTTTCGAAGAGTCGTCGTGGAAGGCGAGTTGGATGGAAACAGAACCGTGCGCGTGGGACCGAAAGTGAGAACGTCGGAAATTTCAAACAACGAGAAAATAGCCGGGTTTGATGTGATTACGGCGATCAGAGAGAAGAAGAAGAGCGGCGGCGGGACGTGGTTGTTTGGGCGGTTCGGCGGTTCCGTCGTCGACGAGAAGGTGGACGGAACGGTCACGGCGCTCGTGAATAGAGGTTTCGCGGAACGCGGATTCGAGGACGCGAAAGGCGGGTTGTGTTTGAAGACGATTGGGGTGGTGAGGAAAGGAGATGGAAAAGGGTACTTTACGCCGGACAACGTGCCGGAGAAGAGCGTTTGGCATTACGTGGACGTGAGAGGGATTGGCGAGTATTTGGGGCTCGTCGGCAGCGGGAACGACATCGAGGAGAGTTTTTCGAGCGAACGACGGGGAGAAAAGGAAAAGACTTTCGTTCCGTACGTGCAACTGGTCAGAGCGATTGGCGAAGCATCTTTTTCTGGACGACAGCGGCAGCCGGTACCAGTCGCCGAGGAGGAGTTGATGAAATTTTCCGTTCTCCCGGAGCAGCACATGAACTATTCCATGACGTGGTTTTCGCTCTCCGCGGTGACGTTAGGGATGGCCTCGCTCGCGCTGAAGAAGAAAAAAGTACCAAAGTTGTAACAAAAAAAGTTGTGTTGTATTCTAAATTAAAGGCATTACTAAATTTCATTCTATTGTTGAGCCGACCCGAACATGCGCACGGACACTTTGTCCAATTCGCTCGTCGATGGTCTCAAATTCCCATCACCAAAACCTGGTCGTCTCCAAATTTCATTCACAGGCCCACCACCGCACGCGTTTATCGAGCCTAAGGGGTGCTTCAAATCAGTGCTAATCGCTCTGGCAATTTCTCCAAACTCTCCGTGGACGTTGATTTGATCTCTAGAGCTGTACCCGAAATGAGTCGAATCCAACTCCCATCGTTTGGCATCCGTGAACTCGTCCGTCATCGTCATCATCGAATCTCCTACCTCTTTTCCTACTTCTATGTCGTTACTTCCTGTCGTCGTCGTCGTCGTCGTCGTCGTCGCTTTCTCCATTATACGTTTTGCAAACGGATCCTCTAATCTATATCTCACGTTAAACAAACCGAACATGGCTAAGGAGCTCAAACAGGAAAGCAAGCACGCGTACGCGAGAACCCAAATCTTGGTCGATTCCGATGGATTTCCACCCGTCGCTTCGTCTTCGTCTTGCAGCATACTCGTGACCAAATTTGCGTAGTACGGACCCCAGAAGATAGGGTGGACAAATATATATACCCGCGCGAACGCTCTCGTCGCGATTGGCGTTCGATAGACTTTGATTAATCTCAAATTTTCCCAAGCCGTCATGCACGTCGTCAAATAATTCCTCAATCTCGCCGCCTCATTCCCCGGGAAACCAACGTACTTCAACTCTTCCGTACACGCGCTCAACTTGTTAAACCCGCTAAAAACTTCATCGCACAACCTCGAGTGCATTTTCATCGCTTTCATTTTCGCCTCTCGCCCTTTCGCCGTATTCAAATGCATCAATCTGTGCGCGCTTTCCGTGCACAACACGTCCCGAGCGTTCGCGACCAACTCGACGACGATACCTCGAACTTTATCCACGTGACCGTTCGGAAGTAACATGCGACCTCGCTCTTTCGGTATCACTCCTCCTTCTTTCATTAAATGCCCGGGCGCGTACCAATCCCAATCTCTGTGTCCGTAGAAATAGCTCACCAGAGTCGCCTTGAACGTCGCCACGTGCTCTAAAGCTCTCTCTCTCCTTTTAAACGCTTCCGACAAGCTCGACGTCAACGGGAAAATAATCACGAAACTAATCACCGCCCACGAGACGTTCGCGGCGAGTCGATGACCGTTCACTTCGTGCAAAGCGAACGTCAACACCGACGCCGACGATATCAAGCACAGAAGGAACGCTTCTTTCGTGAGCAAATATTCAGAGGCGACTCGGATGGATGCGAGGAACTGTAACGCGGAGGAATGCATCTCGTCGCACAAAGAAGAAGAAGAAGAGGGAGAAGAGGGAGAGGAGGAAGAAGAAGACGGTTGCGAGCAATACCGACGCATGGCCGCAGAGGCCGAAGAAGAAGAAGACATTTTGTGCGTTCTTTCTCCTTTAAACTGCGCGCGCTCCTTTCGTTTTTGAAGACGAATTGGAAAAATGAAATCTCCAATTTTCCCTAAAAACACGCGCTGTTTTTGTGCCGTATTTACACACACTTACACACACATCGCGTCACACTCGAGATAAAAAGAGCCAAGAACCAGAGAGAAGAAGAAGTCACGCGCAACAACACGCGACGGAGAGAGAAAATGACCACCACCACCAACGCGGCTGGCGGTCAGGTCCACTACAAGTTCAAATCCCAAAAGAATTACGACACGGTCACCTTCGACGGCGTCTACATCTCCGTCGCGAATTTAAAACAACTCATAGCGGAAAAGAAAGGATTAGACAAAGAAGGCACGGCGGAATTGTTACTGACGAACGCGTCGGATAATCAAGATTACAACGACGATGCGACGTTGGTGTGGAAGAACGCGTCGGTGATTGTTCGACGGGTACCGAAGGCGATGGGGAAAACCATCGGCGACGACGAGGAGTTGAAGGAGGAGAAGAAGCGGATCTACGTGAAACCGCCGGACGCGGCGACGTTGAACATGGCGCAACAAGCGGCGAATAGGAACAGGAGGAACATGTTGATGGCAAAGAGAGAGAAAAGAGAGCGGTTGAAGAAAATGAGAGAGGAAGGAGAAAACGGAGGAGGAGAAAACGAGGACGAGGAGGAGGATTTGGAGGAGGAGGAAGAGAAGGAAATCAAAGACTTGATCGCGAACGAGACGAAGAATTGGGACGCGGAGAGGATGAACGCGAGAAACGCGAAGATTGTCGCGAAAGCGGCTGGGAATCAACCGTTACGGCAAGGCATTGCGACGAGGAATAACGCGGCGCCGGTGCTGTCTCAAGGCGTGCAATTGGCGAAGGAGATGCAAGCGAATAAAATTATGCACCAGAGTTACGTGCGAGCGGACGGCGCGGGAGTGCCTGGACCGGGGTACGTTTGTAAACGCTGTAACGTGCCCGGACACTGGATTCAAGACTGTCCGCAAGGGAAAGATGCGAACGTGGAGGTTGTTAGGATGAAGACGGCGTACGGTATTCCGCAGAATAGGTTGGAAGGGACGGATACGGGAGTTTTGGTCGGGCCGACGGGAGAAAGCGTGGAGATGAAAGCGGACGAGACGGAGTTCGATCGAATGATGGGATTTTTAACCGGCAAAGAAGAAGATGATGACGACGCGAAGGTGCTGATGATTGGTGATAAAAAAGATGGCGAGAGAGGGGCGGAGGATGCGAAAAATGCACACGAAGTAGAAAAACAGCAACCTTCGCCGTCGGCGGCAGCGGCGGCGGCGGGTGCTCATAACGGAGGCGTTCCATTGCCGATGCCGCCGCCGGGCGGTCCGCCGCCGGGCGGCCCCCCACCGCTGCCTATGGGTCCGCCGCCATCTACCGCGGAAACGAGAGAGGAAAGAGACAGAAAGCACGCGGAAGAGAAAGCGGCGGCGAAAGAACGGTTCGTGAACATGTCGCAGGAGGAGGTTATGAACATGGATCCAGCGGAGATGGAAAAGTTAATGGCGCTGATCGGCGACGAGAACGAAGATATGATGGGTGGAGGTGGCGGTATGCCACTGCCCGGTATGCCACCGCCGTACGCGCAGCAATATCGGCGGGGTCCTCCCGGAGGAAGATTCCATCCGCCCGGAGGCGCTGTTGGTTTTCACAACGCGGTCATCAAAACGGAACCGAAAGTAGACATGACGCCGGAAGAGGAACAAGACGCAGACAGAATGTTAAGAACTGGCGATTTTAGCTCGGTAGAAGCGATGTTGAAAACGTTTGGGTGCACTCCAGAACAAATCGAAACTTTGATGAAGACGCAACCGACGTTTCCAAACCCATTCTACGGCGGCGGACCGGGAGCAGGAGGAGGAGGAGGAGGGCATTTTGCCGGTCCCAAACCTTGCTACGCGTACGCCAAAGGCGAGTGCTTCCGAGGCGATCGGTGTCGATACTGGCACGACCCGTCGATTCCACCGCCGGATCCCTCGAAACAAATCGGCGAAGGCGGTCCGTGTTGGGCCTTCGCGCAAGGACGATGTTTTCGAGGCGACGCGTGCAGATATTCTCACGATCCGAGCGTTTTACCGAAAGATTTAGAAAACAATCCGTTTCGAAATGCGGGCGTGCAAGATGGTCCGCCGCCGTCGCAATTTGGCGGCGCCCAATTCGGAGACGGAGGACCACCACAATTTGGTGGCGGTGGCCGAAAGCGAGTGCGAGACAATTCCAGAGATCGATTCGAAGACGGTAATCTCCAACGAGAAGACTCGCGAGAGGGTCGTCCGAGCTCGCGAGGAGGGTACGACAATCCACCGAGACGACGAGACGATTCGCGCGACCGCGGTGCTCCTCCGTTTCGATTTGGCGCAGAACAACAACCATCTTCAGACTATCATCAACGAGGCCGTCGCGTGCCGCCCGGTCCACCGCCAGGATCCAAACGCACTCGCGACGATTCGAGAGAACCCCCCGGAGGAAGCCGACCGCCGAGCAGAGACGGGGGCCGTCCTCCGGAAGCGAAGCGGTCCAGACGAAACGCGGACGACGACGATAACGTCCAGCAGCAGCAACAACAACAACAACAACAACAACAACAGCAAGAAGGCGGATTCGTCGAGGGTTCCCGAGGAGGAGGAGGAGGAGGAGTAAGAGGAGGAGGTAGAAGAGCGGGAGGAGGAGGTAGAGGTCGTGCCCCC